>Ga0316217_10003755_pt1 | contig 16961 bp, 8 predicted proteins | sample 1anoAmetaG_FD_203633 | JGI IMG/M metagenome (GOLD analysis project Ga0316217, IMG submission 203633) | Freshwater microbial communities from Trout Bog Lake, Wisconsin, USA - 1anoA | ecosystem: Environmental > Aquatic > Freshwater > Lake > Hypolimnion/Profundal zone | place: USA: Wisconsin...
CAGTAAATACCCCCGGTGATGTGTTATAGCAGATGGGCGATGTTCCTCCGCTTATAGTTGCTGAAGGAGCTGCATAAACCACTACCGTTTGAACAGGCGAAGTAGCAGGGCTACAGCCTGAACCGGTAAATGTGGCTATGATATGATAGTAAGTTGTACCTGCAGTAGAGGTAGGTGGCGAATAAGTAGTTGAGGTTGCTCCGCTGATAGTAGTAGGCGAAGTAAACCCGATATCTGTGGAACTATACCACTGATAAGTTGCCGGAATTACAACGCTGAGCGTCGATGACAGCGTTACGCCAGCACCAATACAGAAACTTCCGCCGCCGCTTGATGATTCAGTTGGTCCGCTGGTTAATACAGTAACCTGTGCATCGTTGGTTGCCCACTGACCGGTTCCGCAAACAGGCGCACTTGGTGTAACAAAGCATGCATAGGTAATATTTGCTGAGGTTCCGCCCGGCGAGAAACTAGCCGTATTATAACCGGTTCCCACTCCGCTGCAGGCTGTCCATCCGCTTGTACTGCTTCCACTTGGCGCAGCTACCAGCCCGTTTTGATAATACCATTGATAAGTAAATGTGCCCGAACTACCCGCAGCACCGCTTACTGTAAACGGACTTCCGCTATTAGGCGCAACGTTATCACACACTGTTTGTGTAAGACCTCCCGGTGCAGCCAATGTTCCGTAGCTGGTAACAGCAGGCTCGACAGTAATTGCTGAATTGCCTGTGCTTACAGTTCCGCAACTGCCGCTGGTTACTGAACACGAATAGGTATTAGATGCTGTTAATGTTCCCGGGTCGTAAGTACTGCTGGTTGCAGAACCGATAGAGCCACCGGTGTTATACCATTGGTAGGTATAAGTACCTGTTCCACCGCTGCCCGTTGCTGTAAATGTGCCCGGATCGCTGTTGTAGCAAGCCGGTGTTGTGCCTCCTGAAATTGAAGCAGTTAAATTGCCATACACAGTAATGGTAGTGCTACCTGTAATAGCTGTTCCGCAACTGCCGCTGGTTACTGCACAGTATATAGTTGATGTTGTTGTAAGGTTACCCGGGGCATACGTACTGGTTGTAACGCCCGTTGTAGTTGCATTCTTATACCATAAGTAAGTATAAGAGCCGGTGCCGCCACTACCAGTAGCGGTGAAGGTACCAGGTGCTGTGTTATAACATATAGGCGAAGTACCTCCGCTTTGGCTGGCGGTCAGATTACCATACACAGTAATAGTTGTACTGCCGGCACTTATAGTTCCGCAGCTACCGCTGGTTACCGCACAATAAATAGTTGAAGTTGAACTAAGCGTACCCGGATCATAAGTGCTGGTTGTAATACCTGTTGATGATCCGTTCAGATACCACAAATAAGTATATGAACCTGTTCCACCACTACCAGAAACAGTTAAGGTTCCGGGATCGGTGTTGTAACATACCGGCGAAGTTCCACCGCTTTGACTGGCTGTTAAATTTGCAAGAACGGTAGCAGTATAGCTGCTGGTACTAGCTGTACCACAGGCTCCACTTGTTACCTGGCAATATACGGTGGATGTAGAAGTAAGATTGCCGGGAGCATAAGTGCTTGTAGTTACCCCAGTGGAAGAACTATTCAAATACCATAAATAAGTGTAAGATCCTGTGCCATATGAACCTACAGCTGTAAATGTGCCAGGTGCAGTGTTATAACAAATCGGCGAAGTTCCGCCGCTTATACCGGCAACCAATGCGCCGTCTACATTAACAGTATAAGTTCCGGTATTAGTTGAACCGCAGCCGCCTGTGCTCGTTACTGCACAATATACAGTGGAAGTAGATATTAAGTTTCCCGTGGTATAAGTGCTTGTTGTTATACCCGTCGCAGCATTATTTATATACCACAAATAACTATAAGTACCCGAACCGCCGCTTACTGTGGCAGTAAATGAAGCGGGGGTAGTATTATAGCATACAGGTGTAGTACCTCCACCTAGAGTGGCACTCAGAACTCCATCTACGCTCACGATATATGAGCTGGTGGTTGCAGAACCACAGCCACCACTGCTGGTAACAACACAATAAACAGTTGAAGTGGCGGTTAGGCTACCCGTAGTATAAGTGCTTGTTGTTATACCTGTTGAACTGCCGTTTAAATACCATAAATATGCATAAGTACCTGAACCACCGCCAGCGGTTGTAGTAAATGAAGCGGGGGTAGTATTATTACATATAGGTGAAGTTCCTCCACTTAAAACTGCGCTGACTGGAGTTGACTGTAATGTCCAGGTATACAAAGTATTCCATCCTACTGTGCCGCAATTAGTGCCTCCTGTACGTTCTGCTTGTAAAATGAAACTACCGGTAGCGCCGGATGTAGGTATTGAAATTACCCCACCAGAGGCGTATATGGGCGCATAGGTCGATCCGCCGTCTTTACTATACTGATATGCATCAGATGCCCCTGAACCGCCACCGCTACCCGCCGTTACATTGACGGTTAAGGTGCCATAGCCCGCACATATAGCGCTCGCATTCGATGGGCTCGGAGTACCGCTAAGCACAGGTGCCACAGGGGCGGTTCGTAAAGTCCAGGTATATAAAGTATTCCAACCTGCTGTACTGCAGTTTGTGCCGCCAATGCGCTCGGCCTGCAAAATAATGCTGCCAGTAGCACCACCTGCAGGTATCGTGATAACACCACCTGACGGAGACACTGATGTATAAGTTGAACCACCATTAATACTATATTGATATGCATCAGCGGCACCAGAGCCGCCACCGCTACCTGCCGAAACATTGGCGGTCAGGTTTCCATAGTTGGCGCATACAGCACTGGCATTAGTAGGGCTTGGTGTGCCGCTAAGTACAGGCGCAATGGGGGCGGTTTGCAAGGTCCAGGTATATAAAGTATTCCAGCCCACTGTATTGCAATTTGTGCCGCCGGTGCGCTCGGCCTGCAAAATAATGCTGCCAGTAGCGCCACCTGCAGGTATAGTTATAACACCAGCTGATGGAAATACAGTTGTAAACGTTGAACCACCATTAAGGCTATATTGATAAGCATCAGCTGCACCAGCGCCGCCGCCGCTACCCGCTGTTACATTGGCCGTTAGGTTTCCATAATTAGCACATATAGCACTGGCGTTAGAAGGGCTTGGTGTGCCACTGAGTACTGGTGCCACAGGGGCGGTTTGCAAGGTCCAGGTATATAAAGTATTCCACCCTACTGTGCTGCAGCTGGTGCCACCAGTGCGCTCGGCCTGTAAAATAATATTACCGGTTGCACCTGAAGTTGATATGCTGATAACACCTCCTGAAGGAGAAATAGAAGTATAGCTTGAACCGCCATTTATGCTGTATTGGTATGCATCGGCAGCGCCTGTACTGCCACCACTACCCGCCGTAATATTAGCAGTTAAGGTACCATAGTTGGCACATACCGCACTGGCGTTAGACGGACTCGGAGTTCCACTAATGGTTGGCGCAACTACTGTACTGTAAACTGTTAACGTTGCATAGTTAGTGCTTGCGCCGGTTAAAATCATAGGTTTAACCGCTAGTGAAGAGCACGAAGGGCTGGCCGGAGTAATTGAAGTAATAGTTACAGTAACACTGCCTGCATTCGTTAATAACGAAGCGGGAACAGTAAACGTACCACTATTAGTACCCGAAGCGTAAGTCATGGTAGCCGAATTACCAGCGGAAGCAGGGTTTGAAACACTATAAACTACGGTATAGCTGCCACTTGCAAGAGTTGATGATGCATCACTAACTGTTATAAGAGAAGAACTACCTAAACAAGTAGATGCCGCAGTGGTTCCGGTAAAGGCAAACTGCGCTTCATCGGCACCAATAACCGGAACCGTTCTGGTAGTTCCATGAATGTCGGTACTAATGCCCGAAATAGCAATTCCGGAAGCTAAACAGAAGTTATTGTAATTATTTAAGTCAAGATTAGTAGACGATACAAAGTTAGGCTGAATATTACCTGAAAAAGTATTACCACCAAAACTGGTGGCCATGCCTGCAATACTGGTAACGCTGCTGCCGTTGATAAAACCATAAGTAGTACCTGCACCTACATAGTAATCATTATAGTTTATGGTTGTGAAAGGAGTACTGGTGGCAGATGAATAAAGAGCATAATTGGCTGTGGAGCCGGTTTCACTTACAGAAAATATGTTGTCTTCAGCTACGTTTCCCGTACTCCCGCTAGCTACATACAATGCAACCGGATAACCTGCTGAAGATTGCGCAGTTGAAAGGCTTATGGTATTAAAGTAAAAGTAGTATGACCCGCCACTTACTGCATATATACCGATACCATTACCAGAAACATTACTATAGCCTTTAGACGTTATATTCCAGATATAATTATTGCTGATAGTAAGGCCGGTGCTGCTGGTGGTAGAGCTAAGGTAAATGCCGGTTACGTTTGCGCCGGAAGTAGTACTGGTAATAGAACTGATCTGGTTCTTGGAAAGAGATCCAGAGGAAACACTTCCGTTAATACTTATTCCTGAAGGAAAAGCAGAAGATGTAACAGAGCTAATGATGTTTCCACTTATCGTACCACCTGGCCAAGGTCCATCAATAGCAATACCATTGCTCCATTGAGTACCAGTGGCAGTGATGTTGCTGATGGTATTGTTGGAAATTGAAGTCGTGGTCCCCGCTAAACCATTAGAGCCAGTTATAATACCACCAATGTCAGCAGCAGAACCTGTACCTGTGTTATAAACACCATTAATTGTGTTACCGGTAATTTGAACCCCACTTTCTTCATCAACAAAAATACCATAGTAATATGGCATTTGTGAGGTACTGGTAGTACCTATCTGATTATTTGTAATAACGTTGCCAGCCTCAAGAGAACTGGGGCCCAATAAATAAATACCAACGGCCCAGTTACTGTAAATATAGTTATTCGTATAAGTATTATTCACGTTAGCAACAGTTGCATAAGTATATGGATTGGTGCCTGAACTTTGCGATATACCTGCAAAACCGTAGTATGAGCCACCGGTTACACTGGTAATTATACAATTTTCAATAGTGTTATAACTAGCCCCTGTGGTAAGCCCTGCGTTATTCGAAACCCAGATACCTGTGGCATAAGCTGTAGAGTTATTGGTATTCGTAATTGTTAAATTCTGCGTAGTTCCACCGGAATTAGAACCGTTAATGGTAACGTAGCTACACGCATTTAGCTGTATCAAGCCATATGTAGCACTACCGGTTATAGTTGGACTTACCCCTGTATTAGGTACAATTGTTAAAGTATTACTGCTACTGGAACCCGAAAGTGCGTTAATAACTATAGGGAAAGTTTCAGACGTTGCCGAAGTAGAATATGTGCTACTGATAAGCTTAAATACTGTTGGCCCACATAAGCCATAAGTATTGGCATAGTTTACCGCTGCTGTAAGCGAACTGAAATTGCCACCCGTACCTACCGTATATGTTCCACTAAGACCTGTAGCTACACTAATTGCGTAACTGGTACTGGTACAACCTGTGGTACTATTGGTAACTGTAATATTTCCGGTATATGGCCCAACAGGCACCAAAGGGGCTGTAGATGGCACCGTAAGGTGGATTGGCGATGAAGTAAATGACGTATTACTTACATTGGTAAAACCTGCGCTGATGGCAGTTGTTCCCCAAGCCGTGCTATACTGATTAGGGCTGTTGGTTGTGGCGGTATACGGCAAATTAGCATTACTACCCGGGCAGGTAGTCGCAATACTTGACAATGTGATGGTAGGCAATTGATTTACTGGCCACGTAGCTATGGTAGTCCATCCAACCGTGGCACAATAAGTACCCGTACGCTCTGCTTGAATAATGATATTACCAGTAGCTGACGTTGTTGAAATACCAAGTCCCGGAGTATAGGTACTCCAAGTGCTTCCATTGTTTATACTATATTGATAAGCATCGGCAGCACCAGTGCTTCCTCCGGAGCCAGCATTAGTTGTACAACTTACAGTGCCATAACTGGTACAAACGGCGGTTCCATTTGCCGGTGTTGCAACGTTCAGAGTAGGAGCAACAGCAGGGCTTGCTATAGGCCAGCTTGCAATGGTGTTCCATCCGGCGGTGGTACAACCGTAACTACCGGCGGTTCGTTCTGCCTGAACTATAATACTACCGCTCGCTCCAGATGTAGGAATGTTTGATCCTGAGGTGTAAGTACTATAACTTGACCCTCCATTTATGCTATACTGATACGCGTTAGCTGAACCACTACTGCCTCCCGAACCACCGGTTGCCGTAGCACTTACGTTACCGTAAGTGGTACAAACAGTATTACCTGATGCTGGCGAAGCTGAACTTAAAGTGGGCGCAACCGCCGCTGAACCCACAGGCCAGGTGCAAATTGCAGTAGGTCCAGCTGCCGCGCAACCAGCCCCAGTACCGGCTGAACGTGATTGATATACAATAATATTTGTAGTTCCTCCAGTTGTTGAAATGGCACTACCGTTTGTGTAAGCTGAAGTAGAGCTTCCGTTATTTATACTATATGTCCATGAATCGGTACAACTCGTTCCGCCAGTACCTGCGCCCCCCGTAACCGTACCGCTATTATATCCGGCACAAATAGTAGTTCCAGTTGCGGGCGAACAAGTTGGGGTTGTGTTTATGGCCGGCTGGGCAGTTACTGTTATAGAGCTACTGGTTAATGCAGAACCCGCACATCCGCTTGCCCCCCCGTTATATGGTGTAACAGTAATGGAAGCCGGACTCGTTCCACTAAAAGTTATAGTCGCTGAAGTGGTACCCTGACCGCTGGTCACTGAACCATTAGTTACAGACCATAACCAATAATCGTTGTAACTTCCGGCATTAACCGAATAAGCAACTGCTGTGCCCGAACAAACAGTTGTAGGTTCGGTAAGCCAAGTTGGCGCAGTCGGAGTGGTAAGAACATAGGTTAAAGTTGCAGAAGTTGTGCTCCAGGTTGAGGGTGTTGACCCCCTGTATATACCTACTGCCCAAGTAGTAGCTCCTGGCTCGACTATTGTTGAGCTGCTATAACTTGAGCCGTTTAAGCAAAATCCGGTGGCATAACTATTGCCCCCATTCGAATACGAAAAGGTATACCAGGTAGTTGCTGCAAAAGTCATGTTTCTTGACTCGCCGGGCCCCAAAGAAGTACTGCCTCCAGCACAACTTGTGGGTGCAGTAATAGAACCCGTATTAGTTACGTTGCACTGTGCATTCGTTCTACCTGCAAACAGCAGGCAAAAAACAAACAACAAGGTGATGCTAAAACCAGAGCCCCCCCGGGTAAATAAATTTCTCATAAGCTTAATTATGCGCACAAATTAAATTTCAAACAATCAAATACGTTATATGGGGGAAACAAACTTAAACAACTTAAAACAATCATCTGATTTCAAAATCAAACAAAGTAAAGCCTGTTTGGGCAATTTTCATGCCTGTTTTGTGTTAGTCACACGCCAAAAGCACAAACCATTGACTATCAATGTAAATTACTTCAAAAATCCCGATCTCCTTTATTTAAAATAACTCCTAAAATCCTGATTTTTAGACACTTCTTGTCCATCATTGTTCTGTCTTTATTCCAATCGTTTACGCAACAATCCGCTAATTGTTTTACTGCTTTAAAATTAACCAAAAATGAGGCTACCCTCAAAATAAGCCATGTTAATTTTTTTGTCAACCATTTTGAGCTCCAAACACTTAATCGCCCCCTATTTTAACCATTTACAAGGTGCAGCGAATATGGCTGTTTGGTTTAAACTACAAGTCAACTGATCTTTAAAAAATATGAAGGCCTCGCTTCCGTTCTCGCATTTAACAGGCACCAAGGCCGACAATTGATTTTAAGGTTCACATGATGACAACAACCGCCATCTATAAAATCAAAATCTTTAAAGTAAGCCAATTTTATGTAGCCAATACCTGCCATAATGGTTTGCTGGTGTTGTATAATCTTCTATTTTTGCCCCGCAATTTTAAAAAATGGCCAACCTAAAAGAAGTTAGAATACGTATAGCCTCTGTTAACACTACCCAACAGATAACCAAGGCAATGAAATTGGTAGCAGCCTCTAAACTGAAGCGTGCTCAGGACAGGATTTTGCAGATGCGTCCCTATTCAGAGAAGCTGAATGAGATACTCAGTAACATTATGGAAAACCTGGAAGGGGGATCTTCAATGAGTTTCAACAAAAAACGTACAGTAAAGAACGTGCTGGTTGTGCTCATTACTTCCGACAAAGGGCTGGCAGGTGGCTTTAATACCAACCTTATAAAAACTGCCAGAAAACTCGTAACCGAAACCTATGCCCAACAAAGGGCCAACGGCGGGGTAAGCATGCTTTTTGTGGGTAAAAAGGGTTATGATTTCTTCAAAAAGGAACAGGATATACATGCTATTACTGATCATGTAAGCATTATGAACAGGCTTACTTTCCCTGTTTCACAAAACCTTTCTGAATTTTTGATGAATAGTTTTGCTGAAGAAAAATATGACGTGATTGAGCTGGTATATGCCAAGTTTGTGAATGCCGCTACCCAACGCTTTATGGTAGAAAGGTTTTTGCCGGTTGAGGCCAGCGGCGAAAAGAAGAAAAGCAAAGCCAAGGCTGATTATATATTTGAGCCTGAAAAAGAGCAGTTGCTTGAAGAATTAGTACCTAAAATCCTGAATACCCAATTGTTTAAAGCTCTTTTAGATACCAATGCATCTGAACATGGTGCCCGCATGGTTGCCATGGATTCTGCCACCAACAATGCACAGGAGTTGATGAAAACGCTCAAAATTCAATATAACCGCGAACGCCAGGCTGCCATTACCAAAGAAATCCTTGAGATAGTTGGCGGTGCCGCAGCTTTAGAGAAAAAATAAGCTTAAAATCAAGATATCAGTATCAAAACCTGAGCTTTGTATTATCTTGCGTCTTGATTTTTGCATCTTTTAATCTGTTATGGAAAACCTTCACCAACATATCGAAGCCTTGGTGTTCAGCTCTGAAACGGCTGTTACTGCCGGCGATATTGTGCAGGCCATGAATAAGGCTTTTCCGGCCGACCCATTGGATGAACAGGTCGTTGAACAAATACTTAAAGACCTGGAAGAAAAATTTAAAAGCGATATTTTTGCTTTCGAGTTACGCGTTATTGGTGGTGGTTACCAGTTTTTTACCAAAGTAGCCTATCACCATACAGTCGCATCTTTCATTGGCCTTAAAGAGAAACGTCGTCTTTCAACCGCAGCACTCGAAACGCTTTCTATTATAGCCTACCGCGGACCTATTACTAAAAGCGAATGTGAAAAGATCCGTGGGGTTAACTGCGATTACTCCGTAGAAAAGCTGCTTGAAAAAGAATTGATAGAAGTTGCCGGCCGTATGGAAAATATGCCGGGTAAGCCTGTTATTTATAAGGTAACACAAACTTTCCTCGATTATTTTGGCATTAACTCAACCAAAGAGCTTCCCAAACTTAAAGATGTAATACCAGTTTACGATAATAACGTTGTTGGCGAAGTACCCGAAGTTATTTCCGACAGGCCGGCCGATACAACCCCAACGGGGCCAGCCGAAGTTCTATAACCGGATTTTACCTTTAATTTGCCCGATCCGATATCCCGGATAAATTTGCCTTACCTTTTGTATTTCCCTTTGCGCTCTCAGACTCTTTGCGGTAAAATGTATTTCATGCATTTTGTTCTTGCCTTAAAATTTACCATGTTTAAAGTCTCAACCCAATACCTATGAAAAACCAACTATTAACAGGTTTTCTATTTCTGGCATTCTGTGCCGCAGCTCAGACGCCCGATTATACCCAATACGCCGACCCCTTTGTAGGTACCGGCGATCACGGCCACACATTCCCCGGTCCTACAATGCCATTTGGTATGGTGCAGCTCAGTCCTGACACCAGGTTGAAGGGCTGGGACGGATGCAGCGGTTATCATTATTCTGATAAAGTAATTTATGGATTTTCGCATACACACCTCAGCGGCACCGGTTGCTCAGACTATGGCGATGTTTTACTGATGCCAACCGTTGGCAAACCGAAGTTCAGCAACAAACAATATTCGTCTTCTTTTTCGCACAGCAACGAAAAAGCTTCACCGGGTTACTATTCAGTTTTTCTGGATAAGCCCAAAGTAAAAGTTGAGCTGACCGTTACCAAAAGAACGGGCCTGCATAAGTACACCTTCCCTAAATCATCTTCTTCAAACATTATCTTAGATCTAACTCACCGCGACTGGGCCAAGCAAGGCGAAATAAATATTACCGGCAATAACGAAATAAGCGGTATGAGGCTAAGCAAAGCCTGGGCCAACAATCAATACGTGTATTTTGTAATTCAGTTTTCAAAACCATTTGTAAGGTCAGGTATAGTAAAGGCAAATGTGCTAACCCAAAATGCCAAACACGATACCGGTAGTTTCTTAAAAGCCTATGTAAGTTTCGAAACCACCGAAGGCGAAGTGATATACGCCAAAGTAGGTATCTCGGCCGTTAGCATTGAAGGCGCACGTAAAAATCTTGAAGCAGAACAACCGGGTTGGGAGTTCGATAAAACAGTTGCTGACGCAAAATCCGGCTGGAACAAAGAGTTAAGCAAAATTGAAATTGAAAGTAAAGATGTTTCGGTAATGCGCACTTTCTATTCAGCCATGTATCACTCTATGACCCCGCCAAATTTATACCAGGATGTAGATGGCAAATACCGCGGCCGCGATCTGCAGATACACGAAACCAAAGACTTTACTTACTACACCGTTTTTTCTTTATGGGATACCTACCGTGCCGAGCATCCCCTGCTTACGTTGATTGACCGCAAGCGCTCGCTTGATTTTGTAAAAACATTTTTAACCCAATACGATCAGGGTGGTTTGCTGCCGGTTTGGGAGTTATCGAGCTGCGAAACCAATTGTATGATAGCTTACCACTGCGTACCGGTTATTACCGAAGCCTACATGAAAGGCATTACTGACTTTGATGCCAACAAAGCGTTGGAAGCCATGAAAAAAAGCGCCATGCAGGATCGCAATGGGTTAAGCAGCTATAAGAAATACGGATACATTAAAATGCTTGATGCCGGCGAAAGTGTTTCGAAAACTTTAGAGTACGCCTATGATGACTGGTGCATTGCCCAATTTGCCAAAAAGCTGGGCAAGATGGACGATTACAATTATTTTATAAAACGTGCACAGAACTATAAAAACCTGTTCGACCCTTCAACCGGATTTATGCGCCCTAAACAGGAAAGCTTCGTTTCGCCTTTCGACCCCTTTGCCGTTACGCATGATTACACAGAAGCCAACGCCTGGCAGTATTCGTTCTACGAGCCGCAGGATATGAGCGGTGAAATAAAACTGCAGGGCGGCAAAGAAAAAATGGCGCGCATGTTAGATTCCATGTTTAGTGTGCCTTCAAAAATGCACGGGCACGCACAAAGCGATATATCTGGTATGATAGGCCAATATGCACATGGCAACGAACCAAGCCACCATTTAATATATGAATACGATTACGTAGGCCAGCCCTGGAAAGCCCAGTTTATGCTGCGCCGTGTAATGAATGAATTATACCACGATGCCCCCGCAGGCTTATCGGGCAACGAAGATTGCGGACAAATGAGTGCCTGGTACATTCTTAGCGCTCTCGGTTTCTACGAACTCTGCCCTGGCTCAGACCACTACGATATCGGCTCTCCGATAGTAGATAAAGCCGTAATACATCTCGAAAACGGAAAGAGCTTTACCATCAGGGCTAATAACAATGCCAAAGGAAATGTGTACATCAACTCCGCCAAATTAAATGGCGTTAACTACACTAAAAGCTATTTCACATATACAGACATATCTAATGGTGGAGAATTGGAGTTTAATATGAGCGCTGAACCGAATAAAAATTGGGGTTCATCGGATGCAGATGTGCCGGTAACTAAAATCGACTAAACCAAAATAAAAACCGATGTTATTGCGAGGATAATTCCAGTTAAAAATAAAAAAAGAGTTATCCATGGCAATCTTCCGTTGTGTCTTTAACTGACGCATTAGCCTACAAGCACAGCGGAAGATTGCCTCAGTCTTTTTTCTAAATTTATTATTGGGAAAGGCTTCGCGATAGCAGTTTATATTTAAAACAGCCTCACCATGACCAAAAAATTTCCCTTCGCTGTTGTTACCACTTTGTTCTTTATCTGGGGATTTATAACGTGCATGAACGATATACTTATCCCTTACCTAAAAGGGGTATTCTCTCTCTCCTACGCTCAGGCTATGTTGGTTCAATCAGCATTTTTCATGGCTTACTTCATTGGTTCTTTGGTATATTTCTTTGTCTCAGCTTCTGTAGGCGACCCTATTAATAAAATAGGTTACAAAAACGGAATGATAATCGGCCTTGTTACCGCAGCATCAGGTCTGGCCCTTTTCTATCCTGCTGCGCAATTTCATTTATACGAATTCTTTTTAGGTGCCCTCTTTGTACTGGGCCTTGGCTTTACTATTTTACAAATCGCAGCCAATCCCTACGTGGCCATTTTAGGTTCGCCTGAAACAGCATCAGGCAGACTAAATCTTGCACAAGGTTTTAACTCGTTTGGTACTACCATAGCGCCGGTTATCGGGGGCTATTTAATATTCGAAGTTTTCTCAAAAGGCACCACCGGTGCCGATGCGGTTAAAGCGCCTTACCTGATATTTGCCGGCATTACTTTATTGGTAGCGCTTATTATTGGCTTTATAAAACTGCCGGCATTTACCAACACCGAAAAAGTTGAGCACGCCGCCGGTGCGCTTCAATTCCCTCAGCTATCGCTGGGCGTAATTGCAATTTTTGCATACGTTGGCGGCGAAGTAGCAGTAGGTAGTATGATGACCAACTTTGTAGGCCTGCCCGAAATCGCTAACCTGCCACCCGCAAGGGCCTCAGTATTTGTGGCCCTGTATTGGGGCGGCGCTATGATTGGCCGTTTTACCGGTGCAGCCGCGCTGAGCGATTTAAGCCGTAATATTAAAATGCTGTTAGCCTTTGTAATACCCGCTTTGGTATATCCTTTCCTGATCTACATCTTCCATGTAAAAGGATTTGAGGTAAGCGAAGTATTTCCCTATATACCTTTCTTGTTTGTGCTTGCCATTGGCTTTATAGCAGCACAATTTCGCCCGGCAAAAACGCTGATGTTGTTTTCGCTTATCAATATCATTTTGCTTTTAATCATACTTGGCTCTTCGGGTAAGCTGGCTTTGTTTGCTGCTGTGGCCATTGGGCTATTTAATTCCATCATGTGGTCGAACATTTTTACGCTGGCTATTGATAAACTGGGTAAATACACCAGCCAGGGTTCGTCCCTTTTAGTCATGGGTATTTTAGGAGCCGCTATTGTGCCGTGGTTTCAGGGTTTTACTGCAGACCATATTGGCGTGCAGCACTCATACATCGTACCTGTTTTCTGCTTTGCCTATCTGGTGTTTTATGGGTGGAAGGTGGGGCAGTTGGAGGTTAGACACTCGGCATAATTAACTTGAACTATAGTTAAAATACCTTTCGTCATGAATTTCAATTTCAGCCTCATATTCAGTGTGCTATTTCTGACATTAGCACAATCGTGTAAAAACAAAACAGAACAACCTTGCGATAGTCATTTTATCAAAGGAAATGATTATTTTTTGTCCGGCAACTTAGACAAAGCCTTAGGGGAGTTTGATGAAGGAATTAAAGAGGATTCCAGGAATGCTTTTGCATTTTATGGGAAAGGGCAGGTTTTTTTAATGGAGGGCGACTTCGACAAGGGTATTGAAAACTTCAACAAAGCCATAAGTATAGACCCCAAATTTACATTTGCATATTACTCACGTGGCGCAGCAGAAAGGCTGTCGGGTCGAAATCGCGAAGCACTTCGCGATTTCGAAAAGAGTATTGAATTAAAACCGGATTTCAATTTTGCAATGATGCAATCTGCTATTTTGGAAGGAGAGCTAGGTGACCGGCTGAAAGCCATTGATTACTATGGCAGAATATTACAATCACAGCCTAAACAATATTTAGCATATTTCTACAAAGGGACATCTGAACATATTTTAGGAAAAGATAAAGAAGCTATTGAAGATTACACCCAATGTTTGAGAATTAAAGACGATTATGCAAATGCCTACTACTATAGAGCGGCATGCTACGGAGATAGTAAAGATTATAAAAATGCTATCGCTGATTTCACTAAGGCGATTGAATTAATGGCCGATTTCCCGAACGCTTACCTATACAGAGGGCTTTACAAAAATGCATTGGGGCAAAAGGAAAGTGCATGTGATGATTTTAAACTGGCCAAAGAAAAAGGGAATAAGGATTCCCAGACTTACATTGACAAATACTGTAAGCCATAATTTGCCTTTCTCTACATTTCAATTCCCTGCCCTCCGTGCAAAGCCTCGCCAATGCATTTCATAAAACAAAAAGGCCCTCGTTTTCACAAGGGCCTTTCAAAATTTAAAGCATCAAAATATTAATGTGCAAAAGTCAAAGCAACATCCGCTGCTATGCCTTGTAGTTGTTTTTCAACTTCAGCAGTCATTGGTTGGTTAAGGCCTTTCAGCAAGTCAGGGAAACGGGTTTCCAATTGAGTGATGAAATCCTTTTCAAAATCTCTCATTTTGTTAACCGGCACCTTGGCAGCTAAGTTTTTGGTTCCTACATACAGTATAGCAATTTGCTTGTTAACTGTAAACGGAGTGAACTGAGGTTGTTTCAGGATCTCTACGTTACGTGCTCCTTTATCCAATACCGCCTTAGTAGCAGCATCAAGGTCAGAACCGAATTTCGAGAACGCTTCCAACTCACGATATTGAGCCTGGTCAAGTTTCAAAGTACCAGCCACTTTCTTCATCGCTTTGATCTGAGCGTTACCACCCACACGCGATACCGAAATACCTACGTTGATTGCCGGACGGATACCTGCGTTGAATAAGTTTGATTCAAGGAATATCTGACCATCTGTGATAGAGATAACGTTAGTAGGGATATAAGCAGATACGTCACCCGCCTGTGTTTCGATAATAGGCAGCGCGGTTAACGAACCTCCTCCTTTTACCAGGTGACGGATTGAATCCGGAATATCATTCATTTGCGAAGCCACTTCAAGGTTAGCATTTATCTTAGCCGCTCTTTCAAGCAACCTGCTGTGCAGGTAGAACACGTCACCAGGGTAAGCTTCACGTCCCGGAGGGCGTTTTAATAACAGGGAAACCTCACGGTAAGCAACCGCTTGTTTCGACAAGTCATCATACACGATCAAAGCCGGACGGCCGGTATCGCGGAAGAATTCTCCAATCGCAGCACCTGCAAACGGAGCGTAGAATTGTAACGGAGCAGGATCTGCGGCTGATGCAGAAACAACAACAGTATAAGCCATAGCACCGTTATCTTCCAGCGTTTTCTGGATACGCGCTACGGTAGATGATTTCTGACCGCAGGCAACATAAATACAGTAAACTGGTTCGCCTTTATCGTAAAACTCTTTCTGGTTCAGGATAGTATCAATGGCTACAGCAGTTTTACCTACCTGGCGGTCGCCGATGATCAACTCACGCTGTCCGCGGCCAATCGGAATCATCGCGTCAATAGCTTTAATACCTGTTTGCAGTGGCTCGTTAACCGGTTGACGGTATATAACACCCGGAGCTTTTCTTTCCAGAGGCATATCATACAAATCGCCGGTTATAGGTCCTTTGCCATCTATCGGCTCGCCCAGTGTATTCACTACGCGTCCAACCAGGCCTTCGCCCACTTTCAATGAACCGATAACGCCTGTTCTTTTAACAGTATCCCCTTCTTTGATCTTTTCCGAAGGTCCCATCAATACCACACCCACGTTGTCTTCTTCCAGGTTCAAAACTATCGCTTTGATACCATTCTGGAATTCAACCAACTCACCAGCGCGTGCATTGGTCAGTCCGTATACACGGGCAATACCATCACCCACCTGTAACACGGTACCTACTTCTTCTAATTCAGCGGCGCCTTTAAAGCCTGATAACTGCTCGCGCAGTATCGCTGAAATTTCATCCGGTTTTACTTCTACCATATTTATTGATATTTGAATTATTTACGAATATTTTTTAACGAACGAATCATCTTCAATAACTCCTTTCAAAGAGTTTAATCTTCTGCTAACGCTGCTGTCAATCATTTTATCTCCCCACTGCAGAACAAACCCACCAATGATGGCCTCGTCAGTATGTTGCGTTAGCTCAACTTCACCCAGGTTCTCATTCTTCTTTAACGAATCAATCAGGCCCTTTACTATATGCTCGTCCAGTTTTACTGCCGAACTTAACTTAACAGGGGTAATATTTTTCAATTCATTATACTGCAAAACAAACGAGTGGGTGATCTCATTTAAATAAGCCTCGCGGCCTTTCTTAATAACCAATACCATAAACTGGTAAAGCAAACTGTCAATCTTACCTTCAAAAAGCCGCTTTACCACATTCAGCTTCTTATCAGCCGGAATAATGGGGCTTTTAAACATTAACTTCAGATCGCGGTTACTTTCAAAAATACCGTTCACATCTTTAATGTCTTTATATACCTGTTCCAGCTTGCCTTGTTCATTTACAAGCTGAATCAGAGATTTTGCGTATCGCGTAGCTATACTAAATGCACTCATGTTTTTAACTGATTTTCGATTGACCGATGTTCGATTTGCGATAGTATTTCTAATATCGCACATCGGTCAGTCGCATATCCTTTTAATTCAAATTCGATTCCTTAGCCAATTTATTTACATACTCCAGTTGTTCAGCATTTCCTTTCAGGTCTTTGCGAATAACCTTTTCGGCAATATCCAAAGCCAGCAAACCTACTGAGTTCTTTACTTCAGTAATAGCCGCCTTTTTCTGAATTTCAATTTCGCGGAAAGCGGTTTGAATTTTTGCCTCTACCTCCTGCTGTGCTTTGGCCAGCATTTCATTCTTCAGCTTGTCGGCAGCTTC
>Ga0316217_10003756_pt1 | contig 16957 bp, 7 predicted proteins | sample 1anoAmetaG_FD_203633 | JGI IMG/M metagenome (GOLD analysis project Ga0316217, IMG submission 203633) | Freshwater microbial communities from Trout Bog Lake, Wisconsin, USA - 1anoA | ecosystem: Environmental > Aquatic > Freshwater > Lake > Hypolimnion/Profundal zone | place: USA: Wisconsin...
CTCGTTTAGGTTAGATAAGATTGAGATTGCTCCATTTAAGCTAGTATAGTTTTGATTTTCGTTATTTATGCATCTTCAGGAATCTCACAAATTATAGAATATAAAAGCAGCAAGTTAGATTAAATAGATTTAATATAGTTAACTAGATTTTTCTTAACTTTCCTACATCCTTCAATTTTTATGTTTTTTTAAATAAATTAAAAGGATCTTACCATTTGATGAAGATTAGTAGGTTATTTTAAATTTGAATATGAAAAGAACCCATCGTAAATTGTAAATCAATGTGTAGGACATTGAGAAATAGTATGAGGATGAAATAAAATCGAATGAATAGGGAAGCGAATAAGAAGCAAATATACAATAAGAGTCAGAGCATTAAGTTTAACACTAAAGCTAATCATAATAAGAAGACGGCTCAGATGCTTGTGAGTAAGACAACAGCTACGAATAAGGAGAGCAGTAAGAATCAAATAGTGTCAAAGTTTGCTAGAGTGTAGAAACCTTTGCAAACCAGAATTACTGTCAAAACATTTTGAATTCAATGAACGTTAATCCTCAATTCGGACTTAATCAACCCAAACAAAATAAGTTGTCCTATTTGCTTCCTGAAACACCTATCCTGATCAGCAATAGTCCAAACAGTAATTTCGCTTCAAAAAGAAGAGTAGAATAGTCTAGCTTAGAGGACGAAGTTGACCGAATAGTCAGTAAAGTTTTGAAAAAGGGAAACAACACAAATAACCCCTCTTTGAAGGTTTAGAATTACAAGAAGTAGTTGGAAAAAGCCAGGAAGATTGATAAGATTAATAAAGATTTATTGCATTAGAATGCACAATTGATAGGAAAAATCAACTAGCTTTAAAAAAAGGTCAATGAACTCAATTCTAAAATTCTGAATCGTAGCAAATGTTAAAAAAAGAAAGACAAATCGATTTAGTGCTTTGATGACAAATAGCTCCTGAAAACTCTGAAACTTTACAGGTAAAAAATGGCCAAAGCTCTCCAACTAAATAGCAAACTGACCTCCCGCCTGCATACATAGAAAAGTAAGAGCCATATAATCTCTCAAGCCCAAAGGTCAATTTTGACCCATGGAGAAGTTGAAAAGTAAATCGGAGGGATAAGTACAATAAGAAGCCAATCAATAAGAGATGACAACAAAAACTAAAGAAATAAGCACCTAAATATTACGCAACGATTCAAAGAGCAGGAGATTTACTGCGATTGCTGCAAGCTCTTGAAAAAGCCGGAGATAGCCGAGGCGGAAAAAAAACCGAGCATAAGCCATCCAATACTTTAGGTGGTGAATGACTACAAAGTGAGTGGTTCTGGAGGGAAGAAGAAGAGTCCCTAAAAAATACTGAAAAGCAATTACTGCCAGGTGAACTTAGATGAGGAGAGCTTTATATAATAGTATTAAAGGCTATAGACTAGAGAAAGAGAACTACAGATGATGGTGGACAAAAATAATAGCAAGATCCAATAGTACGAAATACACCTTCTAAAAATGATTGAAATCGAGTGATATTTGCAATTTGACTGAACCAAACATAGCTTAGTTGAATGCTTGTTATCAAGGCTATTTTGTATCTAGCTAGATCTAGTTAGGCCCTAGCTCATCGTTTCCGAGGGCTGGAGTAGCCAATATTTGGACAAACTGCGAGCAATTACTGGAATATTAGTGCTTAAATATTAAACAATTAGATAAGTGCATATTATAGAATTAGTTATTCGCTTCGAAAACTAGCATGCTTAACAAGGAGGAACTGCAGAGTACCTAACTTTAGAAACTGGATTCGCTAAGTACCAACAGTGAACTGCAGGTGAAAAAAATGCTCAAATTGAACGACTCAGCCACGCTCGCCAAGCCACAATTCAAAACATAGGGCTGGAAAATCAGAAATTCTTTGCGGAACAGCCACAAACTAAAAGATGAAACCTTATAATTGCCATAGTAAGACCAAAATCCTATAAGTTGCGACTAACTGTAGTAAACCCTATCCTTTAACATCGATCCTGAGCAACTTTCCGTAAATTTTGATTTGGCGATTCTCTAGCTAAACAACTAGAAAAGATAATATAGAGCAATCATCCTTAAATAAACTTCTTCCTCGGAGCTGTTTCAGCAAATTTGTGAGCTCATTATCGCCCAATTGCAGCAACATGTAAAGATCATAAACATGCGCGAGGTGGAGAAGAAAACTAAAAACCCTTCTTAAGTGTCAAATCCTTTGGTTATTCCCTTAGTCTAAGGAGAAAAAACAGCTTTCGTATACACCGCCTATCAGTACTTAAAAAACGGTGCATTCTATGAGCAGTCCCAAAGGTTTTATATCTTCATTTGCTAGGAATTTCTACCGTTTTCCTTCGCCAGCATCGCCAAAGATATTACAAGTAATTTCAAGCTTATTCAGAACTAGAGTTTTAAGATAGGCTTAAGTTAAACGGCGGAAAATATGGACTGAACTATTACACTTCCAACCTTGTAAGCCGCAAAGTATCAACGGTTTTATTTAGAGTTTTATGGCTGATTTGAACTAATACTTAGATTCGGCCTAAGTCTATCAGTTTTCTAATGTCAGGAGCATCAGAACTTAAAAGCGATGCCAGCTTTAATGGTATTTAAAGTATGTTTTGGACCATAAAATCAAACTGGAAACAAGTTCAAAGAAGCTAATCGAGCTAAGTCTATTCACTTTTGTGCTCTTCTTTTCGCTCAAAGACTACAAGGTAATCATGATAGGCAACTAAGATACAAATCCTATCATGAGTGAAGTCTTCATGGCTCTTAAGACATGTTTGCTTCCAATCAAATATACCAACCCTGGTATTTTCGCAGCTATCTCATAAATCCATAACAACTATCTTGATGCGCCAATTCCATCCATATTGTGCCTATGGGGAGAGTAATCCGCCTGCGGCAAACTCATCAACCAACGCAAATAGATAATCGAATCCGCAAGCAAATATGAAGTCCCCACAGTGCTTGTAGATCTGAACCAGCAGATCGGAATCACGAAGGCGGATACATCTGAACTGGATTGTTTGAGAAGACTGGACCTTTTGCTCAAAACAGGGCTGAAGAAAGCTAACGAAGATTAGAAAGAAAACAACAGAATACAGTTGGAGAATAGCGCTGTTGAAAAGGCGAATTACTTCGTCATGAAATGCTTGGTGGGACGCTAGCACGGCGAATATGCTCAACTGGCCAAATAGTTCAAGAAGTCAAGCATTTACTGTAACTATCGTAGTCAGTTTACCACTGCAACTTGATATTAGTATTTATTTATCTACTATCGCCATCTATCCTCTTCGCGCACCGATAACTTCTACCATCAGTATGTTGGGTTATTGACTAGTGCAATTTATATAAAGCGAGAAATCAGGTGGTTTAGGGTGTTGAGCCTTGGTCAGGTTGGTTGGTCGCCTTTCAGGATTTGCTTTATCCTCGAGTAGAATTTGCCGAATTGGTTATCATACTAGGTAATGGTTGGATATTGCCCGCCGGTAGTATATTGGTTGGTTAGTAAATGGATATTTTTAACATCTTGTAATGTAGGATAGCAGCCCAATTAGATAGGTTTGGACGATGCTTTATAATTGTCCAGCCTCAGCTCACCTTTCCTCACCTTATCTTTAAGTTTCTGTTGAATTATGCTTTTTAGCTATATTTTGTGTTATTTCATGTTCTCAATCGGATGATCCTATCCTGCATTATTCGATATGCTGTTCTCGATGTACAAATTTCGGAGGGATGGGGCAGGTTGGGTGGAGCTAAAGTGGCATTTGGAGTTATATATACCATTCTGAGGGCTGTTTAATCTCTGACAATAGTTGGGTGTTTCCGGATTGAACATCAATTTCTAGCTGTTATTCCTCCTGATTTTGAATCTATCATCTGCACACTTCTGTTGCTGCGAATGCTATCGTTTAACCCTCTATTTTAACTGTCTTTTAATCTACCCCACATCCAGCAGCAATCTCCTCCTCTTCTCCTCCCTTGCAGGACTCACCTCCTTCGAGTTTGCACATGATTTCTGCTTGTTTAGTTCTATGGAGAGTCGTTTTTACGATTGGTTTCTTCCCAGACCTCTCGTTTGTTCTTTGGTTTTTTGGCCAGTGGCCTTCAAAGTTGAGACGAACTTCTTCAACTACGACTGTAGCTACTCTAGGCTGTTGGTTTCTGAAGCGGCTTCGAAAATAGACAACATTTTGGGGTGGCGGGCGATGAGCAATTTGCGGATTAGCAGCCTATCAGGGACAGGTATTTCTAAATGAGTGCAGGTTTACGCACAAGTTTTTAGAGGAGATTGAGATGATGGTATATTTTTTAGAGGAGGTGCCTGTCTTTGGCAAGCACGCTATCTTTGAATTTGAACATCAACTGCCTTAATTAATATTATCTCACCAATTATCATTAAAAGGATATTCTTGCATTGATGATATCATTCACTAATCCTCACAATAACCCCATTCCACTTCTCTTGTTGATAATACTTGCCGTATAGGATATACTAATCTATAATCTCTTGCCTGTGGTAATAAATAGCAGATATATGTTGATAGGTGGATCAGCCGTTGTTAATGACATAGCAGTTATCCTTCTGCGAGTTCTATAGTATGTAGATTGCGTTTTTGCGGTCGTTGCGGTTGGTGCGATGCCAGCTCAGCTCCAACGTGCTTTCGATTCCGGCCAGGAAGTTCCTCCTGAATAACCCAAGAAGTACTTGGCCACCCTCTCCATGGCCACCTACATATCGGTCGATATCCAGATCTTCATGTCCCAGACATCTTCCAAATTGGTGGATCGGTCGAAAACGTAGATGCCCTCGATGATCACATGCTCGATGTGTTCATCCAGGACGATGTCGTGCTAAATGGGGTCTTTTTTGGCGTGGTTGAAGGATGGGAAATAGGCCGGGAACTTCTTCCTTTGCTTCACCTATCGGATTTAACTAGCGAATCTGGGCAGGTCGAAGGTGAAGGCAGCTCCCCTGCGCCTCAGCCCCTCTTCGTTGAGATCTTTGCGGTAGAGGTGGTAGCCATCCATGGGCACTACCAGCGATTTGGGCAGGGCTTTGTGGATTCTTTATGCAAAATAGGACTTGCCCGCTCCGGGGATACCGGACAGTCCGATCAAATAGGGCTTTTTGGTGTTGATGAGATTGAGCAGGTCGGCCAATATATCTTATTGCATCTTAACCCTATCAATAAAATGGTAAATGCCATATGTGTAAATTAAAGTTACATGAACAGGTGTAGACTAAAGCACCAACAAAGCAACATTTTTGATTATAGCATAGAATATTACTAGACTAGCTAATTATTTTTTACCCATATCAATCTAACTAATTTGGGCAGCATGACCAGTCGGTCAGTATTCAATAGATACGGATATAACCTGACTATTAGTAAAAGAATACATTACAAACAATACTTAACTTACATCCACCAACTATGAACACGCCTGATAGCTAAATCACCCACCTCGTCTCGCTCGTGCCCGTCCATCTCAGGAAGTACATCAAGCAGGGTATCTTCATCCTGCCTGCCTCTGCCCTCATCGACGACTACCTCCACAAGAAGCACCAGTATTTGGAGACTATCAGTACCAGCAAGCAGCAGAGTGTGAACAGCTTGCACAAGTACACCGCAGCCAACCCCATCTCCCAGCAAGACGTGCAATAGATCAACATGCGATTGAAGGGTGCTCTCAGCAAATACTACGCCATGTACCTGAAGCAGTTTGAGTTCAAAAACAAAGACCCTGAGTTGTTCGCCTCATTCGCGATCAATTACGACAAAGGTCACAAGGGACTCAAATTGCACGTCGACGACAGTACCTACACTGTCAATATTTGCTTGAGCAACTCAGCGCAGGGCAACGAAGTCGTCTTCAACTAGTTCCTCACCGTAGATCCACTCTAAGACTACGCACTCATACACTCTGGCAGAGTGCCCCACCACACCAACGAGCTCACGGAGGGAACCCGAACCAACGTGGTGTTATGGTTTAAGTGACCACCCCATCTAATGGTTCAGCTGACAGCCGATGATCATCTAATATACTCATGCATAGTCAATTCCGAACTATCTGCTGACAGCTAAAATATGACCATTTAATTATTATGTAGTAGAGAATATGACATTATGTGTAGATAATATGCGATGCTGTGTTTATGTGATGTGATGTGCTGTGCTGTGATATAGTGTGTTGGGATAATGTGAATAATATCAGCACAAATTGGTTTATAATTTGTGGTTGCTTTCAACTTATATCCAACCAATATAATGGTTCTCCTACCCTCGCCCTTCCAACTCCTAGTTCTCGATCAGGCTCAGACTGCTCACCATAAATCCGATCGCATCAGCCACATCCTCTCGCGCCTATTTCAGAACCGCCTAGATGTGCTGGCGATCCTACTGGCTCAGCTGATAGGGGTTAGCACACTTCACTACCTACTCAATGAGCAAGATAAACTGGCGGGTGTGGTCTTTTTTCATGGCTTACTCCATGAAACTAAATATGAGCTCGAGGTTGCGATCTAGCTGGGTTTTCGTTGGCCTGGATCTTGCTTTCTGCGATTTCCATTTGAATATTTGGGTGATCTGATTTTCCTACAGGCCCTTGAATAGATGTGACATCATGAATTCATGCTGGATGGGACACTAGCGAGAGAACAGCCAGACAGCAACTAGTGCTCGAATCAATTCATAGGAGTGGCTATTCTGATGTGTCCTGAGTATGGTATAGGCCGAATTGAATTAGCTGCACCGATATTGCGTACCAGTCTTGACGATGGAATGGGGTCGTAAATCGGAGAGATGAATGCCGAGCCGTGTCAGCTCGATAAAGATGTGTCCAATCTGTTGCAAGTACTGGAACAGTTCTTTTCTATGGCACTGGTTCAAATTTAGCTTGTGATCTGCAAAGTATCCAGCCTGGCTTCTGGACACGTAGTAATTGTACTCGTAGTAGTAATTGTTGAGATGTTGAGGGTTGATGCGTTTGTTGGCGAGGCAGGTGTCTTAGTTGATGCGGATGGAGGCCAGATAGTGGGACTGGCAGTGCGACAGTTACTACACCAGGGCGATTTGGCTGAAATAGGCCAGTTTGTAGAATAGCAGGGTTTGGTATCCACTGTTTACGTATCTGAGGTGTATTGCTCTTCTTTCCTCGGCCTAGTCCGTGGGTTATTCTTGCTTATCGATGAAGCAGATTGCCTTGTCTATGTGCGACGCGTCATGGCTTTAACAAAGTTTTGATTGGCAGGAAAAAAGGCTAGGAAGTATATTTTGGCTAGCACTCCTGGTCAGAGACTTCAACCGGCTGTTTTCCTCGCCGCGAAGGTGCATTTATTTGAGAAAGTTCTTACGTCTTTTGTGCCTACTAAAGGTAATGCCAGGGGTTGGGGGTGGCTTGGCGAAATGGGGTAGACTTTTGGATCTATTTTGTTTCTGCGTTTAGGGTGGGAGGCTACATGATTCTGATTTATTGGTAAGCTGCGGCAGCGTCTTTTTGTAATTGGTGGCTACTAGGGCTTTTTAGCAGTTATCTAGTATTGAATCGTGCTTTATCGGTTGTTCGGGTTGTTCCATCTCCTCATGGTCGGAAGAAGTGCCAGCTTCATCCTAGATCTAAAGTATCTCTTCCCTCTAGCCACCATCTAGCCCAAGTTCGGACATCTCTTACCAACACTACCTCTACAAACTCAAATACCCCTCAATAACTCGTTTCAGCTCAATCTGCCTTTATCGTATATCGCTCAGATAAACATTTCGCACGGATAATTTGGGGTAGGAGTAGAATTAGCGGTAGGGTTCTAGTTGTAGATAGGCATAGCAGTCGATCATATACTTTCCAATAAAGTTGCCACAACACAGAGATTACAACTTATATTGGTGCTCTTGGACAGATTCAATGATTTTGGTAAAAGTGGATATGGGATCAGTCACCACTATTTTAAAAGATTCAGGCTAGGCCCAGACTCTACAGGTTGAATCCAGCACAGTTCTGATTGCATTTTTACTGCATAGCTTCTTCGTTTATTGGGATAACTTGCGGTATGATTTGCCTTCTGACAGGTTCAGTTGTTTGATCATCTTACATTGCGCTTCAAGTAGCTTTTTGGTCTCAAAGATATACCTAGCCATATTCTGGATTTATTTACTCGATTAAAAGAGTTGACATTATTTTTTGTTCTAGCCTTTATCGAGTGCATTGTAAAAATTAAGGAACACTTCTATTTAACTTATGGCCGCTTGTCTATTTTGTTCCAGAAGAGCGATGATCTGTGGCTATAAATTGATTTGCGGTCGTTTGCGCCTCAATTTTATGCAGCACAGCACACCCTATCTAGCCTATCTCTTCAAAATATAACCGATTACACAATTTATGAACCGATACTCGTATTAACCTGAATATTTACTGAGTCTCCGCTCAACCAGTCTCATGAACGCATCAGACAGGGCTTATCTCTTGAGTTTGAAGCTGCAAATATACGCCCATATGTATCTTTCACCTGCCTGCAGATTATTCAGGTAAGTTTACAGGTAACCTATCACCAACAAGATATCGCTTGCGTCGCAATCGATGAATAGATCCATCAAGAAGCTATAGTTTTGCTTAAGTGTGTGCAGGTGTTAGGAGATGAGGTGGTTGTGTGACAGGCAGGGGCTGCGAAATAGGTTCTATAATGTTAATTAAATATATTGAGTAAACTAAGGATTATTTTTCAGGGTGTTGTGCATGAGTGCTAGGTTAAGAGTTACTTTGAGGTTAGTTGGCTGCTGGGTTTGCATATACTTTTAGCAGTATTTCTTGGAATTGTAAATGGCTGCGTTCCTACTGAACAGCAGACTGCATTTGTAGCACTAAGGTTTCAGCAGATAGGCGGTTTTTAATGTTTTTAACCCTTATTTGTAGTCATTTATCTTCAGCTACGCCTCACCTAGGTATAGCTGAGCATCTACAAACTTACTGTTGAGCTAGACGGCCCTCTTGTAGCAAGAGATGGCCTGCTTGTACCTCCTAGCTTTGAAAAACTCATTGCCTCGATTATAAAGTATTTCTGGAAAGGTATTGGACGTATTAATCGGATAGTAAAGGTTCACGTTTTATACTGAGCCATACTTATCCGATAAGATGATTCCCTTGTTGTTGAGTGCTGGAAGGTAGTTTGGATTAAGTGAGAGGCAATTTTATATACTTTTCAGTGCTCGTTAGTAGTTTCTCATTCCGTATTCACAAACTGCCAACATATTCAGAGTCTGATGGGTCAATGGCTTAAGCTTCCGAAGATGCATAATACAGCTTTTTGATGCTTCGTAATTGTATTGTTTAAGGAGAAAGTATGCTTTGAAAGAGTGGGGAGTAGACTATTAAGGGTACAATTCGATTGCTCGTTCAATAGTAGCCATAGCCTAAGTGTGTCTTTCCAAACAGTGCTGTAAAGTAGCTATATTTAACAGTATGATAAGCTATCCGCTTTCATCGAATGCTAACTGCAGGCACTGTAAAGCCCGCTAGTGCTTATTGGTATAAGATAGAATAAATGCTTTATAGTTGAGCACTTTATAAAGCGATTTGGATTGGGTTGGCAAAAACTCATCGATTATTTCAACTATTCGTTAATATCGATACTTATAAAGTAGGAAATGAAGGATCTAAGCTAAATTTATTTCCCCCCTATGATTGTTGGATTGGGAGATGTGGCGGAGATACTGTATTGATTCATCAGGTCTGTCTGCTCGAATGAGAAAAATGATATAATTTGAGTGAAATAGAGCACAATTTTACAGTTGGATGGCCTTCTGAATAAGAGTCATACTTTACTACAGTCGCTTTTGCTAGGAGCGAACCAAAGCTAGACCATTATAGAAGTGAGGGTAGTCAGGGTACAGTTCTATCCCTTTAAGAAAGTGTTTTTATGCTTCTTGGAGATCCTTTCTGAGCAGATGGCTTTGCCCTAAGTTGTTTAGAACTATCTTATTTGAGAGTTAGTAGTTTTTGGCATTTTAGAACATTTCATTTGATAGCTAGTATTTACCAAGGCATGCATTAATAGACGCGAGACCTATTAATGCGTTCAGACTTTCATAAATCTCTAGAGAAGCTTGGAAATCTTTGATTGCCTACAAATAGTTCCCTTACTAAAAATAGAAAATTCCCAGGTTATTGAGGGCAGTAACAGTTGGTTAACGGCTAATAGAAAGCTAAAACAGTTTTTTAGCGTCTTTTCTATTGTTGGAGAGGTAGATCAAAGCTAAATTGTTGATAAGTAGAGAGTTTGTATGAGTATGGTTCAAGATTTTTGCAGCTATTGAATTTGATTTTTAAGTGTTATTATATTATGTTGATTTATAATGTACATAGCCAAGGCTATTGTACTTTATAAAATCGCAAGGATGCTAAAAACTGATTTAAAACAGCTGTTCAGCTAGCAGCAATTGGTTAGCCTCAATAAAGTGATTACCAGCCTGATAGAGTTACAAAAACTCAAGCTATTCGAAGAAAGGGGTCGGCTGAGTTTGGGTTCGCTATGGAATTTTGTTTAAAACAACATTATAGATGTATTCATACTACAGAACGAAGGAGGTGGCTGTTTTGGGGAAAGTATAAAGTTCAACTCTGCTATCTTGTTTAATTGTTTATAATTCGAAAACAGGGATCTTTGCAAACTTTTTTGGTTTGTATTGGTTTAACTCATCCTCAACTTCCTTGTTGGCCTATTCCAACTTTCTTCTTGGGTTGTTTAGTGATAATATTTGGAAAGGATTGGGGTTGAGTATGCATGGATTTTGATGCTTAATTTTGCTTGGCAAACATCCAAATTGATTCGAGTCTACCTCAATTTAGTTCTTTCTATCTAAGCTAACTGAATAACTCTGCATGCTGTAATTTTGATGAGCCTATTTCTATGATTAAAAATACTTATTTTCTTTCATGTTATTTAGCTAATATATAACTGATAATATACATGCTAAATGCTGATTAATTGTAAAGCTTACCATCCCATAACAAATATATGCTCTAACTCATCAAATAGTTATGGTTTGTTAGCTTCAGAGTTGATCCAGCTAATCCTTAGAAATAAAACTCTTGAAGTTGGCGAGACAAGTTTGAAATTTCAGGGTTGTCTTAATCAGGAGGAAAATTTTAAAATGGGTTTAATAAGAATATTTGAGATTTTGTCCTTTCTAAAACATTTAATATTATTGATTATATTGGTTTAATTACAATCGCTTACTGGAATGGGAGGGAAGATATGGCTAAAGTAGAGCATAGTTGCATACTCTTACCTCTTTTATACTTCGCTTCACCAATTTTGATATATTTCATATGGTTATCTTTGATGCTTAGCCTTCAAGGCACACGCAACCAATATAAATCATCATTCTATCTTTCCTCGTCAAATAGAATTAGAAAGATCATTCATTAATGTCAAAAATATCACTTGTAGATGTTTACAGATGCGTTAACTGCATGAAAAGAATCGCCTAAAAGCTATTGCTGAGATAAAGCTGAGTAGTCAAATACGGAATTCTTGCTTATTACAATAATCAGATGTTTTAATCATCTTATTCTAAGCTTTTGCCATCTAACTACCCCCTGATTTTGCTCTTAAATGCTGCACCCTAATAGCAGCAAAAATTGCGAATAAGATAAATCTTAAATTCATCTAATAATTACTAGAAGAATATACGACAAACAGATCATTCAGTCAAATTGTGTTTTTACTCGTAGTTGTAAACATCATTGAGCAAATTTTGAGGGCATATTTACATGGTATTTCCTTGACAATTTGACTAAACTAAATAGCAGGTCACTAATCCTTCAGCAGCGTTTGAGTGAATATCCACAAAGTGAGTGCTCATCAAATAGCATGTACAAACTACCACTGCAAGGACAAACATGTTCACAAAGCTTGTTTTGGCCCTAAAAAGGATAAAAGTCAGAAGAACTGATAAAGTAACCACAAAGATTTGGGCTGCTACCCTATAGAGTCGAATGCAGGTTTGGCTGTTTGAGAAAAGATGAGTTTGTTAACAAACTGCTTGGCATTGTCTTGCTGAGTTACAATATGGTATCCCAGTCAGATGGATGTATGCATATGTATCAGCTCTTGACAAATCGATGAAAGATGTGCAGCAGCAACATATTGATCGGCAGTTTCTTTGAGATTTCCCGAAGCTACCCTTGGAGTCGCACTAAATATCAAGAAATTTACTCTAATTATGTCGAAAAAGATGCCGAAAATGTTGAGAAAAGCATTGAGGAAGGAGCCTGCTACAATACTTCCGAAGTTTTTACAAAGTAATCTGGTCACAGGCTTTGAACATTGTGTAGACCCATTATTCTTACTATTGTAAGTAAAATACCACTCTACAGCATTTCCTGAAATAATATAGTTGACTAAATAAGAGGAATATTACACGAATCTCTGATGAACTGTATCCCCCAAACAAACTCTATAAAGTTGAGAACCTGTAGGAAGGTTTGCTGCTGAATGCTCATATAAACATCAGAAGAATTCCATGTAGGGGAGTTGATGCTAGAAAAGGAGATATATTGCCATACGATTAAAACTACCAATCCGAAGCTGAAAACTGCAAAGAGTGGAATGTAGAAGAAGAGAATCCAATTTTGCTTTAGAAATTAGTTAGCATAAACGAGGAAGATGGAGGCAAGCTCTAACTATGCTTGATGACAGAAGAGAAACAAGACAAAGATGATTCCTAAAATGATAAAGATGATTCCAAGCAAAATATTCCAGCTATTGTTGTCAAAAGCCAGCAATTTAATAGGCTGAACCAAAAGCACTATTCCAGCTGCTACGAGAGTAATCGAGCAAAATGCAAACACTAGGTAAGTTGTTGTTTGAGGAATGATCAGAAAGAGGATCAAGTATATGAGGCCTACACAGACTGCAATGGCAAGGGATATGAGCATGATATCAAATGAGTTTATATTGTCCAATTTTGAAGTGATTGATGGGTTCGACCAAAAGGTTGATTAAATCGAAGAATCAGTTGGGCCACAAAACCCTCCTAATTTATGAATGATTTCTTTAGTCTCATATGTACTGACTATGCCTGAGCAATTAGTAGTTGGGGAGCATTGAATCTGCTCTCCATTCTTAGGACAAGCAGCAACACAATATCGTTACTTGGAAAAATCTTGCACATTTCTAAAATAGATAAAAGGAGTGGATGCTAGATCGAGATAGCATTCTTTTCCAGTGCTTTATACTGGATAATTGACTTGGAGGAAGTGCTCTACATTGTTAATGCTTTACGTCTGTTGAATGAAGCGCAGGCGATGATAAAGAGGGTCAGAGCAAAAATGGCACCGACTATTGTACAGCAACAGTCAGTCCATTTTCTTTACTTTTATTCGACAGGCAGATTTTGAAACGAATACACATTCTTTGCGAACATTGATTTATATAATGAGTAAATAATAAAGTTTATTTTTTGAATAAAAGCTTATTAATAAATCTTAACTACTTTTGGAAGCTTTTTTCCTGTAAAGTTGCTGATGCTAATTCGCAATTGATACTTATAGATTAGTTTTTAGGTGTAAAAGGATAAACTATACATAAATGAGCGACAAAGATGCTGGTCAATCCTCAGGAAGAATATAGCTTTTCTTCCTTTTACTTATTTGTTCAATCGCCTTACCTAATCTTTCGTTTTAGACCAATCTTTATCTCTCATGTTTTAAAGGTTCATGCTTTTTATGAATCTTTATACTTTTTTTTTCAGTACTTCCCCAAATCTTTTTTAATTAGGAACTTCCATACTTGAGCTAAGCCAGCCTTTTAATCAATTACAGGTTTTGAATGGCAATTTTCCTTTACTACAGTAATTTGGGCTGGACTTTTTTGGAGGAAAGGCTTTTCCGCTTTTCCCTTAGTATACTGCTGCTTCTTTTTTTATTTTTTATTTAAGTTATCTTGGCCGAATGGTATTTCTGTGATAACTAGGTCTCAAAAATATCGGGAAAATAAGGCTTCATGAGAAATTATTATCAAAAGTTAAAACGTCTAGAGAATATAAATAAAAAGAGAAATGATATATATAATGTTAGTTTTACAAAGTTTTACTACCTTGATCTTTGAGGATATTTAGAGAAAAAAACGATTTTTCATTGAATATTTAGTTTTACCTTTTGATTTTATTAATTATTTGTGTTAGTGTTATTGAATTCCAATGGATAAGCCTAAGTAAGGAGGAGAGTGGTAAGGATTTTAGCATTTTCATGACCATTCATAAGTCGTAAATACCCTACTACCATAAATAAGCAAAGCTAAATAGAAGAATAATTAACATCGTAGTGGCATCATTTGTTCGAAATAGTCTCCATTGAAAAGACCAATGGTCTCTAATAAAGCAAACATAAAAGCACTAAAAATATAGACTACTCCAATCGCATCATAAACTTCTATCTGTGAGGAGGTGCAAAACAAATACAAGGGGTTCGAAAAAACTTAAGGCTAGAAAAAAACTTAGGAAAAACAATAAGAAACAAAGAAGATCTAGTCGAAAAGGCTTTAAAGAATCCCAATAATAAGGAGAGAGGAAGAGTACCGGTTTTCAGGTAAAATTGTATATAAAGGTTTTGTACCCAAAACTTCAGATAACTTTATGAGGCTGCTGAAAGAAATAGATTGGGAATCACCGAACTAAAAGAAGAGAGACATTCGCAATTTGCATGGGATTTAGTTTAACAGCCAGTTTTAAGGCGGAAATCTCAATCTTGCCATGGAGGTATCGTTCTAGATATATCAGGGTGTCAGAATTTTAGTTTGACCTTTACATGCGGGTAGACACAAATACCCAAGGGCATCGCCAATGGTTTTACTTTAGTATAAGAAATTAAAAAAAGTGCACTGTAAAACTTCACATCTATCGTTTCAAAAAAAGGTTTTCTCTTTTTCAGAGAGGGATGAAGCCTTACGTAAGAAGCAGAAAAGGAGGAGATTAGTGGAAACAAGGAGGCTAGAATGTTTTTTACCACTATTAACGTTCCAAAACCGAATATGGAGTAGTCAAACCTTCAAAAAATTTTGTGCTTAGTTTTACTTATCACTTTGATCACCCAAACGACTAAGTTTTTATTGCTGCAGGAATCCCCTACACATACACCTTTCTCAACAAGCAGATCTCCATGTACAAATAAATTATAGATAAACGTTAAAACTTAACATTCGAAATCTGTACCTTATGCAAATCGATTTGTGGACTTTAGCTTCCTCTTTTGGTAGTTCATCACAATATGTCAAAGCTATTGCATGCGAATACCAATAAAAAGATCATCATTATCAACGCAAGAACTCATTCAGGTGAAGCTTCGAGTTCCTGGGTTATGGACGGTATACTTAAAGATTTGAGCAATTCAACATAGATTTAGTAATGGATGCTGCGAGAAAACATTTGCTTGAAAATAGTTCCAATGCTCAATCCAGATGGCGTAGTTATGGGTAATTATAGGACAGGAATTATTGGGTAAGATTTTAATCGATATTTTAAGCTTGGAAGACAGTAGTTTTATCCTGAAATCTCAGGATTAAAGAGACTAGTATCTAAGTCTAAAAAGGAAGGCGAAGTTCTATTGTTTTTGGATCTGCACGGACATTCTATCTTGAAAAACAGTTTTATCTATGGTCCTACTTAGAGCTAAGTCTCCAATTTCAAGAGTAAATCTGTTCCTATTTAGTGAAAAATTTACCTTATTACCTCTTTCATAAATCAAAATATTTTAGGCTCTCTTCATGCAAATTTTAAAAATAACCAAACCGAAATTAAACTGCTAGGCTTTATTTTCAAAACTAAGAGAGAATTTTAAGCCTTACTTGCTAAAACTCTTTAGGATTGTACTATCATCAGCAGCAAACATTTCAAATGCTGGCTAATGATTGGCAAGACTTTGGTAAAGCCATTTTGCATTCAATGAGAGATATTTATATCAACAAAGATTTAAACCTTAATCTGAAGCAGTCTTTCTGTCCAAGCTCTGAGAAATAGGAAAAAAAGAACAAAAATTACAACTAAAAAAAGTTAAATATGACATCTAAAAACAAGAATTAAAGAATGTCTATAAAATTCTCCAAAACGCCAGTTACTGACCCAAAGTAATCAAAGTAACTTGATAGTCTACAGCCTATTACTCCTTTTTCTTCAACTCAAATCAACAGGTAAGATGATATCGTTGATATTAACCGATCGCAAAAATAGCAGCATGTCACTAAAGTTGACTTTAGGGTAAGAAGAAAGTCTTAGATAATGAAAAATGGAGGAAACATCAAGAACAAGCTTTCCAATAAACATACAAGCGTAATTCGTTCAAACTCTTAAGAGGAAGAAATCTCAGGCTTAACTTTTGGAAGATCTTTGACTTCCACCCAGCCTTAGAATCTTAAGAGAGAAATTTAATAAGCTAGAAGTGTTGAATAATTGAAATCAGAGGTATACGCTTGTTATTAGCTAGAGCCGATAGCTGAAAACTTCTCAGATTAGTATCTTTCTATAAACGACTCAGACTCCTCTAGTGAGGGTCTTCCCTAAATATAAAAAAACTACATTCTGTAATATATCAAGCAAAATCTAAGGCAGAACTCTTAAGAAAGAATGACATTTAATAGGGAGCCAAGTATAAACAGTAAAGAGTTAAGGTAGCCTAAGATAAGTAAATTTAGAGAGATAAGGTTTAAGTCTATTGAGGAGACCTATGCTGAGCAACCTGAACGATAGGCTATAAAAAACCAAATAAAAAAGATGAAGTTATAGCCTCATAAATTCAAAGATGGCACAGCAAAGTCTTTGATCAGCAAATACAATGAAATGTACACAAATAGTGAGTTTGATGATCCTATGGTCTCCATATCTCAGCAAAAGAAACTGAACTAAAGAACAAGTAACTATAGAAGAGCTCAAAAGGATCCTTTCATTTTGA
>Ga0316217_10003757_pt1 | contig 16954 bp, 9 predicted proteins | sample 1anoAmetaG_FD_203633 | JGI IMG/M metagenome (GOLD analysis project Ga0316217, IMG submission 203633) | Freshwater microbial communities from Trout Bog Lake, Wisconsin, USA - 1anoA | ecosystem: Environmental > Aquatic > Freshwater > Lake > Hypolimnion/Profundal zone | place: USA: Wisconsin...
AGTGGTTTTCGACGTAGCAGTTGCCCCTCCTGGCCCACTCATTGTCATACCGCCCTATGTTCTTCCGATACTGTGGGTTGCTGAACAGGTACTTGCTGATATTCTTGGGCGACAGCAGGAACTTAGTCTCAGCATTGAGGTAAAGCAACAGTGGCAACCTGCTTTTTGATACGCTCCCATTTTCGATGAGTCTCCTCAGTTTGTCGAACCTTATCACCGACCCTCTAACCTCTGCGATGCAGTCATATTTATCATATCCAGTTTTGGCTATAAGCGTTTGATAGGTGAGCCCCTCGGCCTCCTTATTTGCGAGTTAGAGATGCAAGAGGTCGCTGGAGTGGTTGACGAAAAGTGGCTAGTGTCCCTTGTAGGTGTGTCTTATCTACTACTCATAATTTTGCTCCTGCGGCCTGATAGAATCCAGATTTGATTAGGTTTTTATCTCCATAATATTATACGTTCGGCAACCTACTCCTGATCCAGAATTGGGTTGAGAAACCGTCCATTTACTCACAACCACAACCCTCCAAACAACCCATCCCCTTATCAATTCTATCTATATATCTCCATCACCTTCACCTGCATCAGAAGGCCTCTATTTCTTTCTGGGCCTTCCTCTTCAAAGGCAGCCTGCGGGTGGGATAGGTGATGATTTGATAAAAATAATAAATGCAATCAGAGCTGCCTGTTGCTGATGGGAGGCACTTCAGCGACCACCGGGGTGATGACCTGGGTGTAAATGACCTCTCTCAGAGTTCCGAAGAAGATCACCACCAAATACACGACCTGCAACACGAAAGTGATGACTGTGTCAGCAATGGTCAGCCTGTAGTAGTACTTGAACTCACTGTATACGTCTTGATTAGCGGATGGGTACCTTCAAGTCCGGGATAGGCATCCCTTAGGTTGGAGTTGTTGGAGGCTCGCAGGGCAATCACAACGGCAATGGCGAACTCGAGGATGAGGTTGAAGGCAGCCAGCAGATGTTTGAATCGGGGTGAGATCTTGTCGCTGCAGAGTCCGAACAGCAGAATGATGCTGATGAAGAAGGTGAGTCCTGAAGCGATGATGATGAAGGCAGTCTCCTGTTTCTGCTCTTTGAAGTACAGCCCTGAGATGATGGTCTGGGCATCATCGTCCTGGTACTTGCCGAATCTGTAGCCCTAGGCAACCACTGGATAAGTCACTGCGTACCTGCGAGATGGAGTCCGACCAGCAAGATGGTCAACACTAATGCTAAGGCGTAGCCTGTCTTTTCTAAGCTAGAAAGGGCCATTGGCTAACTTTATTATTATACCATAAAAGTTCCAATATATATTAAATCAGCGTCTATTGTAATTCGTTTGGACACTCAGTTTCCACGCCTCTCTGCAAGTTCCACTCAAAAGACGCCCTTCGAAGTCCTCCAGCCGACAAATTTGCACACCCGCAACGACCTTTTTACTAAATTTATGATTTTCATATCTGCATTATCCTTATCACGGCCCGCAGCAATCGTAATCAAAACACTAAGACATATTTGAACACCAGTGTTGGTTTGCGGAGATGCAGCCAATCCCACGAAAATCAACTTGGATTTATGCGATGAAGCGGTCTGCATCTCTATGGGAGGGGAGGGGTGAGTGTTGCCAGGTGTTTGGATAGGCTGAGGTTTGGGTTGCGTGTTGGAGTTGTAATTTTGCTACCTAAGCTCGAAGAGTCTAGAACTCTCTATTTATTACATGTTTGTAAGAGTAACAAATTAATTATCACAATCGTTCATAGTAAATGGCTCTTCCCTTCGCCTTGGTCATCCCCGGGCAGCCTCTGCTCACCAACTTCGAATGCATCAACAATATCTACCATGTCGACTTCCCCAACCCCAAATCCATACCCAATGTCTCCCTTTTCCTCACTGAGCCCATCCCCTAGAACTATGCTATCACTCTATACTTCTCCCTCCCGCCTTACAACGAAATGCAGTATCTGGGAGCAGTCGCCAACGAGAGGCCGTCGGATATCTTCTCAACGGGGTTCCCATTCAAGTCATAGTTTGAGAGCTGCAACACCGTCAAATTCTGCCTGCAGGCGCAAACCTTCGAGTAGGTGGCCAACTTGGTGCGATGTGAGGACGGGCAAAAAGAGTACTCTAAGCTGGTGGCCCACAATCTGTACAATTTCATGATGAGCTACAACACCGAAAACATGCTAGTAAACAATTACAATGGGAGGGAGTACCTGGTCGTCCCTACCGATACCTTCACCCGATGGCTCAAAAAGTTCGACGAGAAATACGCCAAAGACCCCAACTTCATACTCAAGACCACCATCTAATGACCATAGAATCAAATGATCTTTTTTATTTAATATCAACCAAAATCTGAAGATCCCTGGGAATGTTGGAGTATGTAGGTTTTTAAGAAGTTTGTTGAATGAATTTCATATAATAGTAATGTTTGAAAAGTTCCTTTACTCCAATATGGCTCCCCCCAAGCCGGCCTATAACTAACTCCTACAAAAAACCTAAACCAAACTCCTTCAAGTCATAGATTAAGACAACTTCGTGTCCGACTTCAAGTCAGGGTCGCAAAGGGTCAAAGATTTGTACCTCCATTTATATGCAGCATGTCCTACTAGAAGTTCATTGAGCTGACTGAGTTAGTCACTGTTGTGGGTCCTGAGGCGGAGAAGAAGAGGAGCTACAAATTCCCACTCACTGCCTGCGAAATGCTATGCAGTGATAATAGCAAAATCTAATAGTACTTTTTACCCTCAAATGGAGTAGTCACTATTGAGTAGAAAGTCACCAAAACTTTTGAGAAACTTACGGAGCAAGAGATTGATGAAGATGATGAGGATTAGGCAGAGGAAGTCAAAGATGGAACTAAATCTTCTTAAAAAAGCGGGGAAAGTAGTGCCTCAGCCGAAGAGAAGTAGTTCCCAAAAAGTGAAGAAGGGGAAAAGGCGGATGCTTAGGCCTAGTAATTCGGCGAATTCGTCGAGGCTCCTGCAAAGCCGAAGAAGAAAGTGATGGTCAAGTAAGTAGTGGAAACAACCGAAGTGATCTCCAAATAGTACCCACCACTGATAAACAAACTCCTCAACTACTTCTAAAACGACATAAACCACACTCTGACAGGCTACGTCTGCAAAATCCTCCTGAACTTCACAAACAAAAAAACAGCAGCCGTATTTATCCCCTAATCAAGATCTTCGCCAAACTGTTTTAGAATCCGAATGTAGCTGATAATACCTTCGACCATGTGTTCAATCATATCGGCTCACGCTCCACTGTTGAATGGATCACGAGGCTTCTTACTATTGAGAACAGGAACTTTCTTACCCAGAGATACGAGTTGTTGAATAAGCTGATCAAATCGATGCGTAGTGCTGAAGGCATTGAGGTAGCTTTTTTGGGATTTAGAACTTGAGTAACTTTGCTGCTTGTGCCTGCTAATCCTTTGACAAAATAACTGCGCATCTGAAGCTGGCCAACTCTGTCAAATAGCTGTAACTTTACAACCAAAAAATCCCTGAGCTCCTCAGAATTCTTGTTGAAATCGTTCTTTCAGATAAAGAGGAAGTTGCCACTTATGGGGTTCAAGTTTTTGGACATCTTCTCTCAATCTTTCCGATAAAAGAATAACTACATTTGTTTCCTTAGCTGTTGACCCATTACTTACCAGGAACCTTGAACAAATTACGAACTATTTAGGCTGTAGAGAGGAACAAATTAGGCCTACTACCTGTGAAAGTGCTGTAAACATACAATTCAGCATTAAGATCTAGAAGTGTTCACGAATGGTTCAAAAATAGCTAAAACAATGCTTTCCTCATTCTTTTCGGGTTAGTCAAAAAATACGCCTTCAACAACATTTTCCATAACTAAGTGTTCAAATTTATCCAAAGCTGCGTGACTTCGGAAGTTCCTGAACTTTCTTCCTTTGTAAATGCTCAAGTATGTAGGTAATTGTGGAGAGTGGCTTAATGCAATGGCTGGAATAGGAAGCCAGCTCAGAAAAAGCGAGAGTAAAGGGACCTAAAAGAGGCTATGCTGAGCATATCGTCAATTTATGCAAATTTTTGAAAGAATAGGGCAAAAGAAATGCGACTGTTTAAAGCTTCATTAGAAATCCAACCTTTGAAAAGGTTTGGAACGTCTTGGTTGAGAAGGAGATAGCCTCTGTCTAAAGGTTACTAGGAGGCTATGCCAAAAAGGAATCACAGCATAAAATAATGCACAGTAAATAGGTAAATTGGAGGTAATTTAGGGAATTTTGGCAGCTCATGCAACCTTCTTAGCCTCAACTCCTGCCCCTGTTCTATAAAAAGACTTGAACGATCCACTCCAAAACTAGTAGCTCCTGAAAGAACTCCAAAGATAGTTAGATGGCTTAGAAGAAGCAGTGGAACCAAAACCAATTGAGATGATTGCTGAGTAACAGCACAAGGCCGAATTAATCGAGGAGAACGAACAGCACAAATCTGCGTTTTGGAAAGTACATCTAGATTACGATATCGATAATCTGATAGAGGAAGTCCTCTGATGTTGTATATTGTATTAACTAGAGAACACAATCCCTCTTTTGTCTGAAATTGGTTGTAAATTTGATGAAAACGTCAGGAAGAGGCGTGATAGATGTTATTTTTTGTTGAGATGGGACTAGCCAAATAAAAAAGTTAAATTATCCTGTAGACTCCGAGTATATACAGTATAAAGGGATGAAATTCATGTTCCATCTTCTATAATATAATGGAAGAAATTAGCTAAGGACAGTACAGGATGCCAATTTAGAGGCCGGATGGAGCCAAGGTCAACATGGAAATCAAGCAAAAACACCTCCATAACAAAAAGAGGAAAGTCAAAACATGGAGCCAATAGGAAGATATCATGCTCCTAAACCTCTACTCTCAATATCCCAAAAAGTGGGGCGTAATCGCTTCGCTGATGAACGACCGTAACTAAAACCAGTGTCTCCATCGCTATCGTAGGATCACTCAGGAGGGCGACCATAGAAAAATATGGTCAACTGAGTAAGATGAGACTATAAGAAAGCTCATGAAAAAAGTGGGCAAGAACTGGAAACTGCTCTCTTAGATGCTTGGAACTAAAACTGGAAAACAGATCAGGGAGAGGTTTATCAACAAACTGGATCCCAAAATCAAAAGGGAAGACTGGACTGACTAATAGGACCATAAAATCATCATTCTTTATTCTGAAATTGGCAGAAAATGGTCTGAGATAAGTAAACATCTGCCAGGCCGACCTTAAAACAAAGTAAAAAACAGATTTTATTCCTTCATCCAGAAAAACTACGATATCAAATATCGTCCTTTGGAGGAAAAAGCCATCTAAGTTTAGAAATAGCAGCAGTAAAAAGTAATGGACCTCTAAGCACCACAGAAGAGCAGTTTGGGCTTTCTGAAAGAGATCTCCAATATCTACAAATCAAGCCATAACGAGTTCTTGAAATACTAGTCAAAAGAAGCTTACAACTACTTCCCTTCAATCAACCACTTTGAAGATGAGATCAAGGTTGAAGATTTCAGTGATGGCCAGTAAAACATAGTGTTGAGAGGGTTCACCTCTTTGGTGAAGGTTGAGGAAGACTGGATCTATGAGGATAAAGACGATTTCTGCTAGAATCAGGACCTAAAAAATGAGTTTTTCTTTTTGTCCAACCGTTGATCTACATTAATATTAATGGTATTTCTAAATATTTCAAAGTTAATCAGGATTGAAGTACTAATCTCCCAAATTATCTTTCATGAAGCCTCTAAAGTGTTGGAAGTTGTGACTGGCTGTCATTCTAATGGGATGATTCTTATCATCTTTCTTATAAAGTAAAATTTCTGGAAGATTGGTGACCTCTTGAAAGTCAACCTCATTTTTATTCACGTTTAAATAGCCAAAAGTAACATCTTTGTTGACAAGAAGAGAAGCAATCTGCTTGTACTCCTTGTAAAAAGTCTAAGTTTTTGGTTTTGTACCTCACAAGCAGTGCATCCAATGTCGATTACTGAGAAAAGGACAAAATAGTGATTCTAAGAAGCCGCAATCACTTCTTTTATGTTCTTAGCGGACAACTTTTGAATAAGCTTCTATGATCCTTTTCCATAAAACCCATTTTTTTTAGGGGGCTATTCAAAAAACTAAAAAGGTTCAACTTCATTTGCATTGATTCTGTCTCTAAACTCTTTTAGCTTTTAAATCGAAAAGTCTTTATGAAAAGGCAATTACTTTAGTCAGTATAAGAGATATGCCTGGCAAGTTTGCCTGCTGCCTCCGTTTAAGTTTGCAAGCTGACATGTATAAAAGCTGGAGTTTTCCTAAGGTCAAAGGTTAAATGATAGTACAAGTTGAAAGTGAAGCTTTCTTTTTCATCTTGGATAGCAATCAAAAACCTGAATCCAAGTGCTTCTTAGGTCAGCTCCCTTTACAGTCGCTTTACGTTTTCCCAAACTTTCTAGCACCTATAGCTAAATGTACAAGTTATTAAAAAGACAGTTATGTTTTCTACGTTTTCAACAAAATACTTTTTTTTTGAGCAAACCTTTCAGACACCAAACTTTGTGCTCTGGGGATGGTGGGCAGAAGATTCGATTTTAGGAACCATTCCCACCCGTCAAGTCGAATGGCATACTCATATTAAACTCTTTGAGTGACATTTCCTTTGATATAAGTAAGATTTCCGGGCTTGAGGCCCAAAGAAGTATAGTACTCTTGATTATTGATAAGACAAAAGTCTATCTAGTCGATTTGGTACTTAAGAAAGGCATGGTCTTCATAAGAGCCGTGAATAATCCTTGCCCCTCCATTGTGGTTTCATTGGTGCAAAAGCAGAACCAATTCGCACTTTACTGTATAATTTCGTTCATTTTTTGCTCTCCATTAACTAATGTTACGCTTTTAACTATCCTACTTTAGATCCATTGCTCAATTTCTACTTATCTGAGGAAGTACAAGTGATATTGGAAGGGTCGCCATTGCATCTGACCAAAATGCGATTGAAGATGAGCATGATAGGAGTCTGTTCAGGATGATCACACTAGGGTAGTTTGTTTCCCTTGCAGTCATTCAAATAAAATTTGACATCTCACTCAGCAGATAAGTACCAAAGTCTTAAGACCATTTCTAAAGACGAGGCTTTATTTCGTTGAGAGTGGCTTCATTAAAGAACACGAAATGATGATTGTAGTCGAGGAAGAGTTTGAGATTGTCCAGAGTCTCTTTTTTCAAAGTTTAGATGTTGAGCGCACCACACACTACCAAGATGCACAACAAATTTAAATAAGCTTTTATCATAACTATTATAGATGTCTAACATAACAAAAACAACACTAAAAGACAAGCACTTATTTGCTTTTTTTGCAACCCTTGCCATAGATACCGGCTTAGTTGGGTTTGGCCTGGTTTTGGTTAACTTTTTTAAACTTTTATCTGAGTTATTAGAGAATAGCTAAATCATGACCTCTAACTATTTTGTTGCCCAAATCGACGTGGCTTGGTGGAAACACTTTGTTCACTTTCTTCCTAAGAATCCAAAGGCCTCATGGCTGCTTCCAAATTGCTGAAAACCGGGGCTGCTGCATCAGCAATCGTCGCTTTTTTATCGTTTTGACTAGCCCACGAGAGAAACTCTTCTAGGTCCTATCCGTTCTTAAAAGCATAAAAAGTGTTAGTGGTTTCATCGAAAAAGCCATAAACTAATTAGGACGGGTTGGCAGTGTTTTAGAAGGCAAACTCCATTTGCTTTAAAATTATTATTATATTTAACTTCGTATTTTGGTGGTTTATATTTATTCCCAAGCGAGTAAACCATTTTTGTATGTCAACAGTATCTTAAACCTTTCCAGGAGATATTTTTGTCTAAAAAGTTGGGTCTTTTCTAACTAACTGCACTGAGACGTTAGGCATCTAAACCATACATCAGCATGTACAGGTATAATAAAAACGACATCCCTGGCAGAGATGAGTTGGAATCAGGCCAACGGAGAGAAAAGAGTACAAAATATGATACTGCCCCCCTCGAACCGTATTTATTTGTGCTATAATAAACCAAAATCTCATCAGATTACTTTAATTTGCATCACAGCGGGGTTTCCAGGCAATCCTCTTCTCCAACGACGGATCGTTGCTTTATTAGGTGTGGAATTTGGATAGTTATTTTTTTATTATCGTATATAGCTGTTACAAATTAACTTATGACTGTAGAATTATCATTTTTTTTACTTCTTGGAAGAGGCACTTTATCCACTTTTTGGCGTACCATTGAGCTAGGGTTTCTCCTAGCTTTCTTTGGTACTGGTTTCACCCTGTTGGCGAACTTTCCAGCGAATAGTTCGTTAGCTAGCTTCTCAAGAATTTCCCTAAGATTCCATATGCTTCATAACTTGTATCAATTCGTTGCGTAAAGACCGAAAGTGGTTGGGTTCATTTTTCTTATCCTCTTACTAAAGGTTAAGCTTTAGTTCTGCTCCATTTGGACTTAATGCCCTTGATATCAAATTTTTCTTTTTACTAAGCTGGCCTTCCAAATGGCTAAATTGTCTGCTATGCTACTGAAAATCAGTCTAGCCTTCAAAGATCTTTGCTATTTCATCTCAGAATAATTGTTTTTGTTTAATCTTTATGCTGGAGTAATCGTCGTAATTCTTGCATTCTTCTATTTTTCGCTTAATCTTAGTAAACAAACATAATTAGCTTCTGCTCATAGCTATTTGAGCAATATTGAGCTCTTTATGACTAAGTTCTTGCTTTTATTTTTCTAATCTTTTAGGCTGCTCCTCCAATTACGAATGATTTTATATCAAAGACCGAATGAATATTTCATTTAATTCATCTGGAATATACATAGAAAAGAGACTATCTTTATTTGTGTCTTCGGCTTTTTCGCTTTTTTTTGAAGACCTTTCATCGTCTTTTCCATCAACAATCATAAATTTTCAACATAATCTGCCTTATTTTTTGGGGGTTTTGAACTATTTGTTGTACTGAGGTCTTTTTAATAAACGTTTTTAGTTTCCATCTTAAGTGATGTTTCAATTAATGTACTTTGTCTCCATAAAGTTCTTAATCCCTTATGATTTAGCTTTTCAGCCGTTGTTTTTCTTTACTCTCATCTTGATTACGATGAGGAAGGTTGCTTATCTTCATAAGGTTCTAAGAAAGAGTCATTAATCTTCTAGTGAATTCAACTTTAAGATTGATTAATTCATTCTTAAACGCATCTGTTTTCTTTTTTTGACTATTTGTGTCACTTTCGAAACTACCTTTTGCATATCTGAGCTTTTTATGCTACTCATTAATCATGTATTGGGTTCGCCTATCCGTAAACAATTATCTTAAGGACACTCAAAACGTCCTAAGAAGTACCTTTGGATGGAAATCCTTGGTTTCAGCTTCTAGAGAGATAGCTTATCCTAGATTTTTCTAAAGAGTTGGATTCATCAAAATGTGGATCTACAGTTAGCTAGTTTATAAAGGCAAATAAATAATCAAAAAGGCAATTTTCAATTAAATAGGATAGGAGTATTTACATATCAATAAGCTTATGCTCCAAAGCCATCGATTACTATTTCTTATTCTGGTAAAGTTCTTTTTCTGAGTTCCTTAACTCACCTTCTTCACCCCACCACCTTTAGTTCTCTTTGGCGCAGTCAAATTCATTGCCTTTGTCTGTACTTGTAAGACTCCAGGGGTGATTTTGTCTCTTTCTAGTTTTACCTAAATCTTCATTTCAAGCTCAGTTACAACTCAATCGAATTCTTCTCTTTTCTCTGCAAGAGGTGATTCAAACAATGTTTTTTTCGTTTAAATATAAAATTGTCTTCTGTATAAAGTTAGATTCTTCATGAAGGATTTCTGCTTTTTCAAGCAATCAAAATAAAAAAAAAAGATGAATAATTGCAAAAATGCCTTTTTTGAGCTTCGATAGTATTTTAGTTTCCAGATATTGAGCTTTGCTGCATTCAAAACGTTACAGTGAGCCGAACATCTTCTGCTTGAAAATTGTGTTTTAAGGCACAGAGATTTGAACTTTATTAAACTGATATGGTAAATCAATGAAATTCAGTTTTCATTCCTTTTCGGAACTCCTCTAATAATTCTTTTGCTTTATTTTTTCCTTGAAATACGTAGAGAAGCAAACAGCAAATTAATGCAAACAAAGGAAGGAAGTCAAAGGGAAATGGAGTCAGCCATACATACATAATAAGATCTTAAAAAGATCAATTTCATTTAACTTATTATGTACGTTAAGTTTCTTGTTTTGCTTGTTTTTTGTTCTATCTTAATTTTGGTATATTGAAAGATTCAGATTAAATTGACTATCTCATAGGGAAATGGAGTAATATAAGAACAAAATAACAGAAGAGTACAATCTTTTTATATAAACTCAAGAATGAAGAATAAGAGAAAGGAGGGGTCAGGACTCTCCCCTCTCCTTACGATTACTTAAAATACGTTCCAGAAATTATTGAGACATATCTAGATATGTCACTTCTCACTCGTTTTTACTTGCTTTTGATTAAGTTTTTCCCATGGTTCATAGCTTAACAGCTGAATTGAGGAAGACGATAGTCTCCTTTTTAATTTCTAAACTTCTATTTCTCTCCCAACTCTGCTTTTTCAAGCAAAAGCCATAACGTCAATGTTCTTTAAGCTGCCGAACCATTAAGTAAGCTTTCTGAATTAATAACAAAGTTTATGGACGATCAAAGAGCACTGAGATGAAAGTTATGACTTTATGAGTGATTAAATTGACCATTTTCTGGCTGTTGTATCAAGTTCATTTTAGTTCAAAACAACTGTGAAATCGGCTAGTCAAATAATATGGTTTAGTCTTCGAAAGATTGATCTTTAAAGTTTTATAATCTATAATAAAGAAAAGTAAATTCCCACATTATCTTTGTACTTATTGCATCCAAATAGCACGAATCAAAGGTATTTAATCAACGCAAAATAAAAAAAGCACTGATTCTACCAAATTCTCACAGCTACATATTTCGCTGACAACCTTATAACCAGTAAACTTCGCATCGAAGGTCCCACAAATACAAATAAGATGATCCTACGAAAATAAGACATTTTGGGCTTCACTGAAATCCAGCCTGCGCCAAATTTGTGTTCCCCCAATATATTCCATGCCATATTATCATCTCAACTAAACATTTGCTAATTTTTTGACATTTTTCGACTTTAAGAGGCAGCAAATCCTTGGGCCTATCCCTTCAGCCCTGGAGGGAGCAAGGCCGATAGTCTTCGAGAGCATAGAGATTAGATTATTCTCAATTATTGATTAGAATTAAATATAGAAAATATTAACTCAAATTTCTTCTTTGGTTTGATCTGTTATAACAGTAGCAAATTATTCAAAGCCTTATAATATTCTTCCAAGCCTTTTCAGGTGCAGATGATATATTTAGTCAGTCCTCCGTTAGTATTCAGCCTCACTATCTATAATCATTCAAGTTTTGGTTTAGTTAGTTTTTATTTCTTACCACAATCATTTACTCTTTATTTGGGAAATGCCAAAAAAGAATTTCTCGTTTTATGAAGCTCCAAATCTATTGGGCTATTTCTCAGAGTGTTATAGGACATAAACGGAGTGTCTTAGTTTTATTCCATGCAAAGGCAAAGCCAGACTCAGTTTATAAAAATTGATGACAAATGAAAACAGTGTGGATTGTTAAGTAAAGAGTCTGAAACACAGAGCAAGCCAGTAAGAGGGTCAAATAAGGTATTTGCCGATTTGATTTTGGGAAACTTAGCTATTTTAAACACTTTAGTGTTGAGATTAGTTGTAATATAATAAAAACAAAGATAAATGGATTTAAGTTAAAGCCAAAGTTTGAGAAGGCAAAGTCTCAGGAGCAAAGACATCTAGGAGTCCCACTGCAGCGACTACAGCCCCTAAATATAAAAATCTTATTCAAAAAGGGTGAGAAAAACAGGAAAGAAGGTTCAAACAAAAAAGAAACTACAATTTAACACATCAACATGGAAATTGTAGGAAAACTTGCTCTACAAAGACTTTATTGTCAAAAATTACCATCTTTTCACTCTGGACAGATAGGAGAGAAGGGCTATCAAAATCAACGTTTTGATTAGCAAGTACGTCCGAACCAGGACTTCAGACCAGTGCAGAAGTCACCACCAGAAGATGCTGATTTATCACGGCAACTTAGACTCCATTGTGGAACACATTTAATCTTTGCAGGAAAAGAGAGAAGAACCCAGAATAAGTCAGCCCTTGCAATCTTAGGAACAAGAAACAGCCAACACCCCTAGTTTGATGATGAAGGAAATCGAAGACGTGAAGACGGCGTCTCCGTCTCTCTGGGACTACATGGTGTAGGCCGTTTAGTTCGACACATGATATTATATGGATTACAACTTTCTCTATAATTTTATATCAAAGGCCTTCCCAAAACAAAATTAAATCATCTCTTTCTTGTTATCTCGTCATTCTGGGTCAGGAATAAGCGCTTTTGAATGATTTTGATTAATGCCGTTAATTAAAAACGAATTTATTTGTTTTGGAAGTAAAAGGGCAGGATTGTAGCCAAATCAAATTTAGACCCACTTGAATTCAAAAATACTTCGACATCTCTCTAAATGATGGACCCAATAACTCAAAAAGGACACTAATTATTTTTGAGTATCAATCTTTTTTGCCCTAGAAAACTTTCAACTTTGATCTTTTTCAAAAAATAACGAATCCTAAGAACATCACACAACCAAAAGAAAGATAAAAAATTTTTGTATGCCTTGGTTTCAGTGAAATCGCATCCAACTGCAAAGTTTTTGTTAGCTACATTCTCAAAGTAGTTGGGAACAATCTAGATTGGTCTTCCATTGAGGCCAATCTATTTTTCACTTGGGTTTTAAAATTAGGGCTTTTCAAAGACATGATCTCTAATGTTTATCTTGAAGTTTCAGATGTTTTAATACTGAAATCGAGAAGCTAATGCCAAATTAACTGATTGCCTGCTATGATCTCAACAGACGAGAAGTAAGTTAGTCTAAGTAATAGATCGCCTAGATTTAGGGGAATTCAGATTTCAATACTTTTAATCGGATTTTTGAATAGAGTCTCTCCTCTTGGCCCGAATATGACTCTTCTAAGCTAAGTTTTCAGGAAAAACTTTAACCTATTTTCTCATGATTGGAGATTCAAAAGAAAGCCTCAGATCATCTTTTCTACGAAAGCAAATCAAACCAAAGGGTTGCTATTACTCTCAAGTCCTATATGCCACACAACAGTGAAAATTTGATAGTTCTTCCATCTGAAGTTCATCAAACATATTTCTTTTCTCTTTGTCTTGTTCAAACTAGCTCTGGAAAGGGATTGTTTTATGGCCTAATGCATCTTTCACGCGATTTCTTTACTTTGAATGTAGTTAGGTGAAGTCTTAAATTTGAGACCTTCCAATCGTAGCTTTTGGCCCAATGGCTCTAATACTTGCTGGAAGCTTGTTGTATCTGCAGAAATATAAATTATGGACATAAGCGCTGGGGCTCTAAACTCATCTATTCAATACGAATTACTATGTAAACTATTTTACAGGCTTATAAGCTATTCTTACCCCAATCATTCATAGATTGAGTGAGACCCCACTTTATTAGTGCAGAGGAAGACTCAATTACCTTTCTTGCTTTTGAGAAATCAAATTTAAGTGATGTTTAGCCAATTCAAGTGGGGTAATCTAGCTGAACTAGCTTAATCATTCTTCATTTGATACTAAACTAATTTGTATTGTTCAACTAACATACCGTCTGTTAGTTTGATCAATTTAGTGGCCTTAACTCTCTAGAGCTTCTAAAAGTCAGCAGATTGGGCTTATAATACTAAGAAGAGCGCCAAAATGACACTTTTTGAGAACACACGTATTAATCAACAATTGCTAAGTTTTTTACTTATAACAGGTCATCAGTTTTCTCAACTTTTTGCTGGCTTTGGAGCCAATTCAGTTTGATTTTAAGTGACGTTTGAATAAAAATAGCTACAAAGATCATCCAGGATCAGAGTTATTTCTAAGGTGAAAGCGCAAAATACTCAGGGAAAAGTTGAAATCCTGCAAAGATTACAATTACCAAGACTAACAAGATGCTATAAAAGCATTTTTTCTCTCTGTATTCTCTATCCGCTACCTGATGTTGCTGTATTAAGTCACTATGGGAAGGCACTTATTCGTCCTACTGTTCCTTTGCTTGCTTCTCCACCAGCTTAAGGTACTCTTCCTCCGTCTGTGGTTCGTTCGACATCTTCTTTCTTGCTTTAGAATATCTAAAATAAAAATTATTGAAGCGATTGTGTTATTATTTAAGCTAACCGTACATAAATACAAATTGATTTACTCTTTCTCTCAAACTTCTCACAAAATGTTCGATCTCAGGAAAAAGCGACATAATCCAATATTAATAAAATGGAGATTGAAATGGCAATTCAAGGGAATGGAAACAAAAATTAAGCTGCAATGCAGCCCCTAAATGCTTCTTACAATGAGTAAAAATATCGTTGGGTGGTCATTGCACTCTCAGGACTTTCGCTTTTTGTCTGTGGGCTCATCAATAATGCTATCGCCCCACTATAACATAAAATGACTGTGATTTACGGTGTGTCCTCTATTAAAGTCACCATTTCTGTCGTTCTCAGCTTTGTTGTCTTTTTCTTAGTCAATTTCCCAGCCAACCTAATCATGGAAAAGAAAGGAATTAGGGTTAGTTCTCTGATTGGCACTTCCTTATACTTTTTCGGCGCTCTTTGCTACGTTTTTATAAACAAAAGCTACTATTTCGCAATTCTAGGCACATTGTTTGCTGGAATAGGTCAACCTTTCCTAATAAATTCTCCTTCAAAAGTAGCAGCTTTTTGGTTTTACCCTCAAAATGTAACAAATCATATATCAAGAGAACTTTGGCCACTTCTGTAATGATTGGAGTGAATATTTTAGGCTTGGGATTCGGCTTTCTTATTCCAACACTAACTGTTAGCTAAGAAAGCTCTGACTAAGATGCTAAATCATAGATAAATCATCTTTATTTGGGGTATTTGATTCTTGCTGGAATTTGTGTTCTTTTGAACATTCTTTTTATGAGATCTAAGCCTTAAAGCCCACCATCAGGGTCAGCCAATGCGTAGAAGCTTTCATCAATAGTTTAAACTTTGAAATAAGTAAAAAAACGCAGAAATTTATGGAAATTTTTTCCGGCTTACTGCATGGGAAACGGAACAATCATAGCATTCAGTTCAAGCTCAAATTTCATCATGAAGCCCTATGGCTACACTGATATTCAGATCGCCATCAATGGAGTTCTTCTGATGGTAGTTGGAACAGTAGGATCAATTGTTTTCAGTCTTTACATAAAGAGAACTTTTAACTATAAACGAGTGCTTATGGTGATTTCTTTTGGCTCATGCATAATGCTGCTAGTGCTTTGTTTTTGGCTCACTACTGCAAATGTCAAGCCTGTCACAGCTATAATCATGGCTATTATGGGCTTCATTGTCACCCCTAGTGCTCCTATATGCTTTGATTTAGGTTGTTAGTTGTCTTTTCCAATAGGAGAGGCACAAGTAACTGGACTACTCAATGCAGGATGTTTGCTTTGGGCTTTTCTTTCAAGTGCCTTTGTTACATCGGTTTTCGGTTATGGAGATACGAAATCTTCATTTTGGATAATTATGGTTCTTTCGATATTTACACTTTTGTCTGCGATTTTGTTTTTCTTTGTTAAAATCGATTTGAAAAGACAGGAGTTTTAGAGAAAACACAAAGAATAGGTGTAGCTCAAAACAAGGCCATCAAAATAGAGTGAAACAGTTGATAATGAAGTAAAGACATAACCTTAGTCTCCCTTAACTAACAAATCTGAATTTTAAGCAAAAAATTACTAATATTTAGTCTAAGAGCAACAAGCACCTTAGAATAAGGAAAACCGATGAGATTTTCGTTTCACTACTTAATTTTATACATAATAATCGTTAATAAAGTTTAGCCAAGGTGGAAAAAAATCACTATTTTTCTAAGTGATTGAAGTGGTTATGCAAATTACTGAAAAGCCTGTAAAAGTTGACGTTTGATCCCTCAAAACACTCCTTCAAAAAGCACTCTTTTTGGTCCTTTTCCTTTCCTGCAGTTTGTATGACATGACAAATCAAGAAAGGAACAGAGTTATCCGAAAGCACAACAACGTGCATCTTATATTCTTCTTTGCTTTCTTTGAAAAGAGTCGAAGATAGGTAACTTGATGCGACGATGTATCTAACTTCTGGGTTGCGTTTTGGGAGGTTTGTGAAGAAATTCATCTTTTTCCAGCAGTACCTTTTCTTGCGTTCGATGCGGGGGAATCCGAAGCTTCGGAGTGAGTTACCATGCATAAAATAGAGTCCTCCATCTGAGTGTAATTTGAGGTACTTTCAGGTCGTTAATAGATCCAAGGAGGGTGTTAATTTAGAGGAAACTTCTAAAATCCGAATTTTGCACAATAATCTTACATTCGTTTAAGCATCAGCCCATACTCATGCCCCTGCAACCAGCGCGACTCCCAGGCCAACCTCGGCACTCTGTCTACTTAGAGATAGGCTTGAGACTCCTTGAGAAGCAGAGCAGAGGTAGATTGATGAGAGTGAGGAGTTGGGTTGTCGGCAGACTCGCTTGAGTGCATGGGTCGTTAGGTTTGTTTATAAATATTTGATTCAAACAGAAACTTAATTGTTGTGCATATTACAATAAATTTTATTAGGACCTATTCTCGGATTGCCACGCCTAAATTAAAAGAGTTTTGGCTGGAGTTCTGCTTCCTTTCAATGCATACTTTTGCAAATGGGAGATCTTTGAATATTGACGGGAACTCAGTTCAGCTTATGTGAACCATTTGATGCTTCGCTAAGGAATCTTAAATATGACTAATATTTTAATTTCAAATCTATGGGGTTGGGGTTGGGGTTGGGGTTGGGGTTGGGGTTGG
>Ga0316217_10003758_pt1 | contig 16949 bp, 12 predicted proteins | sample 1anoAmetaG_FD_203633 | JGI IMG/M metagenome (GOLD analysis project Ga0316217, IMG submission 203633) | Freshwater microbial communities from Trout Bog Lake, Wisconsin, USA - 1anoA | ecosystem: Environmental > Aquatic > Freshwater > Lake > Hypolimnion/Profundal zone | place: USA: Wisconsin...
CTTCGACGACGGCCTCTCGACCGCCTTCGCAGGACTCGAGGCCGGTGTGATTTGCCATATCTTCACCGTGAGGAACTTTCATCCTTTACACCTTGCCGGCTTGGCCGGCGCACTGTTCATCTGTGTTCATCTGTGGTTGCCTCTGATTGCCTTTCTTCGTGCGTCTTCGCGACTCCGTGTTTATGCCTTTTGGTTGCGGCTATGCCGCGCTGGGTCTATCTGTGGTTTCATAGAAGAACCGGCGATCTGGTTAGATAATCCACGGGGCGCGCATCGCCCGCGACCGCAACCGGTTGGCCTCAGCATCATTGACAAATTCTTCCTTAATCGGATCGTACTTCAGGTCGCGTTTAAGCCACATGCAGATGTTGGCGGCATGCACCGTCGTCATCGAATAGTGCATCACGCTGGGATTGGCCACCGTCTGCTGGCGCGATTTCATGCAGTCGAAGAAGTTCCGCCAATGATTCAACGCCCGGCCGGTCCGCGCCGTGTAGTTGGCCAGGATCTTTTTGTATTCCGCCAGCAACGCCGGCGACGAGGCGTCCGGCTTGGCATAGCTGTCGGCCGCCGCCACCCAGCCTTCCGGGCCGTCAAACCGCTCGCCGCACGATCCGTGCCAGTACTTGTCGCCGCGTGCCAGGATCAACTTCGTGCCGTTGGCAAAGCGCGTGATCATGCCATCGCCCGATTCGTTATTGACGTATTCATACGCCACCGGCGCCGTCTCGCCGGCATCCAATCCCGCCTGGGCCTGGGCGAACGTATGCGCCCCCCATTCGCCGATGCAACTGGTGTGAAAGTCATAATCCCCGCGCCACCCGCCCTGGACGTAACTGGGGTTATAAGGCCGCCACGGGCACGGACCCAGCCACGCATCCCAGTCCACCTCATCCCGGGGCGGTTCGGGAACCGCGGGCTTCCATTGGTGCCCCATCTGCGCCGCATCCCACGGCGCGATGTGGGCGTAAGCGGTATGCACCGGGCCCAGCCGGCCCGTACGCGCCATTTCAATACAGAATACGTGATTCCCTTCGCTCAGCCGCTGCGTCCCGGTCTGGTAGACACGCCCATAGCGCCGCGCCGTATCGACCACCGCCCGACCTTCAGCTATGGTCATGCTCGAGGGTTTTTCCGTGTACACATCCTTGCCCGCCCGCATCGCCAGAATCGACGCCAGGGCGTGCCACCGGTCCCCCGTGGCAATCAACACCCCGTCCACGTCGCTGCGCGTCGCCAGGAACTCCCGCAGGTCCCGGTACATCGCGCAATCTTTCGTGCCGTTGCGGCTGTCGATGATCTGCTTGACCGCCTCGCGCCGGTCCCGCCGGATATCACAAATCGCCACGAAGTGCACATCCGGTTCGCCGATCATCGCCCCCAGGTCGCTGGTGCCCCGGTGGTTGATGCCGATGCAGCCCATGACGATCTTCTCGCTGGGCGGCACGGCGCCATTGCGCCCCAGCACCTCGGCGCGAATAAACATGGGCGCCGCCAGCACGGCGCCCGCTCCGGCGGCCGTTTTGAGAAATTGCCGCCGCGTTAGGTTGCATTTTTTCATGGCAGAGTTTTCCTTTAGAGTAGACCGGATTGGCGCCAGGCGCCGCTACATCCTATGAACTTCAACGCCGCCACCGCTCGCTTCTTTCATCGCGGGCTTACTTCCCCTGCGGCAGGCGGCGAGATTCCAGGTGCCCTGCGCTGTGGGGCCCCGCGGAGCATGTTCGCGCACGGGCGCCGACCCCTCCCTCCCCCACAGGCATTTGCGTGCTTACTTCCCCTGCGGCACACGGCCGGCTTCCAGCAGCCACCGCACCAGGTTATCCGCCGCCTTGTGGTTCTCCACCGGCAGGCCCGGCCAGCTCTTCTCAATGTACTCGTTGTAAAACCACGGATCCCCCACCGCAAACACCCGGCCTTTACCAAACTCGGCGCTCGCCATAATCACATCCGTGCCCGGTCCCCGCTCCTTATCGACCGTTAAAATCGCCTTGGCCGGATCCTTTACCGCCAGCGTACAGATCTCTTTGAGGTAGATCATCTTCACCCCGGCAAACAGCGGATGGTCCGGCAACTGCCGCGCCCCAAACGTCGCGTGCGCCCGGTCCCCCTTGGGCGTGGTGTTCCGGCAATCCTCGTTGAACGTGATGCCAAAATGCCCGGCCAGTTCGTTGAGATGGGCAAACTCGCAATTTGCCTTGTCGTTGGCCATCAGCACCAGCACGCCGCCCTCTTGGACCCACTGGGCGATGGCCGCACTGGCTTCCGGCTGAATGTAGTTGGGCTTGTGATCCGCCGCCTTGAGCACATTATTCGGGTTGACAATGATATAGACGGAGAACTTGCGCAGATCGTCCAGCGTCGGGGCCTTCTCCAGCCGCCCCAAGGTGGCCCCATGGTCCGTAAAGACTTTGCCAAACAGGGAAAAACCCGAGTTGGCATCCGTATCATCCCAGGTGTAATGGAATTGCTTCCCATTGCGCACCTGGTGGTTGTAAAAGTAATCCAGCCCCACCACCTTGTCCCGGCCCACCGCCGGGTCGGGCGCCGCTCCGACCAGACACGCCACTACCGCCAGAAAACCCATACGCCAGAGTGTTCGTTTAATCATAAATTGCTATCATACCGGCACCCATGGTGCTGACAAGCGTGGGATGCCACGGCCGACGAAAAAGGAATCCACGGTATGAAACACACATTGCCCCTCCTGTGGTTGCTCGCCGCAAGCCTCCTGACGCTCCTGGCCTCGCCCGCCCCAAGCGCCCGGGCCGATGACTTCTGGGGCCCCATCCCCCCGGTCTGCCAGCCGCAGGAGATCGGCCGGCGCATCGCGGCCAATCTGCGAAAACGCGACTTTTTCACAGGCAAAAGCGGCCTTAAATACCCGGAGGTCTGCACCGCCTATGGCGCCCTGCGCTTCGCCGCCGCCACCAAGGATCAGGCCCTGCTCGATCAACTCGTTGCCCGCTACAGCAAAGTCCTCACGCCCGAAGGGCAGAAACTCATCCCCCCCACCGGCCATGTCGATCGCAACGTTTTTGGCATCCTGCCGCTGGAGATCTATCGCCAAATCCACGACCCGCGCTATCTGGAACTGGGCCAGAAGATCGCCGATCAGCAATGGAGCCAGCCCGATGCCGCCGGCCTTTCCGATCAGACCCGCTGGTGGATCGATGACATGTTCATGATCGGCAGCCTGCAAATCCAGGCCTGGCGTGCCACCAACGACAAGAAATATGCCGACCGCGTCGCCACCGAAATGGTTGCCTACCTGGCCAAACTCCAGCAGCCCAACGGCCTGTTCCATCACGGACCGGAATTCCCGTTCTTCTGGGGTCGCGGCAATGGCTGGGTCGCCGCCAGCCTTTCCGAACTGCTCCTGAGCCTCCCGCCCGAGCAGCCCCAGCGTCCCGCCCTGCTGGCCGGCTACAAGAAGATGATGGCCGCCCTGCTCCAGAACCAGGCCCCCGATGGCATGTGGCGGCAACTCATCGACAAGCCCGAATCCTGGCCCGAAACCTCCTGCACCGGCATGTTCACCTTTGCCTTTGCCATCGGCGTGCGCGAGGGCTGGCTCGATGCCGCCGCGTACAAGGAACCGGCGCGCAAAGCCTGGATCGCCCTGTGCAGCAACCTGGACGAAAACGGCGACATCCGCGAAGTCTGCGTCGGCACCAGCCAGAAGAATGATATCCAGTACTATCTCGACCGCCCCCGCAAAGCCGGCGACCTCCACGGCCAGGCGGCGGTCATCTGGGCCGCCTGGGCCATGGCACGGTAAACTGCGTAAAACGAAAGAGGACTCTTCCCCATTTAGCGGTGGCCCTGGGGGCCAGGCGTCGCGCTGCGCAGCCCTGACAATACGCCCCCGACCAACCGCACCGCGTCCTCCGAAGCCGGCAGACAGAGGAACGCCGGCTCATATTTTGCGTTGGCACCTTCCGTTTCGCGTTTAAATGTTCCGTGTTTATAAAAACTCACCATACGCGCCGACTCCGCATATCCCCTGAAAATGACTAGCAAGCGATCACAACCCTCTGCCCCAATTACCCGATCATATTGCGGTCCAAGGCGCTACAATCCAGTCTCAGGCAGTCGCCCAAACTCCACTCTGGCACGCCATGTGTTAGGGAATTGGTGTAATTTCGGGTATACTATAGGACTCTATAGTCATGGAAGATGCGTTCTTGGGTCATGCTCGTACGGCACGGTCGCTGGCGGCAATGTGCAGGAGACACAAGATGCGGTTTTCCAAAGGGCTTACGTCTCCCGAACGCTGGGACTTGGGTCTGCTGCTGGTCCTGCTCATGGTGACCAGCCTTTGCTTGGGCGTGCTGTGGAATTACCATTCCGTCCCGACACTATGGGCCCAGCCGCGACAACCTGCACTGGACAATATGGCGCGGAGTTTCACGACTCCAACCTTGCCCGTCGAAATGTCCACCCCGTTGGTATTGGATCCGGTTCCTTCCCCCCCGATCTTCGTACCGCTGCTATCCGTGGCGGTGCCGAAGGTTCCGGTTGCCACGCCGGTTCGCCTCACCCCGCCTAAAGCGCCTAAGCCGATCCCGTATTATTGGTTTAATGGCGCCAAGTATCGCTATTGGAAAACGATGCGCATGCACGTCACCGCTTACGCCCCCGACCGCCGCTGCTGCTGGCCTTTTGCGGGAACCACCACCGCCTCGGGATCGAGCGTTAAGACCAACCACGGCCACTTGGTGGCGGCGGATACCGACCTGATCCCCATGCACGCCCTGGTCAGCATTCCGGGCTACCACGGGGGCGAAAAAGTCCCCGTGCTCGATCGCGGCAGCGCCATTACCGGCCGTCGGCTCGACGTACTGCTGCCAAGCTTTCAAGGCGCCCAGGAATGGGGGGTGCAGGAGTTGAGCATCAAGGTATATTTGCCTGTTAATGACTAATTCAATTGTGAGTCGGTAATGGTGGCGGGCACGCGGCTCTGGAATAAACTGGTGCGCAAGGCATGGGACGGCTGCATTCCCCCAGGCGGTGCGCGCCGGCTTTCTTCGGCGCTGGTTTTTACTCCGCCCCTGCTCGAAGGCCTGGAACCCCGACTGCTGCTGACGACCTATGGCCCGTTGCTCACATTCCCAACGTGGAACCAGGCCAGCGCCATCAACGGCACGGCCACCACCTGGAACGCCGATGTTCCCCTGGACCCGGCCACCGGCACGCGCAGTTACACCGGCTGCACCGCCACTGCCATCGCGCAAGTGGCCTACTTCTGGCATTTTCCCCAAAGCATTTCTTTTAACGCCAACAACGCCTATACCTCCATGGCCGGCACCCCGTCGGCCGTGCAGATTGACAACCAGGCTGCCACGTACAGTTTTCCGACCTTTGCGGCACTTAGTGCCGGGCTGGCCACCATCCAGTATGACGCCGCACCCGCCGAAGAGGCGCTCCTGAGTTTCGCCATGGGCATCCTGGCGCAGGCGGATTATTCCAGTGCGGGTACGGCAGCCGTCCTGACCAACAACATCTTTTCGGCCTTGGGGTTTCAATCCGCCCGGGAAGGGGATATGAACTGGGGCACCGCCAAGCCCGACGTCATCGCCAGTATTGCCGCCGGGCAACCGGCGATCATCGGCATCAACGGGCCCGAGGGGGCGCATGCCGCCATCCTCGATGGCTACAACACCACCACCGATCAGTTCCACCTCAACCTGGGCTGGGGCGGTGCGTACGACGGCTGGTATGCGCTGCCGGGCTTTACCGCCGGACCGTATACTTTTACGTCAATAGATACGGAAGTGTATAACATCGACCCGATCCTGGCATCTCCCGGAGGCGCCGCCGCGAGCCTGGGCACTTATACCGATCATGTGCACGTCAGTTGGAATGCTGTACGCGAAGCTGCCGGTTACCAAGTGTGGCGCAGCACGACCAATGATGCCGCCTCCGCCACCCGGATCACCCCGACTAATTTCACCGCCACCACGTTTAACGACTACACCGCACCGGCCGGCCAGGCCGAATACTATTGGATCAAAGCCGTCAGCGATATCGGGATCAGCGCCTTTAGCGCCGCCATCCGCGGCGGCAGCGCCGCGCTTACCCCGCCGGCCACGCCGGTCAACGTGGCCCCGGCCAGCGCCGCCACCGGCCTAAGCCTGGCCCCCACCCTGAGTGCCAGTGCGTTCTCGGGATCCGGGGTCAATACGCAAACCGCCAGCCAATGGGTGGTGCGGCGCAGCGCCGACAGCACGGTGGTATTTGACAGCGGTACCGATGTGACGGACGCGACGAGCATCACCCTGCCGGCGGCGACATTGAGTGCTGGCACCGGCTATACCTGGCAGGTGCGCTACCAGGATAGCGGCGGACTCTGGAGCAGTTTCTCAACCGCCACCACGTTTACCACGCAAAGCGCGGCGACTCCGCAGGCGACGGCGCTAACCGTAACCCCCAGTGGCAGCAGCGTGACCTTCGGCCAGATGGAAACCTTCACGGCCACGTTAAACGTCCCGGCACCCGGCAGCGGCACACCCACGGGGATCGTGGATTTTTATGCCGACGGCACCCTGCTGGGTGGTACCGTGAGCAGCGCCGGCACCGCCACGTTCAGCACCATCCTGCTGAGTGTTGGCCCCCATACCATCACGGCCAGTTACGCCGGGGACGCCAGTTTCACCGGCAGCGACAGCGCCCAGTCCCCATGCAGCGTAACAGTCCGTGGCGCCGTCACGACGCTCGCCGTGGTGCCGGTCGCCGCCAGCCTGATCTTTGGCCAATCCGACACGTTCACCGCGACGCTGGGCAGTACCGCCTTGAATGTTGCCACCCCGGGCGGGTCGATCAGCTTTTTTGATGGCACCACCCTGCTGGGCACCAGCACACTGGGCGCCCAGGTTGCCATATTCAGCACCAGCGCCTTGGGCGCCGGCAGCCACACGATCACGGCCAGTTATGCCGGGGATGCCAATTTCAGCGGGTGCAGTGCCGCGCCTTGTGCGGTGCTGGTGAACCAGGCCGCCACGATACTGGCCCTGACCGTAGCGGCCGCAAATCCAGCGTGGGGCCAGGCCCTGACCGTGACGGCCACGCTGACCGCGCCGGATGGCGCCGGGGTCGCTCCGACCGGCAGCATCACGTTTCTCGATGGCGCCACGCCGCTGGGCAGCGTTCCCCTGGATGCCACCGGCAGCGCCAGTTTCACCACCAGCACCCTGCCCCCCGGCGCGCAGCAACTGGGCGCCACGTATGCCCCCACCGCCGCGTGGCAGGGGTCGGCGGCGCCGGCCGTCAGCGTGGTGGTGGGCACCGTGCACCAACGATATGTGAACCAGTTATATCTTGATTTGTTACACCGCAGGGCCGACCCCCTGGGCCTGGCGGCCTGGACCGCCCTGCTGGACGGCGGCGCATCGTATAACGAGGTGGCCACAGATCTGACTTCCAGCCGCGAATACGACGCCAATGTGGTCGATGCCTTCTATGTGACTTACCTGAACCGGCACGCGGAAGCTGGCGGCCTCAACGACTGGGTCAACCTGATGCAGCAGGGCTACAATGCCGAGAACATCCGCGCGGGAATCCTGGGCTCACCGGAGTACTTCCAGGATACCGGCGGCACCAACGACAGCTTTGTCACCGCCCTGTATGCCACATTCCTTGGCCGCACCCCGGATCCCGGCGGCTTTGCCGACTGGACCGGCATTCTGGGCACCGGGCAGGACACGCGGCAGGATGTGGCTTCCCGCTTCTCCAATTCCGAGGAAAACCGCACCGCCATCATCACGGGCTTTTATCAGCAGTTCCTGCACCGCGCGCCGGACGGCCCCGGCCTGGCGGCGTGGAAAACGCTGCTGGCCAACGGCATCACCCAGCCGCAGATCATCAGTTCCTTTGTTGCGGCGCCGGAATACCTGGCACTTAATGACCTGGTCTAATTCACAAATTGCGTGATATCGCCCACGATCACGCTCTTGTTCCGTTCTCCGCGCTCCCAGGGATATAAACTGGCCGTGGGCCGCACCCACACTTTGTGCTGGGCATACCAGACGTGCGGCACATGAATGGCATGGCCATCTTCATTGCAGACGATCAGCACAATATCGCGCCCCGGAAAACGTTCATGCATCGACTGCGCCAGGTCTGCCACCAGCACCATCTGCCGGGGATGCTGCGGGAAACAATACCATTTCCCGGCCACCGTGCGTCCATGCACCGTCACGATAACGGGATGGACGAAACGCTTCTCGGCCTCTTTTTGCCATTCGCGGCTGGCATCCATATCGCCGTCAAGCAACACAATGTCCTGTGTGGCCAACGCCGACGTCTGATAGCGTGCCGACGAGGCACAACCCGGCAAGGCCGCGAGAATCAGGGCAATAAGCAGCAGGCTGGTGACGTATTTTCGCACGGGCGTCCTTTATTCATCCATGAATTCGCGACCACATTAGTAAACCGAGTCGCCATGTAAACGTCGCACGTGGAACATTCGTTCCGCGCCAGCAAATATGGTCGCCTGGGTCGCGCCTCGTTATCGTGAATTCATGCCGCTATACTGCACTATCGGCACAAAAGGCGATGCTTCCCATCGGGGATGGAACGGATTCAGGAACTCATCGCCGCGTTCCGGCATTAATCTCACGGCGCTTTGTCTTCCATGATCTGCACGGGCCCCAGCAGGCCCGAGGGTTGCAAGGGCGAATTTTTGTGGTATGGATTCCAAGTCGTCCAGGTCAGGCGTTTTTCCTGCGGCTTGTCGGAATCGCCAATCAGGCGATTGACCCACAAATTCGCCACGGTCACCTCCAGCGTGTTGTGCGGTTGTAAGGCGCCGGCCGGTACCGCAACGCGCCATGGCTGGCACCACAGGATGCCCAAGTCTTTGCCGTTGAGACGTACCGACGCCATGTTCTTTACATCGCCCAGAGAGATCACCAGGCTGCGCTGGGCGGCCTGCGGATCCACATCAAATTGCGTGCGATACACCGCCTTGCCGGAATAAAATTTAATGCCTGGTTCCGCGCGAGCGGTCCAGTCCTCAAGTTGGGCAAAAGCAGCCTTCTCCGGGCCGCCCCACTGGGGATCAAAAGCCACTTCCCACGGACCGGCAATATTCGCCACCGCCTGCAACGGCGGGAAGTTCCGGCCGCGGTGTGCGCCGCTGGCCGGCGGTTGGCGGAAGATCACAAAGCCGCTTTCGCCGGCTTCCATCTGCAGCGGCACCACGGTGACGCCGCCGTCCTCCTGATACTCCGGCAACGCGCGGCAGGTTCCGCTGATCGGATCCCACCATTCCGGCAGTCGCCCCGTCACACGGAACCGGCAGGTGGGCGTAATGGCATGGTTCTGCCGGTTGCCGAGGAAATAAATGTCCGTGTCCGCGGTCCGCCGGTGGCTGTAACGCACCTCGTTACTGGGTTCAAAGTCCGGCACCATGCCGGCCTGGGCCAGCAGCCGCGCCGTCACATCGTAGCTGGCATAAATATCATCGGAGTGTGGCATATTGGCCGCCAAGTGCCACGGCGCCATCCCCATGGCCCCCAAATCCACCGCCGCGGCATAGGTCCCATCCTTGGTGGCCGCCGCGCTCCATTGGGCGTCGGTAGGAATCTCCGTCTGGGTGCCATCGCGGAAACGAATAGTGACCGATCCGATCAAACCGGCCGGATTGGGCGTATCACCAGTATTCTCCGCCGTCACCGTAATCAAATTCGTACCGGGCTTAAGCAGTGCCGTGATATCCATCGTATCGACGTTATGGAAATTATCCCCGCTGCCGGCAACATGGCCATTGATCGCCAGTTCATAGGTATTATCCGCCGTCATGGCCGCACTAGCCGACGCAATAGTCTTACCCGCATCGACGACCACTTCACGTTTGAAGTACCGTGTGCCAACCGGCGCACTGGCCGCGGGATTGCCTTCGGGGAACCATATCCACCGGGCCGCGTGCAACGTATTGGCGGGCGGCTTGTCGGCTCCTTGATATGCCGGATCCGCCACCACATGGTGCGGGGCGGAAGCCTGCCACAGGTCCGCCGCCAATTGCCGCACGTCCTGATCGCACTGCGGATAATTCTCCAAACTCGGCGAGCGCACCGGCGGCGCACCGAGCACTGTCGCCCCGGCATCCACCAGCGTTTTGATCTTGCGCAGCAGGCCCGGCGTCATCGTGGCAAACTGCGGCAGCACCAGCACGCCATAGCTCATACCATCCGGAAACGTGATCCGGCCATTTTTGACCGTCGCATGGGCGATCAGGTTCAGCGGATCGCAGCCATCAAAGTTGTAGCCACGCCGATCGGGATACGCCCCGCTGCTGGTGGCCGAGGCCGGCGGTCGAAATACGTGCGGGGCCCCTTCGCCCGCCAAATACAGGATATCCGCCACTGGCAGCCCCTGGCGCAGCAGTTCCTGGCAGCGTCCCAGGTACGTGTGGAACCCCGACGCCATGTCCCACCAGGTCTGGGTGCGATCCCAATGGACACCATGCGGGCCAAAGGTCATGCCCGGCGCGCGGTCCAGGTATGGCTGGGCCGCAAAGCGATGGAAAATGATTTTATTGACGCCGCAGCCCAGGGCCCAGTCGGCCTGCTCTTTCATGCGGCCCGGGTACTGCCGCCATTGATCGTTGGTCGAGGTAAACGCCTCGGCCGCGACGATCGGATGGCCACCGGTATGCCCGACCGAAACCGCCTCGATGGCGCTGAAGTTGGTATTGGGTCCAAAACCGGTGGACCAGAACTCGCATTGCGGCACATCGGCCACGCTGCCCAGGTTCAGATCGGCGCTGGGGTTCAGATCGTACGGTTCCAGCGAGAGCTGGAAGTTGTGCTGGTGCGCCAACTCCGCCAGATGCGCCCCGGCATTTTCCACCACCAGTTCCTGCGCCGTTTGGCGCAGATCCCACAGGAAGCGTTCGGACCGCGCCAGGTTACCAACGACACGCCCGGTCAGCGCCGGCAGATACGTCAGCAGGTCATAGCCGCGCCGGCGGCGGAACTCGTCGCGGAATTTTCCCGACCAGTTCTGCGAACCCATTTCCCAACTGTCAAAATGCAGCGTGGTCAGGCCCGCCGGGTGCGGCACTGACGTATCCATGCCTTGGAGTAACTTGGCAACAAACGCGGCAAAATGGGCATCGAGTGCCGCCTTGTCGAACTTGTCGGTTTCAAAACCCAGCCCCGGCTGGGGTGCCGGGCGGGTGGTCTGGCCGGTGATGGTGCGGCCAAACCGCATGATGGTCCATTGGCCTGGGGGCACATCCCAGACCAGTCGGCCCGCGGCGTCGAGATTCATCGTCAGGTCGATGATCCGATCGGCGGCAATGCACTGGTCCGGGGGCACGGCGGGAAAATCGGCCGGCGCCGGGATGAACGGTTTGCAGCCCGGACCGGTGTTGGTGAATTGCGAGGAATACGAGCCGCGATAATAGAGCGCCTTGGCGTCGCTGTCGGCAATGCGGTAGGCACCCTGAGGCGTGGGAAAGGCCAGAACGGCCACATCCTGATAAAACTCCTGCCATTGTTTCCGCAGTTCCGGCGTCAACGTGTGCACACCAAAGAACGGGGTGCGGGGCTGGGGCCGCGGCAGCACGGCCGCAAAATGGCTGGGGCCCGTGGCACTCGTATCACTGGCGACCAGATGCTGCATGGACTCTTCAGGCTTGACCCACGGCCCGCCGGTGCCGCACCAGCCCGGCCCGGAGCCCATGGCAATTCCCAGACCCAGCTTGTCGGCCTCGGACAAGGCCTGCCGCACCAGATCCTGCCACGGCGCGCTCATGAATTTCACCGGCCCTTGCGGCACGCCGATATTCACTTCCAGAAAGATGCCCCCGCCGATACCCGCACGCTTCATCGCGGCCAGGTCGGCACTCATTCCTGCGCGGTTCAGGTTGCCATCATTGAAGTACCAGTAAACCCAGGGCCGGGCCGCATCCGGCGGGTTGACAAATTGCTGTTGTAGATCGTCCGCCGCCTGCGCCGCCATCGTCAGACCGCAAGCTGCCACCAACGCCCATACCCATCGTTTGCGCATCGCCGAATCCTTGTTTCAAGGGGTTGCCGCCGCCAGTCGCCGGTTGGCCTGACGCACCATATCAATCATGTACGCCCGGTCATTTTCAAAACTGACATTCCAATCGCGTTCCTGCTGGTCCAGATCAAACACCCAGAACGCCGCGAGCGCCACCTGCTGCTGCACCAGGGCATCCAGAAACTGCTGTAGCACAGCCTGCTGGGCCTCCCGGTTCCCGGCATCCCGTCCCACGCCAAACTCGCCAATAAACAGGGGCTTGCCCACCGCGGTGGCACGCTGCCGGGCAAGGCCAATGACCTGACTGAGGGATGTGGCGCCACCGGCGTAACGGCCCTTGGCCTCGGGATAGATATGCACGCAAATGGTGTCGAGGGGATCAGGATTATCCCGCGCCAGAATCCCGGCAAACTGGTCCGCGGTGTCCGGGGTCCACGAACCCTCGTGCACGTTATGCCACGCGGATGGGCGCGGAATGGCGTTGCCGGAAAGGATAATCCGCGATGGATCCCATTGCCGCACGGTCTGGGCAAAGGCCGCCAGTGCGGTGGCATATTGCGCGTACTTCAGTTCATCGTGCGCGGTGCGTTGGCGGGCGGTGCCCAATTGCGGCACCACCGGCGGCCGATGGTCCGCCGCATTGGGCAGATCGCAGGCCAGATTGTATTCGTTGCCAAATTCCCAGCCCCAGATGGCCGGTGAATCCTTGTAGCGGCACACCACGTCCTGAGTATAGCGGCGGATATAGGCGATCGATTGGCTCTGCGGATTACCCAACTCGTCGAGCGGTTCGCCAACCAGGTCCGACACCGTGGCGTAATGCCAGAACAGCGAAGGGATCAGGCCGATACCTTCGTGCTCGGCCGCCTGCACCACCTGATCGAGCCGCTGGAAATACGCAGCGCGATCGGTCAAATACAGATTCTGCTCCATCGGCCAGTAGCCGCAACCCATGAAGCGCACAAACGGAATACGGGCCTGGGCCAATTCCTTTAGATGCGCCAGGCCGGTCGTATTGGCCGGATCGCGCAGTTGGCGCGAAAACAGCGAAAAGTAATTAGCGCCAATGCCACGATAGGGTTGGCCCTGGTGCCGCAGCACGCCGTTTTGCACATACAGGCCCGGCGGTGTTGGCGACGCGCCACATGCCGCGCCCCGCACCAGCGCGGCCAGGACGATGAACCAACAGGCCCGCATGGCCGGGTGCACCACGGGCGGCCAGCCCAGGCGTTTACCGGTCACGATGGTCTCCGCCAGCGGCTTGCGACGGGTGATCATTTTGTCTTGGACGCCGGCTTAGCCGCGGCCTTTTCCGGGGCCGGGGGCGGCAGGGTCGGCTCGGTAATCTTTTCCCCCAGCATTTCCGCGAGCGTGGGATTCATCGCCTTGGCCCAGAGCACGTAGCCGTAGGTGGAGGGATGCAGGAAGTCGCGCATCACGTCTTTGGTAATCGCGCCGCTGTCATTCAGGAACGCCTTGCCAATATCCAGGTACTTCACGTGGCTGCCATCATCGAGCTTGGCAATGGCGGTATTGACGGTGGCGAGTTTCTCGCGGATGGGCGTATTGGCCTCGGCCCCACGCGGGAAAATGGCCAGCAGCAGAATCTTCGCCTCGGGCAGTTTGGTGCGCAAGTCCTTAACCACCGCCGTCACGCCGCGGGTAATCGCCTCGGCCGTGTTGCCACTGTTGTTGGTGCCGATCATCAACACGACCACCTTGGGCTTGAGGCCGTCGACTTCGCCATTATCCAGGCGCCACAGCACATGCTCGGTACGGTCGCCCCCGATGCCAAGGTTAAGCGTATGGAGCGGCGCGTAGCATTGCGTAAAGATAGCCCGGCCACCGCCGTGCCAGCCGTCAGTAATCGAGTCGCCCAGGAAGATCACATCGTAGGGGCCTTTCTTGGCTTCTTCGAGGTAGCCTTCGTGGCGCTTGACCCACTTGGCATCGCGCGGGGCGGCCACGGCCGGATCGCCGGCCGGATTGGCATGCGGCTTGGCCGTCGTCGCGCCGCCGGCGGCGGGAGTCTTATCGGCACCGGCCGCACCGGTAGCCAAGGCGGCAGTCAGGGTCAAAGCCAGTACAACGGGTTTCCAAATGGAAGAGATACGCAAAGGGATCGCTCGCTTTCTTGGGATAAAAATATAGCGGAAGCCGGAACAAACCGTTCGGATTGCATGGATTAACGACCGCTTGCGCTGCTTATTGCCGGGGGGCACGGTCATTGGGCATCCATACCATTGCATGCGCCCGGGAAATTGGTAACATCACCCGCCGCGCAAAGAAACCCGAACCCTAGCGAAAGGCACGGATGCCGCTCAACCCCCATCAGGAACAGGTTGCCAATCATTATGAAAGCCGCGCTCTGGTTATCGCCGGGCCGGGCTCGGGCAAAACCTCCACCATTACAGCGCGGGTCGGCCGCTTGTTGGGACGCGGGGTTTTGCCGGGCAGCATTCTTTGCCTCACCTTTACGAACAAAGCCGCCCAGGAGATGCGCCACCGCATCGAGAAAAGCTATGGTGGCGTCGGCAAGAAGATCCACATCTGCACATTCCACGCCCTCTGTGGCCAACTGCTGCGCACCTACGGGCACGTCTTGGGATACACCCCCGGCCTGACCATTCTCGACAGCGATGATCAGGAAAATCTCATGGCCCAAATCGCCCGGCAGAAATATGCCAACCACCCCGAGGTCGAAATCACCAAACCCAAGATCCGCACCCTGCTGCTGCGCTGCAACGAATGGCGCGAGAACCTGGAGGATGAGGCCGCGCTTCAGGCCCTGGTCGAGGAGGAGGAAATCGAGGAAACCGAACTGGCGGTCATCCACGAATACCTGCGAAAACTCCTGGCCAGCAATACCGTCGATTTCAGCGGCTTGCTCTCCGAGACGGTGCGCCTGCTCAAATTTCAGCAGAAGGGCATCGGGCGCCACCAGCAGATACGCGCCAAGCTCCACGACCAGTATCGCTTCCTGCAAGTCGATGAATACCAGGATACCAACGGCGCCCAGAACGAAATCGTCGAACTGCTCGCCGGCGATGCCGACAATGTCCTGGCGGTCGGCGATCAGGATCAATCCATTTATGAATGGCGCGGGGCCGATCCCGAGGGCATTACCCGCTTCATCAACAAGGGACGCGGAAAACGGGGCTGCGCCACGTTCAAACTCGGCATCAATTACCGCTCGACCCCGGAGATTATCGAGACGGCCGATCGGCTGATTCGCTTTTGCCCCAACCGTATGGGACTGGAGTTTAAAGCCCACAACCCGAGCCTGGGCAAACCCCCGCGGCTCGATGTCTACACCTATCCGGAAGATGAAGCCAAAGCGGTGGCCGAAAAGGTCAAGGCCCTGATTAACCTGCGCAACGTGCGGCCCAGCGAGATCGCCGTCTTCTACCGCCTCAACGATATGAGCCGCCCGATCGAGCAGGCCCTGGCCCGTCTGCAGGTCCCCTACCGCGTGGTCGGCGGCCTGAGTTTCTTCGACCGCAGCGAGATCAAGGACGCCATGGCCATGCTGCGCCTGCTGGCCAATCCGCGTGACGGCTCCGCCTTCGCCCGCATCGCCAACAAACCCAAGCGCGGCATTGGCGAAAAAACCATCGGCCTGATCGAAAATTACGCCGCCGCCACCGATACCGACATCGTTACCGCCTGCGCCCATGCGGCGGATTACATCGCCGATAGCGACCTGGCGGAGGCGGTGCGGAGCCTCAAGCTGGCCTATGGTTTCGAGATGTCCGGCAAAACAGTCGCCGATTGCCTGGCCGAATGCGTGCAGCGTTCCAACTACAATCTCTACCTGCTGGACAACGAGAAGGATCCCAAGCCCAAGATCGATGAGCGCATCCGCAACGTCCAGGAACTCATCAATTCCGTGGCGCTGTATTGCCAGGACAACCCGCAAGCCACCGTCGCGGCCTACTTGCAGTACATCACGCTGCTGACCAATGTTGAAGACAACAACGACCAGAATGCGGTCCGTCTTATGTCACTCCACGCCTCCAAAGGTCTGGAGTTTGATGTGGTCTTTATGGTGGGCGTGGAAAACGGCATGCTCCCGCACAAAAAGGCCGTCACCGACCGCCCGGAAGCCGGCCTGAACGAAGAGCGGCGGCTGTGTTACGTAGGCATGACGCGGGCGCGGCAGCAGCTTTTTATCTCCTGCTGCCTGCAGCGCCAGGCGGGTTTCCAAGGCGGCCGCGGGGTCAAGTTTGAAACCCGGCGCCCCAGCCAGTTCCTGGTGGAAGCGGGGCTGATGACCATGGAAACGTACAATCAGAAACCGCGGGCATCCCTGGTTTCCTGAGGCGCAGGTGGCAAACGCGTCCAGTCTAACCAACGTTCAACGCTCAACGTCCACGTGAAAGGCCTTCGTTCAATGTTGAAAGTTGGACGTTGTACGTTCCCGCGAAATAGGGTCGTTCTTTCGGGACCGGTTCTTATCTCTTGGCGCGGGCCTGGGCCTTCTTATTCTTCCGCTGCTTGCGATTGAGCGGAGCTGCCGGCTTGGCGTCCTTGCGGGCCTTCTCGGCCGCCGCCACCGTCTTGGCCTCGGCTTCGCTAAGTTGTCCGGCGGCCAGTTTGCGAACATTGGCACGCAGTTCGAGCCGACGAGCATAGGAGTTGTTTTTCATGCGACTTCCTTAAAGAAATAACCGTAGCGGCAATTATCATGCCGGCCTGTGAAACCGGCGCGGCGCGGGGATGCGACGCGCCCATCCCGGCCCGCGCTCACCTTGCCGTCACCGGGCAGGATTCCGTCATCGTAACCGATGCCGGGCCGGACTACAAAGTCAGGCGGCAGTGCGGTAGTAAGAGGGTGTGCCCAAATTTCATGGGGATGATGGAAATGGCATAATGGGGGCATACCGACCGGAGTGTCGGGGACTATTGCAGGAGGCAAGCCATGGAACGGCTGG
>Ga0316217_10003759_pt1 | contig 16948 bp, 11 predicted proteins | sample 1anoAmetaG_FD_203633 | JGI IMG/M metagenome (GOLD analysis project Ga0316217, IMG submission 203633) | Freshwater microbial communities from Trout Bog Lake, Wisconsin, USA - 1anoA | ecosystem: Environmental > Aquatic > Freshwater > Lake > Hypolimnion/Profundal zone | place: USA: Wisconsin...
CGGCCGACCTGTTGCTAACGCAGCTTACTGCTGCAGCAGAAAAAGACCATCGCAAAATATTCACCCTTTCTTTTCACGTAGATTACTGGGACCGGCTGGGGTGGACAGACCCTTTTAGCAGCAGAGCCTATTCAGACAGGCAGCGCCGGTACGCAGAGGCCATGAAACTTTCAGGTGTATATACCCCGCAGGTTGTGGTAAACGGAAACAGCGAAATGGTAGGTTCAGATGAGCCCCGGCTGAACGAAGCCCTGTTGAATGCGCTGAAAACGAAGACTACCGCATCCTTCACAAAATTAAATATCACCTCCAACCAGGACAAAAAACTAACCGTAAGCTACCAGGCGGTGGGCAACATCAACGGCACCGTGGTCCATTTCGCGCTCGTGTCGGGCCATGAGTCTACAGCCGTTAAACGGGGCGAAAATGGCGGTCGTCAGCTTAGCCATACCCATGTGGTAAGGCGCTTCACCACCCAAACATCGGCTTACAGCGGTGAGGCGACCTTTGACATGGCCCCATATACATCCACCGGTAATTTTATGGTAATTGCCTATATACAGCGCACCACCGACCTGCACATCATAGCAGCAGCCATGGTTCACCTGTAATTTATTATCCGAATTTATTACACCGTGCCGGGGCAACGTAACGTTTTGCATCTTATCTACGTTTAACAAGGCAGCAAAGCATTAACAATTTGTAGTAGGAAAGTGCCGCCTTAATTGGTTAACTTTGAGGTCAACATTAGTGTCACAACAATGCTGAAAACGATTATTGAAATATTAGACGACCGCACCGTATCAAGCCTGCTTTTCTCTATAGCAGGCATGGTGGTCATTATGGGCTTTGCGTATTTCACGCAGGGGCGCCGGCACCAGCACAAAACCGGGTAATTCAGCCTTTAAAATACGTTTACAAAACCAAGCTGCACTACTATGCTGTGCGGATAAATGGAGTATTGCTCGTTAGGCACTACCGAACTAAGCACATTGTACGAAACTATAATGGGGAAAAAGAAATTTTTGCTGCGCAAAAGGTTGTAGCCCACACCCACCAGCATATCGGGTATGGTAACCTGTATTTTAGGTATAACCACCGTGTACGAGTTATTGCTTGGGTTTAACTGTATGCTTACGTTGTTACTGTAAATATCGTCGAGGTTACTGTGCAGCACCTCAAATTTTACGCGCGCAAAAAAACCTTTCCAAATGTTGTACTGCGCAAAAACCCCGCCGCCATAAGTGTTGGCGCTGGCATTGGCATAATACGTTTGGCCCGAGGGGTCGGTAAAAGCCAGGTTGCGGTAACCCGAGTACAAATAGGTAAATCCACCCCCTAAATAAAGTCCCTTCCAAACATTGTAGCCCACATAAGGCGATAAACCCAAATCAATTTCGTTGGTACTAAAGCCCAGGTTAAAATCGGGTTCAATAATGAATTTAGAAAGGTCTATTTTTTTAGCCTTCGAAAATCCCTGGAAACCGTTGTCCTTCGAGTCGGGCGGCGTTGTGCTAGAGGGATTAACCGGTGTGTTCTGATCGCTTTTAGGTTTGCTGGTTGGCGGCGGCAATTCGTCATCCTGTGCAAACAGGGCATTTCCTGCAAAAGCAAACACCGCTAACAGTAAAAAAATTTTCTTCACGCTACTATTATTTAGGTCAAAAACGAAAAACAAGATACGTTATTTTACAGAAGTTGATGAACCGCCAAACGTTAAAGGATGTAAAAGGTTAAATGGATGTTGTATATCTAAAAAATCTTGCCCGGATTAAGAATGTTATTGGGGTCGAACACGCGCTTGATATTACGCATCAAATCCAGTTGTAACTCCCTGAATTTTATATCCATATACGGAATCTGGATATGCCCTATGCCATGCTCGCCCGAAATAGTTCCCTGCAAAGCCACCACCTTTTCAAAAATTTCGCGTATGCCTTTGGGCACTTCGTTTTTCCAGTAATCATCACTTAGCTCATCTTTTAAAATGCGCACGTGCACATTGCCGTCGCCCGCATGCCCATAACACACCGAGCGGAAGTTGTATTTCTTTCCCACCTCCTTAATGTGCTTCAGTAATTCAGGCAGGTCGGCGCGGGGCACTACCGTATCTTCTTCTACTGTCATATTGGTTTTTTTAACGGCGTAGGCAATGTTGCGCCGCATGCGCCATAAATCTGCCTTTTGCGCCTCGCTGTCGGCAAACAAAATTTCGCCCACTTCAAACTGGCTCAGCACTTCGTAAATGCGCTCACAGTCCTTCTGTATATTCTCCATGTCGTTGCCGTCCACTTCAATCAGCAAAGTAGCCCGCGTATCATCATCCAGCGGTACGGTTACATCACCCAAAAAATTCATGACATATTCAATGGCCTCGCGCTCCATAAATTCAATGCACGACGGAATAATACCCGCCCTGAAAACCGCTGATACCGCCGCACTGGCTTCGTCCATACTTTTAAAAGGCGCCAGCATAATATTGTTGAACTTAGGATAAGGCAACAACCTGAACACAATTTTGGTAATAATACCCAGCGTGCCCTCGCTGCCTACCAGCAGTTGCGTAAGGTTATAACCAGTGCTGTTTTTAAGCGTGTTAGCGCCGGTCCAAATAATGTCGCCGTTGGGCAGCACTATTTCCAGGTTCAACACAAAATCTTTTACCACCCCGTATTTTACCGCCCGCGGACCGCCGCTATTGCAGGCCACATTACCGCCAATAAAACAACTGCCCCGGCTCGAAGGGTCGGGCGGATAAAAAAGGCCCTTTTCCTGCAAGGTAGTTTGCAACAGTTCGGTAATAACGGCAGGCTCAGTAATAACCTGCAGGTTGCGCTCGTCAATTTTTAAAATTTTGTTCAGCCGCTCAATCGAAAGCATTACGCCCCCATGCACGCACAAACTATTTGCCGAAAGCCCCGTGCCACCAGCACGCGGAGAAACCGGTATTAACTGCCGGTTACAGTATTTCATAATGGCGCTAATCTCCTCTACCGTAGCAGGTTTCAACACCACTTCAGGCAAATACTTATATCCATCCGTTTCATCGCGGCTGAATTTATCCAGCGTAGCCTCATCGGCAAAAACCGAATTTTCGGCCAAAATGCTTTTGAAATAACTTAAATCCTCCGTCGAAATTCTTTTATAATTCATGGCTGCAAACGTAAATGAAATTGAAGAAATTGAAACGGACAAAGTTCCGGCATCAATGGGTTGCGTCCCTGAGTTGCATTTAGGAGCACTGCTTAAATCGTTAAAGTTCCGCTATTTCAGGTTTTAAAAGGCTAATACGCTGAGCGCGGAAAGTCATCCTTTTTAAGAATTTAATTCTGCACCTATTTATGCAGCCTGAAGATGAATTACTTCAACCTCACTACCCTTTTTAACGGCAGAGGCACCCAATTCAAGCACCTTTTCGGTTATAGCTTCATCCAGATAGTATGCCCCACAAACAGGGCAGACCATGGCAGGTACATCCTTAATTACCACCGTACAGTTATCTTTATCAAACGACACCGTCACTTTTCCTTTTTCGGGAATTCCATGTTTACAATCCAGGCAAGTCATTGGGTGGTTGTTTTCTTGTTTTAAAATCAGGTTCAAATTTAGTTAAATCCGGAATATAGGTGGTTACCACATATTTTTGAGACTCAGCTTTATTATGTGCTACAACAACATGAAGCGGCTTGTGGTTCACTATCTTAAACATCAAACAACTGGGATAAGGATAGTCGTCCATATAATCTTCAATAATTTCTCCCTCATTAACCACTTCTACTATCTCTACCTTCGCAATACCACGTTCAAGCATTCTAATGATAGCGTGGTCTTTAAAGATAATGGTTTCGCTCATGATATAAAATTATAAAAGATAAGCAAATGACCGGTTTTCGCCGGGTGGTGCTTTAGCAGGTAAGGCTCTAAAAATAATTAACACCCGCTTACCATGATTATACAAAAGTTTTAAAAGTGTTTAAATGTTGGCTTTAAACCATTTAAACTATAACAACTCTTGGTAATTTCCGTTTAAATAAACAAAAGGGGCTTATGGCAACTTTAGATAAAAACTGGCTGACCGATGGCTGGATGGATTTTGAATATAAAAAGTACGTCCTGCTGGCGTATTTACAGGAAACCGCACAGCATTTTGATGAGAAAAAACTCTACCCCCGCTTATCCGAACTGACCGAGCATTTCAGAAGTCTGCGTTTACTGAAAGAACAAAAAGTAGCCGTAGCCAAAGATTTTCCCAAAGAAATTACCCGGCTCGATTTTGAGAAATTTAAGATTGAATACAAGGAAACTTTTCAGGACGATGAATTGATAAAGGAAATGGATTCCATCATTGAATTCGCCCTGCCCGAAATAGAACGCAAGCTGGGCATTGGCCGAGAATTGTATGAAGAAGTAGAAGATAAAATGGAAGTTTTTCCGGTGGGTATTTTGCCTTTACGCAATGACGAAGGCTACTTCTTTTTATCTGATTATTTAAAGCGCCTGGTAAGCGTTTACTACTACCAGGTTACCATTTTCGAAAACATACAGGAACGTTTCCGCGGTATCAATACCCGCTTTTTGTTTGATTATAACCTCAGCGTTACCGCCACCTACGAGCAGGTAAAATATAAACTGATTGAAACCCACAAACAACTACCCAACCCCGCCACCTATGCCGTTGAATTTAAAGAGTCATTCCCCCTGCCTGAAACAATGTTACCTATAGCGAAGAGAAGCCTGGTGCGGTTTATATCGGTGTAGAATCAGCATGTCATTGCGAAGCCTTTTCCCGTATTAATATAAAAGAAAAGGCTGTGGCAATCTTCGTCTGTGTCTTTTGGATGCAGGTGCCATAAAGACACAACAGAGGATTGCCACGGGCAATTATCCTTTTATTTTTTTTACGGGAATTACCCTCGCAATGACAGACGCTTTGATTTACTAAAACCGCGGACAATACACCTTCTTCCCGTTAAACTCCCGGGTAAAACTACCTACATGCACAATCGAAATCTCAGGGCCGCCGTTGGCTTTGGAGGGCAAAAGCAACTGCGATAGCGTAATATCATAGCCCAACAACAATCTCGTTTTTTTGATTTGATATCCCACAATAGGAGCCAGTGCGTCACCAATGCGGTAAGAGGCGCCGAAGTAAACTGAGTTATCGGCAATCGAAGATTTTTTATTGATAAAGCCGTATTCAATCATAGCGCTGATAAGCCCCTCCTGCGCGGCTTTTTCATACCCATAATAGGCATTGGCCGTTAAGGTTAACTTATCATTGATGGCGTATTGTATACCGGCTGTTGGTTGATACCTGAAACCGAGTCGTTCGGCATCGGCATAAAAATTATCGCGGGGCTGGTTAATATGCAACATACAAAAGCCCACATCAAACTTAAACTTCTCGCTTACCTGCGCTGCAAAATTTAGCCCCGCCCCCAGGTCGAACATGCCGAAACTTTGCCGCGCTATCGGTTCGTTAGGATTGATGTTGGTATTAAAGCCTTCATCGGCCACCCACTGGTCGTTAAAGTAAAATTTTGAAAAATCGACCGAGCGGATAATATAACTGGCATTTACGCCTACCGATAAAACATACCGGTGGTCTTTATCGAAACCCTGGTGGTAGGCATAACTTAAATTAAACCTGCGGTACGTAAGTTCGCCATCCCCGGCTTCATCATTTAAAAAGCTGGCACCAATACCCATCCATCCCGAGGTAATTTTGTTTTCGCCAAACGAAAAATCAACATACGGCGATTCGGTATGATAGTTATACGGACTGCTGTTGCCAATAGCCCAGGGCCACTCGCCCCTGAAATTAAATCCAACCCGGTAATTGCCATTAAAGTTGCCCGTTTGGGCAGGGTTTAAAATAAGCGGGTTGGTAAAAAACTGGGTAAAGTGAATGTCCTGCGCAAACGATGAAAAGCTTACAGCAAAAAGCAAAATCGTAAGCAGCATCCCTTTGCTAAGAGAAGCGCCTTCACACTTACGTTCATTTGTCATCCTTCCGTAATACATAAATTATCTCAACAAAGTAATATTACCCTTTAAGGTTACCGATTGTCCGTTTACAAAAGTGGCTTCAACAGTGTAAGCGTAAGCATCCACTTCCTGCAAAACACCTTTGTAATATCCATCCCAGCCAATAGTCTGGTCGTGCGATTCAAAAACTTTTTCACCCCAACGGTTGTAAATTCTGAAATCCAGCTCTACTATCCCTTGTCCTTCAACAAACACCACATCATTTACCCCGTCGCCATTCGGCGAAAATGCATTGGGTACACCAATCAGTGCTTTAAAGGCTATGTAAACTTCTTTGCAAATGGTATCGGCGCACAGGTTGTTAGAGGCAGCCAGGCAAACTCTTATCCAACCGGTGCGCTCGTAAACGTGCGTAGGGGTAGTTTCATCGCTGGTAGTTGAGTCGCCAAAATTCCATAGCAATTGGTTGTAATTTGAACTGGTGCTGGTAAATACCACCGGCTTATTGTAATTGGCACTATCGCCGGGTAAATTAAAACTGGCTACCGGGTCAGCTATCACCTGCACGGCGTGTGTTACGGTATCAAACATGTTACATGCCGCCGAATCAGTAATAATAAGCTCAGCATTGTAAGTGCCTGAAGCCGGGTAAATATGTGCCGGTGAGAAAATGAATGACGAATCGCCATCGCCGAAATTCCACACAAATTTAAGCTGAGGATTACTGAGGTTATTAAACTGCATGGCCTGCCCCTGGCAAACCGGGCTAAAAGTAAAATCGCCGTTGTTATTAGGCAGAAGCGTAACCGTTTTTCGCAAGGTATCAGCAGGGTAACAACGCGCCGGGTCTACAGCAATTAATGTTACGGTATAAGTGCCCGGGGTGGTATAGCTGTAGTTTTCATCCTGCGTGGTGGAAGTAACGCCATTGCCCAGGCTCCAGAAATACTGCACCGCTCCCCGGCTGGTATTCACCAGGTTTACCTGCAGTAGCGAATCGCAATCGTGCAATACATTTAATTCGAAACCGGCATGAACCGAATCATTAATAACCGTAATGGTTCCGAAAGCCGAATCGCCATGTACGCAGGCGTTGGAGTCAATAGCTATTAAGGTAACCGTATAGGTGCCCGGGTACTGATAAATGTGTGAAACGGAGTCACCGGATGTAGAATCGCCATCGCCAAAAAACCAATAGAAGTTAGTGGACAGCAATACCGAACTTCCCGTAAAATGCGCATCCAAAGGAAGGCAGCGGAGCGTATCGGGTATTGCGGCAGTAATGTGCAGCGGGGTAAGACTTACTGCAATACGCGCTGTATCCAGTTGCTTGCAAATCATACTCGAATCAACAATGTAATGCGTAATAACATAAGTGCCCGGTGTGTAATAAGTATGCGAAACCGAATCCACATTGGCTATTTGGGTGCCATCACCAAAGGTCCACAACTGGGAATTTTCACCCCGGTAATTAGTCCACGCAATAATACTTACCGAGTCGCACTGATAAAAAATACGGGTAAAGTTGAAGCTTGCATTAGCAAATGAGTCCACACCTATTTCAATACCATAAGCAGTGTCCGCAATATTACATGAAGTTGAGTCTATCACAATCAAACGCACCTGCGAAGTGTCGCCAACATTATACGTATGAGCAACAAAAGAGGAACGGGTTGTATCAAACGAGCCATCGCCAAAACTCCAGTAATACGTCCCGGTGGGGTCGGCTTGCGAAGCAAAATCAGCTACCAGAGGTATACAGCCGCGCACATCGTTGGTGGTAAAACCGGCATGTATAAATCCGGGTATGCGCACCGGTGAGGTAAAAGTATCAACCAGGTTACATTTGGTAGTGTCGGTTACAATCAGTGTAACCGTATAAGTGCCGGGGCCCGGGTATTGATGCGTAACGGTGTCGGTTGAGCCGCTGGTGCCATCGCCAAAACTCCAGGCGTAATGGGTAGTGGCATAGTCATTCGCCCCGAAATACACCCGGTTACTATCGCAGTTAACCACCGTGTTGCCTAAAAAATCAGCGCTCAAACTATCATTGCGCACCCATACGGCTATGTAAGCCGTATCGTATACATTACATGAATTGGGATTATATCCAACCAGCATTACATTATAAGTTCCGGTATCGGTAAACGTATGTGAGGGATTTGCAAGGGTTGAAGAACCACCGTCCATAAAATTCCAGGTTACAGAAGTAACGTTCGATACCTGGCTTTCGAATTGCACGGTCAAAGGCACACAACCGGTAGCCCGCGGGTGAGCCGTTACTGATACGTTCGCCCCCGAAAGGTTGAACGCAATTTTTAAGCCCAGTTCATTACAATTCCAGCTGTCATTCGTTTGCGACCATGCACCTACGGTTGTAGGGGTCAGCGAGTTGCCACCGCAACCGGCGCAAATAGCTTCGTACATCACCCCTCTTTTATCAAATCTGCTAGTGCCCCCATCTACGTGGTCTATATATCCGTTCCCCCCAAAATAAGAGGCAAACAACAAGCTTTGAACATCTTTCGAAAGCACTATAAAGTAAAAGTCAGTGCCATCTGTAGTGGATTGAAAAGCATCCGGCGTAAGGGGCATGTTATGCATGTCATTAGCATACACGGGGCTAAAGTATTCGGTAAACTCGCTGTTGCTGGTTCCCCAGCCGGCAACATAAATATTCTGGCAGGTATCAACCAAAAACGCAGTAGGCGAAATATTGGGCAATCCGCTGCCACTGCCAAAAACGGTGGCATAGTAAACACTATCCAAACCCGGCTTAACTTTCGAAACAAACTGGCCGCTGTTGGGGTTAACATAAGTGGCGCTTACAAGCGGATAGGCGCCGCTTGTTTGTCCCACAAAATAAACGTTACTGTCTTCATCCAGTTTAACGGCATATACCTGGTCATCGCCGCTTGTGCCAATATAGGTTGAACTGAGAAACTGGGTACCGGTGGCATTAATCCAGGTTACAAAACCATCGAAGTTTCCGCCCTGGTAAGTGGTATTAAGTGCACCGCTGGTAGTAGGGAAGTTAGTGCTCATAGTACCACCCCCAACGTAAACGCTCCCTCGCGGACCTAAATCCAAAGTGTAGCAGGCATCGTCATTCGAACCACCCAGGTAAGTACTCCAAAGTAATTGGGTACAGGTGCTGTTTAGTTTAAAAGCGCAACCGTCCTGCGTACCGCCAAAGGTACTTTGTGCCGCCCCTGCCGTAACCGGAAAGTCTGACGACATGGTACAACTGGCCACATAAATATTATTATTGGCGTCAATATTTACTTCCCCCCTGTTCTGGTCGCCGTAGTTTCTTTTCAAATTGCCGGGGTCGCCTTCTCCACCGCTAAAATTAATACCATCCTGTCCTGAACCGCCGATAAAAGTAGAACCAATTAAGGTCGTTGCGGTTGAGTTAAGTTTTACCACCACCAAATCGCTACTACCGTGGTTAACGGTGCTATAAGCGCCAGTTGTAAACGGAAAATCAGTGGAGTAACTTACCCCATAAATAATGAGATTATCCTGGTTGTCGGCCACCATAGAGTTGGGGGTTTCATTATTGCTTCCCCCTAAAAAAGTTCTGAAAAGCAAAGTGCTGCCATCAGCCGAAAACTTCGACACCCCCATATCGCAGGAGTATTGAATGCCCGTGGTATCATTACCTCCGGCCCAAACAGACTGGAATGCCCCCGGGGTGGTGTTATAAGTACCGGTTATAGCCAGGTCATAAGGATCGGGTCCGGCACGTACTAAACCCGCTATATACATGCATTGCTGGTTATCATAAGTGGCGGTATAGCCCCAGTTATCGGCAGTGGCGCCGGTATAAGTAGAAAAAACAATATTAGGATCAACTACCAGGGTATAGCCGGCATTATAACCATTGGGAAAATCAAAACTTACCTGGCCATCATGTAAAACAAACTTACAACTCACCTTTACGCGCTCGCCATTAATTTCCTGGTAAGCATAGGGCCTTTCTTCTACCATATCGCCTACGGTAGTCTTTATCTGCAAAGCATTATCTTTTATGCGCACGCTCTGCGCCCATTTATAATGCACTTTAATGTTCGATACATCAGCGCCGGGCTTTACCAAAAAATCATACTTTAACTGCATACTGCCCCTGGTGTATACTTTCAAATCAATGCCATTATACAGGTTTTGATAAGTTACTTCGGGATATATTCTAACTTCAGATGCCCAGTGCGCCGGGTTGTTTCCGTGGTAATAATTCTCATAATCTTTAAATGGCTTAGCCCCGGTTATAACCGGACCTGGGTTTGCTCCCAAAAATTCCTCTTTTAAAAGTTGGCCATGAATGATAACCGGGCCTTTAACTTTGCTGGGGTGCTCAGTTAGTTTCAGGTCGGCAGGAGAATACATCACAAAAAAGAAATCATTTTTTTCCAGGTAAACACCGCCAAAAGGTATATCAGCCCTAAACATCGCCTGGCTATTCCACTGCCCTTTGTTTTCCGAAAACCGGAGTTCCTGCTCATACGCTACGGGGGTGGCATGTTGCAGCGCCGCTCCGCCAAATAGCATAACGGGCAGAAAAGAAGATAAGAAAAGGAGATATTTTTTCACTCGGGGTCTTGTAACTATTAAAGATAGAAAAAAACGCCATGTGGTTGCCTGTAAATGCCATGGCACCGGGCAATTGTTAAAGCAGCCTGCTCTGTTTTTGGGAACACATTAACCGTTTTATTTTTTTCGGGCATATTCTCCTTTGCCTATTCCATACAAGCTTATATTCGCAGCTTAACAACTTCACCATGCAAGTTATAATACCAGTTGCGGGGGCGGGAACCAGGTTAAGACCCCTCACCTACACGCAACCCAAAGTACTTATATCAGTGGCCGGAAAGCCCATTTTGTCGTTTATTATTGACGATTTACTTGAAAACGGGATTCACGACTTCGTTTTTGTGATTGGCTACCTGGGAGAAAAAATTAAGGAGTTTGTAGAAAACAACTACCCGCATATTAACGCCAAATTCGTAACACAGGAGAACAGAGAAGGTTTAGGCCATGCTATATGGAGGGCCAAAGATTTAATTGATTTGAATAAGGAATTAATTATACAGCTTGGCGATACTATTGTTGATATTGATATTAAAAAGATAATGGCGGAGCCATATTCCACCCTGGGCGTAAAAAAGGTGGATGACCCGCGCGCTTTCGGGGTGGCTGAAATAGATGCCAACGGGTTCATTAAAGCAGTGGTTGAAAAACCCACCATACCCAAATCGAACATGGCGCTGGTTGGTTTTTACTTTATCCGCGAAACGGAGCAACTAATGAATGCGCTTGAGCATATTGTAAATAACCAGCTTCGCAACAACAGCGAGTTTTATTTAACCGATGCCTTAATGGAAATGATAAAAGACGGCATCAAGTTTAAAAGCCAGAAAGTAGATAGCTGGTTCGATGTAGGCAAAAAAGACATCCTGCTCGAAACAAACGCCATTTTGCTGAAAAAGCTGGCCGATAAAACCGTGAACCAGGGCAGCAGCGATAATTGCATTATCGTTCCGCCGGTAAGTATAGCCAAAGGCGTTAAACTCAAAAACTCCATCATAGGACCATACGTTTCGATTGGAGAGAATACAGAAATCAATTATTCCATCATTAAAAACTCCATTATAGGTTCATTTACGCGGCTCGAAAACGTGGTATTACATGGCTCCCTTATAGGCAGCGATTCATCCATAGCCGGGCTTAGCCAAAGTTTGAATATTGGCGATAATACTGAAATAGATTTACGCGGAGAACGGAATGATTAAAACCGTTGCAACTGCAGATTTACATTATGAAAAACAGGATAACAGAACTTTTCAATATTCAATATCCCATTATACAGGCGGGGATGATTTGGTGCTCGGGCTGGGAACTGGCTTCGGCGGTAAGCAATGCCGGCGGACTAGGTATAATTGGCAGCGGGTCCATGTATCCGGAAATACTCCGAGAGCATATCAAAAAATGCAAAGCTTCAACAGATAAGCCTTTTGCGGTTAACGTGCCGTTGTTATATCCCGATATTGAAAAGCATATCAATATTTGTATTGAAGAGGGCGTAAAAATAGTTTTCACCTCAGCGGGTAATCCCAAAACCTGGACCGGTAAATTACATGAGCATGGCATAAAAGTGGTGCACGTAACAGCCTCCTCTAAGTTTGCAAAAAAGGCTGAAGATGCCGGCTGTGATGCCATTGTAGCCGAAGGTTTTGAGGCCGGTGGCCACAACGGGCGCGAAGAAACCACCACCTTTGTTTTAATACCCCAGGCGCGCGCAGCTACAAAGCTGCCCCTTATTGCCGCCGGTGGTATTGCCACCGGACGGGGAATGCTGGCCGCCATGGCGCTGGGTGCCGATGCAGTTCAAATGGGTACCCGCTTTGTTTGTAGCGATGAGTCATCCGCACATCTCAATTTTAAAAATATTGTAGCCGGCAGCCATGAAGGAGACACGATGCTTTCTATGAAAAAAGTGGTGCCGGTGCGACTGATAAAAAATGATTTTCAAAAGAGGATTCAGGAGGCCGAAGACCGGGGCGCTTCTACCGAAGAATTGGCAACAATCCTGGGCCGCGCCCGTGCTAAAAAGGGCATGTTTGAAGGCGATATGGTGGAAGGAGAACTGGAAATAGGGCAAATATCTTCTTTCGTAAAAGAAATTAAACCTGCCGGCGATATTGTGCGCGAGGTTTGGGAGGAATTTTTGGCAGCGAAAGCAGAGCTGGCAGGGCTGTAAAGTCTCTACACAAAAAAGCGCTTATAAAACTGCAAGGCGTTATCCGACATTATTTTTTGCACCAATTGCTTTGGCGTAAAACTGTACCATAGTTCCTTTTTGTAACTGGTTTGTTCCAGGTAGTCAATCAGGTCAGTTTGAAACAATGGCAATTTAGCAGATGATTCATAAGGCTCCATATGGGTAATGGTTCCGTCGAAATCAGACCCGTAGGCTACTACATCCCAACCACTCACATCATCTACCGACTTCACAATCTGGAATACATTATCCCAAAACAACTTGCTGTATTCCTGTCTTTGTTTAACAGGGTCTTCCATAGCTGCAATTTTATCAACTGCCAGTTTCCCGCCTAAAATGCCACGGTCCATCATTAAACCAATCAGGCCTTTTGACTGATGGATAATTCTGATTTCTTCGTTGGATAAGTTAATACTCCAGCGGTGAAAACGATGCTCGCGGTTTTTGGCCGCAGTGTCATTTTCATTAACCGAACTGTCAATTGTAGCGTAGCCGTTTACCCCGGCATGGCTGGCAATAACCGGTATCATATCACCTGGATTGACCTGGTTATAGTTGCTGATAAAGTTGTAGTATTCTTTTCTGCCCTCGGCACTCATGTGCTTTACATCAATTAAAATGCGCTTTCCGTTTTCCCGGCTCAGCAACTGGCGGATAACATGCCAGCCCGCCTCCGTAATTCCCTTACCCTTTCCTTTATTTTGATTAACCACTGCATTAATAGGCGGTTTAAAACTGGTAGCATGTCCGCATAAATGATTCCAGAAATGATGCGACAGATTAATACTGAAAGGAGGTATTTCCCATCCCTTGATGGTTTTAATGTTTTCGGTTAACAATTCTATTACCTCAGCCTGGGTCAGGTCTTCATTAAGGGCTGAACCGGTGCCCAGCACATGGGCCCCTTCAATACTCAATATGCCCACTAAAACATTGTCGCGCTTTAATGCCTGTGCTAACTCTTTGTAATTATTTACCAGCAAAAATTCGTATTTGCCATCGGGGCTTTTACCCTGACCTTGATATACATATTTGTATTCAGCTAACAAGTCGTCAAAATAGTTAGCGTGTTTTTTCAATTGCATAATGCGCCCGGCATCAAAGCCGGTCAATACTTCGTGCAAAGTATTGATGCGGTTTTTACCCATCAGTATCTTAGGGATGTTTCGCAAGTGCAAAAATCCCCGCTCAATGGGATAAAGAGATACATTGAAAATGCGCACGTTCCCCTCTGCCAAAGCATATAAATTGGCCTGCGATTCTTTCAAAACCTGTGTACTTGCTTCTTTTATGGTTTGAGCAAATTTACTCTCCATTTTATGATGAATCTTTTCCCACATGTTTACTGCGGGCTCAGTTCCCGAATTGAAAGATTTAAGATTGGGGTGGCAATGCAGGTCGGCAGTAATCATCTCTTTACTCATAGCATAAGTTAGTCAGGTATAAGGATATAGATATTTCTAAACTATATCAAACTATTCTTCTCAGCTTTTAGAGTCCTTAACATAATGCCGAAATGGTATCCTTTGGCAAGTGCGTTTACGGCTTGCGCAATGCGCTTTGCTTTGGTTGGCTCCGTTTTAGCGCTTTCAATCCATTTGGTAAAATAGTTTTGGTGCCCTTTGGTCAGTGTTTTAAAAAACTCAAGTGCTTTGGGCTCATCGTCAAGACAGGCCATTAAATCGGCCGGGGGTAATATGGGTTTGTCATCCGCTTCAAGTTTTAATACCAATTGGGCACCCTTGCGCTTCCCTATTCCCTTGCGCATAGCAGCATTCACCGGTAAAATAAAATTTCCTTCGCCCATTGGCATTAAAGCAACCGCCGCAATGGGAAAGCTATCGAGGTATCCCTTCACCCTGAATATTTTTTTGTTGCCGGGCTTTAGCTTTTGGGCCACCGCCGCCGGTATTTCAACGTAAGTCCATCCGGTTTTTTCGCCTTGCTCATCAAACTTGAGCAGAGTAGCCGTAAATTTCACCATTTGCATTGGGTTATATTAACGAATAATGTCGCCAAATGATTAAGCCTGGAAATTCTAAAATTAAAAACTTTACGTATTCAGAGACCCGGAAGCCCGGCCATTTTTAAAAAAATTTCCGAACATTTAGTCAGAATTGAATTACTTCGCTGCTAACGCTTTTAATCATGGCAGGGCAGAATAAAGCAGCTAAGAACAAACCTACACCGGCAACCCAAAGCAAACGCCTTTTGCCGTGGAAAAGAATATATGTACTGGTTATTTGCATCTTCAGCCTCGGGCTTTATGTAAACACAACTTTTAATGATTACAACCTGGATGATGAGCTGGTTACCAAAAACCACCGGGTTACCTCAAAAGGCTGGGATGTATTAAAATTCAATTTCGATGCATTCAACAGCGTTGAACTGAGGGACAGCAGCTTTGGCGTTAAGTTAAAATACTTTTTGCCGGTAGTTTTCAGGGTGCCCTACTACCAGGATAAGGCAGGCTTTAAATATGAGTACCGGCCCCTGGTGTTTGCCAGCTTCGCACTTGAGCATGCCCTTTTCGCTACCAGGGATGAAACCGGGCAGTATGAATTTCGCGATAATCCATTGCCCGGGCATTTAATTAATATTGTTTTATACGCTGCTTTATGTGCGCTGCTGTTTTATATACTATGTGCGCTTTTTAAAGACTACAATATTGTTTTTCCCTTTATTGTTACACTGTTGTTTGCCTCATTCCCCATGCATACCGAGGTAGTAGCAAGCATTAAAAACCGGGATGAAATAATGGCCCTTATTTTTGGCCTGTTGAGCTTGCACTATGCTTTAGTTTATAGTGAAAAGAACCGTCCCGTTTCACTCGTGCTAATTTTGCTTTTCTTTTTAGCAGGCATTTTATCAAAGCCTACAACTATCATTTTTGCGCTATTGATACCGCTTTGCCTGGTGTTCTTTACCAACTCGGGCTATTTAAAGCTACTATTGATTGCCGGAGTATTAATAATACCCTCCGTGTTGTTTTCAAGGCTTTACTCTATTGTGCAGCAAGTTGAGTTGGGAATAGTTTTGGTCTCAGCGGTATCGGCTTTATACTTTCTTAAAGATCCTTCGGCCTCCTGGACGGCCATACAAACAGCATTTGCGGAGAGCTATGGATACCTGGCCCGTACGTCAGAAGCGGTGAAAACAGATCATAAAGAACTCGACTTCGCCTTTTTGAAAAACCCGTTCACTTTTGCGCTGGTAGTTTTAGCAGCGGTAGTTCCGGTAGGGCTCTCGGCGTTTGGCATATACATATTTAATTCGTGGCTGGCCTGTATACCTTTATTACTATTTGTTTTTCTATACATGGTAGTAAGAGATGAGCTGAAAGTAATTTTTATAACTTCTTTTTCGGTGTTAGCATTGTTTGCCATGCTCAGATTTCAGCATGAGTCGAGGCCACTTGAAATTGCGCTTATGATTTTTTTAAGTGTGCAGATTTTTTCGGGTCAGAGGAGTTTCAGAATCACCGGTCTTGCCAATTATATCCCTTTCATCATTATCTCAATCGTCTTTTTACATTCATTTCACTTTCTTTTTATCCTTTTGTTCATTGGCCTTTTAAACAGAAAGCTGGTACTCATTACCTGGATACTACTGGCATTATCGGCTGTATTTTATTTCAAAAAATTATTCGGGTTGTTCCACGGACATAGCTGGGTAGATGGTTTTACGCTTTTGCCCATCGTATACGTGTTTGTGTACTGGTTATGGAAGGGGTGGTGGAAAAGAGCCGTGCTGGCTTCATCGGTTCTAATTCCGCTTTTTGTAGTGGTATACTTTGTATGGATTCATCCTGCAACCAATAACAGCGTTTATTACGCGGTGCAAAGAACATACTACCGGGTAAACAGCTTTAAAGCTGCCGACCCAACCCCGGTTCAATCCATGCGCCCTTTAAAATTTCTTGAATATCCTATTAACCGCACCGACCCCTTTTCATTAAAATTTGGTACTGATTTAGAAGTGCTGGGCAATTATCTAAAGATGATAATTGTACCCTACCCCATGAGTTATTACTATGGATACGCATACATAACTCCGCAATATATTTACCAGGCTATTCCATTAATTAGCCTGTTGGCACATCTGGCTTTATTAGCCGTTGCTATCTTTTTCTTCCGCAGAAAACCCGTGTTATCATTTTCAGTTCTTTTCTATCTTATC
>Ga0316217_10003760_pt1 | contig 16945 bp, 13 predicted proteins | sample 1anoAmetaG_FD_203633 | JGI IMG/M metagenome (GOLD analysis project Ga0316217, IMG submission 203633) | Freshwater microbial communities from Trout Bog Lake, Wisconsin, USA - 1anoA | ecosystem: Environmental > Aquatic > Freshwater > Lake > Hypolimnion/Profundal zone | place: USA: Wisconsin...
TCACCGTGAACTCCGCCAGGGCCTGGACGAAATCCGGATCCTCGTAGAAATCCGTCATGAGTGTATTGAGCCCGCGCAGGTCCGCGCTTTCGGCGCACGGGCCTTCCACCCACCCTTCCACCAGATGGGTGGCGCCAGCCTGCCGGTGCAGCAGGCGCACCGCCTCGATCCGGTTGGCCATGCGGCTGCCCGGACGGTGGGGGTCCGGGGTCCTGAGGCGTTCCAGCGCGGCGGGGTCCGCCAGCAGGGCCCGCTCATCGATGGTGGAGGGGGGCGCGTCCGGCGGGTAGAAGATGGCCGCCCCCAGATCCGCCGCCTCGCAACAGGGGTCCGAGATGACCGAAACCTGATCGAAACCGAACTGACGCGCGACCAGGCATTGGGCCGCGGCCTGGATCTCGGCGCGAGTGGCGTAGTCGAGGTACTTCACCCCGGCCAGGTCCGCCGCCCACATCATGGTGATGGGCATGGCCGGCGGCCTGTCGACCGAGTGACCGGCCAGCAAGGCCAGGACGCGCTCTCGTGGGAGCATGGGGTCACTCTCCAGGGTCCAGGATCGGGGCTATCCAGCAGCGGGGGGGCCCCCTAGTCTACCACCGGTTCAGGCTTCCTTCGATTCGACCGCGCCCGTTCACCAGTTCGGCCGGCAAGCCTTCCCCATAATTCAGGGTCCCGGCCTCCTCCAGCACGCTGGTCCAGGAACCCAGGGCCGGGGGCTCCTGCCCCGCCTTGAACCCGCTCCGGACCAGGTGCCGGTAGCCCTTCCCTTCGCCGGTTTCTGAACGGAACGGGGAACAAAATAATAATTCATACCACCCCTGGATCTAGCTCGCCGTGCGGGCTTCCAAAGGATTGGCAACATGAATTTGAGAACAGCAACGCTGATTCTGCTGGCGGGACTCGGGCTCCCGGCCCTGGCCGCCTACCCGGTCGCCATCAAGAACACGACCTGGAAACCCTGGTTCCTGCGCACGCGGGCGGTCGGCTACGACCTCACCGTCATCCATTACACCCGGGCGGGACAGGTCCGGCACCTGATCCCGGCCGACTCCACCGGAATCCTGATCAAGCTTCCCGCCCGGACCACGGTCGCCCTGGAGGGAAAAATGGGCCCGGAAGATACGCCGTTCAGATTCAATTTCACCCTGTGCGACCACCGCTGGGAGGAACCGGCCGGGGACATCATCACCTATACCCCGGTACCCGGCGAAACGACGGGCAGCCTGGAGGCCCACCAGGCCATCCTCTTCGGTGCCGTGGCCCAGGACGAGGTCGGCCTTCCGGCGTCCGGGATCGAGATCATCGCCGAGGACTGGCGCCGGGCGCTGGACGGCAAAATGGAATACCTGGACGACGCCCCGAGTCCCGCGTCCTCGGAGGCGGGCTCGCTGCAGTCCTCCCCGCCCAGCACGCCCGAGAAGTCCGCGCCCGGGACGCCCGACTCCGGGGCCCAGACTCCGGACAAGACGTCGCCCGAAAAGCAGGAGGAATCATGATGCCAACCTGCCCCCACACGGCCCTGGCGGCCGCCGTCCCCCTCCGCTGGGCGCTGGTCTCGGTGCTGGCCGCCGGCGCAGTCCGGGCTGAAGTGACGATGGAGCCCTTCCACGGCAAGGCCGCGGCGGACGCCGGAACGGCGCCGCCGGTGCTGGAGACCAAGGGCGCGGTGGGCCTGGCCCACGTTCCGGCCCGGCACCGGCTCGATCGCCGTGCCGGCTGGCTGGCGGTGGACCCGTCCGGCCACGGCTGCTGGTTCCAGCCCAAGGGCGAGGCCCCCGAGCCGGTGACCAGCCAGGACGGGGCCCCCGGCAAGCTGGGCATGTCCTGCATCCTCCGCCCCCGGTTCAGCCGGCCCCGGTTCCTGGCGGTCCAGGAAGTCAAGGGCTCCAGCCTGGGCCCCTGGCGGGCCGCCGTGGCCGATTCCCGCCACCACGCCGTCCGGCTCCTGTACCCGGCGGCCGGGGACGAGCTCGTCCTGAACCTGGCCGGCGGCAAGGTGATCGATGGCGCCGGGGGCTGCAAGGACGGCCCCGGCACCGAGGCGCTGTTCAGGGAGCCCCGGGGGCTGGCCTGGCACGGCGATGACCTGTTCGTGGCCGACCACGGCAACGGCCTGGTGCGCCGGATCCGCTTCACCGATTCCACATCCCAGTGCGAGGTGTCCACCTACGCGGGCAAGTATCCGCGTCCCGAGCTTTCCGAGGACCCCCACGGGGATGTCTCGACCCTCCTGTGGCCCAGCGGCTTGACCGTGAATCCGGCCACCGGCGACCTGTTCGTCACCGACCTGAACTGCGTGCGGATGATCACCGGGGAGGGCAAGGCCGGCATCCTGCTGGGCTCGCCCTACCGGCCCGGGTTCGAGGCCTGGCGCGACCGCGAGCTGGCAGGGGACGAATCCACCCTGGGCTACCTGGTGCGGGTGCCGTGCCTGAACGGCCCCACCGGGCTGGCGTTCCACAACGGCCGCCTGCTCATCGCCGACACCGGCAACCACGCCATCCGGATCTACACCCTCGCCACCGGCGAACTGACCACCCTGGCCGGCCACCCCTCCCAGGCGGCCCTGCGCCTCGGGCGGGCCCGCTTCGGCGACGACAAGCTGGACCCCAAGGACTGCGCCGCCCTGGAAGGCCCCGAGGACCTGGCCTTCGACCCCGACGGCGACCTGGTGGTGTCCACCCGCAAGGGCCTGGTGCGCTTCCCCGGGCTGCGGCAGGCGCTGGACGCCCAGGCGGAAGCGGAGACCAAGGCCTTTGCCTCCGAGTCCAAGGCTGCCCTGACGCAGACTGGGGCTTCCGGCGAGTCCCTCCCCTAGGCGGAAGGCCGGGCGGACGATTCGTTGCCACAGGCCCTGGACCGGTTGGGGTTTCAGGGGATGGATCAGACCATCCGTCTGAATTTGCCCGAATGCCTTGCCAATCGTCGGCCAGGAACCAGAATGTTGCCGTTGGCGAAGCAAGGAGGCGGACGTGGATGACCTGGACCGCAAGATCGTGGACGTGCTGCGGGGCAATGGACGCTGGAGCCATGAGCAGATCGCGAAGGAAGTCCACCTTTCACGCCCGGCGGTGTTCGAACGCATCAAGCGGCTGGAGGCCAAGGGGATCATCCGCGGCTACGGCGCCAGGGTGCACTGGGAGGCGCTGGGCCTGCCGCTTACCGCCTTCGTCTGGATCCGCACCACCAACCTCAACTGCAACGACTCCGGGCGCCAGATCGCCGGGTTGAGCTTCGAGGGCGGGTTGCTGGAAGACCTGCACCGGGTCACCGGGGAATGGTGCATGCTCGCCCAATACCGGCTGGCCAGCCCTTCCGTGCTGCAGCAGGTGCTCGACCGGATGCGCCTGGTGCCGGGCGTGCAGAACACCATGACCACCATCGCCCTGTCCTCGCTGGCGGAAATCCAGGCCAGCGAAAACCTGGCGCCCCTGGCCCGGCGTCCGGCCATCTAGCGGCCGGCGGCTGCGCCTTCATCCGGGCCTGCCCAGGCCCGCCGCCGGGGCGAAGGCCAGTGGCCTGCCCCGACCGATCCCGCCCGCGCAACGGTCGCGGGCAGCAAAGGAGACCCCATGTTCCAGGTTCTGGTATCCACCCCGACCCGAGAGGCCCTGGACGGCTACGCCGGACAACCGGCGCCGATTTCCCGGGGCTCCGCCGAGCCCCTGGCAGGCATCGCCGGCAGTGTCAGGCCCGACCGGCTGGCGGTGTTCGGCCACCTTGAAGGGCGGCGGATCCTGTGCACCTCCGGATCCCTCTGGGTGACCCTCGAGAACGACCGGGAGGGACGGCTGCTGGGGGACGCGGGCTCTGCTTTCGATCGACGCCGGCGGCACCGCCGGGACCGGGTCGGCGCCCTTGGCTTCGAACCGGGACCCCGGCCCGAAGGCCGGGTAGCCGGTGAAGATCGCGTCCAGCGCCTGCAGGGAGCCGAGCCCCAGGCCGCGGGGGCACTGCCCGATCAGGCCGGCCACGGCCTCCATCCGCTTCCGGTCTCCCTCGGATCGGCTCGAGTCCGGAATCTTCGCGAACCACTCGAGGCTCTGCTTGACCTGCGACTGCAGCGCCTTCAGGGCCTGGGCCGATTCGCGATCCCGGGCCAGGAGGTTGTCCAGACTCTGGACGGCCTCCTTGAATTGCCGTTCGGCTTCCGAAGCCGCCAGCAGGAAATGGATCCGTCCGGCAACCGGGGCCGAGGCCACCGCCGAGGCCTGGCCGGAATCCAGCGCCGGGCCACTGGCAGCGTCCCGGGACGGGCTTCCGGCATCACCCGGGAAAGCGATGCTCCGCTCGAACCGGGCGTCGCGGAGAGGTCCCGACAGACGGCGGCTGGAACAGGTGCGCAAGGCGTTATGCTGGACCGGCGCGAGGAGCCATGCAACGACCCGGGAATGCGTCGAACCGTCCCAGCTGGGTGAAGTACGCCCAGTGGCTGGCGGGGTTCACCATCGGCTTCAACCTGCTGGAAGGGCTCGCCGCCATGGGCTTCGGCTGGGCGGACGGGTCGCTGTCCCTGTTCGGCTTCGGCGCCGACAGCTTCATCGAGGTTGGCTCCGCGCTGCTGATCCTGTGGCGGCTGCGGATGGAGGCGGCCTGCCAGGCCCCCGCCGCGCTGGCGCGGGAACGCCGGGCCACCCGGGCCATCGGCTGGATGCTGCTGGCCCTGGCCCTGGCCACCGCGGCCGCGGTCCTGCTCCAGCTGCGGCGCCACGGCCATCCCGGCACCACCGTTCCCGGCCTGGTGGTGTCGGTGCTCAGCACCAGCTTCATGGTGTTCCTGTGGATCGAGAAGGCCCGGGCCGGCAAGGCCCTGGACAGCCGGGCGGTCCAGGCGGACGCCGCCTGTTCCCTGGCCTGCGTCCAGCTGTCCGCGGTGCTGTTCGCCGGCAGCCTGGTCTTCCTGCTCGCGCCCGGCCTGTGGTGGGTGGACGGCGCCGCGGCGCTGGCGATCGCCGGCTGCATCGGCAGGGAGGGCCTGGCGACGGTCCTCGCCGCCGGAAAGCCGGACTTCGACGGCGGCTGCGGATGCCATCCATGACCGGACGATGAAGGCCTACTCCGGCACCGGCCTGGGCAAGGACTTCGGGCCCAAAGCGCCCAAGGCCGCCTCCTGACGCGCCACGGCCGCGAGGGGCCGCCTAGCGCGCCGCAACCGTCAGGGCCGCCGCGCGCCCGGCCGGCTTCAGCCAGAGCACCGCCAGACCCAGGACCAGCCCCCAGAAAGCCCCGCCGATGCCGAGCAGGGTCAGTCCGGAGGCGGTGACCAGGAAGGTCACCAGGGCCGCGTCCCGTTCCGGTTCCGGCGCCAGCGCGCTGGCCAGGCTGGCGCCGATGGTGCCGAGCAGGGCGATCCCGGCGATGGCCGCCACCAGTTCCCCGGGCAGGGCGGTGAACAGGCTGGCCACGGTGGCGCCGAGCAGGCCGGTCACCAGGTAGAAGACCCCGGCCCAGACCGCCGCCAGGTAGCGCCGGCCGGGATCCGGATCGGCCTCCGGGTTCATGCAGATCGCCGCCGTGATGGCGGCCAGGTTGAACGAGAAGCCGCCGAAGGGCGCCAGGAGCACCCCGGCCAGCCCGGTCCAGCCGATCAGGGGCGAAACCGGGGTCTGGTAGCCATTGGCCCGCAGCACGGCGATGCCGGGCACGTTCTGGGAGGCCATGGTGACGATGAACAAGGGGATCCCGACCCCGGCGAGGGAGGCCAGGGTGAACGCGGGGGCGGTGAAGACCGGCCGGGACAGGGCCCAGGTGACGGCCTCGAAATGGATCAGGCCGCCCCGGGCCGACCAGGCCAGCCCGCCCAGGAAGGCCAGGGGGATCGTGAACCGGGAATGGAAGTGCCGGCCGGCGAAATAGATCGCCAGCATCAGGGCCACGAGGCCGAACCGGGAATGCAGGGCGACGAAGACCCCCAGGCCGAACCGCAGCAGGATGCCCGCCAGCATGGCGGCGGCCAGGGCCTTGGGCACCCGCTGCATCAGCGGTTCGACCCAGCCGGTGGCCCCGCACAGGGCGAGCAGGGCCGAAGCGAACAGGAAGGCGCCGATGGCCTGGCTCATGGGCAGTCCCACCAGGGCCGTGGCCAGCAGGGCCGCGCCGGGGGTCGACCAGGCGGTCAGCACCGGGCTGCGGTAGTACAGGGAGAGGCCGATGCATGTCGCGCCCATGCCCAGGCCCAGGGCCAGCAGCCAGGAACTGAGGTGCGCCGGGCTGGCGCCCGCGGCCCTGGCCGCCTGGAACACGATGGCCGCGGAACTGGTATAGCCGACCAGGACGGCGATGAAGCCGGCGGCGATATGCGAAAGATGGAAATGCTTGCCCATGCCCGCCTCGAGGATGAGTCATCTTGACAGGATCAACGGGTCAGTCGCCCGGCGGCGAGTATACCGGTAGGCTCCTGGCCGATACCGAGCGGATCCTGAGCTACCGGCCCGATGATCAGTTTGCGGGTTTTGAATTTCCTATCCCCCCGGACGATCGCGTTCAAGGCTTGGTCCCGAACGATTTGAGGTCATTGAATTCTCCCTTGATCGCAAAAATTAAATGAATAAATTATTTTATCATGAAATGCCCAGCTACGACCCCTCGCGCCAACCGCCTCGCCACCGTGGCCACCATCCTGCTCGCAGGCGCCACCCCCGCCCTGCGGGCCGAAGGCGAACTTGAACTCACCAAGGGCCACACGCTGGTCCCCCGCGCCAGCTTCACCGACACCCTGGGCCAGAAGTACATCCGGGCGCGCCACTTCTACATGGGCATCCCGGTGTGGGGCTCCGAGGCCACCATCCGCATGGACGACGAGGGCCGGCCGCTGCGGGACGCCACCGCCGCCCCGGACCTGGACCTGGCCGAAACCACCCGTTCCGGCGCCCCCATCCTGCGTCCCCTGCCCATCCGCCTGGACCTGAAGCCCCGGATGAGCGTGGACCACGCCCGCAAGGCGGTGCGCCACAGCCTGGACGGGGACGGGCAGGGGGTGGTGTTCCACGGCGCCGAATTGGTGATCTTCCCGGTATTCCGCACCGTGGTCCTGGACCGCCCCGCCGGCCGGCCCCTGAACGCTATGGACGCCGTGCGGGTTCTGGAGGGGCACCGCCTGGCTTGGCACCTGATCGTCGACCGGGCCGGACAGGGGCGCTGGGACTGGCTGGTGGACGCCCACACCGGCGAGGTGCTGCTATGCGCCCCGGCGGATTCGGCCCTATGGACGCCCGGAACCCTGAAGACCTGGCGCTACGGGGAGCAGCCGTGGAAGATCCCCTATGACAGGCATGGCTTCCGGCTGGCGGACCTCTCCCGCGGCACCGTGGACATGGAGAACGCGATCTTCGATGGCGACCCGCCCGGGATGGTCATGAGCCGCCGGAACCCGAAGGCCTGGGGCAGCGGCCGGCTGTTCCGGGAAGGCACGGCATTCCAGGTGGACAGCGCGACCTTCGGCGCCGAGGCGCTCTACAGCCTGGGTGCGGCCTGGGACTACTTCCTGCACATCCACAAGCGGAACGGCTGGGACGGCAAGGGCGCCGGGACGCTGGTGCGCATGAACTCCTCCCGGGGTCCGGACAGCATCTTCTGGCTCCGGGACAAGGCGTGCATCAGCATCGGCCCGCCCGGGCGCTTCGTGCCGCCCACCTCGGTGCAGGACATCGGCCACGAACTGGCCCACGGGGTGGCCTCGGCCACCGCGAGGTTCCAGCGCGAGCCAGCCCCCCTCGCCGGGCAGGCCGAGATCTCCCGCCCCTCCAGTCAGTCGCCCCCCCGCAGAAGCGGTGGCTCCGGCATGGCCGAATCCACCGGCGGCCCCCAGGTGGGCGCCACCGGCGGAAGCGATGCCCCGCTGGGCCAGGAGCCTGGCGGCGACGCCCCCCGGGCGCCGGCGTTCACCCCCGGCCGGGGCGAGGGCGAGCCGGCCTGCCTGGACGAGGCCAGCGCCGACTTCTTCGGATTGATGGCGGCCACCTACCATGCCAGGCACGGCGCCCAGGGCACCGCCATCGGCGAGCCGGACGCCTGGGAGGTCAGCGCCGTCGAGCTGCTCGACCAGAAGAAGGTGCTGGTGCGCAGCCTCGCCCAGCCGTCCCGGGACGGCCGCAGCCCGGATACGTGGATCGAGAACATCGGCGCCCTGGACCCGCACCTGGGCGCCGGCCCCCTGAACCGGGCCCTGTTCCTGCTGGCCGAGGGCATCACCAACGACGAGGCCGCCCGGCTCCAGCTGGACAGCTCCGGGCAGGGCATGAAGGGCCTGGGCACCGACAAGACCGCCGCCATCTGGTACCGCGCCCTCACCGTCTACCTCAAGCCCACCTCCGGGTACAAGGAGGCCCGGATGGCGGCGATCCGCGCCGCCCTCGACCTGTTCCCGCCCGGCCCGGACCAGCCCGCCGATTCCCCGGAGGCCCAGGCGGTGCGCATGGCCTTCGCGGCCATCCGGGTCGGCACGCCCCAGCCGGAGGCCGGGGACCCGTCCCTGGCCCCCGAGGTCCGGATCCAGGGCGACCAGCTGACCCTGGGCGCCCAGGGCGCCGGGCTTTCCGCCGTCACCTACCTGATCGACGGCATCCCGGCGGGGGCGGTGCGCGCCGAACCCTGGTCCCTGACCCTGGGCACCTCCCGCCTGCTGGCCAACGGCCCGCACTACTGGAACGCGGTGCTCACCGGCACGGACGGTGCCCAGCGGGTGGTGGCCGGCCGCACGTTCCGCCTGGCCAACCCGGTGCAGCAACTGGTGGCGGATCCGTACTTCCTCGGCGGCGCCGCAAGCCCCTGGCTTGGCGGCGAGCCTTACCAGCGCAAGGAGACGGATCCGCCCATGGCCTTCGCCCCGTTCCAGGGCGGTGGCCAGAGCCTGGAGAGGAGCCTGCGCCAGGACCTGATCATCCCGGCCGGCACCCGGGACGGCGTGATCAAGCTGCGCCTGTGGCTTACGGCGCCGCTGCGCCCATGCTGGACCTTCTTCCTGCATCTGGCCATCCCCAGCCTTGGCTACTCGGAGAACCTCCGCAGCCTGGACCCGGAACGGGATGAATGGCGCGATTGGGTGGAGTACACCATCAGGCTGCCGCGCGCGGCCCTGGGCCAGGCGAGGGATTGCCCGGCACGGCTCGAGCTGAGGCGGCACGCGACCGACCCGGCAGGGCCCCAGTCCTGGTGCTGGGTGGGCGAGGTGCGGCTGGTGACCTCCACCGAGGGGCCGCTCGCCATGGTCCAGGCCGTCCCGAACCGGGCCAAGGTCAATCAGGGGGATACCCTCCAGCTGAAGGCCGAGCTGTCCGGCTGCGAGGACCGGCGGGTGGCCTGGACCCTGCGCGAGCGGGAAGGCGCCACCCTGGGCGCCGACGGCGCCTTCACCCCTACCCTTCCGGGGCGCTATCACGCCGTGGCCACCGCCCTTGGGGACCCCGGCGCCAGCGGCGAGGTGTGCATCCTCGTCCCGGAAGCGGCGCCGGCCGGCCCAGGCTCCTTGGAGACCAAAGGCACGACGCCCTGAGCGTACAAGGGAAGGCAAAGGCCCTGAACTGCCCGGGAGCAATCACATGGTTTGTAAATATTGGAATATTTCTATTTAAAGTGAAACGCCCCGAGGCGGGGGCGCTTCGTGTGGGATGTTTTGGCGGGGTAAGGTTGGTGGGGTTTCTTTTGCGGGAGTCCCCAGAAGCGGGAACTGGTCTAGGAGGTGGGACTAGTGGTGGCGGGAAGTTCCTGGGTCCTGCAGCGCCTAGGGCGGTCCAGGAGGAACACCTCGCCGACCAGTCTAGCCCAGCGGGCCGGTTTATTCAATTCCGGCCGTAGGCATCCTCTAGACGTTCGATGTCATTCTCATCAAAGGTGCCGAGGCTCACTTCCATGACCCGCACCGGGCCGTGGCCGCTGGCGGCGCAGCTCATGCGGTGGGTGCTGCCGGCGGGGAGCCAGATCTCGGCGCCCTTGTCGGGGGTGAGGATCTGGCCGTCGAGCTCCACCACGACCCCCTGGTCCAGGGCGACCCACAGCTCGTTGCGCAGGCGGTGGCGCTGGAGGCTGAGCTTCTGGCCGGGGTTGCAGGTGAGGATCTTGACCGTGCAGGGGGTGTTGAGCACGTACTGGTCGAAGCTGCCCCAGGGCTTTTCCACGTGGAGGCTGACGGGTCGGGAGGTCATGTCGGTTCCTTGGGGCGATGAGGGTTGAGGGTCAGAAGGGTCAGAAGGGTCAGAAGGGTCAGAGCAGGTCTTCCCGGCCGGCTGCCTTGAGCTGCTCCACGATCAGCTTGACGTCCTGGGCGCGGTCCTTGCGGCAGATGAGCAGCGCGTCGGGCTCGTCCACCACGATCAGGTCGGACAGGCCGGAGCCGGCGATCATCCGCTGGCCGCCGAAGATGGCGCAGTTGTGGGACTCCAGCAGGATGGCGTCGCCGATCACCACGTTGCCGGACGGGTCGGCTTCGTGGAATTCCACCACGGCGGGCCAGGAGCCCACGTCCGACCAGCGGAACCGGGCCGGCACCACGGCCACCCGCTCGGACTTCTCCATCAGCGCGTAGTCGATGGACAGCTTGGGCAGGCGCCCGTAGGCCTTGGGCAGGGCCGCCGGATTGGCGCCCTCGGCCACCCAGCCGTCCAGGGGCAGCAGGATCTCCGGGCAGTGCGCCAGGAGCTGGGCCCGGAAATCCTGGAGGGTCCAGACGAACATGCCGGCGTTCCAGTAGTGGTTGCCGGATTCCAGGTACTCCACGGCCATCTCGTAGCTGGGCTTTTCCTGGAACGCCTTGACCCCCAGCACCGGGCCCTTGCCCTCGGTCTCGATGTAGCCGTAGCCGGTCTCCGGATAGGTGGGCCGGATGCCGAAGACCACCAGGTCGCGCTTCTCGGCGGCGTGGGTCACCGCGATGTCGATGTCCTTGAGGAACCGGCCGCGGTCGCCGATCCAGGAATCGGCGCTGAGCACCACCATCACCCCGTCGGGCACCCGCCGCTCCATGGCCACCAGGGCCAGGGCCAGGCAGGGCGCGGTATTGCGGCCCTCGGGCTCCACCAGGATGTTCTGCCGGGGCAGCTCCGGGAGCGCGCTGCGGGTGGCCTCGGCCAGTTCCTCGGTGGTCAGCACGAAGATGTCCTCGGGCAGGAAGGCGCCGTCCAGCCGGCGCACCGTCTGGACCAGGAGGGACTCGTCGCCCACCATGGTCAGGAACTGCTTGGGCCGCCGGCCCCGCGACCGCGGCCAGAACCGGGTGCCGCGGCCACCGGCCATGATCACGGCCAGTTTGCGATGTTCTTTGTGGGGATGCATCATCTTGAAGCCTCGGCAATGCCATGGAGCGTCGGGTTCACTTCTTCGCCCGCCGGCCGGTGCGGTGGGGCACCTTGGACGCCGGTGCGGCCGGCGCGGCGTGGCGGGCGGCCTTGGATTCCGGCGGCAGCGCGCTCTTCCCGTGCTTGCCGGGCTTGCCCTTGCCTGCGCCCCGGCGCCGGTCGGCCTTGGTCACCCGCGGGTGGGGCAGATCCTTGGCGTGAGTCTCCGGGGGCGGCAGCGCCGGCGGCTCGAGAATGGCGCGTGGCACCGGCGGCAGGTCCGCCTCGTCGATGCCCTGGGCCTGGGACCGCTGGAGCCGGGCTTTTTCCACCGGGTCGTCGCCGGCCGTCTGAGCCCCGAGGAAACACCCCACCGCGAGCAGAAGACCCCAGCTTTTGACCCACTTCATTTAGTAACTCCTGGAAAAGGCCGGGCCTCCGGGTTGCCGCGCGGGCCGCCCCGCCGGGGTCGCCTACTCGGAGGCCCTGGATGCCCGGATCTTAGCAAAGAACTCGGCGATCACGGCATCCGTTTCGGATCGGGTGGTATCCGCGTCCTGGGCCGGCCGCTCGAGGATGTCCCGGCCGGAGGAGGCGGAACTGCGGGTTTCCGACTGGGTGGGGTTGAGGTTGGTGATGAGGAACTCCGACACCTCGATCAGCCGGTGGCCGACCTTCTCCAGTTTCTGGCGGACGATGTCCTGGTACTGGAACAGATCGTAGGCGCCCTGCACGTTGTAGATCCCGTTGTCGGCGTGCAGGCCGATGCTCTCCATCATGTCGATGAGGGACTGCCGGTCCTCGGAGGGCGGCATCAGCCGGGCCAGCACCACCTGGGCCTCCCGGGTCAGGCTCTGGATCTCCTCGAAGCTGTTCTGCACCACCTCCATCTGCGAGATGATGCGCTCGGCGCCACCTTCCTGTTCATGGGCGATCTGGATCAGCTGATCAGGAATGGCCGACGAATCACGCTGCCGGCCGGCGTTCGGGTTGGACATGAGAGGCCCCAGGGGGTGAATTAAAGGTGAATCGGCAGGATATCCGTTTCCATTCTGCACCCCATTGACCGATCCGAAACACTGAAATCTCGCCGCCCGCCGCGTTAAACTTCCCTCCACGCGGGGTGAAAAAACCAACCAACCCCGATCCGACACCGGAGTATCCATGCCCAGCCCTGTCGCCCCCATCCCCGAGGCGGAATCCATTTTCGAGAAATGCCTGAAACCCTTCCCCGCCTCGGACAAGCTCTACGCCGCCGGCTCCCGGCCCGACCTGCGGGTGCCCTACCGGGCAGTGAAGCTGCAGCCCACCCGGGACTTCGACGGGACCCTCAGCGTCAACGAGCCGGTGCGGCTGTATGACACCTCAGGCCCCTACACCGATCCCACCGCGGCCATCGACCTGGCCCGCGGGCTGGCGCCGCTGCGCCTGGGCTGGATCCGCGAGCGCGGCGACGTGGAGGAGCTGCCCGGCGCCACCAGCCTGTACCGCAAGCTTCGGGAGCGCGACCCCGAGCTGGACAAGATCCGCTTCCACGCCGACCGGCTGCCCCTGCGGGCCGCCCCGGGCCGCAACGTCTCCCAGATGCACTACGCCCGCAAGGGCATCGTGACCCCCGAGATGGAGTTCATCGCCATCCGCGAGAACCTGGGCCGCGACGCCGCAGGCATCCGCAGCCGCATCACCCCGGAGTTCGTGCGGGAGGAAGTCGCGCGGGGCCGGGCGGTGATCCCCTGCAACATCAACCACCCCGAGACCGAGCCGATGATCATCGGCCGGAATTTCCTGGTGAAGATCAACGCCAATATCGGCAACTCCGCGGTGGCCTCCACCATCGAGGAGGAGGTGGAGAAGATGGCCTGGGCCACCCGCTGGGGCGCCGACACGGTCATGGACCTCTCCACCGGCGCCAATATCCACGAGACCCGGGAGTGGATCCTGCGCAACTCCCCGGTGCCCATCGGCACCGTGCCCATCTACCAGGCCCTGGAGAAGGTCAACGGCAAGGCCGAGGAGCTCACCTGGGAGCTGTACCGGGACACCCTGATCGAGCAGGCCGAGCAGGGGGTGGACTACTTCACCATCCACGCCGGCGTGCTGCTCCGCTACGTGCCCATGACCGCCCGGCGAGTCACCGGCATCGTCAGCCGCGGCGGCTCGATCCTGGCCAAGTGGTGCCTGGCCCACCACCGGGAGAACTTCCTCTACACCCACTTCGAGGACATCTGCGAGATCATGAAGGCCTACGACGTGGCCTTCTCCCTGGGCGACGGGCTGCGCCCGGGCTGCACCGCCGACGCCAACGACGAGGCCCAGTTCGGCGAGCTGGACACCCTGGGCGAGCTCACCAAGATCGCCTGGAAGCACGACGTCCAGACCATCATCGAAGGCCCCGGCCACGTGGCCATGCACAAGATCAAGGAGAACATGGACCGCCAGCTGGAGGTCTGCGGCGAGGCGCCCTTCTACACCCTGGGCCCGCTCACCACCGACGTGGCGCCCGGCTACGACCACATCACGTCGGCGATCGGCGCCGCCATGATCGGCTGGTACGGTACCGCCATGCTCTGCTACGTCACCCCCAAGGAGCACCTGGGCCTGCCCAACAAGAAGGACGTGAAGGACGGGGTGATCACCTACAAGATCGCCGCCCACGCCGCCGACCTGGCCAAGGGGCACCCCGGCGCGCACCTGTGGGACGACGCCATGTCCAAGGCCCGGTTCGAGTTCCGCTGGGAGGACCAGTTCAACCTGGCCATGGATCCCGACACCGCCCGGGAGTTCCACGACGAGACCCTGCCGGCCGAAGGCGCCAAGTCCGCCCACTTCTGCTCCATGTGCGGGCCGCACTTCTGCTCCATGAAGATCACCCAGGACGTGCGGGAGTACGCCAAGACCCACGGGGTGAGCGAGGAGGACGCCCTGGCGGTGGGGATGGAGGAGAAGTCCAGGGAGTTCGAGGCCACCGGGGCCGAGATCTACCACCAGGCTTGAGGTTGCGGGGCCCCGGCGGAAGACCGGGGCCCCGCCGTCAGGTTTCCGTGCCCTCGCCCAGGACCTGGAGCACCCGGTCGTAGGCGAACAGCCGGTTCCGCTGGCCTCCGGTGAGTTCCCTCACCAGGCCGATCCGCAGCAGGGTGTCCAGCGCCTTGTTGACCGTGGGTGGCGTCAGCCCCTCGGCCTGGCTGATCGCATAGGAGGAGCGGACCGGGTGGCCCTGGAGGTGGTGGTGCACCTGGAGCACGGAAGCCGGGACCCGCCGGCTCTGCAGGGTCTTCCGGTCCGCCTCGAACAGGTCCAGCAGATTCCGGGCCGTGGCCACGGCGCCGTCCGCGGTCTCACGAACCCCCTGGAAGAAGAAGCCCAGCCACGCCTCCCAGTCGCCGTCCTGGCGGACCTTCTGCAGAAGTTCGTAATAGGTCGACCGGTGCTGTTTCAGGTACAGGCTCAGGTAGAGCATCGGTTCAGCCAGCACCGCTTCCTTGCGCAGGATCAGGGTGATCAGCAGACGGCCCACGCGGCCGTTGCCATCCAGGAAGGGATGCAGGGTCTCGAACTGGACGTGGGCCAGGGCAGCCTTGGTGAGCGGGTCGGCTGGTCCGTGCAGGAAGCTTTCCCAGGCGCCAAGGCAGTCCGGAAGCGCCTCGTGGGGCGGCGGCACAAAGGCCGCGTTGCCGGGGCGGCCGCCGCCGATCCAGTTCTGCGATCGCCGGAATTCCCCCGGCTGTTTGGTGCTGCCGCGCCCCTTGGCCAGAAGGACTTCGTGGATCTCCCTGACCAGCCGCAGGCAGAGCGGAAAACCGGAGTCCAGCCTCGCCAGACCATGGTCCAGGGCCGCCACGTAGTTGGAGACTTCCACGACGTCATCCATCGGGACGCCCGGGGCCTGGTCATTCTCGAAGGCCAGGAGATCGGACAGGGAGGATTGGGTGCCCTCGATCTGAGAGGAAAGCACGGCTTCCTTGCGGACATAGGAATACAGGAAGCGGGCCGGATCCGGCAGCAGGGCGGTGACGCCGTCCAGGCGGCCCAGGGCCGTAGCCGCCCGCTGATGGGCCAGGATCAGGCCGGATTCCCACTCGATGGGTGGGACTGGTGGCAGATCCGCAGGGACGAAAGCACGCACGGCCTCTTCCTGGGTTGTCTGGACGCCATGGCGGCCTGAGGCTGGGCGAAGCATGGCCTTGTTTTACTCCCCTAAAATAAGATCGTCCCTTATTTTAGAAAACAGGACAATATTTAAATAAGAGTGAGCCCGCGGGTCTTGAGGAAATCTTGACGTATTCCGCCCGGATCCATACAGTCCCCTGATCCGGACTTTGATAACTTTCCCCATGGGGGATCTCTGCTCCCCGGGAGGACACCCCCTTGAACGGAATGCATATCGTCGCCGCCCTGCTGGGCCTGGGCCTGCTGGGCTACCTCTCCTTCGCCCTGCTGATGCCCGAGAGGTTCCAGTGAACAGCAACGCCCTGCTCCAGTTCGGCATCTTCCTGGTGGTCCTGATGGCCCTGGCCAAGCCCCTGGGCGAGTACCTGGGCAAGGTGCTGGAACGGGACGCCACCCCGCTGGACCGCCTGGCCGGCCCGGTGGAACGGCTGCTCTACCGCCTGGGCGGCATCGCCGGCAACGACCGCATGGACTGGAAGGACTACGCCCTGGCGGTGCTGCTGTTCAATTTCATGGGGATCGTGGCGCTGTTCCTGCTGCAGAAGTTCCAGGGCGCGCTGCCCCTGAACCCCCAGGGGCTGCCGGCCGTGCCCACCGGCCTGGCCTGGAACACCGCGGTCAGCTTCGTCACCAACACCAACTGGCAGGCCTACGGCGGCGAGACCACCCTCAGCCACTTCACCCAGATGGCCGGGCTCACGGTGCAGAACTTCCTGTCCGCCGCCACCGGCATGGGGGTGATGGCCGCGCTGGCGAGGGGCATCCGGCGGCGCAAGGCCACCAATCTGGGCAGCTTCTGGGTGGACGTGACCCGGGGCACCCTCTACGTGCTGCTGCCGCTGGCACTGCTGTTCGCGCTGTTCCTGGTCTCCCAGGGCGTGGTGCAGACCCTCGGCCCAAACCCGGTGGCCCGGCTGCTCTCCCCCATCACCGGCAGCGACGGCAGGACCGTGCTGCAGCAGGTGCTGGCGGTGGGCCCGGCGGCCTCCCAGGCGGCGATCAAGATGCTCGGCACCAACGGCGGCGGCTTCTTCAACGCCAACGCGGCCCACCCGTTCGAGAACCCCACCCCGCTCTCCAACTTCGCCCAGATCCTGGCCATGCTGCTGCTCCCGGCGGCGTTCTGCCACGCCTTCGGCAAGCTGATGCGCGACCGGCGCCAGGGCTGGGCCCTGCTCTCGGCCATGACCCTCATCTTCGTGCTGGCCCTGGGCGTCTGCCACTGGGCGGAGAGCCGCGGCAACACCGCCTTCGGCAAGCTGCCGGTGACCCAGTCGATGAGCGTGACGCCCGGCATGGAGAGCCCCGGCGGCAACCTGGAAGGCAAGGAGCTGCGCTTCGGCATCACCGGCACCACCCTGTTCGCCACCGCCACCACCTCGGCCTCCTGCGGCGCGGTCAACGGCATGCACGACTCGTTCACCCCCCTGGGCGGCCTGGTGCCGCTCTGGCTGATGGAGCTGGGCGAGGTGGTGTTCGGCGGTGTGGGTTCGGGCCTCTACGGCATG
>Ga0316217_10003761_pt1 | contig 16942 bp, 16 predicted proteins | sample 1anoAmetaG_FD_203633 | JGI IMG/M metagenome (GOLD analysis project Ga0316217, IMG submission 203633) | Freshwater microbial communities from Trout Bog Lake, Wisconsin, USA - 1anoA | ecosystem: Environmental > Aquatic > Freshwater > Lake > Hypolimnion/Profundal zone | place: USA: Wisconsin...
CGGCAACCGCTGCTCAGCAGGTAGCCAACCAACAACAATCCGAAGCTCGAACTGACACCCCCGAGGGACGCACGGCAAAAGCTCTGAATGATGCGCGAGGCAACAGCGGCGCACTTTACGCCATTTTGAAAAGGATGCCGAAGGGCGGCGACCTGCACAATCACATCACTGGCGCTGTTTACGCGGAGAGCCTGCTACAGTTTGCAGCCCAATCGGGGCTGTGCGTGGATCGCCAGTCGTTGGCACTGACGGAGGCTCCTTGCCAGCCCAACCAGGCTGCGGCAAGCCAGGCCCTGAGCGACCCGGAGTTGTACGGCGAGGCAATTGACGCGTGGTCGATGCGCAATCTGAAGCCTGGGCCGAATGGCCACGACCATTTCTTTGAGACTTTTTCTAAATTTGGTCTCGCGACTAAAGCTCACATGTCACAAATTCTGGCCGAGGTGACCCAGCGGGCCGCAGACGGAAACGTTCAGTACCTGGAGCTGATGATCTCGCCCGACCATGAACGCGCTTCCGCACTGGGCGCCAAGATTAGCTACGACGGCGACTTTGCCGCAATGCGTAAAAAGCTATTGGAAGCTGACTTTGGCAGCGCGGTTGACGAGGCACGCAAGAACCTGGACGCCATGGAGGAAGGCAAGAACGCACAGCTCATCTGCGCCAAGGAGCCCGAAACTATGGGCGGAGCCTGCTCTGTGCGTGTGCGTTACGTTTACAGCGTGGCAAGAGCCGCAAAGCCGTCACAAGTTTTTGCCCAGATCCTGATGGGCTTTGAGTTGGCCAGCCGGGATCCACGTGTGGTTGGATTAAACCTAGTGCAGCCCGAGGATTGGTACGTGCCCATGCACGACTTCCACCTCCACATGCTGATGCTGAACTACCTAAAGAGTGTGTACCCGAATGTACATATCGCGCTGCACGCCGGAGAACTAGCAACGGGGATCGTGCCGCCGGACGGGATGAGCTTCCACATCCGCGAATCCATTGAATTGGGCGGAGCCGAGCGAATTGGCCATGGCGTGGATGTGATGCATGAAACACATCCATATGAACTGCTTTCCGCAATGGCCCGCCGCAACATTATGGTGGAAATCTGTCTGACTTCGAACGATGGCATCTTAGGTGTCCGGGGACGGCAGCATCCGCTGGCCATGTACTTGAAGGCAGGGGTTCCGGTGGCGCTGTCAACTGACGACGAGGGTGTTTCCCGCTCGGAGATGACGCACGAGTACAAGCGAGCCGTGACCGACCAAGGCCTTGATTATTCGACACTGAAAAAGATGGCGCGCACCAGTCTGGAACATTCTTTTTTGCCAGGCGCCAGCCTGTGGAGCGATAGTCGCAAATTTACCGCAGTGCGCGAGTGCGCGGGTGAGCGACCCACAGCGGTTCCAAATTCGGCTTGCACGAAATTCCTGAACGGCAGCGAAAAGGCGCGAGAGGAGTGGCGACTGGAGCATCGCTTTGCTGACTTTGAGAGCAAGTTCTAGGCTAGCGCAGGCGAAAACCCTCGGGGAGTAGGTCGCGGGCTTTGGTTTGTGTGATCACGCCACTTTGAGCGCGATAGATGACAAGCGCTTCGGGACCAAACTCGAAAATAACCTGGCGGCAGGCCCCGCACGGCGAACAGACCGCCCCCTTGCGATTGACTACCGCGACCGCGATGAGAGCGCGTTCCGCACTGAGAGCTCCAGCGGCAACGGCCGTGAAGATAGCGGTGCGCTCGGCACAATTGGTTAAACCATAGGAAGAATTCTCCACATTGCAACCGGTGAAGATCTCGCCGCCTTCGGTGAGAATAGCGGCGCCCACGTGAAAGTTGCTGAAGGGCACGTAGGCACGCTCGCTGGCCTGTTGCGCTGCCTCCAGCAATTGCCCGATCTGTTTTGCGTTCAATTCATGCATGGAGGATTATTTCCCGGTGGCGAAGGCCACCACTGCACTGTTGGATGGATTGCGGACGCGGGACTCATGCTTGTTGCCGTGCCAGGATTCGGGCTCCTTTGCCGAATCGATCCACGCGGTGTACCACAGGTTCAATAGCATCTGCGCACCGCGACCGAGTTGCTGGTGGACGAATTCGCGCGACTTTGGCACTCCTTTGCCATCGAAGCCACCCGCCTTTTCCAAGGCATAGGCCTGTTCGACTCTCGATTGCGATTCGCGCAGGTAAGCGACATAGTCCTCGAATGGCCGGTCAAGATGCCTTGGCGCTTGCATGAGATCCACAATATGAGTGACCTCCGGGTTGGCGTTGACGAAGACCGTCTCCATCCTGGAATGAACGTCATGCTTGGTGGTGTAGCCCCTGGGATTGGGGCCCACCCAGCCGTTGTATTGAATCGATGCGTGCATAGGGTTGGAGCCATCACCGACATAGTGTCCTAGCCAGCCCGCGTAAAAGATTGCGTCGGCCTCGGCATCGGAGGTAGAACGGTGTTCGGCCTGGGCATGGCGATACTCGCGGAATGCAACCTTGAGCCGGTCGAAGATCTCGATGGTGATGTAAGGCTGAAAACCGATCTTTTCCGGCTGTGGCACGCCGGCCTGGGGATGCTGGGCGCGGTAGGCGTAGATTGCGCTGATGAACTGATAGCGGTTCTGCGGCAAGGGATTGAGCCAGTCAACGGACTCGAGATTGATGAAATGATCTGGAGCTTGGGCGTCATTGAGTTGCTTTTCAAGATTGGAGCGCCAACGATCAGGCTCCGGGCCAAGCCATGCGATATGGCTGGAAGCAGGCTTGAGAAACCGTGGCATGTCCGCCGGAATTCTTTCGGCCGCGGCGCGGTTGATGGCGATGTGTCCGAGATCGCCCCATCCCGGGGCGTGCATCGGAAGCAGAATTGCCACGGCAATGAGCGCCAGCGCAAGAAGACGTTTCTGCATAATGAGCCAGCCTGTGGAAATGAACTCTAGCACCACGCGGTGAAATTTCATAGACAGAGCGTGAGGCTACGGGGCAGGAGTTTCCCAGATGCGAAAGCCCGCACGGTGCGGGCCTGAGAGGATGAACGGATAGGACAATTTGAAATTCTTTGCTAGACACGCCCCTTGCGAACTGCCCACCAGGCGTAGCTGAAAAATATTGCAAGCACCCAGGAGAGCGCAACGAAGAGCAGGCGTACCCAGCCAGCCGAAAGCCCCTGCAAAAGTCCGATGCCTCCAGAGAGAGCGGCTACCCACCACAAGAACGCGACGAATCCAAGGCGCCGACACGTTGCGGCAGTGGTCTTGGAATCCTGGCTCTTTGCGGTTTCCGTCATGGCATACCTCTAGCGCAATTTGATTGCGCGGCAAATGCCGCAGCAAGCCGCACCTTGAGCGCAAGGCAATTTCCTCGCGCCATCAGGCATATGCCAGGGTGCTGGAAGGCTTCATCGCAAGATATTCGCGCAATTCTTCAAAACCCGAAAATACATGCGAGGCGCAGCCCAGAAGCCAGCCACTGAGCTGATCGACCGGCAGCTTAGTGACCAAATAAACAGGCAGGCCGCGACGGTATGCGACGGTGAGTTCACCTTGCGCGCCACTTCCCTTACCCGCGTACTCGTCCCAGTAAGCTACGATCGCGTCACAGCGCTCTTCGACCCAATCCAGATCGTATTGAATGACCTTGCGAATGGTCTGCTGAAAGCGAGGAAGATCGGTCTGCTTCCAGCCACGGAAATCACGGGCTTCCTGTTCGGTTAGGTCTTTCTGCTCGTCGAGCGCGGGATCATAAACCTCATGTCCCAACTCATGAAGAGAACGCGTGACGTCGGCCCGCCAGGCTTTGCCCTGATCGGGAGATTGTTCGATGGCACCACAGAGATAAATCAGCATTTGATGGGGTCCGCCAATAATGGCGGAAAGGAAATTGTCGTTCTCCCGGCACCCCAAGGTCAACCAGAATCTGCAACAAAACGGGCAAAAACTGAAATAAAAAGCATGGAGCGGCTGCCGCATGGGCAGATTCACTTCGGCGAGGGGATATGCTGGCGCATTCGTGGGACTACCGCGGGGCAAGCAATTGCGGCAACAGTTCGCCAGCCTTGCCCTCGAAGGAGCGGGTGAAGACCGAGGCGTTTGCTGGAGGCTCAGGCCCAACGTAGTAGGTGCGCACCGCAGCAGCCCCGCTGGCATAACGCTGAGTGGCGAGGTGCACGAAGCTTGCGGCGGGCTGTACCAATCCTGAAGTTCCGATTACGAGCATCACGGTACAGCGCTGCAACTCTTCGACGATCCGATCCATGTGGAATGGCCTCTCGCCAAACCAGACGATATTCGGGCGAATGCGTCCGCCACACTCGCAGCGGACATGGTCCGCCTTGCTCTCATAGAGGCGCGTATCTGGAAATGGCGGGAGAGCGCAACGATCGCAACAGGACTCGAAGAGCATTCCGTGCATGTGCACGAGATTGCGGGAGCCGGCACGCTCGTGGAGATTGTCCACATTCTGCGTGCACAGGAAAAAGCGCTGGCCCATTCTGCGTTCCAGCGCCGCGAGCGCGAAGTGGGCGGGATTCGGCTCGACGGATGCAGCAGCCTTACGACGCATTGAATAGAATCGCCAGACGTGCTCAGGGTCGCGCTTCCAGGCTTGCGGCGTTGCCACGTTTTCAACGGGCTCGCCTTCCCAGAGGCCACCGGGACCGCGAAAGGTTGACAGCCCGCTTTCGGCGCTGATGCCCGCGCCGGTGAGCACGAAGACCTGATCATTGCCGCTAATAAAAGACCGCCTGGAAAACTTCACTGACATTGCTCCTACTTTGGATATTGCCGCGCCCCAAGAGCCTTGGATTGAACTTCCAGCGACGCCGCAAGATGCTCCAGGACGAAGGTCCAATCATGACCGCCGGGGTAGATGTGCCCCTCATGCGGAACGCCACGTTGGGTAAGCAATTTATCCATGGCCACGGTACCTACATTGAAGCCGTAACGATCCTGTGCGCCGCAGTCCAGATAGATTGCCATGCGCTTGAGCGCAGACAAGGAGACGGCACCTGCAAGATGAGACGGGGAGTTTTTCTCATAGAACGCCGTATCGGGCGGATTACCGAAGATTGCACCCATTAGCTCGCGCTGCCAGTCGTGAGAAAACTCCCTTGGCAGATGCTCGATGAGAGCAGGCATGTTGGCACTGACGGCGGCAAACATTTCCGGATACTTGAAGGCATAATGCATCGCGCCGAAGCCGCCCATGGAGATTCCCATGATTCCCCGCTCACGGCGAGAAGTGCCGATGCGGTATTTCTTCTCCATCGCGGGCATAAATTCGCGCAGGAAGAAATCTTCGTAGCGAAGTTTACCGTCCCTGGAATTGATGTAAAAGGAGGTGTAACCCGCAGGAGCCGCTACCACGAATTCGCCGATCTTCTTCTCACTCAGCAGGCGGTCATAGATGGCCCAGCCTCCGAGATTGACTAGCGACTGCTCGTTATCTCCCAGGCCGTGCAGGTAGTAAGCAACGGGATAACGACGAGCATTACCCTGCGCGTAGCTGGGTGGGAGCATCACACAATATGGCACTTCACGCGCCAGAATCGAGCTGTTGAGGGTGGAACACTCCACCTTGGAACGAGTGATGGAGGATTGGGCAAGGCTGCATGGAACAAGAATCAATAGACAGCCGAGCACGGCACTCCATTGGGTTGCAAATTTCATTTCACACCGTAATAGTACATTGACATATATCGATAGATGATCATTCGTAACGCAAGGCCTGCACCGGATCGAGACGCGCGGCGCGGGCTGCCGGATAGATACCAGCCAGCACGCTGACCAGAACAGCAAATGCGATGGCGGCGGCGGCGAGCCAGAGTGGAACCGTCCAGAGATTTTCAGCAGGCATCTTCATTTGGACGAGATAAATATTGGTGCCGAAGTTGATGGCTCGGCCGATGATCCATCCGAGCACAACACCCATGATTCCGCCGATCAATCCCATGGTGGCGGCTTCGGCGAAGAAAAGTTTCTTTACGTCGGCATCGCTGGCACCCAAGGCCTTCATGATTCCGATTTCGCGGCGGCGCTCGAGGACGGCCATCACCAGGGTATTGACGATTGCCAGGGACGCCACGGCCAGCGCAAGCGAACCGAATATGCCGAGAAACATATCGAGCACGGCGAAAAAGCGGCGAATGCTCTTGGTGGCGTCAAGGTAGGAATAAGCCGAGTAATTCATCTGCTTAACCGACTCCTCGACCTTCTCCGCATAGGCCGCAGACTTCATGCGCACGGTGAGCATGGAATACGTATGTTCGCCGGGGGTGGAGCGGACTAGTTGCTGGGTATCCGCGGGCTGCATCAGATTCATCTCTTCGGCGGTCTGGGTGGGGAGAAAGACGCGCGCACGGCTGATCATGCGCATGCCTCCGAAGGGCTCTGCATCCAATACGCCGACGATGCGAAACTGCTTCTCTTTGCGCTCGATGCTGAAACTGGTGCCGCCATCGCCAGCCTGACGCTCGGCATAGCGCACGGTCAGAATCTTGTTCCAGATGCTTCGCGAAGTCGCGCTGCAATAGAACTTCGTCGGCGTTGGCAGAGCTGAAAAATCTTCCCTTCACGCTTTCAATTGCATCTTCGTCGCGCGCCGACATTGGAAGTCCCGCAAGAAGTGTGAAGTTGGTCTTGTCGCCGTAGACGACCTCGGCGGTTGCACGCACGTCGGGAACAACTTCCTCAACTCCGGGCAATGCGGCTATCTTCTTGCGCGCCTCGTCATTCAACATCGGCGCAACTTCGGGCTTGTTGTCGGCGTCGTTCTCGGCGTTCCTCTGCATGCTGCGGATATCCTGCTTGCTGGAGACAAAGACGGTCTGAAACATTCCGGACTTCATGAGCTTTTGATTGGCGAAACTCTGCAATCCGATGCCGAGTGAAAGCATGGCGACCAGCGAGGCTACGCCGACGGCGATTCCCATGGTGGTGAGGGCATTGCGAAGGCGTGCATTGCGCATATTGCGAGCCGCAAGTTCAAAGAGGTCCTGGCGGATCATCGCGACGCCTCCATGATTTCAACCAGCCTTCCGTCAGCCATGTGCAGAGACTTGCGGGCATACTGCGAGGCCAGGGCCGGCTCATGGGTCACCATCAGCACGGTCACGCCCATGTTTTCATTCAGCTCACGGAGCAGATTCATAACCTCTTGACCGTTGCGGCTATCCAGATTTCCGGTTGGCTCGTCGGCCAGGAGAACTGCAGGACGATTGGCGAGCGCGCGAGCGATTGCGCCGCGCTGCTGCTCGCCTCCGCTGAGTTCGGTGGGTTTGTGGGCTGCCCGATGGGCGAGGCCAACATTTGTGAGCAGCTCGTGGACGCGACCGCGGCGTTCGGCTCGCGGCGTTTCCGCAAAGCGGAGGGGCAATTCGATGTTGTCGGCCAGAGTCATGGTGGGAACGAGGTTGAAGGACTGAAAGATCATTCCGACGCTGAGGCGGCGGTAGCGGGCCAGCGCCTCTGAATCCATCGTGCTCAGGTCGCGTCCGGCGACCAAGATTTTACCTGCGGTCAGGTGGTCGAGTCCGGCTAAGAGATTGAGCAGGGTGGATTTGCCAGAACCTGATGGCCCCAGCAAGGCGGCAAACTCTCCGCGCGCGATGGTGAAGCTTACATCCTCGACGGCGTGCACGGAGGTGTCACCCATCTTGTAGTAACGACTGGCACCGCGTGCTTCAATGGCCGCACCTGTCTCTGTATTCATGGTTGCCCCATTTGTACTGCTCCAATCATCTAGTGTAATTGGAGGCAAGACGGAGATAAGGCGCGGCCCTTCTTCCGGTTCGCTAATTCCCAATAATTGCCGCTTTTTGCCGTTGACCCGGCTCTGCCTCTCTAGTTAGGATAGTTAGACATGAGTTCTCTGCTGCATCACCGCCACCGCCATCACCATCATCACCATACGGCGATTGTGTCGGCGGAGACGCGTGGATCCCTGTAAAAGGCAATCATCCAAGCACTGGCCCGCTGGCGCAACTAAACCCAGCGGGTTTTCTTTTTTGCCTGCTGCGTACGATTGCTCCAGGAGAGCCAGTCCGGAGAGGTAAAGGACAATGCGGATCGACTTTGAAAAGATGGGGGGGCTCGCCCCGGCCATTGTGCAGGACGCCGATAACGGCGAAATTCTCATGGTGGGCTTCATGAACCAAGAGGCGCTCGATAAGACGCTAGAGAGCGGCTACGTAACCTTCTATAGCCGCACCCGCAACAAGTTGTGGACGAAGGGCGAGACGAGCGGAAACCGGCTGCGCCTGAGCTATGCCGCAACCGACTGCGACAACGATACGGTGCTGTGCAAGGTTCGGGTGGAAGGCGACGGCCTGGTCTGCCACGAAGGCACGCGCTCCTGCTTTACCAAGCCAATTTCTTTCACTGCCGCCCCGGAGGTTTCCAATGGCTAAGATTCGACTGGGCATTCCCAAAGGTTCGCTGCAGGATGCGACCATTGCATTGTTTGCTGCCGCTGGATTCAAGATCTATGCCAACGGCCGCTCCTACTTCCCCTCCACGGACGATCCTGAACTGGAATGCATGTTGATCCGGGCACAGGAGATGGCGCGATACGTGGAGCAGGGCGTGCTGGATGCCGGACTCACCGGGTTCGACTGGGTGGTGGAGAGCGGGCGCAAGGTGGAAACCGTCTGCGATTTGGTTTACTCCAAAACGAGCCGCGCAGGCGTGCGCTGGGTGCTGGCCGTACCGGAAGACTCGACCGTGAAATGCGCCGAGGACCTGGCAGGCAAGATCATTGCGACCGAACTGGTGGAGGTAACGAAGAACTACTTTGCTGCGAAGAACGTTCCTGTGCAGGTGGACTTCAGTTGGGGCGCAACCGAAGTGAAGCCTCCTATGCTGGCCGACGCGATCGTGGAGGTCACCGAGACGGGAAGTTCGCTGCGCGCCAACCGCTTGCGCATTGTGGAGACTGTGCTGGAATCCAACACGCAGGTGATTGCGAACAAGCGAGCTTATGCCGAAGAGTGGAAACGAAGGAAGATCGACAACATTGCCTTGATGCTGCAGGGCGCGATTGCTGCGCAGGGGCGCGTTGGACTGATGCTGAACGTGCAGCAAAAAGATCTGAAGACTGTGCTTGCGGTGCTGCCGGCGCTCAACTCTCCGACGATTTCCGCGCTCAGCAATTCCGATTGGGTGGCGGTTAACACGATTCTGGAAGAGACGGTTGTGCGCGACGTGATTCCGCGCTTGAAGGCCGCGGGCGGTACGGGAATCGTTGAATATCCGCTGAACAAGGTGGTGATGTAATGAAGCTACTGAGCGGTGAGGAGGCGGCGCAAGCTGTAGCTTCACTGGCGCATCGCTACGCTACGTTCGATCCGACGGTGGAGAAGACGGTCGCCGAGATTGTGAGCCGGGTGCGCACAGGCGGCGACGCCGCACTGCTGGACTACGCGCATAAGTTCGACGGACTGGCGGAGGGTGAAGCAATCCGTGTCTCTGACGAAGAGTTGCAGGCGGCACTGGGCATGGTGAGTGCTGAATTCATTCGGGCGATTGAGACGGCGGCGAAGAACATTCGCAACTTTGCCGAGTGGCAACTGCCGCGTCCCTGGGTTCGCACGATTCATCCCGGGCTGCGTGTGGGACAGGCGATACGCCCGCTGGAATCGGTGGGCTGCTACGCCCCCGGCGGCCGATACCCGCTGCCTTCGACGGTGCTGATGACGGTGATTCCGGCGCAGGTCGCGGGCGTAAAACGCATCGCCGTTGCATCGCCGCGTCCGGCACCGGAGACTCTGGCGGCCGCGGCTATCATCGGCGTTACGGAGTTTTACCGCGTTGGCGGCGCACAGGCCATTGCCGCGTTTGCCTACGGAACCGATAGCATTGCCCCGGTAAACAAGATCGTAGGGCCCGGCAACACATACGTTACGCTGGCAAAAAAGCTGGTGGCATTTGATTGCGGCATCGACTTTCTTGCCGGGCCGACCGAAATTATTTATTGCGCGACCGAAGGCAATGCGGAGTTCATCGCCAGCGACCTGGTGGCACAGGCCGAACACGATCCGGAGGCGCTCGCTATCTTCATTACGGCAAGCACGCGGCTGGCAAAATCCGTGATCAAACACGCAACCGCCATGGCCAAAGAGAACACGATTGCCAGGCAGTCGCTAGGCGCGCACGGCGTGGTGCTGGTCGCCAAGAGCCGCAGGCAGGCACTGGACTGGACCAACGAACTCGGCGGAGAACACGTCACGGTGCCATCGGAGGATGTGTACGACGTGAAGTGCGCTGGATCGATTTTTCTTGGCGACCACACGGCACAGTCGCTGGGAGATTACGCCAGCGGTCCCAACCATACGCTGCCCACCGGCAATGTGGCGCGCTATCGCGGAGGACTCAACGTGATCGATTTCGTCCGCATCATCACCCTGCAGGAAGCGAGCCGCAAGGGACTAGAGAAGATTGGACCTGCAGTGATGCTGCTGGCCGAGGCCGAGGGGTTGAAAGGGCACGCTGCGAGCGTGCGGGTGAGGATGAAAAAATGAGCAGCCCATTACGCGCCCGCCGTACGGTAGAGACCCTGAAGGAATATCACCCACCTCTCGGAGGCCGCGAGGGACTGCGGCTTGACTTCAACGAAAACGTGGATGGCTGCTCGCCGCGTGTTCTGCAGACGCTGCACTCCATTACGGCCGAAACGCTGAATAAGTATCCGGAACGCGAACCCGGCGAGCGGACTGTTGCGCGCCATCTTGGCCTGGCGCCGGAGCAGGTGCTGCTGACCAATGGCGTGGATGAGGCAATCCACCTGATCGCAGAAACCTATCTTGAGCCGGGAGACGAGGCGCTGATCGCCGTACCCACGTTCAGCATGTACGAGATTTACGCCCTGGCGACGGGCGCGTCGGTTCGCTGCGTGCAATCGGGCGAGGCGCTGGATTTTCCAGCTTCCGGCTTGCTGGAGGCAATTACGCCGCAGACTCGGCTTATCTGCGTTGCCACTCCGAACAATCCCACGGGCGCGGTTGCCACGCGCGAGCAGTTGCTGGCGATACTGCAAGCTGCGCCGCAGGCGGCGGTACTGATCGACGAAGCTTACATTCATTTTGGCGGCGAGAGCCTGCTCGATCAGGTCGGCCATATCGACAATCTCTTTGTGTGCAGGACGTTTTCCAAGGCGCACGGGCTGGCGGGTTTCCGTCTGGGCGCGCTGCTCGCCTCCGAGGGGCAGATGAAGATGCTGCGCCGCGTTGCCTCGCCTTACAGCGTGAACGCCATTGCGCTTACTTGCCTTAGCGCGGCGCTGGACGATCACGCGTACATCGCAAGCTACATTGAGCAGGTTCTGGAGGGGCGAAGCCGGTTGGAAGAGTTCTACCGCGAACGCAATATTCCCTATTGGCCTTCGCAGGCAAACTTCGTCCTTGCCTATTTCGGCGACTATCGCAAGGCGCTGGTGGAGCAGATGCGCGAGCGCGGCATTCTTGTACGCGACCGCAACAGCGATCCCGGCTGCGCTGGCTGTGTTCGCATAACGCTGGGCAATCGTCTGCAGACCGAACGCCTGCTGCGAGAACTGCAAGAGGCGCTGGCCAGCATTGGCTTCACGGCGCAACCGCGTCCGACATTGGCTGCAAAGGAGTCGCAATGACCAAGGCCAAGAAGGCAGTAGCGAAACCCGCACCCAAGACCACACTCCAAGCAGTGCCAGAGAGTTCGCCGCGAGGCACTGAGCTTGAACGCATCACGACGGAAACCCAGATTGCGCTCGCGCTCAACATCGACGGAACTGGGATCTACAAGGTGGAAACCGGCATCCGCTTTCTGGACCATATGCTGGAGCTGTTTACGCGCCATGGAGGATTCGACCTGGCGCTGGCCTGTCGCGGAGATCTCGACGTCGATCAGCACCACACTGTGGAAGACGTCGGCATCGCATTGGGCGAAGCGTTTGATCGCGCACTTGGCGATAAAAAAGGAATACTCCGCGCGGGATATTTCCTGATGCCGATGGATGAGACGCTGGGGATTGCAGCCGTGGACATGAGCGGACGCGCCGCCTGCGTGGTGGAGACAAAGGTGCGGGTGCGACTGGTTGGCGATCTGCAGAGCGAACTGGTCTTCGATTTCTTTGAGGGATTCGCACGCGGAGCGCGCGCCAATGTTCATTTGAAAACGATGTATGGCCGCTCCAACCATCACAAGATCGAGGCGCTCTTCAAGGCCTTTGCGCGGGCTCTGCGAGTTGCCTGTAGCAAGGATCAGAGGCTGGCCGAAATGTTGCCATCCACCAAAGGACTTTTGTAGATGATTACGCTGATTGATTACAAGGCCGGCAACCTGACCAGCGTTCGCAAGGCTTTCAGCTACCTTGGACAGGATTCGGTGGTCACGGATGACCCTAAGCAGGTACGCGAGGCGCAGGCCCTGGTGTTGCCAGGGGTTGGGCACTTCTGCACGACGGAGCGCCTTGCCTCAAGCGGCGTGCGCGATGCTGTAAGCGAGGCAATCGGGAGAGGCATTCCGTTTCTCGGCATCTGCGTGGGAATGCAGTGGCAGTTTGCGGGCTCAACGGAAGCACCCGGCACTGAGGGACTGGCGCTCTTTGAAGGCACATGCGAGCGCTTTCAGACTACGCTCAAGGTACCGCACGTGGGCTGGAACCGGTTTCGCCGCACCCGGCAGGGCGCGCAGTCGCGTCTGCTTGACGGAGTGCCCGACGATAGCTTTGTTTATTTCACGCACTCCTATCGCGCACCGGTTGTCGATGGCGTCTCCGCGGTCACCACCTATGGAGAGACTTTTGCATCCGCGGTGGAGCGGGACAACGTCTTCGGGGTGCAGTTCCATCCGGAAAAGTCCGGCGACACAGGCTTGCGCATCCTGAAGAACTTTTGCTCGGCGGCCGAGAGGAGCGCGAGATGAGCACTGGTATCACCAAGCGCATCATTGCCTGCCTCGATGTGACGAAGGGGCGCGTGGTCAAAGGAGTTCAGTTTGTAGACCTGATCGATGCCGGCGATCCCGCTGAACTTGCGCATCTGCACGCCACCAGCGGAGCCGATGAGATCGTGCTACTCGACATTACGGCCACCAGCGATGCTCGGCCCATCCTCATCGACGTGGTGCGGCGCACGGCGCGGCAGCTCTTTGTGCCATTCACGGTAGGCGGCGGAGTGCGTTCGCTCGACGATGCAAGCGCACTCTTCGATGCAGGCGCGGACAAGATCAGCATCAACTCAGCGGCTATCAAAACTCCGGAAATTATCACGGAGATCGCGGAACGTTTTGGCTCGCAAGCAGTCATTATTGCAATTGATGCAAAGCGCAAGGTTGGCGGAGCGACTTCTGGCGAAGGCACTGTTGCGGCGGAAGTCTATTTGGCGGGAGGGCGCATTGCCACCGGACGGGATGCAGTGGAGTGGGCGCGCGAAGCCGAGTCGCGCGGCGGCGGAGAAATTCTGTTGACCTCGATGGACTGCGATGGTACCCGCAACGGCTTCGACTGTCCGCTTACGGCAGCCGTGGCGACGGCGGTGAATATTCCGGTGATTGCCAGCGGCGGCGCGGGCTCAGGCGATCACTTTGTGGACGTTTTTAAAGCCGGCTGCGCCGATGCAGCGCTGGCGGCTTCGATCTTCCACTTTGGCATTCACGATGTGCGGCAGTTGAAGGCACAGCTACAGAATGCGGGTATTCCGGTGCGGCTGCCCTGCTGATGGCAAGATGCCGAGCGCGCGCAAAGCGAGAAGAAGCTTGCGGGCGTTCCGCAGCTTAGCAATTCGCATATAAGTAACGCTAGCTAACGGGATTTGACGAATCAGGACTTGAAAAATGCTTATTCCCTCAATTGATCTTATGGGCGGCAAGGTCGTCCAGCTTGTGCAAGGCGAGAAGAAGGCGCTGGAATTCGACGATATTCAATACTGGATCGACCGTTTTCTTCCCTACCCGATGGTGCAGCTCATCGACCTCGATGCGGCCATGGGCAAGGGCGAAAACACGGCGCTGATTCATCACATCTGCGAGCATCTTCCGGTGCAGGTTGGAGGTGGAATTCGCAGCGTGGAGGGCGCGTCTAAGATGCTGTGGGCGGGAGCCAAAAAAGTCATCATCGGTTCGGCGCTGTTGAAGGACGGAGCCGTGAATCTCCAGATGGCGCAGGCTCTGGCGCACTACGCAGCACCCAACCGCTTGCTTTTCGCGGTTGATTCGCGCGGCGGCAAGGTCTCGATCAAAGGCTGGACAGAGGGCACTGCCCTGACACCCGCAGAGATGATGCGACAGACGGGTGAATACTGCTCTGGCTACCTCTATACGCACATCGATACGGAAGGCACGATGAGCGGCTTTCCGTTCGAGGTGATTTCAACCCTGAAGTCGGCAACCGACCGCAAGCTGATTGTGGCGGGCGGCATTCGATCGATGGACGAAGTGAACCGACTTGATGCCGAGGGAGTGGACGCCGTGGTGGGCATGGCCGTATACACAGGCGCGCTGAAGGCCTAGCGCAGTGCAAAGCAGCTAGACACGAACTGCTACCTCAACGAAATTTGTCAATCTCGCAGCGTGGGTGGCGAATCCAAAGCAGTAGCGCACTTAAATGGCATCCATCTTCAAGCTTTGATAACCTTTGCGGTGGGCTAAGAGTTGTCATTCAAGTCAGCCAAGTCCCGGAGAGATCCGTGCCGGGCCAGGAGCCGCGTGTCACAAGCTCAAGTAATTTCCTCTGCTGAAGTCAGTCTGAAAAGTAAACAGGGAGAAGCTGTATTCGATCTTTTCCGCCGCTGGGGATACCTGCAGGCAGACCTCGATCCACTCGGCCACTTTCCGCGTCTTGAGTATCCCGAGCTGAGAATCAGTGGCCCAGAGGCGGAAAGAGCGCGCGAAATTTATTGCGGCACCATCGGCGCTGAGTTCATGCATATTCCCGACCCGGAGCGACGTCAATGGATCATTGACCGGCTTGAGGGCACGCAGCCCGAGGTCAACGTGGAGGTCGTTCTCAAGCAGCTCGTAGAAGCCGACATCTTCGAACAGATGTTGCAGACACTTTACATCGGCACCAAGCGATTTTCGCTGGAAGGCAACACCGCGCTGATTCCGCTGATGGAGGAGATTCTGACGGGAGCCGCTGCACACGGCGCGGAAGAGTGCGTGATGGCGATGAGCCATAGGGGACGGCTGACCGCAGTGCGCAACACGGTGGGGCGCTCGGCTACCGATATTTACGCCGGCTTTGAAGACGTTGACCCGCGCTCGACTCTGGGCGGGGGAGATGTGAAGTATCACCTGGGGGCGACGGGGTTTCGCGACTTTAACGGCCAGCGCATGAGAATTCACCTGGTCAGCAATCCCAGCCATCTGGAGGCAGTCGATCCTGTGGCGCTGGGAAGAGTGCGCGCCAAGCAAACCCGCCGTGGCACGGAAGGCAAGCGCCAGACGCTACCGGTCCTGATGCATGGCGATTCCGCCTTTGCCGGGCAGGGGATATGGGCAGAAACGCTCAACATGAGCTGCCTGGAAGGCTACGAAGTCGGCGGCACCATCAACATCATCGTCAATAATCTGCTTGGCTTCACAACCAATCCCAGTGACTACGCCAGCGGCCGCTTTGCTAGCGATCTCGCCAAAAGACTTCCGATTCCAATCTTCCATGTCAACGCGGAAGATCCTGAAGCGGTGGTTCGCATCGGGCGGCTCGCGCTCGAATACCGCTACCAGTTCGGCTCTGATGTTCTCATTGACCTGATTGGCTACCGCCGCCATGGCCATTCTGAAATTGACGATCCCACGATCACGCAGCCTATCGTGTATGCCAAAATCAAGACCCACCCGCCGCTCTATGAGATTTATGCGAAGCGATTGGGCATTGACGTAACCAGCCAAGTCGCGGAAGCGAAGGAGCGCTATCAGCAGGCCAAGGTCGAGGCCAAGGCAATGACCAAAAAGCCAATGCTTTACAAGCTACCCGATTACTGGGATGGATACGTTGGGGGCAAATGGTCACCCAAAGACGAGATCGACACCGGAGTGGCGCAGGAAGAGTTGACGCGCCTGGGGTTGAAGCTTGGCGAATATCCGGCAGAGTTCCACATCCATCCCAAGGTTGGCGCCCTGCTCAAGCAGCGCGATGAAATGGCAACGGGAAAGCGCCTTATCGACTATGGCATGGCCGAGGCTCTGGCTTTTGCCAGTTTGGTCACGAGCGGCGTCCCGATCCGGATGAGCGGACAGGATTCGCGCCGTGGCACCTTCAGCCATCGGCACTCGTATCTCATCGACATTGAAGATGAGAGTGAATATATGCCGCTTGCGCACCTCTCACCCGACCAGGCCCGGATCGAGATTTACAACTCGGAGCTCTCGGAAGCCGCTGTGCTCGGCTTTGAATACGGGTTCAGCCGTGATTTTCCGGAGGCGCTGACAATATGGGAGGCGCAGTTCGGAGACTTTGCCAATGGAGGACAGATCATCATCGATCAGTTCATCAGCGCGGGCGAAGAAAAATGGGGCTTGCTCTCAGGACTGGTTCTGCTGCTGCCGCACGGCTATGAGGGCCAGGGGCCTGAGCACTCCAGTGCGCGCGTTGAGCGCTATCTGCAACTTTGCGCACGAGACAATATGCAGGTCTGCCAGCCATCTTCCGCGGCACAGTTCTTCCACCTGCTACGCCGCCAGGCTCTGCGCAAATGGCGCAAACCGCTGGTTTGCTTCACGCCGAAGAGTATGTTGCGTCATCCTGACGCAGCCAGCGAACTCAGTGCGCTGAGTACTGGGCGATTCAATACCGTTGTTCCAGACACACAAGTCTCACCGGCAGAGGTCACACGCGTCCTGCTCTGCTTCGGCAAGGTAGGCCACGAGTTGGAAGCCGAGCGCAAACGCCTGAACAATACAAATACGGCAATTCTGTTTTTAGACCAGCTCTATCCCTTCCCCGAAAAGGACATCCTGGACGCACTGGCTGCTTACAAGAACGCGCACGAGT
>Ga0316217_10003762_pt1 | contig 16942 bp, 22 predicted proteins | sample 1anoAmetaG_FD_203633 | JGI IMG/M metagenome (GOLD analysis project Ga0316217, IMG submission 203633) | Freshwater microbial communities from Trout Bog Lake, Wisconsin, USA - 1anoA | ecosystem: Environmental > Aquatic > Freshwater > Lake > Hypolimnion/Profundal zone | place: USA: Wisconsin...
GGATAATTTAATATATTCATTACTTCTGTAACCCACTTCAAATCTTTTTTGATGCGAGAGTTGCTTCTAAATTCCATGTAACATAGAGCTTCCCCCGTAGGATCAATGAAATCAGCATCATATCTAATCATACGAGTACCTTTAACTATAAATAATGGACCACAATTTATAACTGCTGCAAAACCATATTCCTTTAAAACTTTTCTAATTCTTTTTCTGACATTATATCCAACATCAAAGTTCATAGCATAGCCTTTTAATCAGAATATGAATTAGCAATTGCTTCATCAATTGCTTCTTCTAGTGTTTTACTAGATAAGTCAGTTACATCTGGAAGCAACAGCTTAATACTATAGCTTCGTTCACCTGCTCCATAAGTGTAGTGTTGCTTAAACTTACGCCAACGTTCTGCATCACGTGATACTTCTGATTGACTTTCTACACTACCCTTCAAGATAAAATGAACCATATTTGTAATTGCTTTTTCACCTACACCATAAGTGAAGAAGGATTTCATTGATTCTTCAATTGCTCGTTCAACCATAACTCTAGTTTTTGAGCGAATTGATGCACCAATATCAAAGGATTCAACGGCGGCCAGTACCTCCCGTTGAACTTCATCTTGAATATCATGCACATGAGTCATCAACTGAGCAAGTATAATTTGCCCTAGCCCTTGAACTTCAAGACGAATTCTAGGAAACTCATCGGGATTCATTTCATTACTCCTTTAGTTTTTTGCCATTACAGAAAACAGCATATTAACTGCCTTTCCAGCGAATCCCTTTGTATCTTCATTAGCATCTTTAAAATTTTCAACCCAAACGTGTAATGGTTCCCCACATTCAAGCACTTCTTGTATTAAACGAATTGTTTCAACTCTCGGTAGAGTTTTATCTGGTGTTGGTGAAGATAATGAGATATGTAAACATAATCCATTTGGTTGTTCTTCACAAGAAAGATTCAATCTCCAATTAAATGTCAACACTACTTCTTGTGGATTATATAAATTATCTGGTCGATTTCCACTAATTACTCCATTCGCTGAAGACACTGACTCAGCAAGTTTCCGAACAACTTCCAATGGAATTATATTGGCTAGAGCTAGTTGCTTAGCATTTTGAATATTTTTTACGTCATCCGGGGTAAGTACAAAGACACTCATTTTTCACCAGCCATTATTTCAGAAAACTCAGGTGGCAGAATTACATTATCTGGAGCATTGATAAACATAGGAGCAATTTGTGAAGGCTTATATCCAGCAAGCCCACAGCCAATTGCGGTTACTATAAATGTACGATTTTTATGTGACTCAGCATAGCTAATAAAGTCTTCAACATACCCTTGAATTTCAGATAGAGGCAAGGCTTCATAAGGAGTATTTTTAGTTGGAATAGCATAGCTATTTCCAGCCATACCTAAACTAACTCCATACTTTGCTCCATGATTCTTTACAGCTTCTAGTGCTGCACCCTTACCATGCCGACCCTGCAAATTGCTACCAAAAACCCATACTTCCCGCGTCACAGTAAATCTCCTTTAATAATTATACATCCCTTAAGTTTAAATCATCTTGTTCATGCTGATCCCGACAGGAACCTTTATTACATACATGCACACTCTTGCCATCAATTGCACAATCAGCACAAGCAAGGAAGGTTGTACTTCCACAAATTACACAGGGAGCAAAAACGTATGGACATTTTTCTGTTTCATGATTCTCACCACATTTAGGACAATTTTTAATTACCATCTTTTACAACCTCATATTCACTCAGTACATTTTGCATAGCATTAAGCTTTAATTTCTACAAATACCTTCATACTAACTCGATTACCAACTGCACCATGTGAACTTTTCCATTTAGTATAAATGGAGGTTATACTTGGAGGTAAAGCATAAAAAACTTCACCTGAATTCAGACTTACTCGCATATTGGAGTAGGTAAAGTCTCCAACTGATTCATCCATCTGAGCACGACACCAAGCACTATAGCAATTATTAGGATCTGAAAAGCCTTCCAATGACCAACGTGTTACTTCATGCACTACAACTCCATTATAATTTATAAATTCAACCAGATTAATTTGCTTTCCAAGCTCTACAATTGTCATGTCAGTCTTTCATAAAAATTGGTTTTACATCAAAAGCTCAATCTGAATCAAAGGCTTGACCCTTAGCAGTCTTAATGTCTTTAGAAAGCTTACTACCATTGCCTGAAACTTTTGAGTGCTTAAAGAGTGCTTCATACCAAGTATCAGCTTTAATGATTTCTATAATTAGATCATTATCATAGAAGTTAATATAACCAACTGCCCACTTTTTCATTTTGTTCTCCATACGTGTTAAAGCTTAGTAATTCCCTGTAGACGAGGAGTCCAAGCAGATCGTTTGATGCTTCGTCCCGTTTTAGATTTACTTCCAACTAGGCTTACGCCAACATCCGTTGAAGAATAAGATTTTGGGTACGTAGCAATTTCATTCATCCGCTCAATTACAGATTTATCTGCCTTTGCTAATACTACGCCATAATAGTTTTTACCAGAAAGCATACCCTTTATTCCATAATCTGAATTATTCCACAACTTTGCAAAACAATAAACTGAGGCTGACATCTGATCAATGATGAATCGAACTGTAGGTTGAGGTTTAGGACCAATTTTGTTTTCCAATTCTTCTGTATAAGGCGTACAAACTCGATTTAGTGCTTGATAGACATTTGCAGCATTTGAAGTAGGAATAACTCCTATATAGACATGAGACCATCTTTGGATATCAATGCCAAACTTAACCATACTATTTGTTGCAATTACTACTCGTACTCTACCTGCATTCACTTGATTTAATACTTCATCTATATCTTGTCCACCACGATAGGATAGAGCTAAATCTACTGGCCAGTGTTCACCCTTATTCTTGTTGCAATATGCAGCTTGGTCATTAATCATCCTTACCAATTGCAAGTTTTGTTGCACACGAGTAACTGGAATTAAAATTGAATTCAATTTGTTTTCACGTAAGTCCTTAAAGACCTGACGCACAATTATCTTGTTGCGTTCTTCATGCTTGGCAAGAAATGATTCCATTGCAGGCCAAAATTTATATACCCGAGCACTACTTACACCTGTTTCCATCAATTCCAAATGAGGAAGAGTAGAGGTAATTCTTCCAATTGAAGCAGTTTTGCCAATTACTGCTGACATAACTGGACTAAGTCCATCACGACGCACAATTGTTGCAGTTAACCCTAATCTACGTCGAACATTAATGTGATTAGTTAATTTACTGAAACAGGGAGCCGCTGCAGTATGGGCTTCATCAATGATCATTAGACCAAATTTTCCATCAATGTATTTTTTAATTCGTTCACGACCATTTTCAGTATCCAATAGCTGCTGATAGGCAGACATTACTACATCTGCTTTATCAACTTCTGGACCCCACTTTTTAACTACATGCACACCATACTTTGATGCATCTTTCCATCCCTTTGGATCAATCATTACTACAGGATGATTCTTATCACTAGCAATGTCATATAAATTTGTTACTTTACCAAAGCATATACCAAATTGTTTAATAAAACGAGACTGGGAACCAGTAATAAATGTTCTTGAATGTGTAGCCAATGCGGCCCGTACTCCAATTACAGTATTATGTGATGCAATACCATTAGTAATAAATGAATGGGTTTCAGGAACCATTAAATCATAAACTTCAACTTTATTTAGTATACGTTCAATTCTAATTACCTGAGAAGTAATTCCTAATTCTAAACCATTTGGCCGTTCACCCTTTAGGTAAGTCTTTAATCCTTCCCTATCATGAATTACTACAACTGGACAAATCTCTTGATGAATTGAAGCTATGACACCACAGCCAACTAGATGATATAGAGTTGCTTCTGCAATTTGTTTTGGTAACAAAAATGAAGGAGTACTACTAAAATTTGTCAAGGTAAGCGCGCCAATGAATGCACGCCAAGCTTCATGAGTAGATTGCAATAACAGTGATTGCCAATGCTTAAGCCTAGCATTAGAATTTAAATTAAATTTACAGTTGTGCTTTAAATTAATACCCAATATCTTATATAACAATGCTTGTAGTAAATCTGCTTCATCGTAATCAATTTCAGCTTCATCTAAATCAACTAAGTTATCTTGTATTCCAAGTACATCTGTATAAGCAACTATATGTCCCATCAATGCAGCTTCATCAACTGTCAAGCCTTGATTATTTGGTACGGGATCAATTGCTGGAGGCAATAGTATATTTGTTCCTAATTTTATTTGTTCTAGCTTAATCCAGTAAGGATTATTTTTGTAAATTGCAACTGGATGCTCTGGAGTACCACCAAGTCTAATTCCATTTTCTAAAGTAATAAATATTACTTCATCTGCAATTCGACGATGAAGGCCACGAATTTGTGCTGTAGCAGAAGGTGTAGATACTACACCAAAATACCCAACTACATCTTCTAAGTTAGATTTAAAGAGATTAGAAATACATTCATAACCATTACTAGTTTGAATTATAGTATTAGATACCACACATTTTCCAGAACGTGCTGGAGAACAAATGGTTCCACCTGTTACACCACCTTTAACTTGCTTTAGCCAAGACTTAACCATTGTCACTTGATCTGCCTCCCGTTCACCACGAGAGTTAAAACCACCACTTCGTAACTTTCCTGTCCAACGTAAAGCACTCTTCATCTTTGAATCCGCACGTTTATCAATTATCTTAAATGGTTTATTTACCACTTGTTTTAATAAGTAATCGTCTCCACAAGGAATTGCAATTAGCTCACGTCCTGCTTTAGTTATAATTTTCTCCCACATCTTGACCTTTGCATCTCGGGAGGGACAAGTAGAACAATATCGTCCAGCTTTATTTGATAAAGGACAGCTTGGACGACATGCAGCTTTAGTAATCAATGGTATTTCAACTAGATTTTTCAACGCCGACATTGAAGCTGCTTCAGCAGGAATATAGTATCTATCTCTAAGTATTATTTTAATAACATGCTTCATGATTTATTCTCTATACAGCTATAGCATACTATTTTACTACTTTTAACAAATATATTTTCTTGTACTGTAAAAAATTGGTGACATATGCCACATTTAGCAATTGTACCGGGCACAGTATTAAGCAACTTTGAACCTGATAGGGTTCGCAAATCATCTAATGAAATAAACTCATCACTAATTAAAGCTTCTTTACTATATTTATTTTTACTTTTATTTGAAACCCACGTAAATTTAGTCATTCTCTTTCACCTAACTTCAAAGCTTCAATTGTATTATTAATACCATAGGATTTTACATCTAAATCTGAAATAACTTGATTAATTGCATCTAAAGCTGATTCCAGTTTTCTAATTCTTCGATGAATTGGAGTAAGAGCTTTATATACAATTGCATCCCGGCTCTTTTGATTCTTGGCTGATCCAAGGTAGTTTTGATATTTTTCACCAATGAAGGCAATTAAATCATCCCGAGCACCTGCAATAATTGATATTTCCATCGCTATATTAATTCTATACTCAATTAGCTTTGTACGATTATTAGATAACAATAATCGTGACTTAATAATTGAGTCAGAACGCGGACGTGGCATTGGAGAAGTACGCAAGATATCAATTGCATTTACAACTATGTTTTTAAGAGGAAGCTCAGGTCGCCTAGCAATTACTGCTAAAGTATGCTTGACCCGTTGATCAGAGCTAATCATTTGACTAATCCAATTGAGGATTTATTACTTTTTTACTATATCAGGAACTTCAATTTGTTCAGCACGCCAAATACGCCAATCACGATAATATAAACCAAGTCGATCAAATGTAGGGAATTTTGGATGATTTACTTCTGGCTTTAACAAAGGTGGATTCTTAATTGAAGTAGTTGTTTCAGAATTAGAATCCTGATGCCAGCTATAATTGCATCTTTGCGGATAGGGGTAATTCCAAATTTTGAAATGATAACAAGCTAATGCTTGTGAAGTTGATACAAAATATATGCAAACTATAATTAGTTTTCTAAGCATAAGTTGTTTCCTTTTAATTAGGGTTACATACCTAAGCTTATCTTTTTCAAATCCATAGCTTTGTAGCTACTACGGCTACAATTGCAGAATCATTTCCAAGTATACTTAAATTATGATCTATAAATATCCTTTGAATATCCTGATCAATTGGTTTTCTTCGAATTAATGCTACATAGTTACGTCCAACTTTTCTTATACATTTTAGTGTTGATATTACATACCCACAGGGTATTCCTCCACATAGCATCAATTCCATACTACCAAATGGTAATTCACCAATTGGTTGAAATTTTATTTCAACATTTGGCACACTCTTTGCAATCATTAGTAATATATCTGGATTTTGACCATTAAATGAAACCATTTTTGATAAATCAATAAATGTAGACAATGGTAGTGAATCTAATAGTTTTCTTTGTGGAGAATTAGGGCTTAGATTCTTCTGCCATGTAGACATATCTTTCACACACTTGAAGTTAGCATAAGGTAATGAGCAAATATAGTTTGTAAGGTAATTCTAATTATTTCTTTCTTCTTTTTGCCCTCTGATTCAATTGTATCCATCAATACCCTTAAAGCAACTACGTTATTACCTACCTTTGATACTAAATTAGATAGCAACTCAAATGACAATGGAATCTCTAAATTCACATTGCACTCAGCCTTTAGCTTATGCTCAATTACTCCCGCTGATGAAGAAGCCTTAATAACCAAGGAACCTTCAGATAGCTTAAATATAACTGGAGGAGCATCCTTAATTCCAGCAAATGGTTTTAAGGTATTAATTGCAGATGCTAGTTCTGATCCATCCATTTTAGCAACTAATTTTGTTCCATCCATTACAGCTTGGCGAGACTGAGCTTCCCCCTCAATTGTAGGAATTGCAACTATACAATCAACTGTAGATACAATTAGACGATTTTCTAGTAGACCTATTTGAACTTTATCACCCAACACCGAATTGAGAACCATTGCATCGCTAGGAATTAGCGAAAATCGAATATTTGATGATCCTTTACCAAAGGCACATGCCCCATAAGTTGAATCAGTACAAGAAATCCTCCACTCCCCCTTTACACATTCAGCAGATAATGATCCACTTTTATCCAATTCAGACATAGCAACATAAGGAATAGTTTCCTTCAACCATTGTGCATCAGATGGTTGAATTAACTGTTTATCTACCTTTGGTATACTAGGAATATCATTTTCTACACTAGGCAATTCGCCCTTTAGTCTCTTACCCCTAACCAATAAGCGATCATTGTTAACTACAAGTTTCAAGTCTCCAGTACCCTTTGTAAAGGATGCTAGAACTGAAAAATCAACCATAATTGATTCAATTATATCTTCTGATGGCAGCCAATTAATTAGCGTTAACCCACTTCCAGCCGCACTAGAAACTTTTAGTTTACCATTAATTGATTTAAGATGAATGTTAGTTGGTTTAACTAGATTCCTATGTTGAGCTAAAACTCGGCTTAGTTCCTTTATATCAGTCATGAAAGTCAACCTTTGTATTGGGACTCACCCTTTTAACGGATGAGTCCCAGTGTGGTAATTAAACAAGGGTAATGTAAGGCACTTCCATCATAAATGCTAGATTCTCAGGGGTTAGCGTAACATCAATTTCTTCCAAAACGGAGGAAAGTTCAAGGAACCCAACAATTTGCTTCTTATCCTTTACAGGAATATCTCCTATAACATTATAGCCATCCTGCCATTTCTCACCATCATGATAGCGTTCACCCAATACATTTGTAAAACGATGAAGCTTCTTCATCAAATCAGCCTGCAACTCATCTGTAGTTGGTGCAGGTCGATTATCAATCAAGGTATCCACATCATCAGGAATCATTGATGACGTAGCTGAATTCATAATCATTGTATGAATCAGCATAAAGCGCTCAATATTCCGATTGAAATATCTCAACGCCACTTCATCAAAATCAAAGTTCTTGATATTTTCAGGGTTATTAATAAACTCAGACAAACTCTGAGAATTACTACCAACCTCTACAGTTTTCCGATCAACGGACATGCATACAACTTTATCCGCAGCATCAATGTAACTTGCCTTCCAATCAATTACAACTGAAATTGTATCCTTAAGATTAATATAAGGATCATTAACTGAATTAATCCCTAGATTAGTATCCAGATCACGATGAATTACCAACTTGCAGATTGGCTCAATGCTCAGAATACTATCATCCGGAAGAATATGCCCCGAATTAAACTGAATCTTGCTCATAAACTTCTCCTTAAGAGTTTTTGAAGTGCCTTTGCAAAGAACTATTTACCGATTGAGTTTTCGTTGCAAAAACACATTTATGCTGGTTTGGTTTGCAAACCAAACCAGCATAAGGCTTGGGATTATATACAACTTTGATTTTGTTTACGCGACTAGAGATTGAAGTTTAATCAAAGTTGACTTTACATCCGGCTTTGGAAGATTCAGGAATTTTGCTAATAGTGATGCATAAGGATACCCCGATTTCTTTACTGCTGCCGATAGGTCTTCAGACCCCTTTGTAACTGGTGATACTTGTTCTAGCCAATTACAAAATTGGTCCTGATCTTCTGGAGATAAAATAAATTGTGCAACCTTGGCTTCAGGTCCTTTGCCTTTAGCAATAAAGGCAATTTTTGATTGCAATGGATGCATTCGAGAAGGATCATCTGCCCAACCTCGCCAATTTGAAGCAATTTCAAAACCTGTACTGCTTTCTCGATTTACCATTACTCCACGATGTTCATCCATAACTAGACGTTGCCGTACTCCAGCAACGGAATAAGTAATCATACCTCTACCACGATTGGTAATTGTTTGTCGCATCGTGTTTGCTAGATGCAGACCTTTTCTCCAAGGATAGTATTGGCGCATTGAACGCAATGCAAGTATAATTAAATCTCGTGATAAATCATCAATTGTTGTTCCAGAATCACCCATAGTTAGAAATCTTGCATATCTGGATACATAATAGTATGCATGAGGCTTAACAATTTCCAGATATTTATTTTCTAATTTTTCTATATGCTTTGGACCAATTTGGTCAATTGGATAAGCAACGCGCTTTAGGGATTCCTGTAGAATATCATTGTTTTGTTTTATAATTCGTTTAGTTCTAGTGGTTGGCATATTAAATAATCTAAATCCTACATCGTCACCATTAATTAAACGCAAAATAGCAGGTTTGAATATTGTATTGCAATCTGCGTCTTCAATCATTTTTGATAGCTTAGACTTAATTGTAACTTTCAAATACTCTTGATCTTCATCAAGAATCATATCACAACGTCGATAGGCTTCTCGAAAACTAATTGCTCGTAACAGGTATAGTGTAAATGCTGTTTCGATCTCCAACATTTGAGAATGCGATAGAGACTTAAGAGTAGCCTCTTGTTCCAAGAAACTAATCAGCACAGCTATTCCCCTCCCCTTAGCGACGTGAACCTGTCAGATTAATTATTCTTGTTTTTGGTTTCTTAGACTGTGGCTTTTTGACCGATGTAACGGTATGAGGTTCATATACCTGAAGTCTTGATTGATTACTAGTTTTAATTTTTCTCAATCCTCCATTGGGATCATTGATTTTATCTTTCTTTAGTAGTGAAGATAACTTGATTTTCCAAGCTTCTTCATCAAGTATATTTTCCGCTTTTAAACGAGCTACATACCCGTCACTTTCAATTACAATTACTCCCTTAACTGATCCAATTACTAATCCACTTGCATAGTTGCATATGTAGTCCCCGCCCATGACATGAAAATACACCTTTTGACCTAAAGCTAAACCAAAGCGCTTCATCCTTTTTGCTGATAACAAAACCGCAGCTAAGACTTGTGGACGTTCCACCTTATTTAGTATTTGTAGTAAATCTCCTAGTTGACCATTGAAGTATTTTGAATCTGCTGTAAACCATCTACATGGATCAGAACCAGTAACGGTACCAAATCCTTCACATGATCGATCTACATTTGCTGCATCCTTATATATCCCTGCTTTCTTAAAGAACATACAGTCACCACATCGAACATCTAGACTTAACCTTTGTCGTTTGACATCTAATTTTTCAACTGGTACTATTTTAGGTTTTCGTGCCATTTCATTTCCTGCCTCTCATCATTCAAATGTCGCGTGAACATCATAAACGAAGAACAAGGCCGTGTCAATTCATCACGCCTTACCTAAAGCCTTGATTTTACAAGCAATTTTATTTTTTCAAAGAACGCAGCGACATAAGCTTTTTACTATTTAGGCTTTCTGAAACAAGCCCGTATTTCTCCGCTATTTTGCGAAGTAATCCATTAATTGCTGCTTCTTGTGAAGAAAAGCCCCCATCCCTCTGAAATAACTTTAATGCTGTTAGGTATCTTGAATCATCCAAGACAGCGGTTATAAGTGGGTTTTGATTTATAGGTTGATTCAAGTCACCCATCAAGATAACTTGAATCAACCCATTTGCCCGATCTTTTGCTGCTTCATTTAATTCCAGCATTAAAGAGTCTGGTGACTTGCCACGCTTCATCTTTTTAGCTGCTGAATGAAGCAAACGATGGCAGTCTTGACAGAGATTTACTTCTGGTCCTTCTGTACCACCCCTTGAACGAGGTAAGATATGATGACTATCAGCGAAGATTGAATTAGAATGGCATACAAAACAAACCATGAATTATTGCTTTTTTACAAATTGGTTTTCTTCCCCTCTAAGAATTGATTTACGTATATTTTCTCGTCCAACATCAATTACACTCTTCAAAGTTTGAATTCTGGCCAGAATTGACTTTTTCTGCTGAGATAGTACAGGACCCCCAGCGGGTTGCTTGTCAATCTTAATACTTGCATCTATATCGGCCATTTCTTTTTCAAGCTTCTTAATTAATTCAGTTTTAGCAGTTATTTCATCCTTTAATTTTGTAATGTCATCGCCTTGTTTTTCAATTAGACGAATACGTTCCATAAGTGCAAAGACTTGTTGTTCCTGCAACTTTTTTGCCAAGTTAACTTTATCTCTTTGTTTCTTTTCTTCTGAAAAATCCTTATTTTGTGGTGATTCCTGAAGTTTCTTTATAGCAATATCTAACTCATAGTTTTTCTTTGCTCGCTGAAGCGGGTTAAAGTCTTTAGTTTCTAGTTTCAATTCTTGAACTAATTCCTTTGGAAGCTTATCCAGATGCCTTTGTAAGGCAATTAATTTGCTACCTAAATCAGCACCCTCTAATTGAGTGATTTTCTGTTGATCTGATTTTATATCAATTCGTAGCTTAGCAATTTGATCTCTATAATCCTTTAATGCTTTGGTACTATCAGTATTAGCTTTTTTAGCCTTAACGTCATCTAAAGCATTTAGCTCATCTGTTAGAGTTTGAATTTCTAGCAATTGTGCCTTAAATCGTTCAGCAACTCGCTTCTCTAGTTGATCTTTTTGTTTTTCTCGCCGTATTTGTGCTTCTTGAGGAGTTTCAGGTTTCTTAACTGGTGAAGCAGCACGCAGATACTGAATCAAATAATCGAAGCGAGCTTGATCCTTTGAATTGAGTCCTTCATCTGTGAATTGTTTTTGCCTAAGCCTTCTTAGTTCTTCTTTTAGAGAATTATAATCTTCCTGAAGAGGATTCACATCTAAAAGCTGCATCAAATCTGAAATTCGATTCAAATCAGAAACCTTTAGATTGCCACCCTTCTTCAAGGCAAATTTTTGTAGCTCTTGTAATTCCTTTAATTCAACTGCCGCTGCTTTAAGGTCATGGTTAACTTCTTCTAAGGACTTCTTAGTTGACCATGGAAAACTAACACTTTTAACTGATAAGACAGATGCTTGAATATCAGGAACTAACCAAATCCAAGCTAGTTTGCTACCTAAAGAAGTAATTACCTGAGATGATATTTTTTGTTGCATCTGAGTTGCAAGAGGATTGGTACGATGGCCATACTTCTTACTAATTGTATCAATTGTATCATCAATTAGCTGCTGAGCCTCTTTAGGATTCATAGAAACTACATCTCCACGGATACCAACTAAATACTGATTTTTAAGCAACAGTATACCGGGATCTTTTACAATTTTTAAGTCACCTTGACGTGGAAGATGTGCACCCTTGATAATTGCATAATCTTCTCTAGCTATATGAGCGCGATTTAAAGCAGCTTCATTTATAAAATGCTTTGGAATAACCAATAATGGCATTCTAGTTGGAACAAAGGCATTTTCTGAAACTGTATCAGGAAGCTTAACTGGTAATTTGCTGCGCCAAGTATCAGCTTCTCGCAAATATTCCGCAGATTCTGCTTCATTTTCTTCATGAAAATTTGGCAAACCCGGATCACGATTTGCACTAGTATTTCGATAGGTATATAAATCAGCTGGTAATACTTTATATGTAGTTGAACCAGCAATTTCTTGTGGATTAGTTAGTCTTTGTCCAGTGGCAGAATACTGAGGAACTTTAAATTTGGATGTACGTCGATCTTTAAGAATTCTTTCTGATACTTCTCGCATAGCTGTTTCGCTTCTACGAAGTGAAACAATGTCGTCTTTGATAAATACTTCATCATTAGCCGTAACTTTTAATAGACCCCGCATAGTTACAATTGCAATTCTTAGTGGACGCTTGATATTCGGATCAATGTAATTAGCAGATTCATTCCATACTGTTTCTGCCTTATTTAATGCAGGCTCCAAACATCTTTCAGGAAGAGGAGAAGTACGCTTAATGACAGCTATACTATCTGCTGCATCAATTAACATCCTAGCATGACGTTCACGTACATTCATTTTCCATTCTCCTTTAACGTTGACATTTAGAACAAAAATACGTGGAACGTCCATCGAGTTTTATTTTATGAATTATACCACCACAGCTGCATAATTCTCTATCTCGACCGTACACTCGTAGTTGTTCACTAAATTGACCTTCGTGTGAATATATATCTCTAAAGGTATTTACATCTCCAAAGGACGTTCCACCTTTTGCAATTGATGAAGCCAATAGTGGTTTGCACCTAGTAATTAATTGAGCTATTTGCTTATAACTTAATTTACTAGCCCTTCGCAGGGGATGAATTTTTGCTAAATTTAATAATTCACTAGAATATATATTTCCAATTCCAGCCAATCGATCCTGCTGCATAAGAACTTGTTTAATTGAAGAATCTGATTTTAATCTACGTCTCCAGATACTAAGTTGTCGTTCAATTGAAGCTTCTCGCATGAACTTTGACATTAAATCAGGACCCAAAGAAATTGCAGGAACACCAAATGCCAAAGCACTAGAACCAGCAATTTGTTCTGCTAGTTCTCCTTTAACTATTTCTAAATGACCAAAACATCTGGGATCAACAAAGCGTAGTGCAATTTTTTTAGTTCCAGTATCAAAACGAGCAGCCCAACGAATATGTTTTGGTCTACGCTTGCCAATTATGAATCTTCCAGACATACCAAAATTTATTCGAATAACTTCTCTACTTTCCATCAATAAATGCAACCACTTTCCATGACGCCAAAGCCTAATTATTTTCCCTAATGGTATTTTAGGAAAAGAAGAATGATACGAACGTGATTCAATGATTGTTGATCTATCAATTAGCTTCTTTAACTGACGAAAAATAACTTCTACTTCAGGTAGCTCTGGCAAATTATTCTCCTTTATCTTTCTCCGCTTTGAAATTAATCTTTGGAAGAGATACTTTTATTCTCTTACTACGATTGGTTATTTCTGTAGCATTTAAGGAAGACTGAGTCTGTCCGGGATACTTACCAATTGTAACAGGCTTTGGAACTAATTTTGTCTTATTGGTCATATTCTGGAACCTCGTTTCTTTGGCTTCTTAGTTACATCTTGAAGTTTTGTAGCTTCTACAATTGCTAAATTAGCAGCTTCTACGGCATGATTTATGTCACTAAGTAAGCGAGGAATTGGCTTTGATATAATTAAATCATTTGCTTTTATATTCTTTATACATGTATCTCGCTGTTGTTGAAGTGGTGTAACTTCTAATCTAGCAAGACGAGTCCAAGGAATTGCCATAACTTCCGTTGCTTGAGCAGCACTACACTTTAGCAAATTAATTACTCTGCTTTTAATATCATCACGAGTCTTGGACTGGTCTAGTATTTTTAATAATTCTCTTCGATTATTAATTACAAGTAGCATTAAATCTATTTTGGCTATATCTTTTTGAAGATTAGCATTTCTATTCTTTGCTGCTCCAATGACAATTGTTTTACGCCAATCTAACCAATAAGCTAAGAATTTAGCCGGACCTTCAATTTTAGGGTAATAATCAACATCATGCTCAATGTACTCTTGACGAATTTGTAGAAAACTATAGTGACTCTTTGTAATGCACTTAGCTCTAATTCTCTTTAAGAATTCTTTAGCATCATTTCCTCGTTTGACATGAATTAAAATTCTAACTATTTCACCATTTGGTGATTCTTCAACTAATCCAGCAAATGCCGGATCATCTTGAAGACGAGTCTCAACTGATTCCAACGATAACCGTGGAGCCAAACTTGTCATTATGACATTATTATTTTCCAACTTAAAGGTTGGTGCAAATTCAGCTGAACCTAAACCTGTATTAAGCCAGGTATCTTCTAATGATAATAGCTTTCCACCCCAACGATAATCAAATCGAATTGGAGGAGTAATTCGTTTATTATGTATAATTGCTTGAATTGCTTCTGCTACCCAATCAGGTGGACATGGAGGTATATTTCCTTTATATCCCGGTGCCAGAGACTCACAACCACCAATTAGTAGATGAGGAATTTTAGCTGGTAAAAAACGAGGCTCTTTACATGTACCATCAAAATTTGGGTCCATTGGAATACAAGCTAATTCATCAGCATCAAACATTGTCAGTGCATAAGGTGACAAATAAGCTTTAGTATATCTAGGAGCACCCGGAGGCTGATCATGATCACCCCATGCACCAACACCCATTACTAATGGCGTTGATAATGATACTTGACACATATTTGCTATAGCTGTAGAAACACTACCATCTTCATGAGGATGGTAGTTGCCTTGAGTCATACCACTTATCTTTGAAGTTACTGATAGATGAGCTTCATCTACCAATCCTAACTCCTTCATTGTCCATAATGCTCGACGTTGTACAGGTTTTAAACCATCCCTCCCTTCTGCAAAATGCCGATGGCCTAGTACATACCTAGAATACTTACCATACCTATTCTCTACAGTTTTTAGAAAAGGAACTATATTCACTTCATGATCCTTAAGTCTTTTTTGGACCTTGCAAGGCAACTAAAGCTTCATTAATTTCACTTCGAACCTCTAGAAGACGTTTTTCTGGAGGAGTATTATCATTATCAATTTTTAGTATAGCCCCTTCAAGCATTTCAATTACACTATCTAGGCGTTCCTTCGCAACTCGAATTAGTTCTAATTGATCTTCAACCGTAAGCATGTGTAGCCTCCTGTTAATTATGGAGTATCTTCAAATTCCAAGATTGGAATCTGACTAACTGATACCTGCATTATAACAACCTCATCATGAATATGAAAAGCTTCTAATTTATTTGCCCGTGAGAACAAAGAACTAATTACATCTGAGCGGAAACTACGCGCTTTATTTTTACTAGCTATCCTTGAAGCTTTTATAAACTTGGTTGTTTGTCTAATTTCATCACCATCATCTATAAAGAAGCTAACTGGCTTTTTAGTAATTGAATCAATTCTAGCAACTATGAAACACTCTTGGTCATAGAAAGAAGTGAGAAGTCTATTTAGTGTCTTTACCTGTTCATTAAGTAAGTCAATTTTTCCCTCAGCTATAGAGACTACTTCATTTGATTTAGTTTCAACTTCCAATGTTAAAGAAATATGAGCATTTAATTTGTCAATTGCTGAAGCTGCAGCTTCATTTGCATTATCTTTTTCCCGCACGTTTTGTTCAACAAATGAAGTCATCATAGTTGCAAGAAGTTTCAATCTCCTTACATTCCATTCATTGAAATTATCTGACGGCTCTACCAATTCATTACCTAATCGTATCTCTAGCATATTGGCTAAAGTAGTAATTGTTTTCGTTGCAATTGCTAATTGATAAATTATATTTTCTACATTCCCCTTATTTCGCATTGCCATTGCAATACGATCACCAAGCATTAAGGCTAAACCATCTGCCAATAAATCAATTGGTCCAAGTACTCCCTTCGGCAACTCCTCTAGGGTTTGTTCAATTCGTCTACGCTCCTTTTCGTCCATTTGTTCTTGGTCGGAGTTGACTTCTGGATTCTGCTCGGTCATTTATTCCTCGCTTTGAATGTAACAGTTTTTTCCTTGCCGTAGAATCACTACCCATTAACGCCATCAGCCCATCTACTTCTTGACTACTTGGAGCAGCGATACGCACTAAATTTCTAGTAGCTGGATCAGCAGCAAAGCGCCGAAGCATTGATGCCTTACAACCAGCTAGCCCCTTCATACGATTTACTTTAGTTAGCTTTCCATATAGCTTTTCCATTTCAGCTAAAGTATTTCCAGCAACTACTTCACCTTTAGATGTAGTTGCTTCAAATAAAGGAGTCTCTATCATATATACTTTACCATCTGTGAGCAATGATGGCATCACTTGCTGAAATATAGTTAGCAATAAAACTGCAATATGTGAGTTACTTGATCCAATACCATTTCCCTCATTATCTGCAATCATAAAGTTACCAGTTTCAGGAACAGTTAAGCAATATACATTACATTCTTTGTGTATAACTTCTCGACGAATAATTATATGATTTCTAGCAACTAGTTTAGGATCAGAAGATGTAATTCTTGCAATATATGTAGAAGCAAGAGAATCACCACAAGCTAAATATTTAGCTTGTATAAACCAATGACCATCACGTTTAAAAGCATGTTCG
>Ga0316217_10003763_pt1 | contig 16930 bp, 18 predicted proteins | sample 1anoAmetaG_FD_203633 | JGI IMG/M metagenome (GOLD analysis project Ga0316217, IMG submission 203633) | Freshwater microbial communities from Trout Bog Lake, Wisconsin, USA - 1anoA | ecosystem: Environmental > Aquatic > Freshwater > Lake > Hypolimnion/Profundal zone | place: USA: Wisconsin...
AAGCGAAAGATCCTCCAGAAGAGCATCAGGGACCTGGAACGTCTCGGCTACAAGGTCACCTTGGAGGCCCCGGAGGCTGTTTCATAGCTTGTTACTGGCTAGCAAGTTACGCCTATTTTCATGGCAGGCGTATCGGCCAGGAGCTCCCGGAACGCGGGGCTGGCCGGGGGCAAGGGCACCTGGGGCTGGGCTTCCAGATACTCCAGGCGCAGGCGCAGGAGGGGCGGCACCTCCCGGCCGAGCCCATCCAGGGCCAGGTCCATCATCCCCTCGAGACCTTCCGGAAACTGCCCCAGGGCCTTTGCGACCTGCGCGTAAAGGTCCTCGGGCAGCGGCTCGCCGCTTTCGATGCAGGCACCCCAGTGGGTGAAGACCCGCCGCGCTACGAAGGGCTGGAGGGTGGCCATGCGGCACAGGGCCCGCACCAGGGTGGGGCTGCCGTGCCTTTCGGCGATGGCCCGGTCCGTGCGCACGAACTCCCGGGCGAGGAAGGGCTGGAAGGCCATCACCACCCACTGGGCGTAGGGACGCAGGAAGAGGGTGGACCCGCCCCGCCAGACGCCCAGGGGCTCCCGGGACCGGGCCTCCAGCTGGAGGTGGACGCGGTACCAGTAGGCCGCCAGGCGCTTGGCCTGAAGGTTCAGCCAGCCATGGAAGTCGGACCAGAAGACGGTCTCCCAGCCCAGGACGGCATCCAGTTCGCGCCGGCTCAGCGCGAGGAGCGGGAAGATGCCGATGTACCAGTGGAAGCGGCTCCAGCCGAACAGGCCCGCCACGGGGACCCCGGTGAGTTCCACGCTCCAGGCGTCCGGGGCCAGCAGTACCTCCGGGGCCCGGGGCCCCTTCCAGCTGGCCTGGGCGGCGGCCAGGCGCTCCTCCAGGGCCGGAGCTTCGCCAGGCTTCAGGCGGCGCCCGGGGGGCTTGGGGAAGGTCTTGAAGGCTATGCTGAACCCGTGCAGGGCGTTGGCCAGGAAGAACAGCCCCAGGGGCCATAGCAGCACGCCCAGGAAGGACGGTGGGGCGACCAGCAGGGCCAGGCCGAGAAGGGCGAGCAGGGTGAGCCCCAGGAAGGGCAAGGTCGCACCCAGGGTGAACAGGGCGGCGGAACGGAGGCGATCTTCGAGCCACGTCATATCAATTAACCTCTTATATAAATATCCATCAACGGAGCCCTTTCGCAAGGAAACAATTATTCTTATTTAATATTTTTCAATTCGATTGGAAAAATTTACCGCAAAGACTCATTCGTTTCATAAATATTTATATATAAAGGATTAAATCATGAAACCATAATTTTAATAATATCCATATTTTTCATAAAAACAACTTTTTTTTACATCCACTTGCTACCATTTACATGCTACTTTCAGGCACAGACTGGAGACGCCTGCCTCCCGTTGACCCCTTGGCTAGAGTTGTTAATTAATTTATTGAATATTTGAGGTAAGTCCATGCTTTCCAAGCCCCGGGCAACGGCTGCGGCACTTGGGTCCCCGGACCACGGACGGCCGCCGAGCATCCTCGAGAAGTGCTCCGCCTTCACCCTCCCCGACACGCTCAAGGCCGGCGGCAACTACCCCTACCACCGGGTCATCGAGACGGGCCAGGGCACGGAAGTCACGGTCGGCGGCCGGCGGATGCTCATGCTCGGGTCCAATTCCTACCTGGAGCTCACGTCCCACCCCCGGGTCAAGGAGCGCGCACGGGAGGCCATCCGCCGGTACGGCACGGGCTGCGCGGGCTCCAGGTTCCTCAACGGCACCCTGCCCATCCACGTGGAACTCGAGCGCAGGCTCGCGGCCCTGGTGGGCAAGGAGGCCGCGCTGGTCTTCCCCACCGGCTTCCAGACCAACACGGGGGTCATCTCCAGCCTCGTCCAGAAGGGCGAGTTCGTCCTCGGGGACAAGCTCATCCATGCCTGCATCATGGACGGCTGCCTCCTCAGCCAGGGCACCCTGGTGCGGTACGAGCACAACAGCATGGCCGACCTGGAGAAGCGCCTCGCCAGGCTCCCGCCGTCCGCCCCCAGGCTCATCGTCACCGACGGGGTCTTCTCCATGGAGGGCGACCTGTGCGACCTCCCGGGCATCGCGGCGCTGGCGGACCGGTACGGCGCCCAGATCATGGTGGACGACGCCCACGGCCTGGGCGTCCTCGGCCCGGGCGGCTCGGGCACCGCGGCCCATTTCGGCCTCACCGGCCAGGTGGACCTCATCATGGGCACCTTCTCCAAGTCCCTGGCCGCCATCGGCGGCTTCATCGCGGGCACGGAAAGGACCATCAACTACCTCATGCACACCGCCCGGCCCTACATGTTCTCAGCTTCGGCCTCGCCCGCGAGCGTGGCGGCGGCGCTGGCGGCCCTGGAGGTCATGGCCGCCGAGCCCGAGCGCCTCGACCAGCTGCGGGGGAACGCGGCCTTCCTGCGCCAGGGCCTCCTGGAGCTCGGGTTCGAGACCGGGGCCGGCGACCGGACCCTGGCCGGCGGGACCCCGATCATCCCCATCCTGACCGGGAGCTTCCAGGTGTGCATGGCGATGTGGAAGAGGCTCCAGCAGGAGGGGATCTTCGTGAATCCCGTGGTGCCCCCCGCCGTGCCTCCGGGACGCTGCCTGATCCGGACCTCGGTGACGGCGGGCCATACCCGGGCGCAGCTGTCCTGGGCCCTGGAGGCGTTCAGGAGGGCCGGACGGCACCTGGGCCTCCTGGAGCGCGGGGCATGAGCGCCCGGGAAGCGGTCCAGGTCAGCCCGGTGGTGGACGCCCGGGGCGTGGAGGCCTTCATCCGGTTCCCCTTCGCCCTCCACCGCCGGGAAGCCCACTGGGTCCCGCCGCTGCTCAGGGAACGGCGGGCCTTCCTCGACCCGGCGCGCAACCCCCTTTACGAATACGCGAAAGTGCAGCCCTTCCTGGCCCGGCGCGGGGGCGCCGTGGTGGGCACCATCGCGGCGGTGCGCAACGACCGCTACGGCCGGTTCCACCCCGAGGAGGGGCACGTGGGCTTTTTCGGGCTCTACGAATGCGTGCCGGACCAGGCGGTGGCCGAGGCCCTGTTCGAGGCCGCCTCCTCCTGGCTGCGGGACCAGGGCAGGACCGTGGCCCGGGGCCCCGTGAACCTCACCACCAACGATATGGTGGGTCTCCTGGTGGAGGGGTTCGAGTACGACAATGCGGTGATGATGCCCTACAACCCCGCCTACTACGTGGGCCAGTTCGAGGCCGCCGGCTTCCGGAAGGCCCGGGACCTGTTCGCCCTGTACCTCGCCCCGGAGGACTGCTGGGACCGGCTCGCGGCCGTGGCCTCCCGCCTGGAACGCCAGGGCCGGGTGCGGGTGCGCCCCGTGGACCTGGGCCGCTGGGAGGAGGAGCTTCTCTTCGTCCGGGAGACCTACAACCTCGCCTGGGCCGGCAACTGGGGCTTCGTCCCGTGGACAGACCGGGAGCTGGCCTTCATCGCCAGGGAGCTCAAGCCCCTGGTGGACCCCCGTTTCGCCTTCATGGGGGAGGTTGATGGCCAGCCGGCAGGCTTCATCGTCTCGATCCCCGACGTCAACGAGGCCCTGAAGAAGGCCCGGGGCAGGCTCTTCCCGGCCGGCCTCCTGAAGCTCCTCTGGAAGCTGAAGGTCACGGGGTGCTCCAGTCTGCGCACCATGATCATGGGCGTCCTGCCCGCCCACCGGCGCCGGGGCCTGGATCTCCTCCTGATCCACCGCACCATCCGCAACGCCCGGCCCGCGGGCTACCGGGGCTCGGAGCTGAGCTGGATCCTCGAGGACAACGAGGCCATGCTCGGCCCCCTGCGCCAGCTGGGCGCACGGCGCACCAAGACCTACCGCGTCTACGACCGGGCCACCTGAATGCGCGTCCTGGTCACCGGCGGCCACGGCTTCATCGGTTCGCACCTCTGCGAGGGGCTGGCGCGCAGGGGGTACGAGGTGCGCATCCTGGCAAGGCCCGGCAGTTTCCTGGGCAACGTGGCCGGGCTGGGCGTGGAGGTGGCCGCGGGGGATCTGGCGGATCCCGGCAGTCTCGCCCCGGCCCTGGCGGGCGTGGAACGCGTGTTCCACCTGGCCGGGGCCCTCAACGGCTTGGCCGAACACGACCTCATGGCCGTGAACCGGGACGGCACCCGCAACCTTGTGGCGGCCTGCCCCCGTGAGCTGGACCGCTTCATCCTGGTCTCCAGCCTCGCGGCCGCGGGCCCCAGCCTCGGCGGGCCCGTGCCCCGCCCCCCGGACCTGCCCCCGGCGCCCCTCACCTGGTACGGGCGCAGCAAACTGGAGGCTGAGCGGGTGGTGCTGGACTCGGGCCTGCGCAGCGTCATCCTCCGCCCTCCCGTGGTGTTCGGCCCCCGGGACCGGGATGTGCTCGCCTGCTTCTGGCTCGCGCTCCGAGGTCTGGTGCCCGTGCCGGGCGGCCCGGAGCGCTATTATTCCCTCGTGTTCGCGCCGGATCTGGCCGAGGGCATCCTGAGGGCGGCGGAAGTCCCCCTCCCGCCGGGCGAACGCATCCCCCTGGTCAACCCCGAGCCCGTCACCTGGCCGGACTTGGGCCAGCGCATCGCCCGCGCCCTGGACCGCAGGGCCCGGATTCTGCCCCTGCCCCGGCCGGCGCTGAGGGCTGCGGGCCAGGTTGCCGATCTCCTGGCGGCCTGGAGGGGCCAGGCCGCCATCTTCTCCTCCCAGAAGGTGCTGGAGATGCTGGCACCCGCCTGGGTGGCGAACCCCGACCCCGCCCGGCGCCTCCTGGGCTGGACGCCGGCGACGCCCCTGGACCCGGCCCTTAGGCAGACCGTAACATGGTACCGTGAGCACCATTGGCTGTGAGCGCCCCTTCGGGCTGAAAGGCCCCCTGGGGGTTTGGCGTCCCCTCGACAGGTGGGTCGTAGGCTACGCGCTGGCGACCATGACCGCCCTTCTGTACGGCTGGGCCAAGGGCGCCCCCCACTGCGCGGCCCAGGCCGGCGTGAACCTCCTGGTGGCCGCGGGCTGCCTCCTGGTGGCGGGCTGGACCCGGGACGCACGGCAGTCGGCACCCCTCGTGCTCAGGCTCTTCTTCGCTCCCATCGTCTACTGGCTCTTCTACCATCAGGTGGCGACCCTCTGGCCCGTGTTCCGCTCCCAGTCCCTGGACGGCGTCCTGGCGGGCTGGGATGGGCGGCTCTTCGGCTGCCAGCCCTCCCTGGCCTGGCAGGCGGCGCTTCCCAGCCGGTGGCTGTCCGAGCTCTTCTGCTTCGTCTACCTTGCGTACTATTTCTTCACCCCGGTGGTGGGCTTCACGGCCCTGTTCCGTTCCGGCTACCTCACCGCGGAGCGCATCCTCCTGTCCGTGACGGGCTGCTTCCTCCTCTGTTACGCCTTCTTCTGGCTCGTCCCCACCGTGGCGCCCCACTTCTGGTTCCCGCCGGCCCTCGGCCCCCGGCTCTACGACGGCTACGTCTTCAACCACGCCCTCTTCTTCTTCACCCGAGGTGGCGAGATCCGGGGCGGCGCCTTCCCGTCCTCCCATATCGCCGTGGCCCTGCTGTTCACCCTGCTGGCGCGCCGGGAGGTGAAGACCCTGTGGCTCCCCATGGCCGGGGTGACGGCGCTGATGCTGCCGGCGGTGGTCTACCTCCGCGCCCATTTCGCCGTGGATGTCCCGGCGGGGCTGCTGGCCGGGCTGCTGGCGTATGGGGTAAGTATTAAATTTATTTATAAATGAATCAAACAAACAATAAGCAAAAGGCAGCCAGGTTCGAGGCGTGCGCGGCCGTTCCGGGCATGGAAGTAGAGCACCGCTGGCTGCCAACACTGCTTCTACGTGGACAACTCGGATCACGTGGACGTGTGGCGGGTCCTCCATGGGCACCGCGACCTTCCCTCCTGGCTGGCCGGGGACCCGGCCTGAACCTTCAGATGTGCTTCCGGTGCCACTGCGACCGCAGGACCCAGGCGATGCGGGCGAAGCTCAGACTCTTGCGCCGGTCAGCCTTCCGGCGTTCCACGGGGTGGCGCAGGTTCCGCTTCCGGCGGTCCGTTCTCCGTTTTTCGTCCAGGTGGATGGAATGCAGAACCAGCGCGAAAAAGACGATTATCACAAGGATGACGTAATTGCTGGGTCTCATGGTCACTCATTAGAGACGCAACCCAGGTGGAAAGCAATCGTGGCCTTTTTCCTTAATTCCGGCCCACGGCCATGACCTTGACGAACACGTCCACGATCCGGGGATCGAACTGCTTGCCGGCCATGCGCGTCAGCTCCTCCATGGCCTCGGCATGGCTCTTGGCCTTGCGGTAGGGGCGGGTGGAGGTCATGGCGTCGTAGGAATCCGCCACGGTGATGATGCGGGAGGTGAAGGGGATCGCCTCGCCCTTGAGGCCCAGGGGGTAGCCCGAGCCGTCCCAGGCTTCGTGGTGGTGCTTGACGAATTCCGAGACCTTGCCCAGGAACTTCAGGGGCCCCAGGATCGTGTTGCTGTAGGTGGGGTGCTGGCGGATGATGCCCAGGTCATGGTCCGTGAGGGGCTGTTCGCTGAGGAGCACGGAGTCCCTCACGCCGATCTTGCCGATGTCGTGGAGGAGGGCGGCGTTGAAGACGATGCTGCATTCATCCTCAGGCAGGCCGAGGCCGTGGGCCGTGGCCAGGGAGAGCTCCGCCACCCGCTCGGAGTGGCCCCTCGTGTAGTCGTCCCGCGCCTCGAGCACCTTGGCCAGGGAGCGCAGGGTGTCGTAGTAGGTCCGCTGCGTGTCCTCGAAGAGCCTTGCGTTCTCGATGGCGATGGAGGCCTGGGAGGCCAGGGTCTCCAGCATCCGGCGCTCCCCCTCGTCCATTTCCGCGGAGGCGTACCGGATCAGTTCGAACACGCCGATGGTCTTCTCGCCGATGCGCAGCGGCAGGTTGAGCTGGTGGAAGGGGGCGGCCGGATCCAGGATGACCCCGGCCTGGGCCTGGGTCCTGAGCTCCTTGGTCTCCTCGTCGATGAGCTTGATGGCGCTGGTGGAGGAGGTCACGATGCCCGCGGTGGTGCGCAGGATCACGTCCAGGGTGGTGTTCAGGTCCAGGCTGGAGGTGATGGCCTGCCCCGCGTCGTGCAGGGCCTTGAGCTGGCGGATCTGGAGGCCCAGGCTGGCGTTGGCCTCCTGGATGGCCTTGGCGTAGCTCTCCAGCTCCCAGTTGAGCCGGCCCATCTCCTCGACGTTGGTGACCATGCGGGCGTTGGCTTCCTCCAGGCCCTTGATGAGCCGGGCGTTGTGCAGGGCCACCGCCACCTGGTCGGCGAAGGCGGTGAAGAGCTCCAGGTCCGCTTCACAGAAGGCTTCCTTGACGGTGCTTTCCGTGTCCAGCACGCCGATGAGCTCCCCAAATACCTTCAACGGGACCGCCATCTCCGTCACGCCGCCCTCGACGCCCTCCACGTACTCCGGCGCCGAGCGCACGTCCCGCACCCACTCGGCCACGCCGGTGAGGCCCACGCGGCCCGTCACGCCCCGGCCCAGGGCCAGGCGCCGGCCGATGACGTCCCCGTAGCCCACGGCGGAATGCACCACCAGGTCCTTGGTCAGGGGGTCCACCAGCAGGAGGGCCACCCGTTCCAGGCCCAGGGCATCCCGGGCGGCGCCCAGGATCTCCTCCAGGCACACGTCCGGGTCGTGGCGGGTGTTGAGCACCCGCCCGGCCCTTGCGATGAGGGCAAGCCGCCGCGCCGTCTCCTGGGAGGCCATCCGCGCCTCCAGGTGGCGCAGGGCCCAGGCCGCATGTTCGCCGAAGGCGGTGAACAGGGCCATGTCATCCCAGTCGAAGGCCACCCCCCGGGTCTCCACGTCCAGGACGCCCATCACGTGGCCGTCCACCATCAGCGGCACCGCCATTTCCGAACGGGCGCCGGGCACCGCGGGGAAGTAGCCCGGCTCGAAACGCACGTCCTCCACCAGCCGGGGCCTGCCCAGGGCGGCCTCGCCGGCGATGCCCGCGCCCACGACGCCGTCGTACGCCGCCAGGGCCGACTCTTCATAGCCCCGGGAGGCGGCGATGCGCAGGCGCGCGCCGTCGGGTTCCACCAGAAGCACTGCGGCGGTGTCGCGGCCGAAGACCTCCTCCACCACGTCCAGCATGCGCTCCAGGAGCTCAGCCAGGGCCTCGGCACCGGTGAGCCTGCGCAAGGCGCGGTTGAGCTTGGTCAGTTTTTCAGCCAGGTTCGGCATGCGTACTCCGAGGCGAACTCATAATCTAAACATAACCATAACACACCTTAGCTCTTTCCATCGTCACGGCCGGGTGAATCCTTTACCCTGGGTTCGGAGGGGGCCTGGGCTGATGAAGGGTTTACGCATGATCGAGTTCTTCGCAGGCCTGGGCGGCTGGCGCCGGGCCTTCGGGGACGGCGGAAAGGTGACCGCCGCCTACGACATCAGCCCCCCGGCCCTGGCCGCGTATGAAGCAAACCATGGCCAGCGCCCCTTGGCGCGGGAACTGGCCACCCTCCCCGCCCCGGAGCTCCTGCGGCACGGGGCCGACACCTGGGTCATGAGCCCGCCATGCCAGCCCTTCTGCCGCATGGGGAACCGCCTGGACCTGGAGGATCCCCGCTCCCGCGCCTTCCTGCATCTCATGGACCTCTTCCGGGACCATCCCCCGCAACACCTGGTGCTGGAATCGGTGGAGGGCTTCCTGGGTTCGGGCGCCCACGGCCTCCTCACCCGCAGGCTCGAGGAGGCGGGCTTTTACCGGGTGGAGCACAGCCTCTGCCCCATCCGGTTCGGCGTACCCAACCAGCGGCCCCGCGCCTTCGTCGTGGCCTCGCGGAACCCCCTGCCCACCCGGTTGCCGCCGGACCGGGGCCCGGCTCCCCTCGCGGGCTACCTGGACGCCGAGGAGGATCCCACGCTCTACCTGCCCCGGGAGCTCCTCGCCCGGCACTACCCGGGCCTCGATCTGGTGACGCCAGACTCGACCCGCTCGGCCTGCTTCATCGGCGGCTATGGGCGCCGCTTCGTGGGCAGCGGCTCCTTCCTGGAGACCGAGCGCGGCGTGCGGCGGTTCTCGGTGGCGGAGGTGGCGCGCCTCCTGGGCTGGCCCGAGGTCCCGCGCTTCCCGGAGGCCCTCGGCCTGGAGGCCCGCTACAAGCTCCTAGGCAACGGCCTCAGTCTTCCGGTCGCGCGCTGGGTGGCGGAGTACCTCCTGGGTTAGCCCCTGCCTACAAAGGGCATCTTGGTGGCCATGATGGTCAGGAACGGAATGTTCGCGTCCAGAGGCAGGGCGGCCATGTGGACGACGGCCTTGGCCACCTGCTCCACGTCCATCATGGGTTCGGTGGCGAGAGTGCCATCGGCCTGCTTCACGCCCCGGGTCATGGCCGAGGAGAGGTCGGTGAGGGCGTTGCCGATGTCGATCTGGCCGCAGGCGATGTCGTAGGCGCGGCCATCCAGTGCGATGGCCTTGGTGAGCCCCGTGACCGCGTGCTTGGTCGCGGTGTAGGGGGCCGAGTCGGGCCGGGGGACGTGGGCGGAGATGGAGCCATTGTTGATGATGCGGCCGCCGCGTGGTTCCTGGTCCTTCATGAGGCGGAAGGCGCCCTGGGCGCAGAGGAACATGCCGTTAAGGTTCACCTCCACCACCCCGGTCCAGTCCTCGAACGTGAGGTCCTCGAAGGGGACGCCGCGCACGTTGGTGCCGGCGTTGTTGAACAGGAGGTCCAGCCGGCCGAAGTCCCGCTTCACCCGGGCGAAGAGCGCCGCCACGGCCTCGGGCCGGGTGACATCCGTGGGCACCGCCAGGGCCCGCGCTCCGGCGCCGGACTCGGCGGCCACGGCCCGCAAGGCTTCCGCGCGGCGGCCTGCCAGCACCACCCGGTAGCCGTCGTCGAGCAGCGCCAGGGTCGTGGCCCTGCCGATGCCGCTGCCGGCTCCCGTGACCACCGCGACCCGGTTGGCTGCGTTCATGGGGTGACTCCTGGGTTGATGCCCCAGTATCCTCCGGAACGCCCTGCCCAGGAGAACTACAGAACCACAGAACCCTAGAAGGTGAAATTCACCGGGTTCGACGTGTTCGACAGAGATTGAAGGGGCATGCGTGGATAATCAGGCATGCTTCCCTTCGCCCTCGCCCTCCCCCCCGCCCTGATCGCCCAGGCAGCCCCCGAGGTGGCCGTGGGCCGGATCCTGGATGACTGGCACTTCGCCGCCGCCCAGGCCGATGAGGGCCGGTATTTCGGCCACCTGGCGGAGGAGGCGGTCTTCCTGGGCACGGACGCCACGGAACGCTGGGACAAGGCCCACTTCCGCGCCTTCGCCCACCCCTTCTTCGCCAAGGGCAAGGCATGGTCCTTCAAGGCGACGCGACGGACCATCGCCTTCGCGGGGCGGGGCTCCGTGGCGGTCTTCGAAGAGGACCTGGACACGCCCAACCTGGGTCCTTGCCGGGGCAGCGGTGTCCTGGAGCAGCGGGACGGGGTCTGGAAGATCCTCCAGTACAACCTCTCGGTGCCCATTCCCAACCCGCTCATGAAGGAGGTCCAGGGACGGATCGCCGCCTTCCTGGCCCAGGGCAAGTAGGCCTCGCAGCCTGGACGATCAGGACGACCAGGGCGATCAGGTCGCCAAGCCGGTGAGGTAGTCCCGGGGACTCATCACCTGCACCTTCCTCCGGATCCCGGCGGGAAAATCCGCGAGATTCCCGGTGACCAGGACCGCGCCGGCGCGCTCGGCCAGGGCCAGGAAGATCAGATCATCCGGATCCGGGCCCGGAAGGATCCAGGTGGGTGGATCCTCCGCCAGGTGACGGGCTTCACCCAGCATGGGTTCGAACCAGTAGGGCGGAAAGCCTAGACGCGCAAACTTGGGGCGCGTGAGCACATCCCAGTATTCCTCCACCACGGACGGGCAGGTGAAGAAGGCCAACTCCCGCCGCAGGATGGCCTGGACCACGAGGCCAGGAGGACCGTCGAGATGGATGGCGGCACTTACGAGGATGTTCGTATCTACGACGAGCGTGCGGTTCACACCCTGCCCTTCCGCTCCCGGCGTTCCTTCCGGGCCGCCTTGATCTCGGCCTCGATGTCATCCATGCTCATGCGATCCAGGCCCGCCTCCCGGGCTTTCAACTGGGTTTCCCGGATGCTCAGGATCGCCAGGGCCTGCCGCAGGGCTTCGTACTGGCGACCTACATCGGCCCCCGTTACGGGCACCAGGAAATACTGCCCATTGCGCCCGGAAAGGAGGAGCGGGTCCGAAGCATCCCCGGGTGGCAGGCTGGAAACGCCCCGCTGCTGAAAATCCCTCAAGGGCATGGTACGCATCGAACACCTCGCCCTCAATGTAGGCATTTCGTAGACATTTTGCAAGTGCGGCAGTCTTCAGGCGCGGCCGGCTCCGGTCCCGCCCGGCTCCAGCAGGCGCTCCAGGACCGCCTGGGCCACCCGCAGCCCGAACAGGGCCGGCATGTAGGAGACCGTGCCGATGGGCGTGCGGGCCCGGCCGGTGCCGTGGTGCTCGCCCAGGTCCTGGGGGTCGAAGGGGGTGGTGTTGCGGGCGGGTTCCACGGAGTAGACGCAGGGGATGCCCGAGTGGACGCCCCGGCGCCGCAGGCGCAGGCGCACGACCCGAGCCAGGGGGCAGATGAGGGTTTCGGACAGGTCGCCGAAGCGCATCTGGGCGGCGTCCATCCGGCCGCCGGCCCCCATGCTCGACACCACCGGCATCCGGAGGCGGTGCACGGCTTCCAGCAGGGTGACCTTGGAATTGAGGGAGTCGATGGCGTCCACCACCATATCCAGGGGGGCCTCCAGGAGGCCGTCCACGGTGGCCGGGTCCAGGAAGGCGGGCCGGGTCTCCACGTCGCACAGGGGGTTGATATCCAGGATGCGCTCGGCGGCCAGCTCCACCTTCTTCCGTCCCACCGTGGAGTGCAGGGCGAAGAGCTGCCGGTTGATATTGGAGGCATCCACCGCGCCATAGTCCACAAGCCGGAAATGCCCGACCCCGGCCCGGGCCAGGGCCTCGCAGGCGTAGGAACCCACCCCCCCCAGGCCGAAGATGGCCACCCGGGCCTGGGCCAGCCGTGCCAGGGCCTCGACGCCCAGGAGCTGTTCCGTGCGGGCGAACCACCTCATCACAGCCACCGCTCGAAGAGGCGCCGGGCATTGGCGTAGGCGAGGGAGGACACGTCCCACCCCCGCAGGCGGGAGGCGGCCTGGGCCACCAGCGGGAGGTTGGCGGGTTCGTTGACCCCCGCCACCCCCTCCGGGGCCAGATCCGGGGCGTCCGTTTCGAAGAGGAGCCGGTCCTCCCGCACCATGGCCAGGGAGGCCGCGGCACGCCTGGCATGGGGGCGCGTGAGGGCGCCGCCGAAGGAGAGGTGCAGGCCCAGGTCCAGGAAGGTGCGGGCCACCTCCGGCGCGCCTGAGAAGGCGTGCACCAACCCTCCGGAGGCGGGCAGGCCCGTTGCGCGGAGGATCACGGCGAGCCGCTCCGAGGCGTTGACGCAGTGCAGGGAGACCGGGAGGTCCCTCCGTATGGCCATGCGGAGCTGGGCGACGAGGGCCTCCTCCTGAAGCTCCCGGGAGGGCCGGCCCTCCGAGAAATCCAGGCCGCACTCACCGGCTCCGGCCCCGGCGTCGAAGTTCGCTTCCAGGCGCTCCCGCCAGGCCGGGGTGGCGGTGTCCACGTACCAGGGATGCAGCCCTACGCAGGGGATGACGCCCTCGTTCCTCCGGGCCAGGTCCAGGACGGCGTCCCAGTCCTCCTCCCGGGTGCCGCAGCAGACCAGGTGGGTGACCCCGGCCGTGGTGGCCCGGTCCAGCACCCCCTCCAGGGCCCCGCCGAAGCGGTCGTCCTGGAGGTGGCAGTGGGCGTCGAAGAACATTTGAGCCTTTAGTAGCGGTACGTTTCGGGCTTGAAGGGACCCGTCACGGGGACGCTGATGTACCGTGCCTGGGTCTCGCTGAGGGTCGAGAGCTGGGCGTTGAGCTTGCGCAGCTGGAGCCGGGCGACGTGCTCGTCCAGGATCTTGGGCAGGGTGTAGACGCCGACCTTGTATTCGCCAACCTTGGTCCACAGCTCGATCTGGGCCAGGGTCTGGTTCGCGAAGCTCGAGCTCATGACGTAGGAGGGGTGGCCCGTGCCGCAGCCCAGGTTCACCAGCCGGCCCTTGGCCAGGAGGATGATGCGCTTGCCGTCGGGGAAGATGACGTGGTCGACCTGGGGCTTGATCTCGTCCCAGGTGTACCCTTCCAGGGAGGCGATGTTGATCTCGCTGTCGAAGTGGCCGATGTTGCAGACGATGGCCTGATCCTTCATGGCCACCATGTGGGCGTGGTCGATGACGTGGTGGTTGCCGGTGGCGGTGACGAAGATGTCGGCCTTGTCACAGGCATACTCCATGGTCACGACCCGGTAGCCCTCCATGGCCGCCTGCAGGGCGCAGATGGGATCGATCTCGGTGACCCACACCTGGGCCGAGAGGGCGCGCATGGCCTGGGCGCAGCCCTTGCCCACGTCGCCGTAGCCGCAGATGACGGCGATCTTGCCGGCGATCATGACGTCGGTGGCGCGCTTGATGCCGTCCACCAGGGATTCGCGGCAGCCGTAGAGGTTGTCGAACTTGCTCTTGGTGACGGAGTCGTTGACGTTGATGGCGGGAAACTTCAGCTCGCCGCGTTCGGCCATCTGGTAGAGGCGGTGCACGCCGGTGGTGGTCTCCTCCGTGACGCCCTTGATGGCGGCCAGCTGCCGGGAGTAGAAGGAGGGATCCGTGGCCAGCCTGCGGCGGATGGCGCCGTACAGGGCACGCTCCTCCTCGTTCTCCGGCTTGTCCAGGAGGGTGGCGTCCGTTTCGGCCCGGGCGCCCAGGTGCACCAGGAGCGTGGCGTCGCCGCCGTCATCCAGGATCATGTTGGCCGCGCCTTCCCGGAACGCGAAGATCTGGTGCGTGAAGTCCCAGTACTGGTCGAGGCTCTCGCCCTTGAGGGCGTAGACGGGCGTGCCCCCGGCGGCGATGGCGGCGGCCGCGTGGTCCTGGGTGGAGAAGATGTTGCAGGAGGCCCAGCGCACCTCGGCCCCCAGGGCCTTGAGGGTCTCGATGAGCACCGCGGTCTGGATGGTCATGTGGAGGGAACCGGCGATGCGGGCCCCCTTGAGGGGCTGGGCGGCAGCGTATTCCTCCCGGATGGCCATGAGCCCGGGCATCTCGGTCTCGGCGATGGCGATCTCCTTGCGGCCCCAGGCGGCAAGGGCCAGGTCGGCGACCTGGAAATCGGTGGCGGTGGTGGTCATGGTGGGCTCCTTTGGCGACGGCCGGGGGTGGCATCCGGGCGGCGTTCCCGCGCCTACCCGTGAACCCGGCTGAAGGGTTTGAGGTAAGCGCCGTTGGAGGGACCGGCAGGAACCGGCTTCCGAGCCTGGGACATCGAAAAGGGAAGGATGCCTTGCAGCGCCTCTCGGAAGATCTCCATGATAATGGATCTCAAGTTGCCATACCAGATATCCTTGAGGGGACATGGCAGGAACCCTTCCCCCCTTCGATACCCTGATCCGCAACGCGCGGGTGGTGGACGGTTCCGGCGCCCCCCCCTTCCCTGCGGACCTGGGCCTCCTGGAGGGCCGGATCCACACCGTGGGCGACCTGTCCGGCGCCCAGGCGCGCACCATCCTGGACGCCGGGGGGCTGGTGGTGGCCCCCGGCTTCATCGACACGCACACCCACGACGACCGGGCGGTGTTCCGGCCGGAGAACATCCTCCCAAAATTGAGCCAGGGGGTCACCACGGTGGTGGTGGGCAACTGCGGCATCAGCCTCGCCCCCTTGGCCCCCCTCCAGGATCCCCCCGCCCCCCTGAACCTCCTGGGTTCCCGGGAGGCCTTCGCCTACCCCACCTTCGGCGCCTACGTGCGGGCCCTCCAGGCAGCGCCCCTGGCCGTGAACGTGGCGGCCCTGGTGGGGCACGGGACGCTCCGGGTGCGGCACATGGCCGACTACACCCTGGCAGCGGACGCCGGGGAGCTGCGGGCCATGGAGGGGGCCGTGGCCGAGGCCATGGAGGCGGGCGCCCTGGGCCTGAGCACCGGCCTGGCCTACCCCACCAACAGCGGCGCCACCACCGAGGAGGTGGTCCTCCTGGCCCGGGCCGCGGCCCGGCACGGGGGCAGGCTCTGCATGCACGTGCGCAACGAGTTCGACTTCGTGGCCGAGGCCACCCGGGAGGCCTTCCGCATCGCCCGGGCCTCGGGGGCCCCCCTGGTGCTCTCCCACCAGAAGGTGGCCGGCACCGCGAACCGGGGCCGGTCCGGGGAGCTCCTGGCCATCTACGCCGCCGAAGGCCGGGGCCTCCCCTTCGCCATCGACGCCTATCCCTATACCGCAGGCTCGACGGTACTGGACCCGGACTTCGCGCTCCAGTCCGAGCGGGTGCTGGTCACCTGGTCCCGCTCCCACCCCGCTCTGGCCGGGCGCACCCTGGCCGCCATCGCCGGGGACTGGCACTGCACCCAGCCCGAGGCCATGGCGCGCCTCCAGCCCGGGGGCGCGGTCTACTTCCACATGGATCAGGCCGACGTGGACCGCTTCCTCACCTGGGACCGGTGCATGGTCGGCTCCGACGGCCTGCCCCACGACGAGCGCCCCCACCCGCGCCTGTGGGGCACCTTCGCGCGCATGCTGGGGGTGTGCGTGGCCGAGCGCCACCTGCTGACCCTGGAGGAGGCCGTGCGCCGCATGACCTCCCTGCCGGCGGAGGTCTTCGGCCTCAGGGACCGGGGCCTGGTGAAGCCCGGCTGCCACGCCGATCTGGTGGTGTTCGATCCGGCCACGATCCACGACCGGGCCACCTACGAGGACCCCTGCCTGCCCTGCGTGGGCATCCGCCAGGTGTTCGTGAACGGGGTGCCCGCCCAGGAAGCCGCGGCGGGACGCTTCCTCAGCGCCTGAAGACCCACCGGTCCGGCCCACTCTCCCGGGGGTGGAAGGCATAGCCCTCGGCGTCGAAGCCCTTGAGGTCCTCGGGAGCCTGGATGCGGGCCTGGACCGCGAACCGGCAGAACAGGCCCCGGGCCCGCTTGGCATGGAAGCTCACCACCCGGTAGGCGCCCTTCTGCAGGTCCTCGAACACCGGGGTGATGATCCGCCCGGGGAGCCCGGCGGGATCCAGGGCGCGGAAGAACTCCCCCGAGGCCGCGTTCACGAGGGGCCCCCCGTCCCGGGCCAGGTCAGCGGCCAGGGCCCGGGTCAGCGCGGCCTTCCAGAAGGCGCAGAGGTCCGCGCCCCGCGCGGTGTCCAGGCGGGTGCCCATGTCCAGGCGGTAGGCCTGGATGAGATCCAGCGGCCTCAGCAGCCCGTAGAGGGCCGAGAGGATGCGCAGGTGGTCCTGGGCGAAGGCCAGATCAAGGGCGTCCATGCTCCAGGCATCGAGCCCCGTGTAGGCGTCCCCGCTGTAGGCCAGGGCCGCGGGCCGGGCGTTCGCGGCCGTGAAGGGGGTCTTCCATGCCCGGTAGCGTCCGGCCGTGAGGGCCGCAAGGTCCTGGGAGACGCCCATGAGCGCGGCCAGGTCCTGCAGGTCCAGGCGGCGCAGCAGGCCCACCAGCTCCCTGGCCTCCTTCAGCTGCGCCGGCTGGGTGAGGGCCGGCGGGGCCACGGCCTTCTCGAAGTCCATTTTCTTCGCGGACGAGAGGATCAGGATCAAGACGGCTCCAAGGGCTGGCAGGCGCAACGGCGCGTGCTCCGCTAGGACAATCTACCGGACTCCCGGGCCGGGCGCTGAGGAATCACCAATAAATAAGAAAATAATCGTCAAAAAGCCTGCACCAGCAGGAAAACACGTCTAGAATAACAGACGAAAACATTGAGTGGTTCTCCGGCGGCCCGCAGGCGCCGCCGGGCCTAACGGCCGTCCCGCCGGAGGTTCACGGGGTTGGACGAACGGTGTGACGAGCGGCTATGGGTTTTCCGCCTTCCCCTCGGGG
>Ga0316217_10003765_pt1 | contig 16926 bp, 15 predicted proteins | sample 1anoAmetaG_FD_203633 | JGI IMG/M metagenome (GOLD analysis project Ga0316217, IMG submission 203633) | Freshwater microbial communities from Trout Bog Lake, Wisconsin, USA - 1anoA | ecosystem: Environmental > Aquatic > Freshwater > Lake > Hypolimnion/Profundal zone | place: USA: Wisconsin...
GCTTCGGGCTTCGAGAGATCGGCGCCGAGATAGAGGGCGCGGACGCCGTGGGTTTCCTCGATATGCCGGCGCAGAGCCTCGATCTCCGCGGCGTCGCCGAAACCGTTGATGGCGACATTGGCGCCGGCGGCGGCCAGGGCTTCGGCGATCCCCCTGCCGATGCCGCTGGTGGAACCTGTGACGAGGGCGTTCTTGACGGATTTGGACATGGGCTTGGCTCCTTCGGTGATGTCGCCTCTCAAGAGGCCGGGGACAGCGGGACAAATCGCGTGGTGAAGCCGATGGCGGCCAGAAGCGCGAGCGCGATGCCGACCACGCAGCCGTTCCAGCCGAAGCTTTCGAACACGCCGCCCAGCGCGGCGCTGCCGACCAGCCCGCCGGAAAAATAGCTCGCGAGATACAGCCCGCTCGCCGTGCCGCGGTCGGATCTCGCAGTGCGGGCGACGTAGCCGGTGACGACGGCCTGGGCGAGGAACGTGCCGACGCCGACGATGGCGAGACCGGGCAGAACCGCCCGCAGGTCCGGAATCGCGGCCAGCGCCACGCCGAGAATGGCGAGAGCCAGTCCGGCCTGCGCGGCCCGGCGATGCCCCCAACGCGCCGCCGCCGCGCCGCCGAAGGCGGTGGTGACGACGGAGGGCGCGAAGACGAGATAGACGAAGCCGATCTGCATCATGCCCAGGCTGAGCGGCGGGCGTTGCAGCACGAAATTCACGAAGCTGAACGTGCCGACGAAGGCGAACAGGATGCAGAAGCCGACCGCGAAGGCGACGGCAAGCCCGGGCGTGGCGAATTGCCGACGCCAGGCGGAGACCGACTGTTGCATGGCGGACGCGGCCATCGGCATCGGCGCCGCCGGCGTTATGACGACCGCCGCCAGGGCGGCGCCGGCGAGGTTCAGCGCCGAAAAGGCGAGAAAATTGATCGACAGGCCGAAATGATCGACAAAGAACGCCGCCGTGAAACGGCCGATCAGATTGCTCGCGACATTGCCCGTCACATAGGCCGCGAAGACGCCGGCGGCGGCGCCCGCCGAGAAGCGCTCGCCGAGATAGGCGAGCGTGTGCGCGAAGGCCGAGGCCATGAACAGCCCCTGCACGACGCGCAGGGCGGCGAAGACTTCGAGGTTGGGCGCGAAGGCCAGCAGCGCCGTCGTCGGCGCGAGCAGGCCCAGCGCCGCAATCACGCCGGCGCGGCGGTCGATGCGACGGGCCAGGACGGCGACGGCCAGACTCGCGACGGCCATGCCGAGGGTGGACGCATTGACGGCGAGACTGGCGCGCGCGGGCGAAGCCTCATAGTGACCCGCGAGCGAAGGCAGGATCGCCTGCGTCGCGAAGAGATCGACCAGGGTCAGGAACGCGAGAACGGCGATCGTCAGGGCGCGGAACGCGTTGCTTCCCGCCATCATGGGCGGATCGAGCGCGGGTCGGTCGATGAACATGGGTTCTCCCTTCGGGGGCGGGCGCGAACGCGCCCCTTGCGATGGCTATCCGGACGGGGGGAAGGCGCGGGGCGCGCGATGGCTCCGCGCGATGACGCTAGTCGTTCGGCAGGATCGCTCCGTCGACGACTTCGTGCAGGACAAAGCCCTCGATCGGGTCGAATTCGCCGATCCAGGGTTGCCGATCCAGCACGCGCAGCGTATCGGCCCGCCCCGCCTCCCGGCGCTGCCGGATGCCGGAGCTGCTGAAATCGATGTCCTTCGACTGATCCTCGCCCTCGATGTGCGGCGCATTGAGACGCACGACATGCATGCGCGTCATGCATCCGTAGGACTTCAGCATCTTCAGCCGTTCCGTCTTGAGGTCCGCCGCCGGGACATGCGCCGAAAGCTCCATGATGATGTGCCGCAACCGGTGCATCTGCTGCTGGCGGGCGACCTGGCTCAGGGTTCGACTGGCGAATTGGACATCCTTCTGTCGGCTCAGGACTTCCGCGATCGAGGAGGGCTCGCGCCCATGCGGTCCCCAGATCTGGACGGAGAGGACGAGCGAATTCAGGCGCGGCCTGTCGTCGAATACGGCTTCGATCGGCGTGTTCGAAAGAATGCCGCCATCCCAGTAGAGCTGGCCGTCGATGCGAACCGCGGGAAAGGCCGGCGGCAGGGCGCCGGAGGCCATGACATGCTCGAAGCCCAGTCGCTCGTCGCGGCTGTCGAAATAATGCATCTCGCCGGTCGAGACATTCGCCGCGCCGACGGTCAGTCTCGGCGAGTTCGCGTTCAGCAAGTCGAGATCGATCAGATCGCCCAGCGTGTCGCGCAGCGGCCGGGTCGAATAATATCCGGCGCGCTCCGGCCCCAGCGGCAGCGCCGAACTCAGGAAGGCGAGCGGATTGGGTTCGAAGAAGTTGGGCAATCCGGAGACGATCGTCGAGAGATTGGCCATGAGGCCGCCCACGCCCGGCAGATTGGCGAGAAAATCGGTCGGCTTGGCCAGCGCGACCCGCTTCCAGAACTCTTCGATGCGCGCCAGCCGCTCGGCCACCGGATTGCCGGCGATGAGCGCCGCGTTGATGGCGCCGATCGAGGTGCCGATCACCCAGTCCGGCTCGATCCCGGACTCGTGCAGGGCCTCGTAGACGCCGATCTGATAGGCGCCCAGAGCCCCGCCGCCCTGGAACACCAGCACGATCTGGCCGACGTCGGGTTTCGCCCGCCGGGGCGCGGCGGCGGCGCTCGTCTGGGCTTTGTTGGCGGCGGCGTTTGACATCGTCGGCTCCTGAAAGCGAAGGAAATACTGTGGGCGAAGAAGGTGTTGCGCGGCTGTGTCTGCTCGCGCGCCTGCGCGCGCGACGAAAGGTCTGACGAATTCACGGCTGCCGGCGCGGTAGCGCCGACCGGGTAAGCTGTTCGGCTCGGTTCGATGAACAGTTCGCCGCAAGGGCGCGGGTTGTTACTTCCGGCGCGCGATTTCACGGGCCCCGGCGAGCGGGTCGCGACGGCGCCGCGAGGGCTCACGGTCGGCGGAACCTTGCCGCGAAAAGGCCGGAGCCGGGGAAAAACGGCGTTTGTCCCGACCGATTCGACCCTTGCAGCCGGGAAATCGCGGGGCGCCCTTGATCTCCCGTTGCGGTTCGTGGCACGCAGCCCGCAAGACAGCGGCCGCGACGCCGCGCGCAAGGGGGAAACAATGGACGCTCGCCAGCCCTGGTACAAAGTCCTTTATATTCAGGTATTGATCGCCATTGCGCTCGGCATATTGCTGGGCTGGCTCGCGCCCGACATCGCCAAGGACGACTGGATCAACCTGCTCGGCCGCGCCTTCGTGAAGCTGATCAAGATGGCGATCATGCCGATCATCTTCTGCACGATCGTCTCCGGCATCGCGCATATCTCCGAGGCCAGGAGCGTCGGCCGCGTCGGCGTCAAGGCGCTGGTCTATTTCGAGGCCGTCTCGACATTGGCGCTCGTCATCGGCATCGGCGTCGGTCTGGCGTGGCAGCCCGGCGCCGGCTTCCCCGCCAAGGACCCGACGCCCGAACAGGCGGCGCAGATCAAATGCTATGTCGAGACCGCTTCGAAGACGAAGCCGGTGGACTATCTCCTGCATATTATTCCGGACAGCGTCGTCGGCGCCTTCGTCAGTTCGCCCGAGGGCGGCGGCTGCGGCAGCGGCCCGCAGGTCTTCCAGATCGGCGACGTATTGCAGGTGCTGTTCTTCGCCGTGCTGTTCGGCTTTGCGCTGATGGGCATGCGCGAGCGCGGCCACGCGCTGCGCGGCCTCATCGACGACGCGGCGCAGGCGATGTTCGGCGTCATCGGCATCATCATGAAGGCGGCGCCCGTGGGCGCCTTCGGCGCCATGGCCTTCACCATCGGCAAATTCGGCCCCAGCGCGCTCGGCAATCTGCTGAACCTGCTGCTGACCTTCTATGTCACCTCGCTGCTCTTCGTGATCGTCGTGCTGGGGATCGTGGCGCGCATCGCGGGCTTCTCGATCCTCAGCTTCCTGAAGTTCATCAAGGACGAGTTGCTGATCGTGCTCGGCACCTCGTCCTCCGAAAGCGCCCTGCCCTCGCTGATGCGCAAGCTCGAAGTCCTCGGCTGCTCCAAGCAGGTCGTCGGCCTCGTGGTGCCGACGGGCTATTCATTCAATCTGGACGGCACCAACATCTACATGACGCTGGCGACTCTGTTCATCGCGCAGGCGCTGCACATCGATCTCTCCACCGGCCAGCTCGTCACCATTCTGCTGGTCGCCATGCTGACCTCGAAGGGCGCGAGCGGCGTGACCGGCGCGGGCTTCGTGGTGCTGGCGGGCACGCTCGCGGCGGCCGACGCGCGCCTCGTGCCCGGCCTCGCCGTCGTGTTCGGCATCGACAAGTTCATGAGCGAGGTGCGCGCGTTGACCAACATCGTCGGCAACGGCGTCGCCTGCGTCGTGGTGTCGTGGTGGGAAGGCGAGCTCGACCGCGACAAGATGCGCTCCGCCTTCGCCGCCGACCGGGCGAATCCGCAAATCGCCGCGGCGGAATGAAGCCGGAACCCCCTCCCGCAAGCGGGAGGGGGCGGCGGCGTCAGCGGCCCCAGAAGCCGGTGAGCGTCGCCTTGGCGAGCGTGTGGAAATGCAGGTTGAAGCCTACGAAGGCCGCCGAGGCGTTCGCGTCGGCGTCGATCTTGTCGGTGTCGAGCGCGAACACCGTGAATTGATATCGGTGCGGCTTGTCGCCCTTGGGCGGGCAAGGGCCGCCATAGCCGGGCGCGCCGAAATCCGTGCGGCTCTGGATCGCGCCCTTGGGCGCGACGTCGCTCTTGGGATCGCCCGCGCCCTTGGGCAGGCTCGTCACGTCGGCGGGAATGTTGAACATCACCCAATGCCAGAAGCCGCTGCCGGTCGGCGCGTCGGGATCGTAGACCATCAGGGCGAAGCTCTTGGCCTCCTTCGGCGCGCCGGACCACGCCAGCGCCGGCGAGACATTCTTTCCCGTGCAGCCGAAGCTGTTGAAGACCTGCTCGTCGGCGATTTTGCCGCCCGCGCGGATGTCGGGGCTCGTGAGCGAAAAGGCCTGCGCGGCGCTCGCGCTCATGGCGAGGCCGATCGCCAGCGCCGTTGTCCAACCTGTCTTTTTCATTGCGCAACTCCCGGAGTTTTGGCGCCCGGACATCCCCGCCCGCCGCCGCATCGCAGGTGTGGGGGCTCGCAAGGGCGCATTCAAGAGGCGCCCGGGATTTCGTCTGGGGAAACCCGATTTTGTGCAGCGCCCCCGCGTCCGCGATAACCACGAATTTCATTCGAGCAAATTTTGTTTATCGCCGCTGCGGAGCGCCTAAACCTGCAGCTTGCGATATTGCCCCGGCGACAGGCCGACGGCCTTGCGGAACTGGCGCGTCAGCGCGGTCTGGTCGGCGTAGCCGCTTTCCAGCGCGATCTGGCTGATCGGCATCGCCGTTCGGCGCAGCAGGCCGCAGGCGTGATCGATGCGCAGCCGCGTGAGATATTGCCCCGCCGAATGGCCGAACATGGCGCGGATGCGCTGATCGAACTGGAACGGCGAGAGTTTGGCGCGCTCGGCGAGTTCGCCCACCCGGAGCGGCGCATCGATGTGGCTCTGCGCGTAACGCAGGGCGGCGGCGAGCGCGCGGGCCTCGCCCGGCGCGACATGCGCGGGTTGCAGATCGCGCGACAGGCCGACCAGACCGACGATCTCGCCGGCGCGGCCGATCAGCGGCGCTTTCCAGGTCAGGCACCAGCCCTCGCGGCCGCCGGGATAGAGATGCAGTTCGAGTTCGCCCTTCAGCGCCGGACCGCCGGCGAGAAGCGCCCGGTCCTGCGCGGCGTAGCGTTGGCCCAGCGGCGCGGCGAAGACCGCGTCGGCCGTCAGGCCGATCAGCTCCGCCTTGCGCTTCCGTCCCGTGCGTTCGACCAGCGCGAGATTGACGGCGACGTAGCGGCCCTGCGCGTCCTTGAGGAAATACACCGTGTCGGCGACGCCGTCGAACAGCGCATCGCCGGCGAAGGGCGCGCGCAGGGCGCCCAGCAGCGCCGCCAATGCGGCCGATTTGTCAGCGCCGGCTTCGGAATTGGCCAAGACCCCTCCCCTTCGCGGCGGCAAACTGCAGCTCACGCCACCAACCCGCGAGCCCGCCGTGACAACGAACATTTTCGCCGGAACCATGCCCGCCCTGATGACGCCCTGCACGCCGGCGCGTCAGCCCGATTTTGACGCGCTCGTGCGCAAGGGCAAGCAGCTTGTCGAAGCCGGGATGGTCGCTGTGGTCTATTGCGGCTCGATGGGCGACTGGCCGCTGCTGACGGATGAGCAGCGGATGGAGGGCGTCGAGCGGCTGGTCGGCGCCGGCCTGCCGGTCGTGGTCGGCACGGGCGCGCAGAACACGCGCCGCGCCGCCGCCATCGCCGCCCATGCGAAGAAGGTCGGGGCCGCGGGCCTCATGCTCATTCCGCGCGTGCTCTCGCGCGGTTCCTCGCCGGCCGCGCAGCGCGCCCATTTCGAGGCGGTGCTGGAGGCGGGCGTCGATCTGCCCTCGGTGATCTACAACAGCCCCTATTACGGCTTCGAGACCCGGGCCGAATTGTTCTTCGCGCTGCGCGAGCGCCATCCGCATCTCGTCGGCTTCAAGGAATTCGGCGGCGCCGCGGCGCTGCGATACGCCGCCGAACATATCACCGGCCGCGATCCCGCGCTGACGCTGATGGTGGGCGTCGATACGCAGGTCGTGCACGGCTTCGTCAATTGCGGCGCCGTGGGCGCCATCACCGGCATCGGCAATGTGCTGCCGCGCGAAGTGCTGCAACTCGTCGAACTCTGTCGCCGCGCCGCGCGGGGCGATGGCGCGGCGCGCCGGCGCGCGCACGAACTCGACGGGGCGCTGGCGGTGCTCTCGTCCTTCGACGAGGGCCCGGACCTCGTCCTCTATTACAAGCATCTGATGACGCTGAAGGGCGATGCCGAATATGCGTTGCAGCTCGACGCCAGCGACGCGCTGAGCCCGTCGCAGCGCAGCTATGCCGAGGCCCAGCTCAAGCTCTTCGACGCCTGGTACGCCGAGTGGAGCCGCGCCGATGCAGGTCGTTGATTCGCACACCGAGGGCGAACCGACGCGGCTCGTCGTCTCCGGCGGGCCGGAGCTCGGCGACGGGCCGCTCGCCGAAAGACGCCGCCGCTTCGCCGAGCGCTTCGACCGGATTCGCCGCTTCGCCATCAACGAACCGCGCGGCCATGACGCGCTGGTCGGCGCGCTGCTCTGCGCGCCGGTTCGCGACGACGCGACGGCCGGGCTGATCTTCTTCAACAACGCCGGCTATCTCGGCATGTGCGGCCATGCCGCCATCGGCGCGGCGGTGACCCTGGCGCATCTGGGCCGCATCGCTCCGGGCCGGCATCGTTTCGAGACGCCTGTGGGCGATGTCAAGGTCGAACTGCACGACCGCAACACCGTCACCATCGACAATGTCCCGAGCTACCGACTGCACAAGGGGTTGACGCTGGAGGTCGATGGCCTTGGCAGGGTCAGCGGCGACGTCGCCTGGGGCGGCAACTGGTTCTTTCTCGCCGAGACCGCGCCCTGCCCGATCGACACGGGTCATGTGGCGCAGCTTACGGCAGCGGGAAACGCGGTCCGCGCCGCGCTGACGCGCGAGGCGATACGGGCGCCCGACGGCGCCGAAATCGATCATGTCGAGTTCTTCGCGCCCGCCGGCGAAGGCGCCGACAGCCGCAATTTTGTCCTCTGCCCCGGCGCCGCCTGGGATCGCTCGCCCTGCGGCACCGGCACCAGCGCCAAGCTCGCCTGCCTCGCGGCCGACGGCAAGCTCGCGCCCGGCGCGCCCTATGTGCAGGAAAGCCCGGTCGGCGGCCGATTCCGCGCGAGCTACCGGCCGGGCCCGAACGGAACTGTGCTGGCGCGCATCACCGGCCGCGCTTGGGTGACGGCGCAGACGACGCTCGTTCTCGACCCCGCCGACCCCTTTCCCCAAGGCTTGGCCGGCTTCGCGTGAGGCTCCGGGCGACGGCCGCGCCCGCGCTTTTGGAAAAGCCAGTATAGAGCCCCATTTCGGGTGGATGATCCGTCCGAATTCCCTTACTATTGCATTTGGCAATGCATCCCCTGACGGGACATGTGCGTACTCAACGTAATGCGGGGGCGATGAACCTGGGCCCTTCCCGCCGGGCCGGACGAAAAATACGAAAGTTTTATGCCGCGCCGCACCCGAAAGACACCGGCCCAGCCGAGCCCGGACAGTGTGGCGAAGGGCGCCGTCTCGCTGTCCGCCGAGGACGTCGAGGAATTCGTCGTCGCGGGAATCCGCGAGGCGCGCAAGACCACGCGCGCGATCCGGGCGGAATTCGGCAGCGACGTGGATTTTCTGGTGGCGTTGCTGCGCCGCGACCCCGCGCCGGCCGACCTGCTTTCCGACTGCCGCTTCCTGCTGGACCGTCTGGGCACGCTGTCGGAACTCGACAGCGCATCGCGCGGGCGGCTCGAGAGCCTTTGCGAGGAGGGCGGCTGCACGATCTCGGGCGAATATGTGCGGCGCCGGCTCGATTCGGCCCGCGCCATCGAGGAGAGCCTGTGGCTGCAACGCGCGCAGTCCGGCCCGGTGGCGACGAACCTTGTCGCCGTCCAGCGCTATCTCACGCGCGCCTTCATCGGCAAAAAGCAGGAAAAGATCGGCCTGCTCTATCTCAACTCGCGCAACATGGTGCTGGGCTTCGAGATTGTCGCCAAAGGCCGCTACAATGTCGTGAACACCGACGTGAAGACGATCCTGGCCTCGGTGTTCCGCTTCGGCGCCGACGGCTTCATCATCTCGCACAACCACCCCAGCGGCGTGGTGACGCCCTCGGAAGCCGACATCGCGCTGACCCGCAAGATCCAGGGCGCCGCCGAATTCGTCGGCCTGCGCATGTTCGACCATATCATCGTCGGCGGCGATCGGTTGTTCAGCTTCCGCATGGCGGGCCTGACCGAAGACCCGCCGCACTGACGCCGCACGCCGGCGCCGGCGGTGCGACCCCGCGAACGCCGCCCGGGACGCCGCTTTACAGGCGCTTAACCGCTCGCCTCGAATTTGGCGCGACGTAGAGAAAGCGTTGGCGGGAACCTCGCTACCCTCGGACCATTCCATGGTCGGCCCGAGCGCCGCCGAATGAGGGGACGGGCGAGAATGTTCGCGGCAGGACCGGGCATGCAAGGGATCGCCGCGGCCGGCCGCTCCCTCGCCAACTTTCCGCATCGATTTCAGCGCAGGACCTCCGACGGCGTCTACCGCCCGGAGATCGACGGATTGCGGTTCCTCGCCATCGCCTGCGTCATCTTCGGGCATGGCGCCGAGCGCGCGATTCGGTTTTTCCCCAGCTGCCGGCAGGCGCTGGAGGGCGGCGACCTCGACCGCTATCTCGACCTCGCGCCCTTCGGCGTGCATCTGTTCTTCGCCATCAGCGGCTTCATCCTCGCCCGACAGGCGATCAAGGCCCATGTCGATCCGCTCGGATTCACGTTTCTGAAAGCCTATTTCAGCCGCCGGGCGCTGCGCATCGAGCCGCCTTACATTCTGCTGCTGATCGCCACCTGGGCCCTGATCGGCCTGACCGGCTATGTCCCGGAGGGAACGCACCGCTTCGATGCCGAGCCGCATTCGCTGACGCTCAGTCTGCTGGGCGCGCTTTTCTATGTCCACGATCTCGTCTGGGGGACCTTTCCGCGCCTGTTTCCGCCGGGATGGTCGCTGGAAGTCGAGGTTCAGTTCTACCTGCTCGCGCCGCTGCTGTTCTGGCTGTGGTCGCGGCTGACGGCGACCGGGCCCCGCGTCGGGCTGTCCCTCGCGCTGCTGGCGGGAGGGGCCTTTGTATCGAGCCTCGATCTGAAGACCCTCGGTCCCCTGCATGTCGAATATTCGCTGCTGCGCGCCTTCGACTTCTTCTGGCTCGGCATCGTCCTAGCCTATGGGCGAGGCGCGATCGCCGCCGCGCTGTCGGCGCTGCCGGCGGCCCTTGTGGGCGCGCTGGGCTGGTGCGGCCTTGCGCTTTGCGTTGCGCTGCCGATGCCTTCGGAAGCCCATCCCGCGCTGTTCCCCGAGCTGGCGCGATTGCCCGGCGTCTACCTCGGCGTGACCGCCATGTTCGCGAGCGCGTTCGACGCGCGCTCGCCGTTTCGCGGCTTCTGCGCCCGGCCCTGGATCAGCCTGATCGGCGGCGCCTGCTATTCGATCTATCTCGTCCACCTGCAGGTGATTCAGGTGCTCTCCGCGCTGCTTTTCAAACTCGCCCCGAACCTGCCCGTGGCCGGCGTCGCGTTGGCGATGGGTCTGGCGGCGGCGGCGACCCTGGCCGTGGGCCTGACCTATTACGTGCAGGTCGAGCGGCGCTTCATGGCGCGGGACTGGCACCTGCGCGCGCTCGCCGCGGCGAAGCGGCCGCTGACGGCCTTTCGCGCGACCGGCGCCGCGGAAGATGGCGAACCGGCGCCGCCGGCGAGGCCGGCTTCCGCAAGACGGCGGCGCGCGGCCTGAGCGAAGCCCGTCGCTAGGCCGTCTTGCCCGGGTAGTCGCAGAGATCCTTGATCGGGCAGGCGGCGCATGCCGGCGCGCGCGCCTTGCAGGTGTAGCGGCCGAACAGGATCAGCCAGTGATGCGCGTCGGCGAGGAAGCGCTCGGGGATGATCTTCATCAGGCCGTCCTCGACTTCGCGCGGCGTCTTCCCCTTCGCGAGCGGGATGCGGTTGGAGACGCGGAACACATGCGTGTCGACCGCCAGCGTCGGCTCGCCGAAGGCGACGTTCAGCACGACATTGGCGGTCTTGCGCCCGACGCCGGGCAGCGCTTCCAGGGCGTCGCGGTCGTGCGGCACTTCGCCGCCATGCTTGTCCAGCAGCGCCTGCGAAAGCGCGATGACGTTCTTCGCCTTGGTCTTGTAGAGGCCGATGGTCTTGATCGTCTCGGCGAGCGCCGCCTCGCCGAGCGCCACCATCTTCGCCGGGGTGTCGACGGTCGGAAACAGATGCCTTGTCGCCTTGTTGACGCCAACGTCGGTCGCCTGCGCCGACAGGGCGACGGCCACCAGCAGCGTATAGACATTGGAATATTCAAGCTCGGTCCGGGGCGTCGGCGCAGCCTGCGACAGGCGCTCGAAGACGGCCTCGGCGCGGGCGCGGGCGGCGGCGAGCCGGGCGGAGGGGCGCGGCGTTTTGGCCGGCGCGCGGCGTTTGATCTGTGTCATGGCGCGGTTATATTGAGCCGGGGAGCGCAGGCCAAGATGCGAGTCCGGGGCAAAGTCCATGCAACGACCTGACGGCGCCGAGGAGCCCGCGATCTTCGAGTCGCGCCTGCATCCGCACCGCTCGCTCGACGCGGGCGGATTCCGGCTGCTGATGGCCGGGACCTTCGTCGCCACGGCGCTCCTCAGCCTGCCCTTCTATCTCATGGGGGCCTGGCCGATCGTCGGCTTCCTCGGTCTCGACGTGCTCGGCCTATACATCGCCTTTCGCGTCAATTTCCGCGACGCGCGCGCCTACGAGCATTTGCGCCTGACCTATTTCGAGCTGCGCTTCGCCCGCGTGAACGCCGCCGGCCTCCGGCGGGAATGGCGACTCACGCCGGCCTGGGTGCGATTTGAGCGGGTCGACGACGAGGAATACGGTCCGCAGCGCCTGTCGATCCACAGCCGGGGCCGGCAATGGGAAGTCGCGCGCTGCCTCGGCCCGGACCAGAAGGCCGAATTCGCGACGCGCTTCACGGCGGCGCTGGCCGAAGCGCGGCGCGGGCCGCGCTTCGAGCCGACGGACCCGCGCGACTGAGCGCTACAGCTTCACCCAGGCGCCGTTGGCCCGCGACGACCGCACCGCGGCCTCGACGAAAGCGAGGCCCTTGACGCCGTCGACGATGCCGGGGAATTCGACGCCCGCCGGCGCCGGCTGGCCGGAACGGGCGGCGACGATCGCGGCCGCGACTTCCGAATAGATGTTGGCGAAACCCTCGAGATAGCCCTCGGGATGGCCGGGCGGGATGCGCGTCACTCGCGCCGCCGTCGCGCCGGAATCCGGGCCGCCGCGCGTCACGATGCGGGTGGACTGGCCGAGCGGCGACCAGAACAGTTCGTTCGGGTTGGCCTGCACCCAGAGCAGGCCGCCCCGGGTCCCGTAGACCCGCAGCCGCAGCCCGTTCTCGTTGCCGGGGGCCACCTGGCTCGCCCACAGGCTGCCGCGCGCGCCATTGGCGTAGCGCAGCATCATCTGCACATTGTCGTCGAGCCGGCGACCCTCGCCGAACGCGGTGAGTTCGGCCGCAATTTCCGTCAGTTCGACGCCGCAGACATAGTCGGCCAGATTATAGGCGTGGGTGCCGATGTCGCCGAGCGCGCCGCCGGCGCCCGAGCGGGCGGGATCGGTGCGCCATTCCGCCTGCTTGTTGCCGGTCTTTTCCGTCGCCTCGGTCAGCCAGTCCTGGGGATATTCCACCTGCACCAGGCGGATTTCGCCCAGTTCGCCGTTCTTCACCATTTCGCGCGCGCGGCGCACCAGGGGATAGCCGGTGTAATTGTGGGTGAGCGCGAAGATGCGCCCGGACGCCTCGACCGCCGCCTGCATCTGCCGGCCTTCGGCCAGCGACAGCGCGAGCGGCTTGTCGCAAATGACATGAACGCCCGCCTTCAGGAAGGCGAGCGTCGGCCCGAGATGGGCATGATTCGGGGTGACGATCGCCACCGCCTCGACGCCGTCCGGCCGGGCGGCCTCGGCCTTCGCCATGGTCTCGTAATCCTCGTAGATCCGGTCGGGCGCGAGGCCGAGCGCCGCGCCCGAGCGCCGCGCCTTTTCCGGCGTGGCCGACAGCGCGCCGGCGACGAATTCGTAATGCCCGTCCATGCGCGCGGCGAGCCTGTGCACCGCGCCGATGAAGGCCCCTTCGCCGCCGCCGACCATGCCCAGCCGGACCTTGCCGCCGCGGATCGCGTCGCCGCGCCCCTCAATCGCCATGAAATGTCCTCCCTCGACCCGGACCTGCGGCCCGGCGGCCCCTGTTGTCGACGGCGGCCGCGGCCGCGTCAAGACGCGCCGCGACCGGGGCGCCGCTTGCCCCGCGCGCGGGCGTTCTCTATACGCGGCAAGCCGTTGCGAGGAGCCCCCATGGGCATGGCGCCAAAAATCGAATCGAGCGGGGGCGCGCGCCTGCCAGAGCCGGAGGACTCCGACTCCTCGATCGCGCGACTGGCCGTGCTGGCCAGGACGCACGCCGTGCTGTTGCGCCGCATCGGGCTGGGCATCAGCATCCTCATCATCTCGATTTCGACCCTCATTTTTGGCCGCACCCTCATCGGCATCGACCCCGTCAGCTTCGAGGCCGCCTTTGCGGCCACCGGCGCGGATCAGATCGCGGCGGCCTTCGGCCTCGCCTGCGTCAGCTATGTCGCGCTGACCGGCTACGACGGGCTGGCCCTGCGCCATCTCGGCGCCAAGGTGCCCTACCGGCTCACGGCGCTGGCCTCGTTCACCAGCTACGCCATCTCCTTCACGCTCGGCTTTCCCCTCGTCACCGGCGGCGCCGTGCGCTTCTGGCTCTATGGGCCGGCCGGGCTCTCGGCGGGCAAGGTCGCGAGCCTGACCGTCGTGGCCGGCGTCACTTTCTGGCTCGGCATGGGGCTGGTGCTCGGTCTCGGCTTTCTCGTCGACGCCAACGCCATCGGCGAGATCACCCATCTCGCCACCTGGGCCAATCGGGCGATCGGTCTGGCGCTGTTCGGCGTGCTGCTGGCCTATCTCGTCTGGGTGACGCGCATGCGCCGGCGCGGCGCCGGCGTCTTCCTGCATTTCAAGCTGCCGGGTCCGCTGCTGACGCTGGGCCAGACGGCCCTGGGCGTCGTCGACGTCTGCGCCGCCGCCGGCACGCTCTATGTGCTGCTGCCGAAAGGCCATGCGGTCGGCTACGTCGCCTTCTGCGCCCTCTATTCCTTCGCCGCGATGCTGGGCATCGCGAGCCACTCGCCGGGCGGGCTCGGCGTGTTCGAGGCGACCATGCTGAAGGGCGTGGGCGGCTCGAGCGATCAGTTGCTCGCCTCGCTGCTGCTGTTCCGCGTGGTCTACTATCTCGTGCCCTTCGTGCTCGCGCTCGCCCTGCTCGGCGCCAACGAGGCCATTCGTCGCTGGCGCTCCTTGCGCGATGCGATGGAAACCACCAAACTGGAAGCGGACGAGTAGGCGGCGCCTGCGCCCTTTTTCGCAAACCGGCAAGAGTTGTTTCGCGATGAACGCCAGAGACGCCGCCCGCCGCGACCTTCGGGAGCAGATCCGTTCGTCCTTCGCCGCCAAGCTGATCGACGCGATACCGGAGCCGGCGCTTCTGGTCGATTCCGACGGACGCGCCGCCGCCGCCAATCGCCACGCGCTGGATCTGTTGCCGACCCTTCGGCTCGGCGAGCCGCTCGTGCTGGCTTTGCGCTCGCCCGACGTGCTCGACGCCATCCGCCGCGTGACCGCCACCGGCGAAGGCGAAACGACGCTGTGGAGCGAGCGCGTGCCGATAGAGCGGCTTTTCGAGGTTTGCGTCGGCCCGCTCGACCTGCCCTCGGGCGACGTCGTCGCCGTGCTGCTGACGTTGCGCGATCTCACCGAGACGCGGCGCGTCGAGCGCATGCGCGCCGATTTCATCGCCAATGCGAGCCACGAATTGCGCACTCCGCTCGCCTCCCTGCTCGGCTTCATCGAGACGCTGCAAGGCTCGGCGCATGCCGACGCCCGCGCGCGCGAAAAATTTCTCGCCATCATGCGCGAACAGGGCCGCCGCATGGCGAGGTTGATCGACGATCTGCTGTCGTTGTCGCGCATCGAGCAGAAGCAGCATGTGCGGCCGGAGGCGGCGGTGGATCTGGCCCAGGTCGCGCGTCACGTCGCCGATACGCTGGCTCCGCTGGCGCGCGAATTGGGCGTGGAACTGAAGCTCGCGGCGGAGGATCAGATCACCGTCACCGGCGACCGCGACGAACTCGTTCGGGTGGCCGAAAACCTGATCGAGAATGCGATCAAATACGGCGCGCGCGGCGAGAAGGGCAAACCCGACAAGGTCGAGGTGAGCGTGGTGAAATCCGTCAAGGAGGGCTCGCTGGTGGTGCGCGACTTCGGACGCGGAATCGCCCCGGAACATCTGCCGCGACTGACCGAACGGTTCTACCGCGTCGACGCCGGACAGAGCCGCGCCAAGAACGGCACCGGGCTCGGCCTCGCCATCGTCAAGCACATATTGGCGCGCCATCGCGGACGGCTCACGATCACCAGCCGTCCCGACCACGGCGCGACCTTTACCGCCATCGTGCCGCTGCGCGACCGGTGACCGGATTCACATCCGGAATTGCGAAACCGCTTTATTTTAATCATATCAATTACATGATTTGTCATACAATCTACATGCAAACTTCATAGAAACAGCGCCGTCGGGGCCTATACCGATGGAGCCCGGACCGGTTCGCCAATGGCGCTTCCTGCCGCGGGTCGACTTTTCTCTTTCCCAGAGGCGTCCATGTTTCTTCGATCTTTCCTCAGCGCGGCGGTCGTCGCGGCGAGCGTGACCTGTGCGTTCGCGGCCGACATCTCCGGCGCGGGAGCCACCTTCCCCTTCCCGATCTACGCCAAGTGGGCCGACGCCTATAAAAAGGAAACCGGCGCCGGACTGAACTATCAGTCGATCGGCTCGGGCGCGGGCATCAAGCAGATCAAGGCCAAGACGGTGACCTTCGGCGCGACCGACGCGCCCCTGACCGCCAAGGATCTCGACGCCGCCGGTCTCGAGCAGTGGCCGATGGTCATGGGCGGCATTGTCCTCGTCGTGAACCTCGACGGCATCAAGTCCGGCGACATCGCCATCGACGGTCCGACCCTCGCCAAGATCTTCCTCGGCCAGATCACCAAGTGGAACGATCCGGCCCTGAAGGCGCAGAATCCCAAGGCTGCGCTCCCGGATCTCGACATCGCCGTCATTCACCGCGCCGACGGCTCGGGCACGACCTTCAACTTCACCGACTATCTCTCCAAGGTCTCGCCCGACTGGCAGTCGAAGATCGGCGAATCGACCTCGGTCGAATGGCCGCTCGGCATCGGCGCCAAGGGCAATGACGGCGTCGCCAACAATGTGGCCGGCACCAAGGGCTCCATCGGCTATGTCGAATACGCCTATGCCAAGCAGAACAAGCTGACCTACGCCAACATGATCAACAAGGCCGGCAAGGTCGTCAGCCCGACGATCGAGTCGTTCCAGGCCGCCGCCGCCAACGCCGACTGGGAGCATGCTCCCGGATTCTACGTCGTGCTGACCGACCAGCAGGGCGAGCAGTCGTGGCCGCTGACCGCCGCGACCTTCATCCTCATGTACAAGAAGCCCGCCGATGTCGCCGCCTCGAACGATGCGCTGAAGTTCTTCAGCTTCGCCTTCGACAAGGGCGCCGACATGGCCAAGGAACTGGACTACATCCCGATGCCCGCCAAGGTCGTCGAGCTGATCAAGAAGGCCTGGGCTGCGGATATCGCGCAGAAGTAAGGCCAACGCCAAATGCGGCCGACGGCGCCCCGCCGTCGGCCGCGTCCCCATGAACGGACGCTTTCGGAGCAGGATATGACGGCTTCAGCCATGGACAGCGCGGAGGCGAGGAGCGTCCCCAAGGATCGGTCGCACGCGCTCGATCGCCTGAAGTTCGGCGACCGCGCCTTCGCGTTCCTGACGCTCGCCGCGGCCGTGTTCGTGCTGCTGCTCCTGCTCGGCGTCGCCATCTCGCTGTTCATCGGCGCCCTGCCCGCCTTCACGACATTCGGCATCGACTTCTTCATCAGCGACGCCTGGAGCCCGCCCAAGGAGCGCTTCGGCGCGGCGGCGGCGATCTACGGCACCGTGGTGACCGCCATCATCGCCATGCTGATCGGCGTTCCCGTCGGGCTCGGCATCGCCGTCTTTCTGACCGAGCTATGTCCGCCGGCGCTGCGCCGGC
>Ga0316217_10003766_pt1 | contig 16923 bp, 15 predicted proteins | sample 1anoAmetaG_FD_203633 | JGI IMG/M metagenome (GOLD analysis project Ga0316217, IMG submission 203633) | Freshwater microbial communities from Trout Bog Lake, Wisconsin, USA - 1anoA | ecosystem: Environmental > Aquatic > Freshwater > Lake > Hypolimnion/Profundal zone | place: USA: Wisconsin...
CTGGGCCCGCAGATCTGTTCAAAAGACGTGCTGCTCTACATTGCCGGACGGTGGAGCACGGAGGCCGCGCAATACAAATCTGTCGAGTGGTGTGGCGAGGCCGTGGCGGCTATGAGCCTGGACGCGCGCGCCACCATCGCGAACATGTCGGTCGAAATCGGTGCGAAGTTCGGTCTGTTCGAGGCCGATGAGAAGACGCTGGAATTTGTGCGCCCGCGCGCCAAGCGTCCGTTCACGCCGGTGTTCGCCGACCAGGATGCGGAGTTCGACGCCTGGCACCGCATCGACGGCTCTGCCATCGCCCCGCAAGTGGCGCTGCCCCATTCGGTGGGCAACGTGGTGGAAGTTGGCAAGGCCGCCGGCCAGGTCATCCAGCAGGCCGTGATTGCCACCTGTTGTAACGGTCGCATCGAGGATTTCGAGATCGCCTTACGCATCTTGAAAGGACGCCATGTCGCTCCCGGCGTCCGCCTGTATGTCGCCCCCGCATCCTGGGAGCTATACAAGGACGCCATGTCGCGCGGCCTGCTGATGGAACTGATCGAGGCCGGCGCGATGATCGGCAATCCCGCGTGCGGGTTCTGCACGGGGTTTCAGGGAGTGCTCGCCCCGGGCGAACACTGCATCGCCGCCGTTCCCCGCAACTTCAAGGGCCGCATGGGCAGCAACGAATCCAGTATTTATCTGGCTTCGCCCGCTACCGTGGCGGCGTCGGCCATTGCCGGCAAGATCACCGATCCCAGGGAGTTCAGCTAATGTCGATATACAAAGGACGCGCGCGCAAGTTCGGCGACAACATCGACACGGACACGGTGGCCCCGGGAAGCTCGCTCCACCTGCCGATGGAGGAGATGAAGCTGCATGCCTTCGCCCCGGTATACAAGGACTTTCACCAGAGCCTGCAGCCGAATGACGTAATTGTTGCCGGCAAGAACTACGGCTGCGGCTCCAGCCGCGAGCAGGCTACCGCGGTCGTTAAGGCGCTGGGCATCGAATACGTGGTTTGCGAGTCCATGGCGAGAATCTATCTGCGCAACTGCACGGCGGTGGGAGTCTATCCGGTGCTCGCGCCGGGAGTGGCGGCGCTGTTTGAAGAGGGCGATCCCATTGAAATTGATACCGACCAAGGGCTGGTATTGAACCCACGTACGGGCAAGACTGCCAGGTTCTACGCGTTGCAGGGCATACCGCTGGAGACCCTGGAGGCGGGCGGCATTATTCCCCTGCTCAAGCGCAAAGTGGAAGAGGCCAACGCCAGGCAATGATCCCGCTCGACGAGATCGTGGCAGAGGCAGGCACCAGGCGGCAGGACTCCGGGCGCTTTCCTCAGGCAAGCAGGAGCAGGGAAGATCGAGTACCAGAACAGGGACATTCAGTGCAGACCCAGGGACCGTAACAGTTTCAGAATCCCCGGGCGAGACGAAAGAGGAACAGCCGTGGCTGAAGCGAGTGCAAGCGTGAGTGCCCAAGGCGTTGGCGTGCAAGGCGTGGACGCCAATGAGACGGTGGGGCGGGTAATCCGCCGCCTGATACCTTTCCTGGTCCTAGTCTTCGCCATGAACATGCTGAACCGCGTGAACCTAGGTTTCGCGGCGTTGCAGATGAACCGCGCCCTCAGCCTGACGGCGACCGCGTTTGGCATTGCCGGCAGCTGCTACTGGATCGGCTCGGTCGTCGCCGAGGTTCCCGGCACTGTGGCGCTGGGCCGCTGGGGCGCCCGCCGGGTGCTGGGCTGGATTCTGATTGCCTGGGGAGCCGTTGCTCTCTGCACCGGGTTTGTCCAAGGCGCCCAAAGCCTGTTTATCTGCCGCCTGGCGCTTGGTCTGGCCGAAGGCTGCGGACAGCCGGGCATCCTGCTGTACCTGACCTATTGGATTCCAGATACGCACCGCGCCCGCGTCAATTCCCGCTTTTTCCTTTGTCTCCCTCTCACCAACGCCATTGCATCCCCAGTCTCCGCCCTTATCATGCAGAACATGCACGGCTGGCTTAGTTTCGCCGGCTGGCGCTGGATGTTCGTGATCGAGGGCTTCCCGTCCATCATCATCGGCATCATCGCTTTTTACTACCTGACCGATCGGCCGAAGGATGCGGCCTGGTTGAGTGAGGCGCAGCGCAACTGGCTGCAGGAAACCATCGACCGCACCCACCCAGGCCCGCGCAAGCACGAGGGCCTAATGAGCGGTTTCTCCAATCCACTTTGCTATGTCTTCGGCCTTGGCTGGTTCGGTATCGCGTTCTTCATGAGTGCCATCACCATGTTCCTGCCCCTCGTGGTGCGCCAGCTTGGCTACCGCAACGTTTACGAAATCTCGCTGATCGCGGCGATTCCCTTCGTCATCGGCCTGTTTGCCATGCTGTTCTGGGGCAACCATGCGGACAAGAAGAAAGAGCGCATGTGGCATTCCGTGATTGCCGCCCTGGTCGGCGGTTTGGGGTGGTTGCTAGCCTACTGGACCAATTCTCCGGTACTGGTGATCACGTCGATCACCATTGCCGCGGCGGGCATGTATGCCGCGCAGGCCACCTTCTGGGCGTTGCCTCCGGCAGTGTTCAGCAAGAAGAGCATGGCGGTCGGATTGGCTCTCATCGCCACGCTGGGTCAGTTTGGCGGGCTGGTGGCACCCATCATCTTCGGCCGGATCCGGGATGTATATGGCAGCTACAATGCGGCGTATCTGACGGTGACGGTCGCGATGATCCTGACGGCCGGCGCCTCGCTCCTGGGGACGCTTTGGGGACGCGCCCGCAAGGCGCGCGAGCAGGCCATGGCAGGTGTTGCAGCCACCGCCCGCTGAAGTGGAGGCCCGCGGGGTCGCGGCCGGGCGGCGTTGCCAGCTGGGGATCAAGGCTAGGAGAAGCGAATGCGAGTGGCGAAGATTGCCATTGAAGAGCACGTTCAGATGCCGGAGGGTGCCGGTGCGCAGGTGAGCGCGGTTTGGCCGAAGGTGCAGCGGGAATTGATCGAGGAGATGGATCGGGGCGGAATCGAAATTGCGGTTCTGTCGCTGAGATCGGGCGGGATTCAGAACATCACCGACCCGCGTCAGGCTCTCGAATCGGCGCGCCGCAGCAACGATTTGATGGCGGAGCTGGTGGCCCGCTGCCCCCAACGCCTCCAGGCCTTTGCGTCCTTGCCGATGCTGGATGTGGAAGCCGCCGCCGAGGAGTTGACCCGCTCGGTCAAGCAGCTCGGCCTTAAAGGGGCTTTGGTCAAGGGCTTTTCCGATGGGAAATCGCCGGATGCTCCCGTGTATTACGATCTGCCGGAATACGCGCCTTTCTGGGAGACGGTCCAGGCGCTGGAGGTGCCATTCTATCTCCACCCGCGCTATCCGATGGGCACACCGCTTGACCTTGCCGGCCATCCCTGGTTCCGCGGCTCCGCCTGGTCGTTTGGAGCCGACACCGCGCTCCATGCACTGCGTCTGATGGCCAGCGGACTGTTTGACCGGTTCCCGAAGGCCACCGTCGTGCTGGGACACCTCGGCGAGACTTTGCCCAACGTGATGTGGCGCATCGATCACCGCCTGGCCGAGGAACGGCTCGGCATGCCCGCGCAGAGGCCTCTGAACCATTATTTGCGCAACAACTTCTACGTGACCACCAGCGGCAACTTCTACACCCCGGCACTGGTAAACGCGATCGCCAACCTGGGCGTCGAACGAGTGCTGTTTGCGGTGGACTTTCCCTGGGAGCGGGTCAGCGACGCCACCGGCTGGTTCGACCAACTGGACAGCATCAGCGAGCCGGATTGGGAGCGAATCGCCCGCACCAACGCCGAGAAACTGCTGCGACTGGGCTCGTTCGCCGTCTCCCGGTAGCGGCACACAAATCCGCCCGGTGATACACCAGGGGACAGGCTTTGCACCGGAGCGCCACTACGGCAGAGGCGATCCGGCGAGCGATACGCCACAGTCAAGAGAGCCTGAGAAGCGGTCTCATGAGTATGAATTCCTCCCAGTTTTGTTGATCCGAACGAGCGAAGCGAGTGAGGAATCTGTCGTTTGCTGAAACCAAGAGCAGATTCCTCGCTGTGCTCGGAATGACAATTTCTCATTCTATTTCCTTTCAGCCGCTGCGAATCCCAGGGCATATCAACTTGGAAACCGCTCTAATCAAATAACGGGGACTATAGCGGTTTCAGAGTAGCTGTTGACGGTTTGCGGTTGGGAAACCATGGTGGTTTATGAGCTAGAGTCGAAATCCCCAACATAGCGCCAAAGGCGGGCGCGAAGGTGGGGCACCAGTTCGTCTTTCAGGGCACACGAACCTTGTACCCAATACAAACTCTAGTGGCAATCGGCGATTCTGCCTGGATCAGATCAAAATCGTTCGCGGTGAAGCGAATGGCGATGGCAGCGTCGCAACTTCCTAAACCTTGAAGTAGTCCGATGGGTTACTGCAACCCTTGAATTGGAGCTGCGCCAGCCTCCTTATGCTCTGAAAATTTCATTAACTTTCAAGGTACCGTCGATGCGCCGTTCCTAGGTAGGTAAAGGATAGTGAGCTATTCTCCCTAGCAGTGGGCATCCAGGGATCACTGAGTTTGGTAAGGGGCTTGCAACATTCCAAGTCAGCCAAAGGATATTCAAAAGGAGAGGATTTCGAGACATGAGAAAACAAAAGGGCTTTTCGCTGATAGAACTTCTGATCGTGGTCGCGATCATACTGATCATTGCCGCCATCGCCATCCCCAACCTGCTGCGTTCGCGCATCGCCGCCAACGAAGCTTCGGCCGTAGGTTCGGTGCGGACCTACAACACCGCCGAGATCACCTATGCGGCCACCTACCCGAATTTGGGCTTCACCTGCACTGCGACGGATCTTGGACCAGCGAATGCCAACCTGATTGACAGCGTGCTGACCGCCGGCACCAAGAGCGGCTATACCATCGCCCTTTCCAATTGCGGCACCACTGCGCCCTTGGTCGCCTTCTTCGTGAACGCGGACCCGGTTAGCGCCGGCCAGACCGGGATTCGCCATTTCTGTTCGGATCAATCGGGCGTAATTCGCTACAACGCCACCGCCGCCTGCGCGGTCACGGATGCTCCGCTGCAATAAGTTGAGGCACTGAGCGTCTTAGTTCAAGTCCTCGAAAACGAGCCTAGAGGAAACTCGGGCTCGTTTGTTTTTGCCCGAGGAGAGAACTGGCGGCGGCAGTTCGGGCGGCGGACGCCGTCTGAGTGGTCGCCGGCAGCAGGATCAAGGGCGGTTTGGCCGCGGCACCAGGCATCACCGTCGCGTTGCCGCCGGTGGCGTTGCTGGCGGAGCTGGTTCCGAGCACCGAGAGAATCTCGACGGTTGTCGGTGGTGGTCGCAGGAGTGGGTTCGGAAGCAGTGACCGCCCCGGCAATCGGCGCGCTTTTTGGTACAAGTTCTCCGGCACCTGCTCTCCGATTGCAGGGTTCAGTTTTGCCCATCGTACGCCTTGTTCTACACGCTCTATCCAGTCCTTCTCCCAATTGTCCGTCTGGATGGCACCCACCCCACACCTGCGGTTCAGTACCTGTCTGATTGGCCTGGGCGACCGCTCGCTGAAGCGCAGAAGGGCTTCCAAGGGTGAGATCGCCAAGATTTGGTCGTTGGAGTCAGGATCGGTTTGGCGCAAATAGAATTCCAGAAGTTGTGCAAAGGTTTGCGGATATCATCCATGAATCGCAATAACTACCTTTTTTTCAACATTGTCTGGTGGCATCTCGATTGCTATGTAGGCTAATAGAATCTTAATTGGATTGCACATCCGGGTGTGGAGGCTAGCAGCTTTGCGGTGGTAACCGCCGGGCGATTCGACGCACTTCCCGAGATGGCAGGACTACATCATGGGAATAGGTACTTATCCCTCGCCCGCTCTAGACCGGCAACCGCCTTGGCCCAACAACCGCCGGCATGCCCGCGTCCCGTTTAACTCGACCTTTGAAGCATTTCATGACCGATTTGGCATGATAAATGGAAGTTCGCTGGACCTCAGCGAGGGTGGAATGTGCGGTACCCTCCCGGCGTACCTGCCATTCGACAGCACCGTACGTCTGAAGATTGCCTTGCCCGGCTGCCAGGAACCGGCCTCGATGCTGGCCCGGGGACGCTACATTCAAGGACATCGGTATGGCTTTGAATTCCTCGGTCTGAACCAATCGGTCCAGACGGCAATTTGCGATCTGGTTTCTCCCGATGCGACATCGGCCTACCTGATGTGTCCTGATCCGCTCCTATCGCGGGAACTGCAACGCCTGTTGCAGTCCATGAAAGTGGCCAAGGTAGCCTGCGGCGCTCCGAAGCTGTTCCCGGTACCCAATCCGTACATGGTAGTAATCGATTCCGCCTGGCCCCATTTTGTGGAGGTGCTTGAACTCCTGCGGGACGACGCGCGCGACTCGCGAATCCTGATCGTTGCCCTGCTTTCCGCTGACACGCCAATCAGGGCAACCGGCAGAAAAGGACCGGACCTATCGCTGCATAAGCCGCTTAACACGGCCTCGACGCAGCGGCTGATTAAGATCGCGTGCAACCTCCTTGGTGGGCGGAAGCAGCCGCGCCTGGGCAAAGGCGGCACCATTTAAGGTTGCTTAAGCCGCGGCGGGCGGTGGGCCGGGAGCGGTCAAGGGAAGACTACCGCAGCATTCTGCGGGGCGGTTGGAGGAAAGCTCCCGAAATCAATGGCGTTGAGCGATCGCTAGTTTCCGGCGTCTCATGAGTTGCGCTGAGCCCAGCAAGAAGGGGAGAGACCGGTCCTTTCGCGGCGGCTTCAATAGCGGCCCGATGGAAGGCCAAAGCGAAGCCTCCCGCCCGCCGGTAATGACAGTGTCGAAACAACAGGAAAACTGCGCACTTACCTTGACAGCTCTCGAGTAGAGCGCCACACGCTCTGCCCTCCAGGCATATAGCCGCACCTCAGCCCGCTAATCGGGCACCTCATGTGCTAATCCCACCGGACCTACCTGTGCTGGCTGCACGGTTGCACTTTTGCCTTGCAATCGTATTTGCGGGCAGTAAAATCTCTGCCATTCGCAACCGGTGTAGGGGGACACCAAGTCACACGTGTAGCTGCGCGTTCAGTTGCTTGCAGGTGTCTGTGTCGCTTTCTGCCGCGGGGAAGCAACCTCGTGGCGGATGGTTGCAAGCGCCCAGGAGCGAGCAGGGCGAACCCTGGTGCATGAATCAGGGTTGAAACGTTGTGGTCCTTGTATATGACACCACCGAAACCGGTTGACCGTTAGACGCATTCAGGAGCTGCCCGTAAACAGGGGTAAGGAGAGACAGCATGTCGTCACAAGGAAATGCACTGAAACCATCGCCAACCATAAACGTCAGCCAATGGCTGAATTCAAGCAACTTCAGCAGCTTCCATCTGCTTATCTTTTTTCTTGGTCTCCTGACGGTTACCTGTGACGGCTATGACTTGTTTGTGTATGGGGCAGCGGTTCCATTGCTGATGAGAGACTTCCATATCAGCCCCGCGGAGGCCGGTGCACTGGCCAGCATGGCTCCAATCGGCGCGTTGGTCGGCGCACTCGTGTTCGGGCCGATAGCGGATAAGTTTGGCCGCAGGAACACCCTTATTATCACGGCCATCCTCTTCAATGCAGGTATGGGCCTGTCCGGACTCACGCATAGCCCCAGCACATTTGGCTTCTGGCGCGTCGTTACCGGCCTCGGCGTGGGCGGTTCCATGCCGAACATGGTGGCCCTGGCGACGGAGTACATTCCCGGACGCAACCGGTTCGTTGCCATTGCGGGGCTTTTGTCGGGCATACAGGTAGGGGGCATAGCGGCAGCCCTCTTGGGCATGTGGAGCTTCCCGCATTACGGCTGGCGAGGAGTGTTCCTGTTTGGCCTCGTTCCGCTTGTTCTGATTCCGGCCTACGCAAAGTATTTGCCGGAGTCGCCCACTTACCTCGTAAGGAAGAACCGTTTCGAGCAGCTGCGGGCGTCCATGCGGAGAGCACGCCCGGGCGAGACGGTAGCGAGCGATGCCGCCCTCGAAGTGGAGCAAGGCAAGGGCAAGGTTCCGCTGGCCGCGATCCTGCAGGAAGGCCGCGGATACAGCACGGTGGTGTTCTGGATCATGTACTTCATGAATTTGTACGTGATTTTTGCTTTTACCATCTGGTTGCCGAAACTGATCATGAATCAGGGCTATTCGCTGGCTAAGGGCTTGTCATTCCTGCTTACGCTCTCGATTGGTTCCATCGCCGGCAGCTTCCTGGCAGGCTACATTGCCGACCGCACTTCGACGCGGCCGACGCTGGTGGGGTGTTACGTGGTTTCCTTCTGCTCGGTCGCGTTAGTAGGTTACACGAGCAACTTCTGGCTCTTGATGACCCTGGTCACTCTGGCGGGAGCAGGCTTCAACGGGGCGCAGAACACGGTCAATGCATATATTGCACCCTACTATCCGCCGTCGATGCGGTCCACGGGTGTGGGAATGTGTTACGGACTGGGCCGTCTGGGTGCGATCTTTGGTCCTCCGCTGATCGGCATACTGATGTCATGGCATTTCTCATACCGTGCGACGGTAATTGCCATTGCCTTGCCGGCCATCATTCCGGCTATCGGAGTCCTTACGGTGCAAGAGAGGTACGGCTTTTCGTACAAACTGACTTCACAGAAGAAGGGTTGAGCACCGCGCACGCCGATTGCCCCGGAGGCTTCAAATGGACGTTCCGGGCCATTCTCGAAGACGGTGACCGGGCAAGCGATTCGCTCCAAGCCGGCAAGAATCGACTGGAGTGTTGGTGGGCATACCAAACCCCGGCAATGACAGGAGGAAAAGTTGGTCCAGGACAGGATTCCAAGTATTGATGTGCATGTTCACTACGTGCCGCCCAGCTATAAGAAGGCGGTGGAGGAGGCGGGCGAAGCTCAGACCGATGGGGTTCCGCTGCCCCAGTGGGCGCCAGAGATGCATCTGGAGAGCATGGATCGGATGAATATCGCCGCGGCGATGCTTGCCATATCATCCCCGGGAATTCATTTCGGAAACGACCCCGGCGCCAGAAGGCTGGCCCGGGAAGTTAATGAATTCGGAGCGGACGTTGTCCGTGGCCACCCCACCCGGTTTGGATTATTGGCAGCATTGCCAGTGCCGGATATCGACGGTTCTCTGGCGGAAATCGAATATGCAGCGGACGTTCTGCATGCGGATGGCTTCAAACTGCCTACCCATGGCCGGGGCGTTTACCTCGGCGATGCGCGCCTAGACCCGGTCTTCGAGGAGTTAAGCCGTCGGGGAGCTGTAGTGGTGATCCACCCCCAAAAACCCAGTGCCGTTCCCGGCGATGTGTTAGACGGATACCCGATTCCGATGATGGAGTTTCTGTTTGACACCACACGTGCGGTTACGAACATGATCATGAATCGCACGCTGCAGCGCTTTCCTGGCGTGAAACTGGTTTTGCCGCATGCCGGAGCTTTCCTGTCCGTACTGGCAGATCGGCTTACGGGCAGGCGGCGCATGTTGGCCCCCCCTGGCCAAGAACGGGCAGCTCCAGACATCCACGAGGCGCTGCGCCAGATGTATTACGATCTGGCCGGCTATCCGGTTCCAGGGCAGTTGTTTGCCCTTCTTCAAATAATGGGACCCGACCGCCTGCTGTACGGGAGCGACTGGCCATTTACGCCAGAAGCGAAAGCTCTGGCACTTCAGAACAGACTGGTTACGACCGATTTGTTGACCCCGGAACAGCGGCAGGCCGTGTTCTATGGCAACGCAGCAGCGATGTTTCCGCGACTGGCAACGCAAGGCGGAACCGGTGTCGGCAACTGATACCTGTTGTTAGTTATTCCGCGAATGAGGCGCGCGAAGGAGATATCAAAATGACGGTGAAAGCAAGCAGAGGGAAGACCACTTTCCGAGATTTGCGGGATTTTTTGCAGGCCGTTGAGGGCAAAGGCGAGCTGAAGCAGGTGAAGGGAGCGAATTGGGAAGTAGAGATGGGTTCCATTGTCGAGCTCATTTACCGCGAGGGCCAGGGCACTCGTCCGGCCGTCCTGTTCGACGAGACTCCGGGCTATCCGAAGGGCTTCCGCAACCTGTTTGGCACCCTGGGCTCTACCTGGAGAATCGCCAAGGCATTGGGGTTGAACGAAGACGAAGTGCAACCCATGCAGCTGCATGAAAATTGGTACAAGAAAAGCCGGGAGATCAAGGGCATTCCGCCGCGCATGGTGACCACTGGTCCCGTCATGGAAAACGTCCTGACGGGCAAACAGATCGATGTGCTGAAATTTCCTGTGCCGCGGTTCCATGAACTGGACAAAGCCCGCTACTTCGGCACCCAGCACGGCGTCATTCAGCGCGATCCGGATACGGGATGGGTGAACGTGGGCACCTATCGCGTAATGGTGGTTAACCAGAACACGCTGGCGCTCCATGCCGTGCCGGGAAAGCATGGCAACCTCTTGATGTATGAGAAATACTTTGCGCGTAAGAAACCCATGCCCATAGCCATTGCGGTTGGCATGGATCCGGTGCTCTGGTATTTATCGTGTCAGACGGATGTGCCCTGGGGAGTTTCCGAATTCGACGCCGGGGGCTTTATCAAGGGCGAGCCGCTGGAAGTGATCAAGGGGCAGTTTACGGGGTTGCCGCTACCGGCGACGGCTGAGGTGGTCGTCGAGGGCGAGGTGGTGCCCGGCGAGTGGGTCGACGAGGGTCCTTTCGGCGAATGGCACGGTTACTACGCCAACCGCGGATTGCTGACCGTTCCCGAACCAGTGATCCACGTCAAAGCGATCTACCATCGGACCAATCCCATATTCACCTGCTCCATGCCGGCTGTCCCTCCGCACACTTTTACGCTATTCCTGAGCGTGGCGGATTCCGTGGCTATCCGGCGCCGACTCGAGAACTTCGGTATTCCCGGAATCAAGGGAGTCTGGTCTCACTACACGGGTAGCGGTGGCCTTTTCAACGTAATTTCCATTCAGCAGATGTATTCAGGACACGCCAAGAAGGTTGGAGTGATTGCTTCCCAGTACCCGGCGGAGCAGGGAGCCTATACGGTGGTCGTGGAAGACGACATTGACCCGTCCAATCTCGAGCAGGTGCTCTGGTCCATGGTTACCCGGTGCCGGCTGGATCGGCAGGTCGAAATCATAACGGGATGCCACACCAACAATGTGAATACCGCCATTCCGCTGAGTGAGAAGAGATCTTCGGGGAAGGCGACGCCCCTGACCGCGGCCAGAATCGTAGTCGATGCCTGCCGAGATATTGCATGGAAAGAGGACTGGTATCCGATAGCCCGAATCAGTCCGGAACTGCGGGCCACACTGGTCGAGAAGTGGAAAGGAGTTCTTAGCGAAACCGGCGTGGTGTAGAGTTCGGTTTTCTGTCAGTGGATCGGTGCGAAGTTTGTGTTTGCGGATGGTGCGCGGCTGGCAAGAGATCATTCTCTTGCCGAGGAGCGATGCTCTCCGTAACCAGCATGACTTCGGAAGAAAGGTTCGTCCGCATCGCCAAAGCAGCGATCATTAGAGAGGAGTGACTTATGAATACGCAGCAGGTTCCAACGTCTGAAAGGTCCCATCGCCGGGTGATGGTTGTGGGTGTAGTTCTCGCCGCTATCTGGCTTGCTTGCTCCATCGGATATGCGAAATCTCCAGCCATTCTGGCCAAAGGCGCCCAGTGGCAGAAGGCCTTCGGGGGCGGGCTCGCCTGGGGCGAGGGAGTGGTGGCCGCGAAAGACGGCACGATCTACCTCACCGACGTGACCCGCACTTTCGCCGTCAAGCAGAATAATCCCGGGGGCACGATTTACCACTACGTCCCGGCGACCAGCGTCACGACCAAGTACATGGAACCGAGTGGCATGGCCAACGGTCTGCACGTGGATAAGAAGGGTGACCTGATCATTGCCCAGGATGCCGATACCGGCGGCCGTGCGGTACTGCGTCGGAACCTTGCCACCGGAGCCACGTCGGTTGTGGCCAATGCGTATCAGGGCAAGAAATTCAACGGGCCCAACGATGTTACGAGTGATGCACAAGGCAGGATCTATTTTACCGACGCGCGCTATGCCGGCGCCGAGCCCATGGAGTTGCCGAATGCCGTCTACCGGGCAGACCCCGACGGCACAATCACGCAGCTTTCGACGGACGTTTTCCGCCCAAACGGAATTGAAGTCTCGGCCGATGGTAAACGTCTCTATGTGGCGGCCTTCAATCTCAAGGGCCTGCCGGTAAATCCGAATGGCCCAGCTACGGATAAGTTCGGCATCACCAGCGGCGGCATCGTCGCCTATGATTTGGATATGGCCGGGAATATCACCAACGGCCGGCTGTTTTTCAAGAGTGAAGAAGGCATTGGCCCCGACGGTATGGCGATGGACTCGGAGGGCAATCTGTATGTTGCCATGCACAACGGCAATCGTGCGGAGCCGAAGTCAGACATCTTGGTTATCAGCCCGTCCGGCACCGTGCAACAGTTGCCAACGCCTGGGGTTGGGCTGACGACCAACCTCGCTTTTGGGAGGGGAACTGACAGCCATACCTTGTACGTGACCACCGGCGCTCCTTTTGGCTTGTTTCGCATTGAGACGCTAAAGAAGGGCCACTATTGGAAATAGGTGTCGAGTAGAGCGGGCAGGATCGTTGGTCGACAGGAGCCCGGTATAGAAGTCGGGACCTGGGAAGTTGCACTAATCGGTTGCATCCGGGGACTCGCCATTTGCTGATTCTGGAGGAATCACGGGCAATTCGGAAATAATACCGATGGCCGCGGCATGGTGAGTAACGACAAACGCGGTGTTGTTGTCCACAATCGTTTGCTTTCGAGCGGCCAGCCTGAAGCGAGCCATCGGGCGGTTCGGCTGGCCTGAAGGGGTTTCAACCCATTCCTTAAGCGTGAGGCTTGATGAGAGTCAGGTGCGCCTGCGCGCACAAAATGCACTCCTGGTTGAGCAAGACAGGAAGATGGGCAATACGCAGGTGGGAAGGAATTACCCACCTGCTCTTCTACCGCGTTGTGAAAACTGGTTGGACGTCGAATCGGTGGTTCCCGCCCGGTGGCAGCCCACAACCCAGCGAGGCGCACGCTTTTTCGTGAACGCCTATATTATTGGGCAGGAATGGACAGTGACTCCACCAAGCGAAAGTTGTTCTGGCTGCTCTTTACCGTTCTGAGCCTCGTCGGATGGTTCCTGCCCTTCTGGTGGGCGGTGCTGGAGATGTTCGTGGCACTTTTCGCAAGCTGGTGGCTAATTTATCGGGCGGATATTATCTAGCGGAGCCCGGTTCGGCTTCCGGCGGTTGACGGGTCGCTCGATGTGGCGGTGTTTAGGTCCAAATGCATCTGTCCGGCCAGCCCCGGAGGATGGCAGTCGCCGTCCTGGTTGTAGGTTGTTCGGCATGCCGCTGTTTGCTGTCGCCGACGTGGAGATTGGGCGAATTGCCACACGTCGGCGAATGCCACGCCGCTTTCGCTTGGCGGTGGCGGCGTCTTCGGAAACGCGCACCCCGGCGAGGGCGGGCATGCGTCAACGGAGACCCAGTATGATATTTGTCGTCCGGCGGAGCCGCGCCGCATATCATCGGCGGTCACGATTACCGTGCCGTTCGGCTCCTTGAAGGGCATGCCGGAACAATAGATACCGGCACGGAATCCTGCGGCGGTAACGGTATCAACCCAAGCATAGAGATACGCCTTTTGCTCGGGGAGGAGCCGCCCGCCCTCCTCCTGGTCGAGGAAGATGACAGTCCGATGCGGAAAACCTTCTCTCCGTGCGGCCTGAACAGCCGCAGCTCCGTCTTGCTTTCCAATTGCAACCGGATTGCCGGACTTCAATTGGGCGTAGAGCTTGCCGTTGAACACAACCAAGAAGCCCAGCCCAGCCGATTGAATCTTCGCCCGTTTCCCGGTCCATGAGTTAGTGGTCGCACCGGGTGGATTGTTCAGCCAGTATGAGGTGAACGAGAACGTCTTGCGCAGGGCGGCGAGAGTCCCGTCGCCGGGGTAATCGTTGCGATCGAAGCCGAGAAATGCGGGAGACGATTGCTGCGGCTGCTCTCTCTGACCGGCAGATGCCAAAGCCAGCAAAAGAATTGCGATGACAATCGCAAGGCAGCGAAGCATACGGGCACATTCTCGGGGGCTACACATCCTTCAGCTGCTCTTCGTCCATCCCGAAATAGTGACCGAACTCGTGGATTACAGTGCGTCGAATCTGCTCACGGAGTTCCGCATCGCTGGAGCATACAGCCTCGATGTTTTTCTGATAAAGCACGATGTAATCAGGCCCTGGAGTCAGGTCAAAGACGCTCTTCCTAGTCGTCGGCACGCCGTGGAACAGCCCCAGAAGAAGATGCCTCGGCTGGCGAGATGGAGCCGCTGACTGACCGTGGGGCTGGTCTTCCACCAGCACAGCCACATTATGAATGTGTTCGCGAAACTCAGCAGGAAGAGCGTCGAGTACCTCTTCGACTATCTTGGCGAACTGGTCGCGTTCCACCTGTCCTCCAGCCTAACCGCACCAATCGCTAAGCCGTGGTAGCTCCGGCAGCAGCCGCCCGCTTCGCTGCCCACCGCGCCTTCGTGGCTTCGCCAATGCGCTTCCGGGCAGCCGCGCTCATGCGACGTGCCGAAGCTATCTTAGCGGGCTTCGGCGCCTTACGAGTGACCATTGCCGTCTTCTTGGGAGCCGTCTTCTTCTTTGCGACCTTGGCGGCTTTCTTGGGAGCCTGCTCTTCCGCTACTGCTGCCTTCCGAGCAGCCCACCGCTTCTTGGCTGCTATGGAAAGCTTCTTCTTGGCGGCAGCGGACATGGGAAGGCGACGGGCCATTCTGTTTGCGCCATACGCAAAGCTGGCGCCACCTTTGTTGCTGGCGCCGCCCAATGACTCAAGTGCCGCGATAGCATGAGTGATGCGGCTGTGCTCGGCATACAGGTCGGCGAGAATCTTGTTTGTGTCCATTCACTTCTCCTCATCGATACAACAACATAGATTAGCAGATTAACGGAGGTTCGATAGTAGGAACCGCGACAGCGAGGAAGACGAGGCAGGTCGCGCTTAACGCCGAAATAGTGGGTTGCAAAATGACTCTGCGCGACCGCTATACCGCGACTTCCCGGCTCAGCATAGATGTGACTCGCGCAGGGCGTGTATCGGGGAGAGTTGGTGCGCTGTTGCTGAGACAGTCACTTGCGTACTCGACAGGCTGTCTGTAAGCTTTTCTTGCATCAAGAGCGGCGCCGAACGGCGCCCACCAACCGGCTGTCGGAGAGCACGGTGGTTTCAGGCGCAAGACCTGGATGTGGCGATGACTCGCAACAGTTCTCCGATGGTACCGCTTTGCGAGGCGGTATCTGTTTTTGCTCTTGATGCACTCAGAAGAGGAGAGTGCATCATGTCCGGCGAAATTGTTTTCCCCACAACTCAGGAACGAATTGTCTCTGCCCTTCGCTGGGGCGGCTACGCGTCATTCGTCCCCTGCGTGATTGAGTCGCCCTGGGAGCGTATGACGCCGCCAGCTGCCGGATTCCCGATCAGCATCTGCTTTACTGGCTTGCCCCGACACCGCGACGGTGACACGCAATCCTACGTCGTTTCGTCCTATTGGTTTGCTCCCAGCACCTACCACGAGGACGATGAGTTTCGGGAAATGACCTATCGTTCACGAGCCACAAACAGCTATAGGGTAGTGCTCAGGTACGCCAAGAAACAGCGATGTTGGGAAGGGGAAAAACTTCATGACGATGAAGTGCTCATCAGTGCCAGCGGGCCAGAGATGGTCCATTTTATCGTCCAGCTCACTATGCCGGGCATTGATCCAGACGAACCGTCAGAGCCGCTGCTGACGCGGCTCGAAACCGCCAGCGCCGGCATCTGGATTTTCAAGCCTGACCATCCGCGGACGGACACTCTGAAATAAAGGGGAGCTTCTGTCCAGGGACTTGGTCGAGCTTCGAGCAGTCCTTCAGCCACTTGTAGTAGACGGTGGCATGGATGCCCTCTCGGCGGCACAACTCGGCCACCGCGAGTTCGCCGCGGATGCCTTCCATCAAGATGCGGATCTTGTCTTCGGAACTGAAGCGTCGCCGAGTGGCGCGCTTGGCTTTACGGATCAGACTGCGTGCGGTTTCTGCTGAACGGGCTGCGCCCGTAGCGTGGACTTGCGGCTTCTCCTGGTCGTTCATCGTCACCCTTTCCGGCCCCTATGGCCGCCGGGTTAGACTGCCTGCGCTCGCTCCGCTCGCTGCGGCAGTCTAACCCCAGTTTCGGGGTGACTCAAACTCAAAAACTGTAGCTTAACTTCCCAGTCCCACTTACGCTGACGGGGAACACAGTTGGCGCGGATGGTGCTGCGGGAAATTGAGCGATAAAAACGTGGCGGGAGCACACACGGACACGGAGACGGACACAGACTGGATTCGGACGCACAAACCAGCACGGCTGTCTGAAGCGTACACGGCGCGTACACGGCGCGTACACGGCGCGTACACGGCGCGTACACGGCGCGTACACGTTCCGCATATCAGCGGTGGGATTATCAATTATTGACTGGCTACAAACCGCTGATTATACAGGTGGTAATGGGTGGTGAGCGCGGAAGGAATTGAACCTTCAACCTACTGATTAAGAGTCAGAGCAGCTTTCTCCTAAGCTGTTGACGATGCAGGTCTTATCTCTTGCGCGCTCCCTGCTTGGGGACTTCTCGGGGACCCTTACCTCGTTACATAGTCCCGTTCTGGGTCCACTGCTTGGCCAGGCGGACGGCCTTCACCGGGTCGGTGCCCCAGTCGTCGGCGCCCACCTTCCGGCAGACGTCGCCGTTCACCGTGCCGCCGCCGATCATGATCCTCACCTTTTCTCTCATCCCGGCCGCTGCCACCGCCTCGATCGTCAGCTTCATCGAGTCGTAGGCCAGCGTCAGCAGTCCCGACAATCCCAGCACCGTCGCTCCGCTCTCCTTCAAGGCTTCGA
>Ga0316217_10003767_pt1 | contig 16922 bp, 13 predicted proteins | sample 1anoAmetaG_FD_203633 | JGI IMG/M metagenome (GOLD analysis project Ga0316217, IMG submission 203633) | Freshwater microbial communities from Trout Bog Lake, Wisconsin, USA - 1anoA | ecosystem: Environmental > Aquatic > Freshwater > Lake > Hypolimnion/Profundal zone | place: USA: Wisconsin...
TATCAGTGTTTTTTCCAATCCTGCAGAAAGCATCAGGATCGAGGCAAAGACAAAAACCACCAGCGCCATTCCCGTTGCCGTCAAAAATGTTGTGAAACGGCGGGTAAGAAGATTGCGAAAGCTATATGAAACCGGTATTGGCATCTCAAACCGCCTCCTCGTACCTTGCTATTTTGATTTCACACTTGATTGTATCAGGCATTACCCTGGTAACATGATGGTGAAACGGCATCCCCCTTCGGGAGGCGATTCAACGGTGATTATGCCGCCGTGGGCTTCTATGATACGGTAGGTGACGGCAAGCCCGAGACCGGAACCATCCGTTTTGGTAGTCCAGAAAGGCTCGAACAGGTGGGCCTTCGTGGTGCTGTCAATGCCGCAGCCGGTGTCGGACACAGTAATAACCGTTGCCAGATCTTCTTGGAAACCATCGCCACCGCTGAACCGGATATGCGATTCGATCTTCACCACGCCACCCTCAGGCATGGCATCCGCAGCGTTGCGGAACAGATTCAGCAGAACCTGACGCAGTTGATTGACATCTGCCAGAATCTGTATATGCACGCCGGCCAGATTATGGAATGATATCTTGCTGAAATGACTGTCCGAAGAGAGGAATACGATCATGTCCTCTACCAGCGGCCGCAACTCGAACCTCTCCTTTGAGGGCGAGGAGGGACGGGCATAGGCCAAAAAATCGGTAATCAGGCCGTTAAGCCTGCCCGCCTCGCGCAACACGATCCTCAAAAGCCGCTGGTCGTTCTCGGATATGGAACCCTGCTCGGCCAGCAACTGGACCGACCCGCTCATCGCTGCCAATGGATTTCTGATTTCGTGGGCCATCCGGGCGGAAATCTCGCCCAAGGCCGCCAGCCGGTCCGCTTTCTTGAGGGCCGCTTCCATCCGTTTCATTGATGTGAGATCTTTGAAGTTGATGATGATGCCCGCCTGTTCCCCATGACTATCGGGGAACGGTACGACGTTGTAGCCGAGGGTCATCAACTCTCCGTTGCGCAATTTATATTCGAACTCACCGTCCAATCTGGTATTCCTGTCACCGGCAACGTTTGCAAGCGCCGGGAATATCTCCACAAGCCTGGTGTTGTAGACATCAGCTTGCGAGATGCCGGTGATCATCTCGGCATAATGATTGAAAACCCTGATTCTGCCGGCTGTGGTAGCGGTAAGCAAGCCGCTTTCCAGGTTTGAAACAATACTGGTACTCAAACGTTCCAGTTCATCGTAATTAACGGTTTTTTCTCGGAGGGCCTCCTCGCTTTCCCGAGCCCGTGCCGAAAAGAAACCGGTGAAAAGGGCCGTGAGATAAAAACCCATCAGGTTGAAAAAGATCGTATAAAAGATATTTAATGCGCCAAGCTGCTGGGCGTCGGATCGGCTGAGGCCGATGGAGGTCAAAAGGCCAAAGTACTGCAGATCAACGATGGAGCCGTAAACTATGCTGCACAGGGATGCGGTGTAGAGTGCTTCCCGGCCGCCCAGCAAAAGGCCGGCGCTCATGATGGAGAGTAGATATAGAAACGAATAAGGACTGATTATGCCGTTGGTAAACAGCAGCAGAACCGTTACGAAGAGCAGGTCCCAGATCGTCTGGAGGTAGGCGATAAAGGGATGGAATCTTGGAAACCTGAGAAAATAGAGACAGCCAAGCGAGAACAGGAAGGAAAAGACCATCAGGCGGATCAAGCCGCTCAGGAGATGGTCTCCTGCCGCGGCAAGGTCCTGATAGTTCAGAAGTATGGTTGAAGCCAGAAAAAGGAATGATACAACGATCCTGGCATAGATGAAAAGCCTGAGTTTTCGTTCAAGCCCCGTCATTTACCCGCCAACTGCCCCCGCCAGTTTAAAGATCGGCAGGTACATGGCTACAACCAATCCGCCGACGGTCGTACCCAGAAACACCATCAAGAGCGGCTCCATCATGGAAGTCATGGCAGACACGGCATCATCCACCTCGTCATCATAAAAATCAGCGATCTTGCTCAGCATGGCGTCCATGGCGCCCGTTGCCTCGCCGACTGCGATCATCTGGACAACCATGGTCGGGAAAACACCGCAGGAGGCCAGCGGCTCGGCCATGGTCTTGCCCTCGGAAATAGCCTGGCGAACGCCGTAGATAGCCTCTTCAACGATCTTGTTGCCTGCTGTCTTGGCTACGATATCGAGGCCGTCCATGATCGGCACGCCGGAACTGACCATCGTCCCCAGGGTTCTGGTAAATTTAGCGACAGAGACCTTCCTGACCAGCGGTCCGACAATCGGCGCTTTGAGCGCCATACGATCGATCTTTTTCTGCCCGCCAGGTGTTGCGTAGTATTTCTTGACAGCGGTGACGACAGCGAACATTCCGATAATGATGACGATGATGTACTTCAGAAGAAAATTACTCAGGGCAATTACGAATTTGGTCGGAGCCGGCAGTTCGCCGCCGAAATCGGCAAACATCTTGGCAAAGGTCGGAATGACGAAGATGAGGATAACCCCAACGACCACAACCGCGATGGACATGATGGTGATAGGGTAGACCATGGCGCCCTTGATCTGCTTTTTCAGCTTCATCGCCTTTTCGATATACGCGGCCAGACGGTTCAGGATGGTGTCCAGAATACCGCCGACCTCGCCGGCAGCAACAAGATTGACATAGAGCTGATCAAAGGCCTTGGGATGCTTTCCAAGTGCGTCGGCGAAGGTGGAACCGCTCTCCACGCTTTCCTTCACCTTGAAGAGTATATCCTTGAAGGTCTTGTTATTCTGCTGACTGGCAAGGATCTCAAGGCATTGGACCAGCGGCAGCCCCGAATCGATCATGGTTGCGAACTGGCGGGTGAAAACAACCAGATCCTTGGTTTCGATCTTGCCCCCGCCGAACTTGGGTAGCTTGAAGGAAACCGACTTGGCCTGTTCATTGATGGTGATATTGGTGAAACCGTACTTTTTCAATTGGGCTTCAACAACGTTTACGCCTGCCGCCTCGATAACGCCCTTTTGCAGTCCACCGGTTCTGGTACGCGCTTCCCATGAAAATTTTGGCATTTTCCGCTACTCCTCGCTCTTAGTGCACAGGATGCCGTCTCGGCATATTCATTCCTGCGGAGGGGTTGTTGATCATCTGTTTGAGTTCTTCCGCATCCAGGGAGCGCCCAATGGCTTCTTCCAGCGATATCACACGTTTCTGGTACAGAGACAGAAGCGATTGGTTCATTGTCTGCATACCGAATTTTTCCTGTCCGACCTGCATCTGGGAATAGATCTGGTGAACCTTGTCTTCCCGGATCAGATTGCGAATGGCGGCATTGGGGACCATGATCTCCAGGGACAATACCCGCCCCCTGGAGTTCATTTTCGGAATCAGCGACTGGGAGATGACTCCTTCCAGCACAAAGGAAAGCTGCGCCCGTATCTGGGTCTGCTGATAAGGAGGAAACACGTCCACAACACGGTTGATGGTCTGGACGCAGGAGTTGGTATGCAGGGTTGCCAGACAGAGGTGCCCGGTTTCCGAAAGGGTCAGCGCCGCCTCTATGGTTTCCAGGTCGCGCAGCTCTCCGATCAGAACCACGTCAGGATCCTGGCGCAGCACATATTTGAGGGCATTTTTGAATCCCTTGGTGTCTGATCCTACCTCCCGCTGGTTGATCAGACACCCCTTGTGGGGGTGCAGGTACTCAATGGGATCCTCAATGGTGACAATATGCTCACGGCGGTTGATATTTATGTAATCGATTATGGAGGCCAGCGTCGTGGATTTACCGCTGCCTGTCGGCCCGGTCACCAGGATCAGCCCCCGGGACTTGGCCGCCAGTTCGGAAACTATTGGAGTCAATCCAAGCTCTTCGAAAGACAGCACCCTGTAGGGAATCACCCTGAAAACGCCGGCAACGGCCCCACGCTGAACAAAAACATTGCCACGGAAACGTGAGAGCCCCTTGACACCGAACGAAAGGTCCAGTTCGTTTTCCTCTTCGAATTTATGTTTTTGGGCATCGGTCAGGACGCTGTAACAGAGCTGCTTGGTTTCGATCTGGTTCAGCGGCGGAAAGTCGAGCGGCGTCAGTTTGCCGTCAATCCTGATCTGGGGTGCGGTGTTGGTTGTAATATGCAGGTCGGATCCATTGTTCTCGACAAGAATCTTCAGCAGTTGGTGCAGGTTAGCCATTGATTCCGTCCTTTCTAGTCATCACTAACGGTCACCCGCACAACCTCTTCAAAGGAAGTAACACCTTCCTTAAGCTTGGTAAGCCCTGACTGACGCATGGTCTTAATGCCAAGCCGCATCGATTCACGCTTGATTTCGGCGGTATTGGCGCCGTTCAAAATCAGTTCACGGATCTCATCCAACATGGGCATCACCTGATAAAAACCGACCCGTCCCTTGTAGCCGGTATTGTTGCAGACAGGACACCCCTTGCCGCGCATGCAGACAAACGAAGGCGCTTCATCAGGTGGGACGCCGGCATCGATCAGCGCCTGAAGCGGGATATCTTCCGGTTCCTTGCATTCGCCGCAGACGCGTCTGGCAAGACGCTGGGCCGTTATTATGTTTACTGCCGATGCCACCAAAAAGGGTTCGATACCCATATTGAGCAGACGGTTGATGGTTGCCGGAGCATCGTTGGTGTGCAGGGTGGAGAGTACGAGGTGTCCGGTTAAGGCCGCTTTGGTAGCTATTTCAGCGGTCTCGAAATCCCGGATCTCGCCGATCATGATGATATCTGGGTCCTGCCGCAGAAAAGAGCGCAGCGCAGCGGCGAAATTAAGGCCTATGTCCTCGTGCATCTGAACCTGATTGATCCCGGCAAAGTTGAATTCAACCGGATCCTCGGCGGTCGAGATATTCTCGGACACCTTGTTGAGTTCGGAGAGAGCCGAATAGAGGGAAACCGTCTTGCCGCTCCCGGTGGGACCGGTGACCAGCACCATGCCGAACGGCTTGTGGATCTCGCGCATGAAATGTGCCAGGGCTTCCGGCTCGTACCCAAGCTTGGTCAAGTCTGTTTGCAGATTGCTCTTGTCCAGCAAACGCATGCAGATCTTTTCACCGAACAGCGTCGGCAGCACCGAAACGCGGAAATCCATGTCCTTTCCGCCGCCCAGCTTGATCTTGATGCGTCCATCCTGAGGGAGGCGCCGTTCGGCGATATCCAGTTCAGACATGATCTTGATTCTGGAGGTAATGGCATTCTTAAGCTTGAGCGGAGGTTTCATGACCTCATAGAGCACACCGTCGATACGGTAGCGGACGCGGAATAACTTTTCATAGGGCTCTATGTGGATATCGCTGGCCTTTTTCCTGATGGCGTCCTGCAGGATGGCGTTGACCATCTTGACGACCGGCGCGTCTTCAGTGGCCTTCTCCAAGGAGTTGATATCCACAAACTCGGCGTCGTCTACGACCTCCATGTCCTCAAAGTCCATGTCGCCGATAACATCGGCCAATGAGGCGGATTGATCGTAATTCTTGTCGATGGCGGTCTTGATGTCGGCTTCGGACGCAACCACCATCTCCACGTTATAGCCGGTCATGAACTTGATATCTTCGATAGCGAACAGATTCGAAGGGTCACTGACCGCAACGATCAACGTTGCACCAGCGCGGTTGACCGGTATGAGTTGGTATTTTTGGACAACTTCCTGAGGGATGACCTTGATGACGGCCGGATCTATGTCATAATCGGACAGGTTGACCGCGGGAACTCCGTACTGCTTGGAAAGGAACGAGCTGAGATTTTGAGAGCTTATGGAATTTTGTTTGATCAGAATCGAGCCAAGGCGCATCTGCCCGCCGGAAAGTTTCTGCTCATCAAGCGCCTTGGCAAGCTGTTCTTTGGTGATCAAGTTGTTTTTTACCAGGATTTCTCCCAGCCTGCTTGACTGCATAAACCCCCCGTTAGGTCAGGTATTATGCGGAGTACGGAGCGATATGTCAAGCTGTTGTTGTCGGCAACCTGATGCCGCTTCAGTGCGGAACAAAACGTTTTTCTCAGTTTGAAATTGACATTTCACAGCCCGTGTTTTACAAAAGTTTCTCATCTAACGGCTATAGAAAAACTTTTGGAAAGCCAGGCATCCAAAACGGAGCAGCAAAGGCATACCGGACAGGTAGCCCTTGGTTGCAAATACCGCGCGCGAATGCCGCAGGCGTACTGTTTTTTGTCAGTCTGCCAAGGAGGTAGGGAGTTTGAGCGAACAGAGGGTAACCTATAAGGATGCCGGAGTTGACATAGCAGCCGGCAACAGTTTTGTCAGCATGATCAAACCGTTGGTAAAAGCCACATCCAGGCCCGAGGTCATGGCGGATATCGGCGGTTTCGGGGGCCTGTTTTCATTGAACACGGCCAAATACAAAAACCCCGTGCTGGTGTCAGGCACCGACGGAGTCGGCACCAAGCTCAAGATAGCCTTCATGGCAGATCGCCATGACACCGTCGGAATTGACCTGGTTGCCATGTGTGTCAACGACATCGTTGTGCAGGGGGCTGAGCCGCTCTTTTTTCTCGACTACCTGGCAACAGGCAGACTCCTGCCCGAGAAAGCCGCTGACATCGTCAAGGGGATTGCCGAAGGATGCAAACAGGCCGGCTGTGCCCTGATCGGCGGAGAAACGGCGGAAATGCCGGGGTTCTACGCGGACGGCGAATACGATGTCGCAGGTTTTGCCGTCGGCGTGGTGGATCGGGACAACATAATCGACGGCTCGGGCATAGCGGTTGGCAACCACCTGATAGGCATCGCCTCCAGCGGGCTCCACAGTAACGGCTACTCGTTGGCGCGCAAGCTTATCTTCGAACGCATGGGGCTGTCCATCGACTCCCTGTTGACCGGTTCAGGCCGGACCGTGTGCGAGGAGTTGCTAACGCCGACACGCATCTATATCCGCTCCATCTTGAATCTGCTCAGGGATTTCAGGATCAACGGCATTGCCCACATTACCGGAGGCGGACTGCTTGAAAATATTCCCCGTATACTGCCCAGAGGATGCAAGGCCTCCATCCATCTGGACCGTTGGGAACGGCAGCCCATTTTCGATATCCTGCAGGATGCCGGCAACGTTGAAAGAGACGAGATGTACCGCACCTTCAACATGGGGATCGGTATGGTTGTGGCCGTGGCTGAGAGAGAATCCGAAGATATCGTCTACCGCTTGAAAGGCCTTGGCGAAAAGGCCTGGATTATCGGCGACATTGCCACCTGCAGGGACGGCGGCGAATGCGTAGAACTGGTGGAAGGGTAATGTCCCACAGCGCTCCTGTCAGGGTTGCTGTGCTGGTCTCGGGAAACGGCACAAATCTGCAGGCTGTCATCGACCGTATCGAGGCCCGCGAGATCAATGCCCGCATAGTCTGCGTCGTCAGTAACAGAGAGGACGCCTTTGCCCTGAAGCGAGCGGAAAAACACGGCATTCCAGGGGTCGTTCACCAGCTCGGCGCTTACGCCAGCCGCCGGGAGTACGACGCCGCCCTGGTTGAGATCCTGCGGGACCACGGCGTTCAATTGGTACTTTTGGCCGGCTTCATGCGGATACTTACCGATGTTATGGTCGATGCGTTCCCCCATGCCATCTTGAACATCCACCCCGCCCTTTTGCCGGCTTTTCCAGGACTTCATGCCCAGCAGCAGGCCCTTGACTACGGCGTACGCTTCACCGGCTGCACTGTTCATTTAGTGGATTGCGGAACCGACACCGGCCCCATCATCCTTCAGGCTGTAGTCCCCGTCAATGAGGACGATACCGAAGAAACCCTCTCGGCCCGCATCCAGCAGGAGGAACATCGCATCTATCCCGAGGCGGTACGACTTTTCTGCGCAGATAAAATCAGCCTGAACGGCAGGCAGGTAAGGATCTTGCCATAATTTTTCTTGACAACGCAACCGGATTAGTGGTAGTAAACTAGCTTCAATTTAGATAATACACGCAGAAAGAATCACATGGAGGTGCAGCTTGGCACATCATAAGTCGGCAATCAAAAGGATCAAACAGAACGCCAAGAGGAATGCCCGCAACCGGCATGTTACCTCAACGCTTAAGACATATATCAAGCGGGTGCGCGAGGCTGTAGAGGCCAACGACAAGGAAGGCGCTGCCGCAGCTTTGAAGGCCGCCATTCCGGTCATCGACGCCTCTGCTTCCAAAGGTGTCATTCACAGCTCAAACGCCTCCAGGAACGTATCGCGCCTGACCAAGCTCGTCAATACCCTCGGCTGAAGCTCCACGAATAAAACGATTAAAGGGGACTCCCACGCGATGGGCAGTCCCCTTTTTTCGTGTCTGAATCTCCCTGGCTTTCGTGTCCTCGACCGTTATATTCAAAAGGCAGAAACGGCTAACGGCATTACCGCGTTATCGAAGACGTACAGATCCCGACCACAAGACCGTGCATCAGGGTATATGGCTGCCCACCGCCGGTTTTGGACGCCACATCGCAGAGGTAAAACTCTTCGAACATCCTCCCCAGCTCACCACGTGAAAAATTGCGAGCCTGCTGGACCATCTCACCCAGGAAAAACGTGTGGATGTTGAGCTCACGGCCGATGTCAGCCTGGGACACCTTGTGATCCAGCAGTTCCCTGATCCGCCAAAGTTGTCTGAAATGCCGCGTCAGCGCACCGATCATGAGCGGTGCATCCTCGCCGTTGCGAAAGAGAGCCCCCAGGCTCCTCAGGGCATTCTGCATATCGCGCATGCCTGCGAAACGGGCAAGCTCAAAAGCGGTAAAGGCCTTGCTGCTGCTGGCGATGGCGCGCACGTCCTCTACGGTTACGCGCGGCCTGGCACCGCAATACACGGCCAATTTTTCAACCTGCGACGATAGTTCCTGGAGGTTGTTGCCGATGAGAAGGGACAAAAGGCCGCTGGCGGCAGGGTCGATCGTTTTTCCCTGGATAACTGCTTCGCTTTGGATAAAGCTGCTAAGCTTGTTGTCGTAGAGCCGCTTGAATTCCACCAGGCATCCCTGTTTTTTGAGTTCCTGGAAAAATTTCTTGCGCTGGTCGATCTTGGCACCCGTGAACACGAGGCAAGTGGTTTGAGCCGGGTTGCGGATATACGGCAGCAGGCTCTCTAGAACATCCGCCTTGAGCGCATCCGCGCGTTTTACCAGCACGGCCCGGCGCTCTGCGAACATCGGCAGGGTCTGGGCAGCATCGAGGATCTCAACCCCTTTGATTTCATTGCCGTAGAATACGTTGAGGTTGAAATCCTTGAGCGAGGGGTCGATGGCCCGCTCCAGCAATTGCCGGATGTTGCGATCGATCAGGAACATCTCCTCGCCGTACAGATAGCTTAGTAGCGGTATTGTTCCCTTGTTGATGGCGGTTTCATACTCCTGCGCAGTCATGGTCAGTATGCCTGTTCCACGGACACGAGGAACTTGCGTGCCAGGGTCCGGGATGCAGCCCTCAGAGCCGCTTCCTCTGCATTGTGTTGAAGCGCCAGGTCGATGGATGCCGGGAAATCCTGCCACGCCTGGATCGCCCCCTTCCAGACAGGCGCTGTCTCGCCTTTTCGGTGCAGTTCCAGGTCAACAGAGATAAACAGGCGACATTCCTTTGCCTGGTCAATGGTGTTATAAGAGATCACCTTGAGTGTATATGAGGTCAGTTTGCCCCTTACCGTGAGGTCGGCCGTTGCCTCCTTGTCCGCCGGATACGCCCCCCTCATGGCGTGGCATTCATCGTACAGCGCCCGCCTGATAACGGTCTGCGCGGTTGGGCTGATCGTTTCGTTGACGATGAACGCCACCCAGAGCGACTGATCGGTTGCCATCCTGTTTCCGGCTGTTCCGGCAAAGCGGTAGCCGCACCCGGCAACAAACAACAGACAGCAAAGCAGAATGGCGGTAAGGCGGCGAAATCCCGAAAAAAACATCTGCTTCCCCCTACCCCGCCACGATGTTGACCAGTTTGTCGGGCACGCAGACAACCTTGCGCACCTCTTTCCCCTCCAGAAAGGGGAGCACCTTCTCATCCGCCAGGGCGTACGCCTTGAGTTCCTCCCCGCCGGTCCCCGCCGGTACCGTGATCCGGGAACGAAGTTTTCCATTGACCTGTACTACAACCAACATCTCTTCATCAACGACCGCACCTCGGTCATACTCAGGCCAGGCTGTACGGGAAAGCGGGATGTCGTTCCCGAGACGCTGCCATAATTCCTCGCTTAAGTGCGGAACAAAAGGGGCAAGCAAAAGAACCATTGATTCCAGCGCCTCTTTCATGACTGCGCCGCGCTGCGGCGTATGCAACTCCGACGGCTGAACCGTGTTGAGCAGTTCCATGATCGATGCGATGGCGGTATTGAAATGGAAACGTTCCTCGATATCCTCGGTTACCTTTTTGATGGTCTTGTGTACGGCACGGCGAAGAGTGCGTTCCTCTGCCGCAAGCGTTGCCACGTCCAAAGCCGGGGCGTTCTTCACCAGGTCGAGCCGGTCATGGACCAGTTTCCACATGCGGTTGAGAAAACGGAAGGAGCCGTCTACCCCCTGGTCGCTCCAGTCCAGATCCTTTTCCGGCGGCGCGGCAAACAGGGAAAAGAGGCGGGCCGTATCAGCGCCGTAACGTTCGATCAGGGCGTTGGGATCGACCACGTTGCCCTTGGACTTGCTCATCTTCGCGCCATCCTTGATGACCATGCCCTGGGTCAGCAGATTGGAGAAGGGTTCGTCGCAGGAGATGTAACCGAGGTCACGCAATACCTTGGTAAAGAAGCGGGCATACAGAAGATGCAGGACAGCATGCTCGATACCGCCGATATACTGGTCAACGGACATCCAGTAATCAACCCGTGCGCGGTCCAGGGGGCCATTCTGGAAATCGGGACAGCAGTAGCGCAGGAAATACCATGAAGACTCGACAAAGGTATCCATGGTGTCGGTTTCGCGCCTTGCCGGCTTGCCGCACAGTGGACAGGCGCATTTGACAAAGGAATCCAGCTTGGCGAGCGGGCTCCCCCCTTCCCCGCTGAACTCAACATCCATGGGAAGTCGCACCGGCAGGTCCTTTTCCGGAACCGGCACCACGCCGCATGTGTCGCAATAGATGACCGGAATGGGATCGCCCCAGTAGCGTTGACGGGAGATCCCCCAATCGCGCAAGCGGAAATTGACCGTCTTCTTGCCGATCCCCTCTTGTTCAAGATAATCGGCGATGACCTCCTTGGCTGCGTCGCTGCGCAGGCCATCGAATCGTCCCGAGTTTACCAGTTGTCCTACCTCGGTGAAGGCGGCCTGCATCGTGGCGGCATCGAGAGACTCGCCTTCCGGTTGGATCACGACACTAAGCGGCAGCGAATACTTGCGGGCAAACTCAAAATCGCGCTGGTCGTGGGTCGGCACCGCCATGACCGCGCCGGTGCCGTAGTCCGTCAGGACGAAGTTGGCCAGATACACCGGCATGCGGGCCTTGGTAAGGGGATTGACGCAGAACGAGCCGGTGAAGACCCCCTCTTTCTCGAAATCATCGGCGGTCCGCCTTATGCGGTCGGTCTTCTTGATCTTTTCGATGAAGGCCTCAACCTCGCCTATCCTGTCGGGGGTGGCCAACTGGCGGGCCAGGGGATGTTCCGGGGCCAGGGACATGAAGGTAGCACCGAAAACGGTATCCTGACGGGTAGTGAACACCTTTATGGCGCCGCTTTGGCCTTCCAGTGGGAAATCGATCTCACAACCGATACTCTTGCCGATCCAGTTGCGCTGCATGACCAGCACCCGTTCCGGCCATCCGGGGAGCTTGAAGGTCCAGTCCAGCAATTCTTCTGCATAATCTGTGATGCGGAAGAACCACTGATCCAGTTCCTTCTGCTTAACCTCGCTGTCACAGCGCCAGCAGGCGCCGTCCTCGACCTGCTCGTTGGCCAGGACTGTTTCGCATTTCGGGCACCAGTTGACAAAGGAGGTCTTCTTGTAGGCCAATCCCCTGTCAAGCATCTCGAGAAATATCTTCTGCTCCCAGCGGTAATATTCCAAGTCGCAGGTGGCAAGCTCGCGGCCCCAGTCGTAGGAAAAACCCATCTTCTTGAGCTGACCGCGCATGTAGTCGATATTTTCGTAGGTCCATTTGGCCGGATGGCTCTTATTTTGGATGGCGGCATTCTCAGCCGGCATCCCGAAGGCATCCCACCCCATTGGATGCAGCACGTTGAAACCGCGCATCTTTTTGAACCTGCCAATCACGTCGCCGATGGAGTAGTTGCGGACGTGTCCCATATGAATCCTGCCGGATGGATAGGGGAACATCTCCAGAAGATAGTATTTCTTCTTGTCATTATCTTCAGTGACGGCAAACGACGACGATTCCTCCCAGCAGTGCTGCCATTTCAGCTCGATATCCTTGGGTATGTACTTCAGTTCCACAATCTGTTCCTTTCTGGACAATAAAAATAAAATAACGCTGGAAAAGTAATTCCGCTATATTCGGCTGTTTGACAAGACGCGGAGACGTAGCTGTGGCAGGATCTACATCAAAAAAACCGCAACTTCGGCAGCCGCCAAAAGAGCCCGAATACGAGTATGATCCAGCCGCATGGGACATTCATTCCCGAACAGGGCTTAAGAGCGCTATGCAAATTCGCCTTTCAGCAGGATTTCACGATGCACGGAGTGCATGGGAACAATCCTGTCGACAAGGCCGGTCGCAACCGCTTCGCGCGGCATCCCATAAATAACCGCCGTTTCTTCGGATTCGGCCATCACAAAGCCTCCCTTGTCTTTGACCTTCCGAACTCCCATGGCGCCGTCATTTCCCATGCCCGTGAGGATGACCGCGATCATGCGCTTCCGGTAGATCTCAGCGCAGGATTCCAGCATGACGTCCACCGATGGGACGTATCGATCGCCGCTCGTTGGGGGAACAACCCGCGCCTTCACCCCGCCGCTTCGGGACTCCAGCACGAGGTTCGAGCCTCCGACCGCTATCAGCGCCCTTCCTGGGAGCACCAGGTCGCCATCCTCTGCCTCTTTTACCTCGAATTTGGAAGTCCGGTTCAAACGCTCTGCAAAAGCATGGGTAAAACCTTTCGGCATATGCTGCGAAACCACCACGGCAAAGGGATACTGCCTCTCGAACGCTGAGAAAAGAAATTGCAATGCCGGCGGACCTCCGGTCGAGGCGCCGATGGCGACAAGGTCGTAAGGCGCCTGGACGGCCGGGGCGGCAACTGTTTTCCCGGAATCTTCGTCAACCTTTTCATGAGACTGCCACTGTGGCTGTTTTAACCTCTGCGGCGCCAGGTTGACAAGCTGGAGCACCTTTTTCTGAAGATCGTCCCCGATGAGCAGCAGATCGTTCGATGCGCCGCTGGAAGGCTTTGCCACGAAATCCAGGGCACCCAGCTCCAAGGCCTTGAAAACCTTATCGGCGCCGCTCAAAGCGCTGACGACAATCACCGGGATCGAAAAGCGGACCGTCAGGATGCGTAGAAACGTAAAACCGTCCATTTTCGGCATATCCAGGTCAAGGGTGACAAGGTCCGGCTTAAGGGCCGCCACCTTTAGTATCCCTTCTTCGCCATTTACGGCATAACCCACCACATCGATGCGCTCAAGCCCTTCGAGCAACTTGGTTATGGTGCGTCTGCTGAAGGCTGAGTCATCAACGACAAGCACCTTGAATTTCCTCATACTCGGGCTCCGAGTGGGAAACGCTCCGGCTTCTGATAGATCATATCATTTTTGAAGTGACGCAAGGTGAATAGCGTTGTGATGTTCATAAGTGACTCGGAATGTCCTAAAAGCAAAAAACCGCCATCATAAAGTGACCGGTGGAACTCTTCCACAACTTTCTTCCTGGCTGCCAGGTCGAAATATATTATCACATTGCGGCAAAAGATGAGATCCATCTTGCCGAGCATCATCATCCGGGTCTTATCGAAAAGATTGAGGTGGCTGATGGTGACCATTTCCCTGATCTCGTCCGAAACCTTGAGCCCGCTGTCATACTCGTAAAAGAAACGTTTGATATAGCATTCTTCAGTTGCTCTAAACGACGACTTGGTGTAGACGCCCCGCCGTGCGTGCTGAAGAACCCGCTGGCTGATATCGGTGCCGATAATCTCGATATCCCACCCACGCAGAGCATGCATGTCCCGCAGGAGCATGGCGATGGTATACGGCTCCTCACCCGTGGAACAGCCGGCGCTCCAGATGCGCAACGTGCGGTTGCCACGAGCCGATTTTACCCGGATCAGTTCAGGAATAATCTCATCCGTAAAGGCTGCAAGCTGGAACGATTCCCGGAAAAAATAGGTTTCATTGGTCGTTAAGACATCCATGATGTCCGTCATTTCCTGGTCTTTATTCCGGTCGTATTTCAGGAAGTGGTAGTAATCACGAAAATTGTTCAAACCCAAGGTGGACAGACGGCCGGCAAGGCGCTTTTCCAGAAGATATTTGGAATCCTCCGTAAAATAAATGCCGCAATGGCTGTATATACTGTCCCGTATGATCTTGAACTCGTCATCGGACATGGTTTGTCCTGTGCCCAGAGACAAGGTCATGTGCTTCCTTTCACCAGACGCTCCAACAGGCTTTTGACAAGGCTGTTTTCTTCCGTTTCAAGGGCGCTTTTAAGAATGGCCATAGGTCTTTGGCCGGGAAGCGCCGCCAGAGCCATCGCCGTATCATACCTGATGCCCTCATTGGGGTGGGCAAAAAGCCGCCCGGCATTGCGTACAATGCGTTGGCCGTCGCGGCGCGACAGAATGCCGAGCGCAAACTTGACCAACTCTTCATCCCCGTTATCGAGGACCGTCTCAACCAGGGTCAAGGCATCTTCGTTTCCCAACGAATCGAGGACTTCAAGGCTGGTGATCATGAGCAGCCCTCCTGCCGTTGGAAGCAGGGTGCGGAGCACATCGAGGCTGATCTCCGGGGTGAGGCGATTAATGCTCTTCAGGGCTGCGCATTGCACCCGGGAATCATCGTCAAGCAATGCAAGTGTCAAGGGACCTGTCGCATCGGCGTTCCCGGCCCCTCCCAGTGCTTCGGCAGCGACCATGCGCACCTCAGGAGTCTCATCCACCAAGGCGATTTGCAAAAGACCCTGCAGGGAGGAAAATGACAGCTTTCCAATTGCAGCCACCGAAGCCTGCCGCACAGAAGGGTCCTCGTCCTTGACCAGCCGAGCCAGATGGTCCCCATCGTTCAAGGCTGCAAAGAGCAGGGCCGCATCCCGGCGGCGCTGCGGCAGACCGGATTCAGCCAACTTGAGCGCAACTGCCTTGACAGGGTCCGGGTCCTTTCCTGACAGAACCTGTAAAGAGGTGATGATAGCGTCACTGATACCGTGGTCCGCTTCATCCAGCAGCCCGATTATCTCGGGGATGCAGTCCGACAGCCCCCGACGACCGGCGGCGCGCACCGCAGCCTTGCGCACCCGCGGCGAAGGGCTGTGCAGCGCTTCGCGAATCAAGCCGTCTCCCGCCTGATAGCCCACTTCCCCGAACAGCGTGCAGATTGACCCGCATATCTTATCGTCAGCATGGGGATAGAACTTCCGAACCTCATCCATACCGGCGGGGCCGAGAGCGTTAAGTGCGTGGAGCGCCAGGCTGGAGAGCCTTTCGGTGAGATATGCCGCCAAAAGGGGCATGGCTGCGCGCGCGTCGCCGATAATACCCAGCAGGTTTGTCAACGCTACAGCCAGGGCACTATCCGGCCCCTCCACATCCAAAAGCTCGATGAAGGCCGGTACGACCTCGCTGCCGGACAATCGGTGTAATGAACCTTCGAGTTCCTGGCGCGTCCGGGCGTCGGAACGCTGCAAAAGGCGGTTGAAGGCCTTCGCGGCAGCGCAACGAGAGCTCTTCTGGCTGGAGAGAAATCCTTCCAGCAGGATGGGCGCTGCCGTGTGATCGCCAATGCTCCCCAGACAGTCATAAACGACCTTGCTGAAAATCTCCTCACCGACTAGCCTTTTGATCTCCTCGGGCACCGGCGCTGGAAACCCCAGTTTCACCAAGGCTGACAAGGCGCTGAAACGAAAAAAGACACTATCGTTTGTTGCGATTGCCGTGAGCAGTTCCGGCACGGCTCCTGCGTCACCGATGGTGCCCAGATGTTCAGCCGCAGCGGCGGAAACGTTCGCATCCGCGTCATAAATAGCGCTCAGCAATGGCGGGACAAACTCCTTGCTTCCTATGCCCCCCATCACGTCAACAACAAACTTCCGCACACCTGGGTCGGCGTCGCCTGCTAGCGCTTTCAACTGCTGGGCCGCCTGGGTGCCAAGCATGATAACCGCCTCGGCTGCGGAATTTCTCAGCCCAGCATTGCCTTCATCACGCAACAGCTCCAAAAGCGCAGCTATTAAATCCCCGGAAGGCTCCGCCGCAGCAAAGACATTGACCGCTTCCTTACGCACCCGCCAACTGTCATCCCCCATTGCGGTAAAGATGAATTCACACACCTCTTCTAGTTCTTCGCCACGCAGCGAATCGATAACGGCACGGCGCTGTTCTTCGTCAGCAGATTTGAGAGCATTACGTACATCTTCCCGATTATCCACGCAATGGCTCCTGTCTGACATCAGAGGGATGCAAAAGGGAATCAATGTCAAGGATCATGAACATCTGTTCTCGCGAAAAACAAATCCCCAGCACATATTCCATGCCGTTCCCTTCGGCAACATCAGGAGCAGGCCTGAGTTCACCGGCCGGAACGGTGATTACCTCCATGACCTCATCAACAGCCAGCGCCAGCAACTGGCGCGGAAGGGAGACAATCAACAGTCTGCCTTGGATGCGATCATCGGCTTTCGGCATGTCGAACAGACGTCGCATATCCATTACCGGAATCACTGTCCCGCGCAGGTTGATGACCCCCTCCAGCAGGTGCGAATCTTTGGGCATACCAGTAAGCTTCTGCAGCGGAAGGATCTCCTTGATCCTCATGATATCAACCGCAAAACGCCTG
>Ga0316217_10003769_pt1 | contig 16915 bp, 16 predicted proteins | sample 1anoAmetaG_FD_203633 | JGI IMG/M metagenome (GOLD analysis project Ga0316217, IMG submission 203633) | Freshwater microbial communities from Trout Bog Lake, Wisconsin, USA - 1anoA | ecosystem: Environmental > Aquatic > Freshwater > Lake > Hypolimnion/Profundal zone | place: USA: Wisconsin...
TACAACCTGTTGCATCGCTGATGGTAACCAAATAATTGCCTGCAGTAAGATTCGAATCGGTAGCGCTTGTGCCTCCGTTACTCCATTGGTAAGTGTAGCCCGGATTGCCACCCGAAACCTGCACATTCGCTATGCCGTTTGCCGCACCATAGGCGCTTGCATTGGTAATATTAACCATGCTTACACCCACCTGGCTGGGCACGATAGTAACCGTAACCTGGCTACTGGCCGATAACCCCGCGCTGTCTGTTGTAACTGTATAGGTAGTGGTTGCTGTTGGGCTGGCTTGCGTTGTTGCGCATGTAGGGCAGCTTAATCCGGTAGAGGGGGTCCATAAGTATGTAACATTCGGAGTAGCCTGCGCGCTTAATGTGGTACTTCCACCGCTGCAAATGGTGCTGTTTGACGCACTGGCCGTAACCGTAAGGTCAGACATAGGCTCAATACCAATTAAGGCAGCTTCGTAGCTACTAAAATTATAACCATCTGCGGTGAGCGATGCTACGCTAAAGTATCCATTATCAAAACCGCTCCATCCCCAGTTCATGTGCAACATATCATTCTCATCAAAGCCGTCACACACCCAGGTATGTCCGCCTTCATTGGTATCCGTTCCTTCATATTGAATAGGCCGGCCGGCGCTTAATTCGCTTTCCATCAATGCCACCCAATCTGCCGAACTATAGTTTGCTTCCTGCACTCCGGTTAATGTATTGGGGTTGTACGAAAAGTAAGTAGTATAAGCCATTTGGGCCGAGTGCCTCCAGCTTTGAGTTTCGGAGCTTAAAACATATGAGCCACTTCCACCCTCATTATCATCACCATAGCTCATGCCCGCTGCAACCCCACAGTGATACATTAAAGTAGCAACAGCAAGGTTCGTTGTATCAACTGAAGCCGGCATAGCGGCCCAGTTATATCTTGTTGCGCCAAAGTTGGCAGTCTGGCTTCCATAAGTAAATGGATAGGTTGGAGGACCGTCAAAATAGCTATAAGTACCTGTGCCCTGAGCAGGGTAGTTCCAGTATTTCATAATCTGGGCCATAGTAGTAGCTACACATCCGGTAACCGCACGCATTTGGTCAGCAGTATTATAAGGACAGAGTTGATTGTAAAAAGGTTCCTGGTCCCAGTTTGTTTTCAATAACGGCGCCACGGTGCTTAAACTTTTAGCTCCGGCCGGCTTTCTGCCTTGCATATAAGCACTCCATTGCCCTGAAATTTTTGAATTAGCTATTGTATGTCGTTGAACTGCACTGTAAATATGCGATGCGGCGTGGTTCAACCAGTTTTGGAAGCCTATTCCTTTATCCGGGGTAGGCCAGCTAAAATTAGACTCCAGCGAATAACCAATTACCGGCGTAACCTGGTCGTCGCCGGCAATAATTACAAAACCTTTGCCCGGGTCCAAATCAAATATGTAAAAATCAACAACCCCATCGCTTTCGGATTTGGTGTATTTTAAAACGACTGAGGTGTTTCTTCCCGAATTGCCTGTAACGTTGAAAAAGTTAAGGGCAGCCGTTTGCGCTTTAGCCAGGCTAACCTGAGCCGCAAACACCCGGGTGCTTAACGCAAACAAAGCAAAAAACAAGATGGATGTGTGTAGTGTCTTTCTCATAAATTGGTTATGGCAAATCCACAGACCCTGGTTAAGCCCGCAACTAAAAGTGAATAGATAAATTTCCTTTTCATTCCAATGATTCAATACCTGTTAATCTTCGAACAAGCAAAACATGATACTTCTACCACTGTTTGGGGGGCTTAACCTGGTGCGAAATTTTGCTTTTCAGCACTGCTTTTGCACTCAATTTTACCTGTTTAACTAACAATTTATACGTTGTCTCACTCAAGAGGTTACAGAATGTTATACAAATTATATTATGCTTCAAATGACAGTACAACAACCTGCGTTCTGTCATTTCAACGCAAACAGACTGAACAGCTAACAACCGGTAACTGGTTTAAAACAAGCTACACTTTGTTATAACGCCCTCCCTGTCACAAATCCATACATTCCACCGTAAACAAAAAGATTCAGGCCAAAAACCCATCGGTATGAAAGCACACAGCCTCTTCAATAACATCCGCCAATACGAAAACTTACATATTGCATTGTGGTTGGTAAAAGACACCTGCTGGGTAATGAGTTTTAAAATTGGGGGTATAATTATGATTATCCCAACCCTTACTGTTGCTTTACATTTGGCATGGAGATCAAGGAAAAACATGAACGACCTGTTTCACAACATAGCCGTGTGTTTATGGATTACCGCCAACGCCACCTGGATGACCGGTGAGTTTTTTTATTTCGATACTTTGCGACCTTACGCTACCGTATTGTTCGCACTGGGTTTAATTGTAGTCTCTTTTTATTATCTCGTCCTTTTCCCTAAAAGAAATGAGACACCTGAAGTTCACGAACAAGAACTCTCATCTTCGGATAATGAGGTTCAGGCCTTGAGAGCATGATTATTTGACCGATGCTTTTGAAAGTGAATCTGCCTGCTCGCGCGCTTCAAATTCTTTAATCAGTTGCTCTGGCGTTTTACCCATGTTCGACATTGTTATTCTAACGTCTTTCGCAATGGGGTGATTGGGATATGTGCTCAAAAACTGCTCATATTTCACGCGTGCCGAATCGAGATTGCGAATCTCGTTTTCGTAGATAAAACCTTGTAAAAACAACGCATAAGGACGTTTGATGTATTGCGGATAATCATTAAAAATACGCGCATAGATGTGAACGCTCTTAACAGGCTGCCGCATATATCTGTAAAAGTCGGCTTCCTTAAAAAGATAGTTAGCGCTGTTTGTATCATTTGGATAAGCGGCCACATAGTCATCATAAGCCACCAGCAGGTCTTTCAGTCCGGTGGAATCAATTTTCCCTTTTTTCGCTACTTCCATAATGGCCTTTTCCTTATTATCGATAGTACGCTTTTTCCACTCCTGCCCGGGATTACAGGAAACCAACAAAACCACAAATGCCACTAAGCTCAATATTCTGTTCATATTTAAAATATTCAATTAATTATAAAATCATTGCACTTTTAACACAACTGAAACCGCTATTTAAGCCAAATGGCCGGTATTTATGCCGGCCATTCTTGTTTCAAAATTTATTCTGTAAACTTATTTTACGTCCATCAATTCAGTATCAAAAATCAAAGTAGCGTTGCCTGGAATAACCCCGCCTGCACCCCTTGCTCCGTAACCTAAGGCGGCAGGGATAATCAATTTGTATTTAGAGCCTACATGCATTAAGGCAATACCTTCATCCCAGCCTGCAATTACCTGTTTTTGGCCCAATACGAAACTGATTGGCTGATTTCTATCCAGCGAAGAATCGAACTTGGTTCCATCGGCCAAGCGACCGGTGTAATGAACTGATACGGTTTTTCCGCTTTCAGCCATGGCACCTGCGCCTTCTTTCTCTACTACGTAATACAGGCCACTTGCCGTTTTAACAGCATTAGGATAGTTAGCCTTCACAAAATCATCCGCCGAGATGGTATTTATTTTATCCGATTCTGCCTTTTTAGCCGCAACAATTTTATCCATCTCTGCCTTCTCCGCTGCAAACGCGTTTGCTTTAGCGGCTAAAAGTTCATCTTTTTTAGCCCAAATAGCCATAGCATCAAAAGCCTGAGCTGCTTTACCGACACGGATAATTTTTACCGTGGTCATTGGTTCGCCATTATTAATAAGTGGAATAAGCTCTTGTCCCTTAAGCACGGTACCAAAAATAGTGTGCTTGTAGTTTAACCACGAAGTAATTCCCTCGGTAATAAAAAACTGCGAGCCGTTAGTATTAGGGCCGGCATTTGCCATGGCAAATAGCCCCGGCTTGTCAAATTTTAATGAATAATCAAACTCGTCATTAAACTTATATCCGGGTCCGCCCGAGCCGTTACCTGCAGGGTCTCCGCCCTGAATCATAAATGGTTGCGGGGTATGGATGCAGCGATGAAAAGTAAGTCCATCATAAAATGGAACTCCTGCGGCCTTGGCTGTGTTTGGCATTTTCCCTTCGGCAAGGGCCACAAAGTTGGCCACTGTTACCGGGGTTTTCTCAAACTCCAGCTTTCCTAAAATAACTCCTTTCGATGTTGTAATTTCTACATAAAGTCCTGGTTCCATTTTTTCTTTTTTTTCTCCTGAAAATTTAAATGATGTAAGAACCATAACGGTCATTACTAAAAATGCTACTTTCTTCATTTGGTTTTGCTTTAATAATTCATTGAATTTATTAATGACGATTGCCGACATAACTATTGTTCTACTGATACCAATTCAACATCAAATATCAGGTCAGACTTAGCCGGTATGCTTGCCCCTGGCGATTGGTCACCATAAGCCAGGTAAAAAGGAATAATCAGCTTGGCCTTCCCTCCCTGGTTTAACAAAGCAATACCTTCATCCCACCCCGGAATAACCTTTCCAACTCCCAACATCAAAGGTAGTGGCTGCCCACGGTCAACCGATGAATCGAATTTTGTTCCATCCCAAAGCACGCCTGTGTAATGTACCTTTACATTATCAAACTGCCTGGCTCTTTTACCTGTGCCCTGCTGAGAAATTACGTAATACAAACCGGTTGAAGTTTTCTTAGCGGTCGGAAACTTAGCTTTTACCTTTTTGTCCCACTCGGCCTGGTAACCGGCGTTAGCTTGTACAAGCTGTGCAACCTGAGCATCATACTGTTTCTTGAAATCTGCTTTTTTCTGTGCCATAGCAGCCTCAGGGTCAACCGCTTTACCTTCGAAGGTTTTAGCGGCATCAAAAGCCGTTGCGTCTGGTCCTACTCTAACAATCTTTACGCTATTAATCACCTCGCCTTTAGCTACCTGTTCAATTACAGGAAGGCCCTGAACCACGTATCCAAAAACACTATAATGTCCATCAAGTTGGGGCGTGGGTTTCAAGGTTAAATAAAACTGGCTGCCGTTGGTGTTAGGGCCTGCATTTGCCATAGCCAGGGTACCTTCGCGGTCATGTTTTAAATCTGGTGAAACCTCGTCATTAAACTGGTAACCCGGCCCGCCTGAGCCATTTCCTTTGGGATCGCCACCCTGTATAACAAAACCTGGCTCAACGCGGTGAAAAGTAAGACCATCAAAATACGGCTGTCCGGGTTTCTTAAATGTGTTCTTAATCGTTCCTTCAGCAAGCCCTACAAAACTGGCTACGGTAACCGGGGCCTTTTTAAATTCAAGTTCGCACACAATCTCACCTTTAGCGGTGGTAATAACAGCATATAGCCCGGGTGTAGTTTTCCAATTCGGGTTATCTGACGAAGGTGCTGCTACCGGAGCGGCGGCAGGAGTTTCTGTCGTAGCTGCAGTTTCCGCCGGTTTATTACTCTTGGCATTACAAGAGGTTAACAAACCCGTAAATAACATAAAGGTTATAAAAAGCGGTATGCTTATTTTATTCATGATGTTGGTTTTATTTAGTAAAATCAATTGTTTCAAGGGTTTCTAAAAACTTCTTCTCAGTGTTCGCCAATGATGCCGTACTCATACCACCTGCCGCGTTTCTGTGTCCCCCACCTTCAAAATTCTGACGGGCATATGCATTTACATCCACCCCACCCCGCGACCGGAAAGATATTTTTATCCTGTCAGGTTCTTCGCTAAAGTAAGCGCACATTTTCACACCTTCAATTTTAAAAGGATAATTAACCAGCCCCTCACTGTCGCCGGCCTGCAAATTAAATTTTTTTATTTCAGCCTGACTAACCATCATGTAAGCCACCTGCCCGCTCTTTACAAGTTTTAACTTCTCATTAAGGCAGTACCCAAAAAACCTCAGCCGTGTTTCGCGAAACACATTGTTTACCTTTTCGCTCACATAGTCGGGTTTTGCACCTTTGGCAATTAATCCGGCCGCAACCAGGTGCGCGTTTGGAGTGGTGTTATTAAACTGAAAAAAACCGTTGTCCGTTGCTAAGCCAACGTATAAGCACTCGGCCATATTCTCATCCAGCAAGTCGGTGTAACCCATATCGCCAATAATGTCGTAAACCATTTCCGCTGTAGCACAATAGCCCGTGTCGCTAAATGCCAGGTCAGCAAAGGTTTCCGGTTGCTGATGATGGTCTATCATTACCTTATAACCGGTGGCCTCCCTGATGATATCCCCCAATCCCTCCAGGCGGCTTAAGGCGTTAAAGTCTAAACAAAAAATAAGATTGGCGCTTTTAATCTTTGCCTCGCATATTTTTTTGCCCATACTGTTTTCGTAAACCATAATGCTATCAGTGCCTTTTATCCATTTCAGGTTAGCAGTATATGCATTGGGCGATATAAAACTCACTTCATGTCCCAGCTTTTCCAAAAAAAATTTAAATCCAAGAGAGGAGCCCAAGGCATCGCCATCAGGATTTCGGTGCGTCACGATAACAACACTTTTAGGAAGCGTTAAAATTTCTTTGAGTTGCGTAATATGGGCAGGGAAAAACTTCATTGAAGGTGCGAATGTAAAAAATTAGATTAATTGTTATGGATAGACAGAATATTGCTTCATGTTATCCACTTATTTATTTCTATCCGCTGACTTCTGTATAGATTTCGTAATTAATAAAAACATCTCGGCCGCGCCCAGCATTCCGGCAAAGGGCATCAGCATATAAACCCATAATGCCGTATAAATATGAGCCGGCAAAGCCGAAGCCAGTGTGCGTGCCGGGTTCATACCGAAACCTGATACCGGCCCTGCTATTATTACATACACACAAACAAGCAGGCTGGCTATAATACGGGTATAGTTTTTCAGCAATTCACTTTCGGTGGTAAAAAGTATCATACTCATCATACAAAAGGCTATACAAAACTCAGTAAATGCAGCAGCGGGCGTTCCTGCATATCCTGGTACCGTTACCAGGCTGTTAACCGGGGCATCAATTAATGTCCGGCTCATTAACATGCGCATCATTAAAACCGCCAGCGTACCGCCCAAAAACTGAAACACGATGTAGAAAAAAGCATCATTGCCGTTTATTCTTCCCAACCTCAAAAAGGTAATGGTTACAGCCGGGTTAATGTGCGAACCCGATGGACTTGTATATGGCGAATAGAATATGAAGCCCGCAGTTAGACCCATACCAACGCCCATTATCAGCAACCTTACCAGGGGATTGGGCAAAGCCATATGCAAAGGCGAATAACTGGCTTCAAGCATGGCGCCCCAAAAGCACGCTGAAACCATAAATATTGCAAGGCCCAGAGCTTCCATTAAATACAAACGCCAATTCATTTTAAATGCTGCCATAAAGCCTGAAACATAAATGAATAATTACCTTTTTTATAAAAGTACGAGCTCTTAACCGTTTTTTTGACAAACTCATCGCTGATACCAGTATTACTCACATTGCCCAAAAGACTCTTTCCGCAATTTTCTCCTTCCCCAAATCAATACCAATCGCTAGTTTTCGGTAGATTTCGCTAGGTGTTTCACTGCATTGTTGTTGATAGAACATGTTTGACAGTTGCGACGTATCGCTTACCCTGGACCGCCGCAATGTTATCTTAATCTGTCCCCAAAAGTCTGTAAAAAACATGCTCCTATTTTAAAGACCTTTGCTAAGGTAGTCAAATAAATAAAAAAAACAAAAATTTGTTTTATCGATAGAAAACGAACACTTAGAACTCACTTTTTTCTAAAGCAAATCGGATTGTCCAAAACCCTTATCGCGCACAACCTGAGGCCTAAACCCCTATATTTATCGCAATGAAGAAGTTCTTCACTGTGTTGCTTTTATGGTTTGAATTGGCCGCGTATGCTCAACAAGCTACCGGGGTTTTACAAGGTAAGGTTACAGCCGGTAAGGACACCTTGCAACTAGCCTCAGTAATGCTCCTTAAAACAACTTTTACGGCCAGCGCCGACTCTTTGGGTCGCTACATCATCCGACAAATACCCGCGGGTAAATACCAGCTAAGGATTTCTTTTATTGGCTATGAAAATTTTCAGGAAGAAGTTGAAATTATAGCTGATAAAACCACCAAAGCAGATGCCGACCTGGTACCCCTTACCTCGCAGATTAATGAACTGGTGGTTACCGGAAATATGAAAGAGGCTACTAAATTAAGCAGTGTTACCCCGGTTGATGTCTACACGGCCAAATACTTTCAGCGCACCCCGGTAAATAATTTATGGGATGCCTTAAGTAGCGTTAACGGTATTTTTCCTGACGTAGATAACGGGGTAGCCAACACCAGCGATATTCAGATTAATGGTATTGAGGGTAACTATACCGAAATTTTGATTGATGGAGTACCTGCCATGAATGGCCTGGCGGGCATCTATGCACTCTCTGCCTTTCCATCCAGTATAATCGATAAGGTAGAAATCATCAAAGGCGCCTCATCATCCTTGTACGGCTCTGACGCCATGGCGGGCGTTATCAATATTATCACTAAAAATCCCGGCACTGCCCCTACCTTTTACGCTAATGTTGATCTCACCTCTTACCTTGAAACCACAGAAGATATTTCGGCTTCATTCAGGTTAAAAAAAGTAAGCAGTATTTTTTCCATCAGTGGCGAAAACATGAACACACGTTGGGATTTAAATAAGGATGGTTTTATGGATTTGCCACTTACCAACCGCATTAATTTCTTTAACAAATGGAGTTTTGACCGAAAAGATAACCGAATTGCCACGCTTTATGCGCGCTACCTGTTCGAGGACCGGTTTGGAGGGCAAATGAACACCCCGGGCTTACTAAAAGGAAGTGACCAGCACTATACCGAGTGGGTACGAACCAACCAATGGCAGGCAGGTTTCAAATATCAATTGCCTTTAAAAGAAAGGGTAATACTGATGGCCGATTACAGTGAGCATTATCAAAATGCATGGTTCGGCACCAATTATTATTCAGGCAGACAAAAAAGTGCATTTGCCCAGTTAAGCTGGAACAAAAAAGTTGACGGCCACAACGATTTGGTAATAGGTACCACGTACCGCATGCGCTATTATACAGACAACACCACCTTGTCTAAGGATTATGCTACTGGTACCGGTAATACTTCTCATATTGCAGGAGTATTTATTGAAGATGAGATATCCATAGCCGAGGGGCATAAAATGATACTAGGCGCCCGCTTTGATTATAATAACCAGGATGGACCGGTAGCCACCCCTCGTATAAATTATAAATGGAACTCGAAAGATCAAAAGAACGTCTTTAGATTTGGATTTGGTACCGGTTATCGGGTGCCCGATTTGCTGAACGATGGATTTGGGGTGTTGAACGGAACCCGGATAGTTAATGTACCGGTAAAATTAACGCCAGAACAAGACCTTACGCTGAATGCCAATTACACACGGGTGCAACAATTACCTTTTGGCGTTATGAGTATTGATGTAAGCACTTTCTACACCTACTTTATGAACTATATCGACCCCGACTACTCGGTAAATGGCATTGTTACCTATGTAAACTCGAAAGGCGGCCTGGATGCACCCGGATTTAGCGGTAATGCTGATTTTGCATTTAGCTACCCCCTGAAAGTAGGGGTTGGCTTTACCTTTGTAAGCGTGTGGGAGGTAGATACGGTAAACGGACAACGGGTAAAAAGCCCGACGGTACACGCTCCGCATTTTACCGGTAATTTTTACCTCAGCTATAGCTTCCCCGTACCCCAGCTTTCGCTGGACTGGACCGGTAACCTGGTAAGCCCAATGCTTTTGGTTACTGAAACGAATGATTATCGCCCATCCTATTCAAAATGGTTTTCCATTCAGAATATTCAGATAACCAAGAAATTTAAAAAGGGAATAGAGATTTACGCCGGTATTAAAAACTTCTTCAACTTTATGCAAAGCGACCCGATTATGAGACCCTTCGATCCCTTTAACAGGATGGTAAACGTTAACAATCCGAACGGCTATGTGTTCGATACAGAATATGGATTTATGAGTAATGAAGGGATTAAAGGTTTTGTTGGATTCAGATATACATTCCATTAAAAAAACCTTTTCACCAACTTTTAACCTGAACACAATATGAGCAATACGAAAACAGACGTACAAATAGAAGAAAGCTGGAAAACGGCTCTCTCCAACGAATTCAGCAAACCTTATTTCGCTGCCATCAAGGAATTTATTTTGGAAGAAAAGGCAAAGGGTAAAAAGGTTTATCCCCCGGGTCCGTTGGTGTTCAATGCGTTTAACCTTACCCCCCTTGATAAAGTAAAAGTAGTAATCATTGGCCAGGACCCCTACCATGGTTTTGGTCAGGCACATGGTCTCTGTTTTTCGGTACCGGTTGGGGTTAAACCGCCTCCCTCGCTTGTAAACATTTTTAAAGAGATTAAAGAAGATTTGGGAATTGACCCGCCAAATCATGGAAATCTTGAAAAATGGGCCCGGCAAGGTGTGCTTTTGTTAAACGCCTCTTTAACCGTAAATGATGGAGAACCCAATTCGCACGCCAAATGTGGCTGGCATATATTTACAGATGCTGTAATCAAGAAAATTTCAGATGAAAAGGTGGGCGTTGTTTTTTTATTGTGGGGTCGTTTTGCCCAGGATAAGGCACAACTGATTGACGGCTCCAAACATTTTATTCTTAAATCGGCACACCCATCGCCTTTTTCGGTTACCCAGTTTTACGGGTGCAGGCATTTTTCAAAAACCAATGAATTGCTAAAAAAACAAGGCAAGGAACCCATCGACTGGAAGCTGGATTAATTAGGAATTACCTTTAAATCTTTGAAAATCTTATATACAATATCGGTCCTGGCATTTTCGAAATAAGGATTCCCCGGGTCAGAACTCTGTATACAATTGGCAAAAAAGAAAGTATCGCTTTTTGTTTCAACAAAACCTATAAACCAGCCAATGTCCTGGTTATCCTGTTCGGCCCAGCCTGTTTTCCCTTTTACTGAATATCCATTGGTGTCAGTAATGGCCATCATCGCTTTTACTTTTTCCATATTCACTTCAGAAAAAGGAAGCTTATGCTCATATAGCTTTCGTAAAAAAACTACCTGCCCATCGCTGCTTATTTTCAAACCACCGGTTTGCCAGAAACCGGGAATACCACCGGTTGTATCTGCATTGCCATATTGCACCTTGTCCATCCAGCTTTTTATCCGGGGTTCGCCTATTTTGTGCGTCAGGTCATCATAAAACCGGGTGGTTGTATTTTGGTAAGTATCGCGACTAACATGTTCCTGGTTCCAGCTTGTCTTAATCGGGCTGTCACCGTCAACACCCTGATTACTGATGTTTCCGGTTTCGAATCCAAGCAGAGATAAAAAGAGCTTAAAGGTGGCACCCGGAGGATAGGCCTGCTGAGCCTGGTCACGGTTATAATAAATGTATTTATCCCTTTTCAGGTCGTACATTACAAAATTGCCCGACAAACGATACTGACTGTAGTACCTGGCAAAATCACTCCTGTTTTCAATGCAGGTTTTCGGCTTGCACCCACCTAAGCATAAAACAACGGCACACAATATTACTAAACAAAAAGATTTCATTTCACTCTGATGATTTCAAATATAACAAGCTCCCGATTTAAAAAACATACGTTATAAACATTCCATAAAAACCAGGATGGTACTGGAGACCGTTTAAAGACTTAATCAACGTTAACGCGTAATTGCCTGTTTATTGTGTTAAGTCCAGTTATTTGACAGGATAAAACTGGTTTACTTTGGCGCCGGTGGCTTGCATTTCATCAATTTTTGCTTTCAGGCAACGGGGGCAAAGACAATCGCCCGCATTTGGCATCGGTACAATATTGGGCAACGCAGTGCACCAGCAGGTGTTATTTGTTTCAGTAATACCACACTGGAACTCAGCACCACAAACCAGACATGTTTTGACCTTAACCATGCCGAAAGTTAATAATTCAAAACGGAAACATTGCTTTAAAGAATATTCGCCTTTAACACAATGCTACGTGTCAAAACAGCGTTAATAATATAACTAAAATCCATGTTTATGAACCCGTTAAAAACAACTATCACCATTGCTCTTTGCCTGGCATTGGTAAGTGCTAATTGCCAGGCAACTCACGCCCGCACTTTTAAAAGCCCAACCATCAAAACTACCGCTGTAACCGGCGAATCAGTAGTATTAGGGTTGAATAACTTATCGGGCAAACCGGTTACTCTTTTCACTGGCCCTAAATCCGAACTTTCAAATCCTGAGTCACGGGAAAAATCATATGAAAGTTTAAGTACAAATACCATTTATGCCAGCGTAAACGAGGTGGTTTGCATTGTAAACACTAAAGGCAAAACCATATCATGTGCAGACATTGTAAGTGGCGTGTCGGAATTAGAAATAAGCAAAAGCGGAACAGTGATTAAGGCGAAGGAATAAGCCGGTTTAGTTTTTCTCCTTTCTGGGCAACCAGCTAACTTCCTCGGCACCCAGATTCTTAGCCATCATCCGGCTTAATGTAAACAGATAATCAGAAAGGCGGTTAAGATATTTTATAACCAGTGGATGAATTTCCTCCGTTTGATTCAAAGCAACTACCAAACGCTCAGCTCTGCGACAAACCGTTCGGCTTATATGGCAATATGAAACGTAAACATGCCCGCCCGGCAAAATGAAGTTGCGCAGAGGCTCCAGTTGCATATCCATAGCATCGATAGCCTTTTCCAGATGCTCCACATCCGACTCGTGTAAATCAGGGGCTTTTGCGCTTTGCTTCTCCGAACCGGACGCTAATACGGCACCTAAAGTGAACAAACGGTCCTGAATTTCCTTGAGTAAAGCGCGCGTTGCCTCCTCGTCAGTTACATCTCTCAACAGGCCAATCCAACTATTCAGTTCATCAACAGTTCCATAACTATCAATTCTAAGTTCGCTTTTCAATACCCGTTTACCTCCAAATAGTGAGGTTTCACCAACATCGCCGGTTTTTGTATAAATCTTCATGATCGCCAGATATAATATTTCTAAACTGTAATTGACGCCGGAGCATTCTGCAAATCAGTTTCAATCAAACCATCTCTTAACCTCATAACCCGGCGGGCATGGCGGGCAATGTCCTCTTCGTGCGTAACTAAAATCACGGTATTGCCACCTTTGTTGATAGTAGCAAAAATATCCATAATATCATACGAAGTCTTGGTATCAAGATTACCCGTAGGCTCATCAGCCAGAATGATGGAAGGGTTATTAATGAGGGCACGCGCAATGGCCACACGCTGCCGTTGCCCCCCCGATAGTTCATTCGGCTTGTGATTCATTCTGTCTTTAAGTCCCACCATACCCATTACCTCCTCTGCACGTTCTCGCCTGTTCTTGTTGCTCCAGCCGGCATATACCAGGGGAAGAGCCACATTTTCGAGCGCCGTTAAGCGGGGTAGCAAATTAAAAGTCTGAAACACAAATCCTATTTCTTTATTCCTTACATGCGCCAGTTGGTCATCGCTCATGCTTGAAACCTCCGTATTATTCAAGCGGTACGAACCCGAACTGGGAGAGTCAAGGCAACCGAGAATATTCATTAGGGTTGACTTACCTGAGCCTGACGGACCCATCAGCGCTACATATTCATTTTTCTCAATACTAAGCGACACATCCTTAAGGGCTGCAATCAACTGATCGCCCATGATATATTCCTTTTTAATGTGCTTTATTTCTATAATGGGCATTTGCAATACTTTGTTAGGTTAAACAGCGGAACAGGAAAATCGTTCACCGCTAACTATTTCTTAATCACTTTTGGCACTTTAAAATAATCCGAATCGCGCTGTGGTGCGTTAGAAAGGGCTTCCTCCTTAGTCACAGTATCTTTAATCACATCTTTGCGCAAAACATTCTTTTCATCCGTCATATATATCAACGGCTCCACTCCTTCTACATCAACTTCCCTCAGTTTCTCGACCAGGTCGAATATTTTTTGAAGGTCCTTTTTCAAGCCCTCCTTGGCGTGCTCGTCAAATTCAAGTTTAGAAAGCTCCGAAAGACGGTCAACTAATTCATTATCTATCTTCATGCATTTAATTATTTTCGCTCGCCAAACCTACGTCATTCCGCTTTAATATAAAAGCGCAGGTACAAGGTTGGTATTAAGGTTGTATTATTTTAAACATCGGTTTATTTTATGTCGAAGGAGATTGTAGTTAGCGGAGTAAGGCCCACCGGAAGGCAGCACATAGGCAATTATTTTGGTGCGGTGGTTAATTTTGTGAAGATGCAGGAGCTTTACGACGGGTATTTTTTCGTAGCTGATTATCATTCGCTTACTACACACCCCGATGCAGCTGATTTACGTGCGAAAGTGAAGCAAATTGCTGTTGAATACCTTGCTTGCGGTGTTGACCCGAACAAATGCGCCCTTTTTGTACAGAGCGATGTCCCTCAAATACCTGAACTTTATCTTATATTTAATATGTTTTCGTATAAAGGTGAGCTAGAGCGCGAGGCTACCTTTAAAGAAAAAGTGCGCGACCAGCCCGATAATGTGAACGCAGGCTTGCTAACTTATCCTGTGCTTATGGCTGTAGATATCATCATTCATAAAGCCCGTAAAGTGCCTGTAGGCAAAGATCAGCAACAGCACCTTGAAATGGCCCGGGTATTAACCCGCCGTTTTAATAACAAGTATAACCTGGAGTATTTCCCCGAACCCCAGGCATTTAGTTTTGATAACGAACTGGTGTCAATCCCCAGTTTGGATGGCGTTGGAAAAATGAGTAAATCAAAGGGGGAGCAAACCTGCATTTACCTGTCGGATGAGCCTGAAGTTTTGCGCAAAAAAATAATGCGCGCAACTACCGATACCGGACCTACAGCACCCAATTCGCCCAAGCCCGTTGCTGTGCAAAACTTATTTGACTTAATGAAATTGGTGTCCACCCCTGATACCATCCGGTTATTTGACCAAAAATACAACGACTGTAGCATCCGCTACGGAGATTTGAAGAAGCAGTTGGCCGAAGACATGATTACTTTTTTGACACCTATACGCGAAAAAATAAAAGAATTAAGTGCCAATGATAAAATGCTAAGCGAAATTATTGGTGATGGCGGACAAAAGGCCCGTGCCAGCGCAGCGCAAACTATTAGGGATGTGCGCGAAATTATTGGCATAAAAAGTTTCTGAGAGAAAAAGTATTTTTATTTTTAAGCACACACTCGTATTGCAATTTCCATTCTTAGTTTAGATTTGGCAAACCGAAGTTTGGGTGATTAACGATTTCAAGAAAAAGATATGGCGAAAAAAGCAGTAGACAAAAAGCAGATTAAGCACATTGCGATAGCGGGAAACATCGGTGCAGGTAAAACCACCCTTACCAAAATACTTTCTAAAAACTTTGGCTGGTTACCGCAATTTGAAGATGTAGAGAACAATCCTTACCTGAACGACTTTTACGAGGATATGCCCCGTTGGTCGTTCAACCTGCAGATATATTTCCTGAACTCACGTTTCCGTAATATCATTGAAATACAGCGCGGAGAAGAAATAGTCATTCAGGACAGAACTATACATGAGGATGCCATGATTTTTGCTCCCAACCTGCACAGTATGGGATTAATGACCACCCGCGATTTTGAAAACTACACCAAGTTATACGAAACCATATCGTCACTCATCCGCCCACCCGATTTGTTGATTTACCTCAAGGCAACCGTGCCAACACTGGTAAACCAGATACAAAAAAGAGGACGCGAATATGAAGATAACCTGCGCCTTGACTACCTGCGCCGCCTGAACGAGTATTACGAAAAATGGATCGGCAACTATAAAGACGGACGCCTGTTGGTTATTGACGTTGACCAGGTAAACTTTGCCGAAGACGAAGAAGCCCAGGGCGAAGTAATTAATAAAGTGAATGCTGAACTTTACGGCTTGTTTTGATAATTAGTATTAAGTATAAAGTATTAAGTAATTAGACTGGAATAGCTTTATAAGTAAAATGTTGGAGTCTTAATACCTTATACGCATTACTTAATACATCAGTTATGTTAGCCCCGTTACCCGAACGTTTACGACCTAAAACCATTGCTGAATTTGTTGGTCAGCAACATTTAATTGGCGGGGGCAAAGTGTTGCGCAAGCTGATTGAATCGGGTAATATCCCTTCCATCATATTTTGGGGACCTCCGGGCGTGGGTAAAACCTCATTAGCGCGTTTTATTGCCGAGCAGGTAAACCTGCCTTTTCACCAACTCAGCGCTATTGATTCAGGTGTTAAGGAAGTACGAGCCGTTATTGAAAAAGCCAACCAGGAGGGCAAAGCCATATTGTTTATTGACGAAATCCACCGGTTCAATAAAGCCCAGCAGGACGCTCTTCTGGGTGCCGTAGAGCGCGGAACCATCATATTGTTTGGCGCAACTACGGAAAACCCCTCTTTCGAAGTTATTTCGGCTTTACTATCGCGCTGCCAGGTTTACGTTCTAAAACCTTTGGAGCGCGAAGATTTGGAATTGCTCTTAAAACACGCGCTTGAAAAAGACGAAGAAATTGCCAGCAAGCATGTAGTACTAAAAGAAACCGAGGCATTATTGAAATACAGTGGCGGCGATGCCAGAAAACTGCTGAATGTGCTCGAACTGGTTGTCAACTCATTTACCGCGGCCCCAATCGAAATTACCAACGAAATTGTAGAGCAGGTCATTCAGCAAAAAATGGCCATTTATGATAAAAGCGGCGAACAACATTACGATATCATCTCGGCTTTCATAAAATCTATTAGGGGCAGTGACCCTAATGCGGCGCTTTATTACCTGGCCCGAATGATTATAGGTGGTGAGGACCCAAAATTTATTGCCCGCAGGTTGCTCATTTTATCAAGCGAAGACATTGGCAATGCCAATCCCAACGCCTTGCTTTTGGCAACCTCCTGCTTTCAGGCTGTAACAATGATTGGTTATCCGGAATGCGACTTAATATTATCGCAGACAGTTATTTATCTGGCCACTTCTGCCA
>Ga0316217_10003771_pt1 | contig 16911 bp, 21 predicted proteins | sample 1anoAmetaG_FD_203633 | JGI IMG/M metagenome (GOLD analysis project Ga0316217, IMG submission 203633) | Freshwater microbial communities from Trout Bog Lake, Wisconsin, USA - 1anoA | ecosystem: Environmental > Aquatic > Freshwater > Lake > Hypolimnion/Profundal zone | place: USA: Wisconsin...
ACGGTTTTTCTTCTTGACTGAGTGCAGAATGCGCTCAACATCTTCATTATTGTTGGAAAGAGGGATCAACTTATTGAGCTCTTCAGTGACCTTTTGTAGCATGAAGAGGTATTTGTTCTTCTGCTAGTCATCATTGGGCTCGATGGGAAGGGAGGCGATTTCAACCAAACAGCCCAAGGCATGGTTCCTAAGGTAGTCCACCTGGAACAAAGACACCAGCTTCTCAATCATGTCAGTGTAGATGATGTAGTACATAGGTATCCAGCTCAAGAAGGCATTCAGAGTTTAGAGACATCCCTTGACTAGTGAAGGTTTGGCTTGATGCGCGTTTTAGAGCACTGTTTTGCAAAGCTGAAAGATGGTGGTGAAGTGTTGGTTCATTTGAGTCTTGAGCTGTTGGACCTGCAGGTGGGTGAGCTGACTTTTGGAGTAGTCGAAAATCTCCTCAGAGAGCATTTTCAAGACACTGAAGCAGTTCTAGCAGACGTTGATGTTGTTGGACGAAATGGAGCAAATATCTTCAATGAAGGTGGTCCAGGTGTTGTCCCACTCATACTTCACAATCTGTATGAGGATGCTGTTGCACTTGGCCAGGATGTTCTGCATAGTCTTCTCCAAATTGTCGACCTCCGCATAGGACATCATCATGCTGATTATGAAGGCCTTGAGCTGGGCACGCTCATCACTCGGCAGCGCCATCCATTTTTGCTGAGTAACCACAGCTTTACCTTGATTGCGTCTTCGAGCAGAACCAGCATGTAGAACTTGGTCTAGGGCAGTTGGCAGAGGGTCAGCACTTTGTCTGCGTTGTACCAAAAGTAATGGTCTTCCTTGAGTTGCCGCCAACTTTAGTTTGCATCTTTGCTCTACATCCAAAACCCAGTACGTTGGCGGTGTTGTTCTTTATTGCGTAAGTGAGTTCGTCCAAGAGCTGCGCCTTATGAGAGTCGAAGGGCAATGAACGGTCTAGCAAAAAATTCATTTTAGCCTGCATTGTCGAATTCTCAAATAAATATCAAACTGTGAACTAATTGACTTTTTGGCTGCAAATATATAAACACTCAAAATTCTATTACAGCTCCAAACCCTCCCTTCCTAGACTTCCTCAACTTCCTCCATCTTTGCAAAACCAGGATAAAGCGAATACAGGCTATTCATCACATTGGAGTTGATATCTTGCTGGTTGAGTGTATGTATCTTGAAGAATGGAAAGAGTATAAAAATGACAATATAGGGAAGATAGATCAGGTTCAGTTCTCAAGAGTGAACAGTCTTTTCTGTCGGGGGCAGATTAGTTCGTTTTGGCGGTAACGTTGCTGCTAAACTGCTTTGAAGTGGATTGGGGAAATAGTGCTGTTGAAGGAGGATTGTTCAGGGTTGAGGGACTCGTTAAAGAGTCTCAACCTGCATTAAAACTAGCATGCAGCTCTCACTCCCGCTCCAGAGGCATTGTGCCATCGGTAGTTGATCTTGGAAAGGCGAAAGGGATTGGCTCTCATATCGTTGATACTTTTCTTCACTTTCTGGTTGTAAGTGACTCTTTCGGCCTAGAATGGGGCGATGATGGTTTGGGTGGGCTTCATTCTGTGTCATGAGTGGTGGTACTTGGTGATCTATGGAGTGATGGTTCTGAGTGAGGCCAAAAAAGGGAGGAGATGGGTGTCGCTCGCTTTAAAAGATTAGCGATAGCGTGAGATGTTTTTGTTGTAGAGGGTGTCTTTGCGGATCTGATCATGGCCTGCATCGATGGTGTGGCAACGGGTCTGGTTGAAAAGACTTGAATCCTCCAATTTGGAGGAAACCAGTCTACTAAATTTAGATTGTTGCTCAATTACGGAGCGAAGCCTGCTTCTGGAATTGGCTCCAGTTAACCCCACTCGACTATTTCTTATTTTACTCATTTTATTCCCCTAATATAATAATAAGGGCTAAAACCCTGTCAGTTCAAGTCAACATAAGGTTGTAGCAATCTGTTGAACAGGGGAGGGTTCAGTTAGCTTAATACCTCATTCATTCTCATACCTTCAACCCTTTTACGCAAGAAACCCTTTACCTTGAATCTTGCTTCTTTTTGGCTCTCTACAGACCTGGGATAGGGCTCAAGCCTAAACCAAGAAGCCTATTAATCAAAAGAAATAACAATATAAAATAACATTATTCTTCCTACCACTTCATATTGTTTTTGTTGAATTAATATCTCTAAATAAAGCATAAATCTGTCTTTTCTCAAATCATAAGTCAGCATCAAACTTCAAGTTCAAAATGCTTTTGCTCTGCAGATATCGGTTGTTCTTCATCGAGAACTAAATATTGTTGTATCGGCATAAAAACCCCTGGCAATCCGAGCCTCAGTTAGCCTCCCGTTGATTTTTATCGCCAAATTTCCAAAATATCTAGATCTTTGATGTATTTTGCAATCTTCTAAATCTAGGTTGGTCAGGGTTGGCGAAATGACTGTAAAGGGTGCCTCAGTGCTTAAAAGGAACACCACATTACGAGAATTCGAACAATTCTTCTGCCAACTTTTAACCTCAAGCATTACTACCACACGATTGTGTTACCCCCAAATCTTTGGCTTAGCTTAGCTCACATTTGTAGAGTTGTGGTTTAGACTTAAGTGCTACTTTCCAAACACTTATCTTATGCTCTCTTTGTTCTCCTTTAGAAATGAGTCCCTGGCTTCTACAAATCCATCCTCATATTGAATATCAGGAATGAGTGAAAGGACTGTGATACTTAGCAGCAGAAGACAGAGAGTTGATTTGGTGGAGCATATTACTACGTGTTGTGTCAATAATTAATTCTATAGATAGTATAATAACATCCGATTAGCATAGATAACCTGCCTTGGTAGAATATTTATCATCTGGAGCTAGTTTTCATAGCCAATCTTACTCTGAGACACCTGCCACACTTTCTCTGACAAAGATAAACTCAAGAATATATCCTCTACAACTTCATTCAGCAAAGCACCAAACCAGCTTATAAGTGACCATTCAGCAGTAGCAGACAGCCCTAGACAGTAAAAAGTGCGGATGAGGTGTTGGTGTGCTGTGTGGCCAGTTATTATTATAATCGAATGAACGACTTGCGCTTGCTGCTGCAGGCTGACAAAGACCGCAAAATCATCAACCTAGAGTTCAAGTACCTTGCCCCACATCTAGGCAAATCAGCAACATGCAGATCATGATGCCCGTCCTCTGCAAATTTGAAAATCTAGAGAGTCTCTCCCTTAACGGCAATCGTCTGCAGAGTCTCCCCATCGACCTCTCCTCTCTCGACAAACTCAACGAACTTGATATCTCCAACAACCTCTTCAGAGATATACAAGATATCATACCCTCGCTCAAGACTCTGCCACGTCTCAGTCATCTCATGTACTCCTTCAAAAACGACGATGAGTAGAACCTGCTCAAAAAAGAACTGCCCCGGCTGGAAAGACTTAACAAACGCCCTCTGAACTCAGTTGCACTCATCACCAAAAAGAAAGAGCGGAGCACAGTTATGCGAATCAACGAGAAAGATCTAGAGTAGATGGCAGTGGTCTATGATGACATTAGGGAGGTATACAAAAAGAGCAAGTATTTCGTGGACAAAGAGTTGGCCGATGAGTTCGATAAAGGCGTTGACAACATCATGTCCGAACTTTCCACGAGGTTGGGTACTGCAGTTGGCGAGGAAGAGGTCAACAGCAGCATCGTGGGCTGCAGGTATGCGTTGATTGACCTGTGTTTCGTCAAACTCATCACCTACTTCTACCACTTCGACAAAAACATAGCCAGCATCCTCGAAAGGATTCATGACAACATGGCCTAGTCTTTCAAAAATATGAGTGAAATCCTCAAAAATGCTCTAGACCGCACCAAAGCTGAAATCGCACAAGTCACAGTCAAGAAGGAAGAGATCTTCAAAAACTAGATCCGCAGACTGAAGCAGATACAAGAGAGCCACCTCTCTGAGATAAGTGATCTGTAGTCCAAAAATGCTGAGCTGCTGGACCGTCTGACCAAAAACAGCAAGACCAACGTCCTAGAAACAACCATCAGCAACATCATCAAGCGCAAAAGCAAATCACCGGCCAAGGCAGGCATCTCGAGGGTGAAGGAGAATGCTCCCATGGAACAAGGAGAACTCAATATTCGCTTTAATAAGTCACTCTCTTTGAACCAACTCAAGGAAGTCATGAATGAGATGTATGTCAGCAAAGCTAAGCACAATGTGATTTGTTCAGAGGGTGGAACCCCCATGGAAACGATGGAGGCTCATATGTACACTTTTTTGAACCAGAAGTACGGACTCAAAGCGATGACTGTGGAATGGGCGATGAGTATTGTTAATGGCATCAAAAAGTATGGACAGGAGGACGCAGAAGTCGCAACTTTTGGTAAAATACTAAGAAACTAGCTTGAAGAAGAGTACGTTGAGACTCTCAAGAAATCGAAAGCCAACATCAGGACGTCAATAAGAAAGTTCAAAGGGGATGAACCTTCTTCCATCAGCCCCCACGAAGCAGAGGAAATACTCCTCATCAGTGGCTACAAACGAGATGCGATTGATGTTATTATGGGTCGGATGAAACAATAGCAGCTAGTGGATGGACAGCTCCCTCCCACAGTGCTTTAGCAACTATCTCTGGAATACATGCTAAGGAAGCACTGCGAAAAGCTGAAAGGAGTCTCAGTAACTTTCAAACAAGTAGATACAGACGAAGACGGAATCATCAACCATGAACAACTCTACATCTTCGTCTAGAAGCTGAACATCAAGAGCTAGATCGATGCGGATGAACTGACACAACTCCTGGATCCTTTCTCCACCAATATCATCACTTTTTCTCAACTTGTGGAGAAGATACAGAAACTGCCCATTTTCAAGTAGGCCTTTCTTTGATATTCTTTGTTCATTGTTGGCATTTGTTATTGGGTGTGATCTAAGGTTGAGAGTTTATAATGGCTGTGCCTTTCATTCAAATCGGGCAGTGCGGAAACCAAGTAGGAAGCACTTTTTACAACCTCATGTACCAAGAAGGTCTCAAGGCCTCCCCGGCACACCAATCTTTACTGTAGCAGTACTTCAGCTAAGGTCGCGCAAAGGCCTTACTTGTCGACATGTAGCCCAAAGTCGTAAGCCGCTGCTTAGCCAAAGGTGGCAACTGGTCCTACAACCCCAAACTGAGCTTAGTGCGAGAGTAAGGTTCTGGTAACAACTGGGCATATGGGTGCTATGTCCATGGTCCCAATGTGCGAGACGATATCGAGGTTTTGCTGCAGAAGCTGATATAACCTGAAGACTATATCAACATGTTTGTTCAGGTGCAAAGTTTAGCAGGAGGGACAGGTTCAGGTCTGGGCACCTATATGATGAGTCTGCTTGAATAGAAGTACCCCAAGATCCCCAAAATTGTGTGCTGCGTGATGCCTCATCTTTCGGGCGAGGTCATCCTGCAAGCCTACAACGCTAGCTTGAGTTTGGGCAGTATCTACGGGTTGGCAGACGGAGTATTCATAATCTAAAACGACGCCATGAACAAAATCTGCGTAGACCAGCTCAACCTCAAAAAACCTCAGCTCTAGAACATCAACCAGGAGATAGCTCGCTGCTTGGCTTCCTTCTTCTTCCCTGCTGTCCCCCATTCTTCGGCCTCCCTTCACTCTTTGGAGCAGAATGCTTTGAATTACGGCAGAGAGTTGATTTAGGATATTTTTTACGATAATCGGTTCAAATTGGCGGGGTTGAAGTGTGCACCCTATTGCGAAGCAAATTACTAATCCTTTAGCAGTGATTCCTGGCAATCAATCTAAAACCAACTGACTCTCAGGACAAAGCAGGTCAAATCGAGGTTATATGTCGCAAGAGGCATAGACCCAACGCAGGGTCCTTTGGGGGTTAGGACTATCAACGATCGACATAGTTTTAGTGGATTCAACAGAAGTGCAGTGATGGTTGAGAATGGGTTCAATTGCGCAAGCAACGTGGGGAAGATACTTTAAAGAGCCTACAATATGATAGGGCAAGGGGCTTATCTCTATCAGTACAGTAAATACGGACTGTAGCAGTAGAAGATGCAGGAATGTCTGGCTGTTATGTAGCAGATATAGATGAACTACAGTCAGCTGAAATGATATTGGGTATGATTCAAAGAACAAAATAGAAGGGTTGATACATTTGAAGCAGATAGTCAATGGATAGTTTGTTTTTGAAGGAGAGGGTAAAAAATCATTAGCTGAGGAGCTGATGTTTTGCGGACTAGAGTAAGCCCTTTTTTTGGTTGAGGAGGATTTGGTACTAGGACTTCAACTATTGCCAGAATTGGTTGCTGTTGCGAGACCGCACTTGTGGTAAAACGGGCATGGAGATTCTTGGCTATCTTTGCACCTATATAGCTATCCTTATCCTTGTCTTGTCCTTTCTATCGATAGACCTCAACCGAAAAGATTCCACTTTTCCCACGCTTTTAGCCTGCCTCAATATTTTGGGATGCTGCAGTTCAGTTTTGGGTGAAGAGTGCGACATACTCATAAGTTTGAGCTCTGAAGCCTCCACCAATTTGTTGGAATCCTTGTTGACAAGCTATGTGTTGTTGAGGTTGGTTTGCTAAAAAGGAGGATTGTTGATAGATTTTCTGGGTTTTTCGATAACCCTAACATCCATCAAACCTAATTTTGAGGCGATTGCCGGGGATAGAAAGGTGGCTGCCTTTTATTTTGCGCTCAACTACTCTCCTTCAGGATCGGAGTCTGAGCCTTCTGAAGAATCTTCCTTGAACTTCGTTTGTTGGATTGTTTGTTTAATCTATGATCGAAGATTGGCCCAATTGATTACATTGTTGTTTGTTCGAAAAGTGTCCCAATGGATCGCAGTCAACAGATTTTCGCCTAAATCCTTCAATTATGTTGGAGTGAATGGCTTGAATTGACCTTTCAAGGTTCTATACCCATAGAAAGAAGTTTCTATGGTCATTGACTTTTTGTTATTCAAAATGCTTCCCATGTAGCCTCTGGCCGTCTCACGACGAAACGGAGACACTCCAAAGTGGCACTACTCAAATACAAACTTTTAGGTCACCTTCGAGAAAAGCCAAGCAAAGATTCTCGTTTAGGTTTCGTCATATGTCTTGCAGCCGTAGATAAAGGAGCCTAGTTTTCGGCTATGGCCGTGCAGATCAAAAAAGTATTATACTTCTTGGCCTTAGTGGATGAGCTAGGTCACCAGCTTGCGAATGGCTGTCACAGTTGGATAGAGTGAGGAGTTTGAATTTTTCGTCCATTTTCTGTTACAATCCGAACCCGAGATATCACAACGGGAATTGCCATAAATGACTCCGTCGATATTGGTCATTGGCACAATTTTAAAGATATACCTTCTCAGTAACTCCTCAGCCTCTGGTCTATCAGCGATAAGACCCAACATCAACCCCTAAACTAGCCAAGAACTAACGATCTAACTCGGATGCTGACGTGCGATAACAACAATAACTTTCTTGCGGCCCTTGTCCTCCTTGCGATCTCGCTTCCACGTCAAGGTTATTAGCGGACAATCGTTGCTAGATATGGTCGTGGCGAGGGACTACCGTCGGAAATAGAGATGCTGATTGCTTTTGGCCTATTTCTATACATGTTGGAGGAACAGCAGCAGTCGTGAGTAGGTGTAGGGGGGAGAGGCTGCGACGAAGAGTATGTCATTAGGGTGAGTCTGCTCAATCGAAAACGAAAGAGTGTTATACCTCTCTGCACTTTCCTGCGACTAAATCAACCCACAAGTACTTTCATCATCTCGTTCCTGGCATAGCTGATGCTAGTCGCCTCCATCCTCCAAACTTTGCCCTCCCTGAACGAATAGACTGCAGGCTTCATGCCCTGCCCGAAAAACGAGAAATTCTTCTGTAGGTTGACGATGTGGAAACGAAGCGGGCCAGGCTTGGCTGAGTAGATTTTGAAGAAGAACCAGTTTGCGTACCCTTTGGTGTTTATGTCGTTGTGGAGGATCAGGTGGAACTCGCGGGGAGGAGCCTCAGCCCCCTGAAACACGTACATCAGGTTGCCACCTTAGAACCGCGAATCGAAGCTGATCTACTCCTCAGAGGAGCTGTAACTCTGCAGCTCCTCAGCTAGAGACCCAAGAGCCAGATTTCTGAGCATGATGGAGGTAGTCTCGCTGAGAAACGACATCTCCAGTATATAAGTAGCGAAGAGCCATTAGTTGCCCATCGTCGCCCTCTGGAGCACACCCTTGAGCCGCTTCCCCCTCCGCTCCCCATCCTCCAGCTTCTGGACATTGTACTTCAAATACAGGCACTTGTAGCTATTGGAAGTGACGTACTTCTGCCAGAGGGTGTTCTCAGCATACTGTGCGTCCCTCCTGGCTGCTTTCTAGAGGGCGGCGGAGTAGGGCGACACTGCCGCTCTGAGCAGCTATGCGTACTCGAGATGCATTCGGATGTCGCGGATGAGCACTTTGGGTTTGTGGTGGTCGATGGGTACTTTGGAGAGCAGGGGTTTGGCTTAGGGCAGTTTAAAGTAGAGGTCGGTCTAGCGTTGTTTGTCCCGTTCCTTGCTGACGAGGTGGTCCTAGTCCTGCTCCTCGAAACCCTAGCGGGGTGAATTTAGTTACATTAATATGCACTTATTTTTAATAACAGTGGACTGCCCAAAGTCACAGAAATAGCCACCTTGCTGAATTGAGTCAGCATGGGCAGGATGTGAGGAAGCACTCATATTTGGATGAGAAATTAGGTGGTACAGGGAAAGGATAGATTCGGGTGATAATAAATTTTATTATTGGGTAATAGAAACATAATCAATACTCGACATGATCATGAATAACCAACATGTCAACATATTATTACTAGCACATAAGTAACCATCAATTCCATTTAATATCCAAGTATTCGCGCACCCGATTACCCATCTATCCTACCTATTAATCACACCTATTTATCTACTTCTATTTACAGTACCTATCTAGTTATCAAACCACCCCATTTATCAACCCACCCTATTTATCAACCCAACCTATTAATCGACCTATATATTCCTATCTACCGACCTATGTATTTGCCATATCCATTACTCAATATCATTATCAATGCTTCAAGGGCAGTCTCAGCAGATCCGCCAGCACCTTCTCATTCAGCCGAGGCTTACACTGCGCTAACACCTCATCCAGGTAGTTCTAAGAACTCCCGTTGCTCAGATTCGCTCGGGCCCGGTTCGTGATCGGCACGAACGACGTGTTATCCGACCTCTCCTCGTAAGAGATATCGGTGGCAGTCTGGAATCTGAACGACTACTCGATCACCACCTTCGACTCAACTTCCTTCTACTCGAGCAACTGTTTGGATTGGACTTAGTTTTCCACCTTGGTCTCCAACCTCTCCTTCGATAGCCATACATTGGGCGGGTATTTTTATTAGACGATGGAAGAGGTGCAGTTGAGATGCTACAGGCTGAGTGATTTTTAGATGGAGCCGTTTTATTGTTAGGCGAGTGCGTATCTGCTGTGGGCCTATTTGAAGCGCTTGGGAGGTTGGTGGTGTTTGATGTAGGTCATTAGATTGGGGTCAGTTAGCACTGCGTGGTTTTATTTCTATTGCAGTCTTTTGATGGCCGAAGCCTAATAAATCTTCAACCCTACTTGCTCTTACTAATTATCAAGGCCGCTAATATTCCTCTTGGACTAATCCTGCTTCCCTGCGAAGCTATTCTCTTGGTTCCCCGCGTAATCTGTGAAACTGTTGAGGGGCTAGGAGTCGGCATGCCGCACGTAGCTCTTGCTCAGCGCAACCTTCCTTAGCTTCTTGCCGTTGCTTTCTGATGGCTGGCTGGGATGGCCATTTGGGGCAGTATATCTCGGCGCTACCGGAGCAGCATAAGATTGCGCTGAGATGTTAATTGGTCTAATTTAGTGGGCAGGGGGTGGGTAGTTGATGATGATGTTGGGTTGACTTAGGAGGTAAGTTGCGCTCATTTTACATTCACGGGGTTTGATTTCATTTGGGGTAATTTGGGTTGCAATTTGGTTTAGCGAGGGAGGGATAATCTTTTGTGAGGAGTATCTGGGCAGATCTCTTGGCTTTATTGACATCTTTTTGATGGATTACTTTTTGATCGGCTATCTCTTTACCGCTTGACCGTGCTTACTGTCATAGTTGATGAACCTCTCCACGCTCATTCTTACAGAACTCTACTCATTGGTAGTAATCGCGATGCCTTTGCGGCAGTTGGAATTGGCGAGAATATTGGTCTGGCTCTGGACTGCCTTGGAAAGGGATAGGAATCTTTTGGGTTTGTGTTCGGATCGCCCGTCAGTGGTGTTCAAGCTGAGGTTGCGTTTTATTTGTCCGGTCTTATTACTATTCAGCTGCATCTGAGAGGGTGCCGCAGAGCCCGACTAGTTTCTGCCAACCTCAGTGAATATTTTGGCCTGCCTCCTGCGCGCGCCCTGCTGCAGCTCGCAATCGTTGAGCAGCGAATTCCCCATTTCTATTTCTATATTGTATAAATTTAAATCAACATCATGCATAAATATCAGCGATGTTATTGGCCAACCTGTATCCGCCCAACGCGATCTGTCTCAGCAGCAACTCCCGCATCTGGTTCTGGTACTCCTGGGTTATTTTGCTGGTCTGGTTCGTGTAGCTGTAGATCTTGTCCACTGCTATTTTGTAGGACTAGACTCCCCATGCGTGAGGGTCTTTGAGGCTCAGCTACCTTTCTAATGAGCTGGCAGGGTACTTGTTCATGATCTCCCGCGCCTCATCCTCCAATGTCTTCCTAAAGGTGTCGTTCAGGGGTCGAGCGATGGTGGTGTCGGGGTCTTGCTCAACAGCAATCGAGTCAAAATAGGAATGCAAGTTGATGGATCTGCCGTCAGGAATGGTGACCTTGATGAGGTTGCCACCCAGATCTCCAGTTTTGTAGCTGGCGTTGAACATGTTGGTATTGTGGAGAGGCTGGTGCATATCCCCCACCACGTGTAGCAGGTATCTAGCCATCCAGGCGCGCTAGAAGGAGATGCCGTTTTTGTTGAGCTTGAGTATCTTGTTGCACCAGTTGATGGTGTTGATGGAGTTGATGTCCTGCTGGTATTGGGTCATGCCGCTGAACCTGAAATCAGGGTCGTAGACAATGTTGGTGAAGTGGTAGTTATCGAAAAGTTTGACGCCGTAGCCCTTGATGTCGTCGGCCCACACAGCCGCCTCAGTGAAAGTGGCGGTCTTCCCATCGCTGAAGGGGTTGAGTGCAATAACCAGCTGGTTGAAGCTGTCACGGGCGTTGAGATTATTGAGATCAGTGAGATGGTTCCAGGCGATCTGAGAGGTGAGCATGTGTCCTTTGTCCCACCATGCGTTGGAGAGGAGGACGAGGCAGCACACAAGTAGAATTATGTTCGATTTCAACATAATAGTTATTATGGCGATTCCTACCAAAGCAGCTTAATCCAGTCCACACACAGAACTCACCAAGGCGCTATTGGTATAAAGGAAGTGGCATAAGTCAAAAAGACAAAATCTTGAATTTATCTTTTGGCTGTTTATATTAATCCAAATAACATGAGGGTAAAAGAGGAAGAATTCTTGAAAACGACAAAAGGAAGAATCCTTGGTTATGGGGGGACGTAACTCCCAGAAATAAGCAGTCTTGGCCGGGCAGATGATGAATTGAGCGTAACAAAGGGTAAAAAGGCGAAAGATGAATAGTAGAAGGCTAATTAAAGTATAACTTCAATCATTATTTGCAGGTTTCGGATTGATCTTGCGGCCAAACCCCAGCTATTTTTTACTATTGACTGACACATTGAAATCAGACTAATACTTTTTATGCAACATTTGACTCTGACTTGTCGCAAAGGAATTTTCCTTGCCCATCAGATGATCTTTGTTGCCGATGGCTAGTTTCAACTAGGGCTTTACTCTGAAGTTTTTGAACTCCTGCTGATATTGGGTGAGTCCTTTGGGGGAGGAATGCAGGTCGAATACTTGCAGGTTGTTGTAATTGACCCTCAACTTGTTGATGGAGTTGCAATTGCTGCTTACTTTCTTGGCGAAATCTTTCTGCATAATCAGCAATCTACCTGGTAAATGGAGGTCAGCTTTTCGGGCCACTAAGACTTCAAAAACCACGAATCTTTCTCAGTGCTCCTCATGATCTTGGAGTGAGGCTAGCCATTGTAAAGGTTCTGGTATTGGGTCTTGTCGGTGATGGTGGGCAGTCGCAAACTGCTGCTGATCTCATACTTCCTGAACATCTCCAGCTCCTTCTCGAGGTGGGGGGCATTGTGATGGAACTGCATCTTGGGGGGACTAAAGCTAGAATGGTAGCAGGTGATGTTTTTCTTCTGCGAGAGGGAGGGGGAGTTGAGATGGTCGATTTTGCAGCGGGCAAGGATGTGCTCCTTGTCCTGCAGGGGCCTGCGCACCTGGGACTTGCTCTCCAGGATCTTGCGATCATCAAAACATTTAGTTGATTCTTCCATGCCAGTATTCTATAACTAAAAAATCTAATCCTCACAGCAAAGTTCTATTTGATAACTATGCCATCCACAAATTTCAATTTTAAAGCACCGGGTTTCGTTTTCACGCAGCAAAACCAGCAAGAAACAAGATCAATAAATCAAAACAACATCAAGAGGCTTCCTTTTTGGTGAGTTCCACCTTTACCAAGAAGTGGTCGTAAGGATGCTAGTCGGTGGGCAAGAAAGTTTGGTCTGTGGGCTAGTCGCCTTAGATCGTCACTATCTAACCCTTGAAAACACTCAGAGTTGATATGACGTGATCTTTGGCAGATTTCACCTATTTGTCGCTTTTGGTGTATTGCGTTTGCAAAAAGCTACGCTTCTTTAGTGAAGTATATTTAGTCGCATTTTCAGGATAGATGCTGAATTCACTGCTAAAGTGAGTCACAGGGTTGTTGGCATCCCCAGCACATATAATCTCATAGCTGGGAAACTTCTTCTTGAGCATAAGCAAACTTTGCTTCATGGCCTCCATATTCTACTCATTAACCTTCTTTTTGCTGCTCAGATGGCAGTTCAACAGTATATAGTTATCAGCCAACGCAACTGATGTGTGTCCGTTCCAATTCAGACTATTCCTCTGACTTTATTCAAGTTTGGCCATAATCTAGGATGCTGACTTGCATGACTGGAACTGGTTTTTGTTTATCAAGATTAGAGTGTTTTTATCATTGCTGACCTACATATGAAATTTGTTGATCGTTGCTAAAATTTTTATTAATCCTTCGCTTGCTTCTTGCAAGAATAAAATATCGAAGTCGTAAGTGTTTATTTTCAAAGTGAGCTCAAGACACTTTTTCTATTCTTTGAGAAAAGATTGTTCGAACAAGGGGCCGAATCTTTACAGATAGGCCTTTGGGTCCAAAGCTTTAGCTTCATCGATCTAGTGAATGTTATAGACGTTTTGGAGAAGAGTATGGAAAACAAGTAAATCGAACTGCAAAGCTTCATACCTCTGTGCCTCATTGTTCGGAAAATTAATCTTCTTAATGGCCTGTGCGTATTTTTCGTCCCAGACCTCAGTAAAACGAGCCTTTGACATAAACTTGTTCTGCTATATACCCGCAGTGAGTATATATACTGGGCTATATCTTTAGTTTCCCAGTCTTTTGTCAATTGGAGCGAAATTCCACTAGAACTCTCCCTTTTCATTGGGTTTAGCGTATTTGGGAAGCAGCCTCTGAAAAGACTAACTAAGGATGTGAAGCAAATTTTCAAAGGTGCCTGAATAGAACTAGAATGGTGACTTTAGGATGCCACAATAATTCAAAGTGAGTACCTTGATCACGTTTTGGCTTGGATAGGTTTTGAGAAGCCCAGATTGCTGAGCAGAGCTAGATTAGTTACAGCCCATTAAGCTTGTCTAAATATCAATTATTATGGCTCTGTAAAAGGTACGCTGAAAAACAAAAAAAAACATCCTTGGCAGCCAATTAAAGGTGGCTCTATCATGAGTCATTGGGTTTAGCTGCGATTGAGGAACAATCCAGTGTAAATTTTGTAAACTGTTTCATTTTTTTATTTGAAAGTATAAGTTATATTTCTAAATGCCTGTCTACAGAGATAACGAAAGTGCTACTTTTTTTAACAGCAGCATCCAGTGGGAGAAGGCTTCGATCGTTTTTGGTTAAAATTCGTTTTTACGAAAAATTAAATGAAATCTCAAGATAAGTATTCAGGCTCTTGGAAGTAATATAAGTGATGGAAAATTCGTCCAGAGCTCTGATATAAGTGAAGGAAAATCTTAGGCTTCTATATTAGCCTTTTATTATTAAACAAGGCCCTATTACAATTACAGTTATCCACATCTTTTCTCAATCTTTTGATCCACTTTTCATATCAATCACATTATTCGCAATAAATATTACTCAACAATTCCTTATAAATGTAATGAAGCTGCAGTTGAAAGAAGTCATAACCATTTGTCGCTCACTCACGCTCAAATATAAACAGAACTTTGCCAAAAATAATCACAACTACCCTCTTTATTTGCAAATGCTTACTAATTCTAATATGCGAAAGTTAATGATTTAGATCATAGTTTTGGCACGGGAGGATACATTGAGTTTATTTCAGTTTCGTACTTTTGGTTGACTATCTTGCGTTTGACTTTAAGGGTTGGAGTCAGCTCACCAGTCTCCACTGTGAAGTCATTTTTGAGAATCACGTATTTTTGCACCTTTTGGGCGTTTGAAATAGCCTTTTGGTTTGCCACTGCAAGGCCTTATTCAATCATCTTTTGTACCACTTTGCAAGTGATAGCCTGCTCCACAGTAGTCGCATTGGATCCTTTCGATTTAATCAAAGAGATGAGTTAGTCAGCAAGTATGCCGGGCGCTTTAGTCTTGAGTACAAGAAGGCACCCCAGATACTTACGCCTGTCTCCAATTACAACAACTTGATTGAACAACGGCAAGGCAGTGTGGATTTAATTTTCGATCAGAACCGGACCGACGTTTTCTCCTCCTGCTGTGATAATGAGCTATTTGATGCGGCCGGTAATTGAGAGGACTTTGTTTTGATTCAACACACCAATGTCTCCAGAGTGTACGTATCCTTTGGAATCGATGGTCTCTCTTGTTTCTTTCTAGTTTTTAAAGTATCCCATGAAATTGTTCCTTCCTCTTAAGCAAATCTAGCCGTTCCCTTCGGCGTCAGGATTGTTTATAGCTAGCTACAATCCCGGAATGACAACTCCAGCTTCTTTCAAAGCCTAAGAAGTTGTGAATGATTTCAAGGCATGAGGATCAGTTAAAGTTTGGGGCCCTGCCAATTCGCTCATTCCAAAGACGTTATGAAGATAGATATTCAAGTTCAAAAAGAACAATCTCGTAGACTATCTCAATGGTGCTGCTGAGAATACAAATTTCTTGCATTGGTCTAAACCTAAGGCTTCTTTTATTTTGTTAAAGACTAGATTTTTGGCCAGCCCCCAGAATCTGGGCAGTTCCCCGCCATTTAACTCAGCATAAGTACCTTCAGCTCCAATGCTTTTAGCCCAATCTGCTATCTTTCGCTTAATTCCTGTTGTTTATTTTCCAATCGCGATTAGCCTCTCCTCTATCTTTTCCCAAACCCTTGGAACACTGAAAAAGACAGAACTTAATAAAGACGTAAGTACGGCCTGCAAGCAAGCAAAAATTTGAGTAGATTTCCTTGCAGAGCTGAAGCGTCAGTAAAGAAGAGATTAGCTCCTACTCTAAGTGAGACCACAAGATCATTAAGCTGCGCAGCTACGTGGCTGAGAGGTAAAAGACTCAACAGTCTGAATGTTCCAAAGTTTTAAGGTACCCAAAGACCAGTGGCTTCAGCAACTCTATCACAAACAAATGTGTAGTTATCATGGCTAATCATGACCGCCTTAGGTGGTCCTGTGGTTCCACTTGTATAAATAAAAGTTGCGCAAGTTCCCGGTTTGTGCGCATTAGCCCTATACTAAAGACTATCTTGAGGTTTTTGTATTTTATAGCTAAATAGTATACAAATTACTTTTTGTCACCAAATGCCATAAAGTCTTTCCAGAGCAGAACTTTATCTTTGAGTTCAGCTGGAATATTTGCAGGAAGTTCTCCCTTCCATACAACCAAGTATTTTGTTCTTTTTAACTCTGGAAACACCTTTATGTACTTACTGAGCTGGCTTGAGTCTTCCATTACCACGATTTAGGCTTCAGAGTGATTGGCGATGTAGGCACATGCTTCTGGCCCGTTTGTAGTGTATTGTCCTATAGGCAAGTAACGACCAAAAATGGATCCGTGAAAAGCAATGGCCCACTCAGGGGAGTTGAAGCCGATTATATTTACAGCTGTGTACTCAGTTATTCCCAAAGCAATCAGAGACTTCGCAAAACGTATACATTAGTCGTAATATTGACGATATGTGAGTGAAGCCCAATGGCCTGGCTTGTCTTCCCATGTGAGTGCAGTTTTGTCTGAAAACTTTTCGAGGGATTCTTTCCAAGTTTGAATAAGCGTATAAGGTGCTTCTGAGCCTGGTCCTGACTTTTTGACTCTGACAGGTAATTCTACTCTGTAGTCATCAGTCCAAAGAAAGTTCTTTTCAGGCAGCTGAGGATCGTAGTGATTGATGATGTACTCTAAGCCTTTGTTGGAGATACTGATATACTAGTCGCTAGGCAGTTTAGGGAGAGAGGACTCTGCCATTATTAATAGCTTTATGAGGACACTTATGACATCAATGACATCAACTAATGAGTAAGTATGGTAAAATAATAGACGTATTACTTGTTGAAATCTACTTTATATTCTTAGCTTTTGGAGAGAGTTTCCACTTGTCGGAATAGAAAAAGACTTTGATTATGATTGTTTCTTTGAACAAAAAGAATAAAGTAATTGCATTAAATTTTAATGCTACTTTTTTTGAAGCAAAGGCTAAATG
>Ga0316217_10003772_pt1 | contig 16909 bp, 8 predicted proteins | sample 1anoAmetaG_FD_203633 | JGI IMG/M metagenome (GOLD analysis project Ga0316217, IMG submission 203633) | Freshwater microbial communities from Trout Bog Lake, Wisconsin, USA - 1anoA | ecosystem: Environmental > Aquatic > Freshwater > Lake > Hypolimnion/Profundal zone | place: USA: Wisconsin...
TCGCTGATATTGATGTGCCTGGACCACGGAACCTGGCAGACCTACCGGCTGCCCAAACCGGATCATGCCTATGACGGCGCGCACGGATGGTACACGGAATGGCCGCGCATCCGTGACGTCGGGGAGCGTGATCTGCTGATGACCATGCACGGCGCGTTCTGGCACTTCCCCAGAACGTTTTGCGCCACCAACTCCGCCGGCCTCGCGCCGCGTTCCGCCTACTTGAAAATCATCGGCGATTTCTGCCGCTGGCAGGACCGCATTGTGATTGGCTGCGACGATGCGACGAAAATTGAGGTTAAACGGCAGATGAAAGGCCGGCTCGCGCAGGCGGGCCAATCCCAGTCCAATCTGCAATTCCTGCGCGCCGCGCAATTGGATGGGTTCGGTCCAGCGCTGGGCCGCGGCGCCGTCTGGCTCGACGATGCGGTGCGGGCGGGCGCGGCCTCGGATGCGTTTCTTTTCTCCGGCTATGCTTATCGCTCGCTTTTTCTGGCGCACGACCACCCGCAGCCGGTCACCTTCACGCTGGAAGTGGACGCGCGAGGCAATGGGGATTGGAAAAAGCTGCGCGACCTCGAGGTGCCGGCCCACGGCGCGACTTGGACGGAATTCAAAGCCGCCGAAACCGGCGCTTGGGTGCGCTTGAAGGCCAGCCGTGATTGTTCCAAGGTTACGGCGTTTTTCAATTATCATCAGGCCGATACTCGCGGTGCGGCGTCGGCAGCTATGTTCGCCGGCCTCGCCCGGTCCGGGGAAACCAATTTTAGCGGCGGCCGGCTTCATCAGCGCGGCGGGAATGCCCGCACCTTGCAATGCATCGCCGCCGATGGCACCTCGTCCTGCTACGAGCTCGACGGCGATTTGAAGCTGCGCCGGACGAATGACCCCGCCAGCGTGGCTTGGGCCAAAAGCAATCTCGCCATCCCGCGCGATTTTCTGACTGCGGACGACGCCTCGGTGATTTGTGTCGAAAATCAGCATCGCTGGCGGTTACCCAAGGGCGATCCCTCGTTTGCTCAACCCGGCGCGGGCGAGGATGAGCGGGTTTGCCGCGAAGTGGTCACCGAACGCGATTTGTTCAATGCCTTTGGCACCTGCTACGAGCTGCCCGCCGAAAGCGCGGGCGGGTTTGGCAAAATCCGACCCATTGCCACGCACAACCGGCACATTAAGGACTATGCCAGCTATCGCGGCCTGCTGGTTTTAAGCGGGGTTGCCGCCAACGCCACCGGCGAACATATCATCCGATCCGATGACGGCCGCTGCGCGCTCTGGGTCGGCGCGGTGGACGATCTTTGGCAGTTGGGCAAGCCGCGCGGCTTGGGCGGACCGTGGCAAAATACGGCGGTCAAATCCGGTCAGCCTTCCGATCCCTACCTGATGACCGGCTATGACCACAAAGACTTGAAACTCGCGCATGATTCCGCCACGCCGGTTTCGTTCCAAGTGCAGGTGGACATCACCGGCTCAGGCAAGTGGGTCGCGTACCGGGAATTTTCGGTCGCTCCCGGCCAGACCTTGGAACACCATTTTCCAGACGCCTTTTCCGCCTATTGGGTGCGGTTGGTCACCGACCGGGACTGTGTGGCCACAGCGCAATTGCGCTATGAATGATTAAGGGGTTGAAAACACCATGAAAAAATTCACTGTCTTGCTGTTCCTGTTCAGCCTCGCGGCGCCGGCCTTTTGCGCCGGCACCAACGATTTGCCTTCGCCGTTTCCCTCGGCCAGGCAGCCTTGGAAACGGGCTGGGCACGAGGAGCAATTCGCCGCTTACCGGCCGGAAATCCGCACCCTGATGGCACTGCCCTCGGACCAAGTGCGGGCCCATCCGGCGGCGGCGGATTTTCCCGGTATTCCGCCCGCGGATGCGCCGCGGATCGGTCGCACCGTCCTGGTGGACACGCGCGTTCCGCGCTGGCACAGCACCGGGCTTTACGCCGCGCCGGGCGAAATGATTACGGCCACCGTTCCGGCCGGCGCCACGCACGCAAAACTGCGGTTGCGCATCGGCTGCCACAAGGATTTGCTGTGGGCGGATAGCATCCCGACCTGGAAACGCGTGCCGGAAATCACGCGCAGCTTCGCCATCTCCGAAACCGTGACCCGCGCGGCGAATGCCTTTGGCGGGCCGGTTTATATCGAAGTGCCCGCGGATTGCGCGCTTGGCAGCGTCGAGGTGAACCTCACAAATGCCATCGCCGCGCCGCTGTTTGAACTTGGCAAAACCGATTTGGCCGTGTGGAAGAATGAATTACGCAACGCCCCCGCGCCTTGGGCGGAATTGGTGGGACAAAAGCTCGCCATCTCCCTGCCGGCGGCGAATGTCCGCCAGCTCGATAATCCCGCCGAGGTGTTGGAATTCTGGGACCGCGTGGTCACCGCCGAGGATGAACTGGCGGGCCAGACCAACCGCTTCAGCCCGGAGCGCTTCGTGCTCGACCGCCAGATTTCCGCCGGCTACATGCACTCGGGCTATCCCATCATGGCTTGGCTCGATCAGGCGAGCAAAGTGGCGGACATGACGGCGCTTCAGCAGGGAAATTGGGGCTTTTTCCATGAACTCGGACACAATCATCAGCGTCCCGACTGGGTGCTCGGTGGCACGGTGGAAATCACGGTCAATATCTTCTCGATGTATTGTTTTGAAAAGGTCTGCGGCCTGCCGCGCCACGGTCATAACGCGATGAGCGACGCCAGCCGCGAAAAGAATCTGAAGGAGTTCTTCCGCGATCCTTCCCTGGTCTGGACGAGCAAGCCATTCACGGGATTGATCTTCTATGACCAGTTGGTGGCCGGCTTTGGCTGGGACGCCTTTCACCAGCTATTTGTCGAGTATCGCGATCTGCCCAATGCGGCCCGTCCGAAAACGGACGACGAAAAGCGCGACCAGTGGCTGGTCCGATTCTCCAAGGCCGCCGGAAAAAACCTGGGCCCGTTTTTTGCGGCCTGGCGGATCCCGACCTCCGAGGCTGCGCGCGATGCCGTCACCAATTTGCCGGTGTGGCTCCCGGAACCGGATTTTCCGAAGCGTTATTTGGCGTCGCAATAATTTGCCTCTGCGGAGCAATACTTGTCCGTTTCGGAGCGACCTCGCAGAGTGCGGATTCAACGCTGCAGCGTAGCGGCGCTCTGGCGAGCGCCGCCATCTGAAGGCACCGATTCCCGATGTGATCCGGGCGAAATACACACCGCTGATCGCCAACCCTCAATCCTGAAGGGATTGAATCATCCAGCTCTGTTCCCTGCCCAAACAAATAAACGCGTCTGAGAATGAACGCAGAGACGCAAAGGACGCGGAGAGACGCGGAGAAACCCGATTGTTTTCTTCTCTGCGTTCTCTGCGCCTCTGCGTTTCGCCGGGTTTGACCAGCAACCGGATAAGCATGGTCGAAACGAGGCAGGTAATTTCCGGCTGAAATATACTTTCCGCCCCTTGCTTTGTGCTTTTTGTGTTCGTTTGTGGCAATTCAATTTCGGAATCCGAGTTTAAAAAATATCGCGCCGCAATTCTCAACCTGCCATAATTTGCGAAAACAACCGCCTACACTCCTCATGCCGCCACCCAATCCGTCCCACCTTGATCAAATCCAAGCTGCGGAAGAACGCGACCAGCAATGGCTCGCCAATGTCTATCGCGGCGACCAAGAACCGGGCTTGACGCCCCGCGCGGTGGTGGCCGGGATGATTTTTGGCGGGCTGATGTCGCTCTCCAACTTGTACGTTGGCCTCAAATCCGGCTGGGGTCTGGGCGTGGACATCGTCGCCGTGGTGGTCATATTCACGGTTTTTAAGGGTTTGCGCAGCAGCGGGTTGGTCAAGCAGGAGTTCGGCATTTTGGAAAACACGACGATGATGAGCGTGGCCGTGGCCGCGAGCTGGATTTCCTCGGCCGGTCTGGTGTCCTCGGTGCCGGCGCTGACGATGTTGACCGGTTACCAATTTGTCTGGTGGCAGCTCATGCTGTTCATCGCGGTCATTTTATACCTTGGCCTGTTCATGGCCATCCCGCTCAAGCGGCAAATGATCCAGGTGGACGCGCTGAAATTTCCCGGCAATGTGCCCACCGGCGAAACGCTCAAGGCCGTGTACGCCTCCGGCAACGAGGGGGTCAAGAAGGCCAAGGCCATGGGTGTGGCCGGATTGCTCGGGGCGGTGCTCGCGTGGTTCCGCGATGGCTTGGGCTGGATTCCAGACAACTACAATCCGGCGCTGCACCTCGGCCGCATCGCGCTCGGCAAGCTCACGCTGGCGTTTAACCCGAGCCTGATCTTCATTGGGATTGGCGCGGTGTTTGGCATCAAGATCGGCCTGAGCATGTTGCTGGGGTTGGTCGTGAACTACGGGGTGCTGGCGCCGGCATTGATCAACCAACAAATCATCAAACATCCCGCGCCGGAGATTCGCGCGGTGGCCGCGCCGCATATACCGCTGACTGTGGCGGCGGGTGACAAATTCACCGTCGAACTGACGGAGGCCACGACCACCCCGGAATTGTCCGCCGCCGCCGCCGTGAGCAGCCTTTCCTACACCTGGAGCCGCGCGGTGACCTACCAGGGCGTTCCCGAACTTCAGCGCGACCTTGCCGCGCCGGTTTTGCAAAATGGTGAGCCGAATCCCTTCTGCAATCTCCTCGCCGTCGGCACCGTCACCAATAAGCAGACCAGGGTGGTGTCGCTTTCGCTCGCCGCCGTGACTGCTACGAAGTGGGAGGCGCAACTGGCGGTTCCCACCAATCAATCATCGCAATTGGTCGCCGGCCTCGGCTTCACACCCGGCGCCTCCGCCATGCAAAAAGTCGGCGGCTTCCGCAACATCGCGGCGTGGTCGCTCTGGCCCGGCGCCACCGTGCTCGTGGTCGGCGGTCTGCTGGCGCTGGCGTTTCAATGGCGCACGCTTGGACGCACCTTCGGCGACATCTTCGCCAGCCTCGGCAAAAACCGGAGCCGGCCGCGCGGCGTGCTCGCCCACTTGGAAATTCCGATGACCTGGTTTGTCATCGGCTTCCCGATCACCGGCCTGCTGGCCGTCATTTTGCTCATGTGGATGTTTGGCATTCATTGGTGGATGGGGCTGATCGCGGTGGTGATGACCTTTTTCCTTGCGGCTGTCGCCACGCGGGCGGGCGCGGAGACCAGCGTGAATCCCATCGGCGCCATGGGCAAGGTTACGCAGCTCACCTACGGCGTCCTGGCTCCGGGAAACATCCCCGCCAACCTCATGACCGCCGGGGTCACCGCCGGCGCGGCGTGCAGTTGCTGCGACACCATCGGCAATTTGAAGGTCGGCCACATGATCGGCGCGAATCCCCGCAAGCAATTCATCGGGCAGCTTTTCGGTGTGTTCGCCGGCGCATTGTTGGCCGTGCCCGCCTATTTCATCCTGGTGCCCGACCCCAATGCGCTCGGCGGCGACAAATTCCCCGCCCCGTCCGCGCTGATTTGGAAGGGCGTGGCGCAGGTGCTCTCGCAGGGGTTGCACACGCTGCCGCATAGCGCGGTGCTGGCGGTGCTGGTGGCTTTGGTCGTTGGGGTGATCATCGTGGTGGTGGATCGCGTGTTTCCCAAGGCGCGGCCCTATACGCCGTCGCCGACCGCGCTGGGCATTGCCATGACCATCCCGGCGTACACCAGCTTCGCGATGTTCCTCGGCGCGCTCATCGCGTGGATGCTCGGCAAGCTGGCGCCGAAATGGAGCGACACCTACATCATTCCCATTGCCTCCGGTTGCATTGCCGGCGAAAGCATCATGGGCGTCGTCGTTGCCATCAAAATGGCGATTGCGGGGTGAGGGACCGAATTGAAATAGTATGTCATCGTCAACAAACCACCGGGAATTATTTAACATCGAACGTTCGATGGCATCTTACCCCACCTTCTCCATTCACCTTGCGCGATGGCGCGCATGGGGGCGGTTGACGAGGCGTCAACCGCCGCATGCGAGGCGCATGCGCTCCCCAGACTCGCGCTCCGTCCGCAATTTGAAACCACGCGCCGATAACACACCATGTCTCAATCAGACGGGATGAAACCAGTTTCCGCCGCGCCAGCAACGTCTGCCGCGCCGCCGGCCAAGCTCTGGCCCATTGCCACGGTGATGGCCACGGGGATTTTTGCCACGACCCTGGTGCAAACGCAGACGCTCGGGTACCTGCCGTTGAATCATTTGTTGAGCAAGACCCTGCATTTGGACAGCGACAAAGCCGCGACATTTTTTTCACTGGCCATGATGCCCTGGACGTTCAAAGTCATTGCCGGGCTGCTGGTGGACGGCGTGCCGCTGTTCGGGTCGCGCCGGCGGGCTTATCTGATGTTGAGCGGGCTGACCGCCCTGGTGATGTGGCTGTTGATGGGCTTGGCGCCGGGCAATTTCAATTTGCTGCTCGCGCTGGCATTCGGCATGAACACGGCGATTGTTTTTGGCAGCACCACCTCGGGCGGGCTGTTGGTGGAGGCGGGGCAAAGATTCGGCGCGAGCGGGCGGTTGAGTTCACTGCGCGTGTTCGCGCAAAATCTCGGCGCCGCGCTGGGCCTGCCGCTCGGCGGCCTGCTCGCCGCCCATGTGCTGGGCTGGACGAGCGCGGCGGCCATTTTGCCGCTGGCCTGCATGTTCTTCGCCGCCTGGTTTTTGCTGAAAGAACCGCCGCTGCCGCCGGCGGCGACCCACGGCCGTTCCTTCGTCGAACAGCATCTGCACGTCATCGCCTCCATCTGGCGGCAGATCAAGAATGTCCTGCGCTGGGAGATGCTGGTGCCGGCGCTGCTCGTGTTTTTCATCCAGGTGGTGCCGACCTTTCGCAGCACCTGCTTTTACCAATATCAAACCGAAACGCTGCATTACAGCGATGCGGCACTGGGCTGGCTGGGGCTGACGGGTTACGGGGTGGCGCTGTTGAGTTCCGGGGTGTATGCGTGGTCCTGCCGCAAAGTTTCGCTGCGCGCGTCCCTCTATGCCGCGATCCTCCTGACTTCGCTGTCCGCGTTGCCTTATCTGTTTTATCTGGCTTACACGCCCTACATGCTGCGCGCGTCGGTCATTGAAGGCCTTGGCACCTTTCTGCAATATCTGGCCTACCTCCCGGTCTTCGATTTGGTGGTGCGCTGCACGCCCAAAGGCAGCGAGGCGCTCGGCTATTCGTTGCTTATCAGCGTGTGGAACATCGGCCTGATGATTGGCACCAAGACCGGCCCGATGCTTTACGAACACACCTTGCACAAAAACATGAACAGTCTGATCTGGCTGAATGCCGGCATCACCCTGGCCGGCGTGGCGCTGGTCTTTTTGGTGCCCAAGGCGCTGGTGGCGCAGCGCGAAGGCAAATGATTGGCCTCACTTCACCACCAGCGGCAGACTTTCGCTGTGGCTGTTGAATTCCGGCGCGTACAGGCACTGGATTTGCGCCACGCCGGTCTGGTAACTGCCGCGCTGCTGCACGCGCGTGGAGTATTCAAACACATAATTGCCCTTGGGCAGGTAATCAATAAAGAAGTGGCTCGCGGTGTCGCGCGTGCTTTCGTAGTACGCGAGGCCGTCCTGATACTGATAGCGCGAGAGCACGTTCACCGGTTCCGTGCCGCTGCCGCGCTGGTCCTTGAGATGGACGTACTCCATGTCCCGGTCCACGCGCAGTTCAAGGCGCACGACCAGTTCGTCACCGACGGCGAGGGCGCCTTTCACCGGTTCCAGCGTCGGGCCTTTGGCGGTGTTGACCTTGGTGAACAGCAATTTTTTGAGCTTGAGCGGCGTGCCTTCGTAGGGCGTCACCTTGCTGATATCCTCGAAATACTGCCAATGCACGCTGCCCCACGAGACGCCTTCGTCCATTTTCTTCACCGTGATCTCGCCCATCCTGGGTTTCACTTCTGGCCCGGTGAAATGGCGTTCGTAGAAGCCCGTGCCCGGCTCCACTGCGTTTGAAATTTCGGATTTCGGATTTCGGATTTCAGCCTTCGCCCCCGGCGTCACCTCGATTCCGCCTACGGTGACTTCCACGAGCCGGTCGCTCGCGAGCAGCGACTGGCCGCGCAGCAGCAGGGCATAAACCGCGTCCGCCGTGGCGGTGGTGGTCTTCCAATCCTGCGTCTGTTTTTGCTTGAGCAGCCAGACGCGGCAATCGTCCACCGCCTGCGCGTCGCCCGCCACCTCGTCAAACGCCTCAATCATCAGCGCCTGGGTCTCAATGGGCGCGCGATACCACCACCAGCTCAACTCTGTGTCGCGCCAGAACCGGCCCAGTTCCTCGCTCGTCACACTGCGCTCCTTGAGCGATTTCATGATGTCGAGCGGGGTGGCATCTTTGAGCTCGTTGATTTCGTTGAAGCGCTTCAGCGCGATGGCCAGATGGCCTTGCGTCAGGCGATTGTCGGTTTGCAGCCACAATTTGCGCGATTGTTTCAGAAAAAATTCCACGGCGGTTTTGTTGCGCGCGGTCACCGGCACGTCCTTGAGGAAAAAGCTGCGACCATAGAGATACAGCGCGTCGGTGGGACTGGGAACGTATTCTTCCGGATGCTTCAAATCCTTCCGGATACGCTCGTAACTCTCGCGCATCCAATCGTCGAGCCGCGGCAACGCGCGGATCGCCGGGGTCGCGCTCACGTCCGCGTCCAAGTGGCGCAGGCGGCCAAAGCCCGTGACGATGTAGAGCGTGATATAATCGTTGCCGTAGCCGCCGGGGAACCATGGCCAGCGGCCGTCGGCCAGTTGCATTTCGCCTAGCTTCTGAAGCGTGGCGGCCGTCTCGGTGTTGAGGCGGTTGCTGTCGAACAAGATGCCCACATTGCGGCGCGCTTCGCTTTCATTCTTCGCCTGCCGCCACCACGGCGTCTCCTCGATCATCACGGATTTCAGGTCCTGATTCTTCTCCATCGGTGAATCCAGCGCGGGCGTGCCTTTCCACAGATCGAATACGCGGCGGATTTTCGGGTCGCTGTTCGCGATGTGCCGGGCGAGGGCGTTGGCATAGAGCCGGTTGAACGTCTGTTCGCTGCATTCGTAGGGAAATTCCATGAGATAGGGCAGCGCCAGCACCGCATACCACGCCGGCTGCGACACCATCTGCACGGTGAGGCCCGCGTTCTGAAGCGTCGAAGATCGGCCGGAATTCAGCAGCTTGGTGAACTCAAACTTTTTCACCACCTCGCCGCCACCCACCTTGCCGCGAATCGGCAACGGCAACGATTCGGTGACGAAGATGCGCCGCGACAGCACGGGCAAATAACCTTCTTCGCCGTCGCTCAAGGTGCCGGTTGCAGCCACGGCCTTGTACAGGAGGAACGGCGTGCCGTCCGGCACGCGGATGCGCCACGCATAACTGCGCGATTCTTTCGCGGGAATGTCGAAGGCAAGTTCGTTGTTTTCGGGAAGGCGACTCGGTAGAGCACCGCCATTCTTAGCAGTCTGATTTAGGTTTGCGGCGCTCTCCCGAGACGCCGCTACGGGCTGTTCTCCCAGCAGCGCATCCGCCGGTTGCAGCGTCGCCGCGTCCGCGAACGACAAATTCACCACCCCGCGCTGTGATTGGTCGCTTTGGTTGGAGACTTTCACGCTGAACTCCAGCGTGTCGCCCTCGCGCAGGAAGCGCGGCGGATTGGGCTGCACCATGATGTCCTTGGCGGTGACGGCGTGGGCTTCGAGCAGGCCCGCGCGCAACTGCCGGTCATGCGCGAAGCCGAGGAAACGCCACTTCGTCAACGCCTCCGGCATGGTGAAGGTCAGCCGCACGCCGCCGTTGGAATCGCTGGTGAGCTGTGGGAAGAAAAACGCCGTCTCGTTGAGATTTTTGCGCGCGGAAACTTTGCTCAGGTCGGGTTTTGGGGGGTTGGTCAGGCCACCGGTTGGGTGGTGCGGTGTTTCCTTATCGCTCAGTGCTTCATACTGCGCCAGCTTGGGCCTATCCACGGATGCATCCATCGGCATGCCCCCCGCTGGCATGGCCGCCGCCGATGGCGCAGGAATCATCGGCATGGGAGCATTCACTGACAAGCTTCCCCCGATCGCCTCCCTGGTCGCCATGCCAAGGTCTGAATTCTTATAGAATCTGCCACGCCAGCCATAGAACCACACGCGTTGCGTCAAATCCTCCGGGAAATGGCGGTAGGTGATTGTAACCTCTTCATAACGCTGGTTCCAATTGCTGAAGATGGCTTGAAACGGTTGCGCGACGTTGTCGAATTGCGGCTGCGCCGTGCTGTAATCCTGCCGGAAGACGCCGAAGCCGCTGGGCCAGCTTTGCGGTGCGAAGGCGTCCAGCGATTCATCATAAAGCGTCGCCACCAATTCCGCCGCCGTCCGTAGCGGCGTCTCGGCAGAGCGCCGCTGACTGGAGTTGTCTGAAGTTGGCGGCTGACTGCCGCCAGTCGCTACGTGTGGATGGCTGATCACCAAACTCCACGTCTCTTTTTGTCCTGGTTTCAGTTTGGAAACGAAGTGCTCCCATTTCAAATCCAGTTCCTTGTTCTTCCACGGCACGCTGACCTGACGCGAGGTGAGGTAGCCGCGATTCTCGCGCACTTGCGTGACATGCAGGGTAAATCCGCCGCGCATCGCCTCCGTCACAGCCAGCTTGATTTGTTGCTGCGTACGGCCCGGCGCGGTCCAGTAGTGCTGAATGAACTTGCCGCGCTGCTCGATCTCGACGAACGCCCGGCCCGTTTCGTAGCCTGTGCCCCAGATCGCCGTGAATGCTTCACCCGGCTGCGCTTCCCAATTCGGCGCGGCCACCAGATTCGGAACCTTGATTGCCAGCGCTGGCGCTTCCGGCTCCAACACCTGCAATGGCAGCCGCCCCGTGACCTTTTTGCCGAAACGATCCTGCGTCTCAAGCAGCACGCGATACGCGCCCTCGGCTAGTGTGAAGGACAATTTCGCCGCGCCGTTCGTGTCTGTCGTGAAACTGTGTTCAACCGCAACTTTGCCCAACTCCCAATTATTTGGATTCGACAAGTCCGCGTCCGGCTGGCCGTCCCCGTTATAATCCTCCATGCCGATGGGGGCGCGGACGACTTTCTCAGGCGGCCTCAGCCGACAAACTTTCACCGTACCCGTGGCGACCTGCGGTTCGCCGTCGAGCGTGGTGGTCGCGATTTTGATTTCCACTGGTTTGGCGGCTTCCTGCCAGTCATTGGCGGTGAGCACGGCTTCCAATGCGGCGTAGCCTACGCGCACACTGTGGTCGGCGGAGCGTGTTTCGCCGGCGCTGTCCGTCACGTCGGCGGTCACGGAATAAATAAACGTCGGCTCGTTCGTCGGCGCGATGGCCAGGTCCGGTTTCGCCACGAACTCCACCGTGAATGCGCCGTCCACGCCGGTGGTGGCAGTGCCGTGGGCGATTTCCTGCGCCGGGCTGGACGGAAACCCGCCGCGCCACCAACCGCACCACCAGGGCCAGCGCACCTGACGCTCCACGCGCCATTTCACGGTGGCGCCATCCACGGCCGCGCCGGTGTAGCTCGCGGCCTTGCCCGGGACGACGGCTTTTTCTCCGAGCTTGGGCGCGATTTTCGGGGCGTCCAGCGTGACCTCGAACTTCGGGCGCTTGTATTCCTCGACGCGGAACGAGGCGGCTCCACGGCAGCGTCCTTGCGCCTCGAGGCTCATTCCGCCCATCACGCGGTCGCGCGGCGCGGTGAAGCTGCCGGCAAAGGAGCCGTAGTCGTTGGCGCGATGTTTGGCGCGGGCGATTTCCTGGCCGTTCACATCGCGGAAAACGACCTCGATTGGTTCTCCGGCGAGCGTCTCGTAGTTATCACTGCGCTGGTCGGTCTGGAGGCAAATGCCCTTGTACTGAATGGTCTGCCCGGGTCGGTAAATGGCGCGGTCGGTGAAGAAGATCGTTTGCTGGCGCGGCCAGTTTTCATCGCGCTGACCACGCCAGTCGTAGTTCCAAAGATCCTGCGCGGAGGCCAATTTGCGGCCCTGATGCCGCACGCGAAATAGGTAGGCGCGCTGCGGCACCGGCTGGAGGCGGAAGAAACCGTTCGTGTCCGTGGTCAGCGGCGCGCTGGGAATCCGGACACCATTCTGGTCGAGATACCAGGCGTTGACCTCCGCGCCCGCAACGGGTTCACCGGAACCCGCCTCCAATACGAAACCCTCGAACGCACCGGCGCGGGGGCGCAGCACCAGCGCCAGTTCACTCACCCACACGGTCGTCATGGAAACCTGATTATCTTTCTCGCCGAAGCGCGGATTGTGGCTGGCGAAGATGAAATAGAAACCAGGCTTGAGCGTCGTGGGTGCGGGCGTATTGAACGAGCGGTCCTTGAAATCCGCCGTGGCCGGCAGCGACGCCATCCATTCGAGCGCGGCGGGCCGGGCGAGCATTGCGCGCTGCTCCGGCTGGCTGATGGCTTCTGGGCGCGGGCGCTTGTGGTCGAGGAACGATTCCCAGTCCGCCGCGTAGGCGCGGAAAAAAACCTTGTCCACGTTGCGATAGTGGACGGTGATAGTGGCATGGGCATCCTGCCCGTGTGTTTCCGTTTCTGTCCGGCCAGATGCTCCAGATGAGATGCCAGTGCCCCTGGAATTCCACACGCGTTCGGTGCTGATGCTGGCGGACTTGGCCTCGATTTCCGCGACGAGATTCGCGCAATTCTTCGCGCCGGGCGTGCCGGGATGCGCCGACAGCGCCTGCATTGCAATCTGCCGCGTCTCCACCCAATCGCCCTCATCCTTCACCACGCGCGCCAGGTTCCACGCCGCCATCGCCGCGAGCGGATGATCGCCCCGCTTGGCGATAAAGTCTCTCAAGGCCGCTTTGAAACGTGCGTTCTTCTCTTCGCCGAACGCCGTGTTCCAGCCCCAGACCAGCCGCGCCAGGTCCGCGTCATAAAAAGCGGACGGGTCTTGGTCGGCTTCGTGAAAGTTCAACAATTGTTGATAGAGAAGGATGGCCTTTTCCTGCGGGGTGGCCGGGTTCGCAACCTTCCATTGCAGAAACTTGTCCGCGACGTCGAGCACGGGACTGTCCGCCAGCAACTCAAATTCCCCTTCCGCTTTGGCGCCCGCCTGTTCGCCGCTGGTGTAAAACTCCAGCGCGTCCTGGGCCAGAAAATCATAAAGCGTCGGACGGTAGCGGTCGGGCATGGTGCCCTTTTCGAGCAAGCCGTCCCACACGGCGATGGGCGTGGCCTTGAGAGTCCGGTCGGCGGCGAGCGCGGCTTGGAAATGCCGGTCAATCTCCGCGAACAGGCGCGGCAGATCCCAAGTGGTGAAATCCTTGCCGGGCGTTTCGGCGGTTTGCGTGCGCTGCATGAAACGCCAGCGGTTCTGCTGGAAATAGCTCCAATACCAGTGGGCCAGCAGCGTTTGCAGCACCGGCTTCATTTCCGCCGGTGCCTGGGCAATCTCGGCTTCGAGGCGCGTGACGCGCTCCTCGGCCTTGTTGCCCTGGATGTTTCCTTCCAAGGCGATTTTCTCCCCGATGGCCTTGACCGCTTCGGCGTAAGCCTTTTCCTTCATCGCCGCGGCGATGATCGGTTCGAGGTTGGTGATGGCGGTTTGGGGCAGGCCTTTGCTGACGGCGTCCTGCACCGCCTTCCATTGCGCGTCGCGCAGCCCGGCGCTGGCGGAAGATTGCAGCATGACGGCGAGGGTAAGTCCCCGGGCAAAAATGCTCAAGCGGTTCATGAAATTCATCATAATACTTCCGCTCGAAGAACCAACCAAAAGCTTTCTGAAAAATGCGGGGTATGTCGCGTAGCGCAGCCGTCCCGGCTGCGGGTTCTGGCGGCGTCTCGCCGCCAGTTCGGGAAACGGGCACCGGGACGGTGCCCGAACTCGCAGGCGGGACGCCTGCGCTACGCGGTTCATGGGCGCGGCTCAGAATTGGCAGAACGATGGCTCGCAGAATAATAAGAAATGTCTTTATTATTCTGCCCTCAATCATTCTGCCCAAATTCGTGGTATGCTCCGGGCGCAAGGAAACCACTTCGGGATGCACGAAGCAGGATTCCTTGGCGGTTCTTAACGGCGAACCTACAAATTGACGCCTTCTCGCTTTAGCAAACTGCGTTTCCGTTCCAGTCCGCCGGAGAAGCCGCCGATTTTTTTGTTGGCGGCAAGAATACGATGGCACGGAACGAGCACGGGAATTGGGTTGGTCCCGCACGCGCCGCCCACGGCACGGACGGCCTTGGGTTTGCCAATTGCCTCGGCGATTTCGCCATAGCTTTTGGTCTCGCCGGGGCCGAGTTTGAGCAGTTCGCGCCAGACGGCTTGCTGGAATTCCGTTTTGCCTGTCCAGTCGAGCGGCGGCAGGTTTTTCGCCGCGCGTCCGGCGAGAACCGCTTTGAGCGCCGCAGTGGTGGTGCGATGCCAGCGCAGAATGTTCTTCTGCCTAAGGCGACCGGCAGGGTCGTTAACTGACATTCCGACCTCCGACCTCCGACCTCCGTTTTTGAATGCTGTCCGGCCTTTAGCTTTTGGAAAATCCAGTCCGGCCAGACCGGTTTCGGAATAGTGGGCCAAGAAGATCCCTTCGCGGGTCGGGATGGTCAGTTTAAGCAATCGGCCTGCCGTCGGGCCGGGACGGTGCCCGGCGCTCCGGTTGCTTCCAATTTTGAACGAGCGGTTCATCGGCTGTGTCTCCAAACCCAGAGAATGCCGAGCATGATCGCCAGAAACCCCATGGCGAGCAGCACGACGCGGTTGCGGGCCACGCGTTTCTCCTTGCGCAGCGGACGCAGCCCCTGCACGCCGCCGGCCGCGAGGTAATCCACCAGGCGCGGATTACTCGTGGTCGGCCCGCGAAATTGTGTGCGGATGCGGTTCCACAACGCCGGCAAGTCGTAGCGGCGCACGCCGAATTCGTTGAAGATGTCCGGCGTCTGCGTCTCGGCAGCCGGCGTGAGCGGGCCGCGTTTGAGCTTTTCAAAAACCGGTTCGGCCTTGGGCGGCGGCGGCGCGGGCTTTTCCACGGTGCGGGCCATGGTGGTTCCCTGCGGCGTGGCGGTCGAGCGGTATTTTGGCCCGGGCGTGCGGGCCAACTGCGAATCGAGCTTTTTGATCTCGGCCTCAAGCGCGGCGATCTCGTCGTTGAGCGCGCGGGCCTTGTCGGAAATCAGATCGGGCTTTCTCTGGACCATACCAATCTACTTTCGTGCCAGCATGGCGATCAACACCGCTAGAATACCCAACCCGGCGAGCAGCAGCGGCCAGGTGAAAGCCAAACCGATTTTGCACAACGGTCCAAAACCCAAGTCCGCGAGGGAAGGCGGGGCGGCGGTGGCGCCGGGGTTGGTCCCGGCGGTGGCGGCGGTTCGGGTTTCGCCGGCGAGGACGGGGATTTTGAGCCGCGCGGAATTCCACTCCATGCGGGCGTTTTCCACGGCGGTCAAAGCGCGGGTGAGTTCCATTTGAAAATTCTCCTTCGTCCAGGTTTCGTCGTGGATGGCTTGCACCTTGGTGAGGGCGGCGCGGAAATCGGCCAGGGCCTTGACCATCTGCTCGGCGTCGCGGCGGGCGGCGAACTCGGCTTCCTCGAGCAGACCGACGCCCCGCGTGAGTTGTTGGATGACTTCCTGGCGGCCGGTGATAAATTCGGTCTGGCGGCGCCGGAGTTCCTCGAGCCCGGCGCGTTCGCGTTCGAGTTCCTCTTGGGCGCGCTTTAGCTCCACGAGCTTTTGCTGCGCGTCCACCACCTTGCGATCCGTATCTTCGCGCGTGGGCGCGGCGAACGGTGATTTGTGCGCCGTAAATTCCGTGTCTATAAATTCAGACGAGTCATGTGGGCCTGCCATGAAACGACTTTAGACTCAGACCGCGATTCTGTAAAGCGGCTTGTATGGGCGGCCTGGCACCGGCGTGGCGTCAGGCATCCTTGCCTGACGTGGAGGGCGGCATCCCTGCCGCCCGGAAAAGGCGTGGGAAATTTTGGCGTGTGAGAGTATTCTAACGCGTCTTGATTGGCGCGAGGTTCACTCCGCCAGGCTGGGAAGCCCGGCTCTACGGCAGGCAGGGATGCCCGCCGCCACGATTTGCGCTTGCGAACCGGCCGGCAATGTTGGAGATATAAGGCATGATCGAATTGATCCAATTTCCGTTCAGCCCGTTCTGCATTCCGTCGCGGCGCATATTGGAATTCGCCGGCGTGAAGTTCAAAATCACCAACATTCCCCCGCAGGACCGTTCGCTGGTCTGGAAGTTGACCAAACAGCAATATTACGGCGTGCCGGTCATTCGCGACGGCGGGAAGGTGGTGTTTGACGATACCGACGACCAGCAGATCGTGGCCAAGTATCTGGACCGGAAATTGAAGCTGGGACTGTTCCCGGCTACCCAGGAAGGCGTGCAATCCATCCTGTGGCGCACCATCGAGAATGAAATTGAGGGGGCCGCTTTCCGGCTCAACGACATATATTACCAGGAAAACGCGGTGGCCGGCGGGCAGTTGCAATATCTGCGGTTCAAGGAGCGCAAATTTGGCCGCGGCTGCATTGACCAGTGGCGCGCGCAGAAAGCTGACTGGCTCAAGAAACTGGAAAACGGGCTGGTCCCGTTTGAACAAATGCTCGAACACTCGGCCTGCTTGCTGGGCTCGCGCCCGTTGTTTGTGGACTTCGACCTGTTTGGGATGCTGGAGAACTTTCTTTACTCCGGGCATTATCAATTGCCCAAATCGCAACCCCGCTTGCGCGACTGGCATCGGCGGATGAAGACGGTTCGAATGTAGCGGCGGGCATCCTTGCCTGACCACGCCACGGCAACCAAAGACGCCCATATCGCCACGGGTGACGCTGGCAGGGCATTAAAAACCATGTTGACAGTTCAACGACCTTTGCCCGATGCTTTCACGTTAGCAAGTTTTATGAAGAAGTGTGTATATTGTGGGAAAGTATATCCAGACGATGCGGTTCAATGTGATATTGACGGCAACCAACTGGAAGAAATCAAACACACAAAACTG
>Ga0316217_10003773_pt1 | contig 16900 bp, 16 predicted proteins | sample 1anoAmetaG_FD_203633 | JGI IMG/M metagenome (GOLD analysis project Ga0316217, IMG submission 203633) | Freshwater microbial communities from Trout Bog Lake, Wisconsin, USA - 1anoA | ecosystem: Environmental > Aquatic > Freshwater > Lake > Hypolimnion/Profundal zone | place: USA: Wisconsin...
CGTGTCGCGGCCTTCAAGGAACAAAGCGGAGGGATTGGAGACTTGCTTAAGGCCCAATCCGGTCATTTCGAAGACGCCGATTTCATCCGTCGGGCCGAAGCGGTTTTTGGCAGCACGGAGGATGCGGAAGTGATGTGCACCGTCGCCTTCAAAGGAGGCAACGGCATCGACCATATGTTCGACGACCCTTGGCCCGGCGATTTGGCCGTCTTTAGTGACGTGGCCGACCAAGATGACGCTCGCGCCGCTGGTTTTGGCGTATCGAATAAGGGCCTGAGCGGAGCCACGCACCTGAGTAACCGTACCGGGGGCCGATTCAACGCTCTCGGACCACATGGTTTGAATGGAATCGATGATCACCAGCGTCGGGGCGGGGCCTTTTGACAGGGTGGTGATGATGTCTTCGACATTGGTTTCGGCGGCGAGTTCAACGGGCGCTTTTGACAACCCTAATCGGTCGGCGCGCAAGCGGACTTGGCCCGTTGCTTCTTCGCCTGAGATATAAACCACCCGCTCTCCGTTCATGGCTAAGGCGGCGGAGGCTTGCATGAGCAAGGTGGATTTTCCGATACCCGGATCGCCGCCCAAAAGGATAACGGAGCCTGGAACAAATCCGCCTCCCGTCACACGATCAAGTTCATCGATTCCGCTTGAAATACGCGGGGCTTCGGGCGCGTCGCCGATGAGACCTTCAAGCGCAAAGACGCGTCCTTTTTTGGCTCTCGGTAAGGCGGTGCCGCCGGGCAGGGGGGCTTCTGCCGCTTCTTCCGCAATCGTACTCCAATTGCCACACGCATCGCATCGGCCTTGCCAGCGGGTGTAGACGGCACCGCAATTTTGACAGGCAAAGCTCGGGGAACGTTTGGCCATGGTTTTTCCGATTAACCGATTACGCGACGGTGATAGCGATTGCCTAAGGATACAAGGATCTCATAGCCGATGGTGCCTGCGCTGTCGCCCACCGTATCGAGGGTTAATTCATCGCCAATGATCGTTGCATAAGAGCCGAGTGCTAACGCATCGATGGGCGCATCGGTTGCATCGACAATCAGCAAATCCATCGAGACGCGGCCGAGCATGGCGCATTTTGTGCCACTGATTAAAACATCGCCGCCCTTTTTGGTTTGGCTACTTTCGGCCCCGCGCGGCAAACCGTCGGCATAGCCTAAGGATAAAGTTGCAAGACGCGTCTTGCGCGTTGCTGTCCAAAGGCCACCATACCCGACTTTCTCGCCGACATCGATCATTCTCGTTTGAATAATGGGCGCTTCGAGCCGGATGACGGGTTCCATCGGATTATCCCGATTGGACCCTAAAGGATGACCGCCATATAGCGCGTAGCCCGGGCGGACGAGATCATAATACGCATCCGGGCAATGAAAAATTCCCGAAGAATTACAGAGGCTCGCGGGAATATCGTGAAACAGTGCATGAAGGTCGCTAAACGTGTCGCATTGTCTTTTAGTGGTCGCCGAGCCCTCGATTTCAGACTCGACGAAATGGCTCATCACGAGGCGGGTTAAAAAACCGAGCGTTCCTTGATGGTGGGCTTCTGAAAGGGATAAGGCCTCCGATGGGCTTAAGCCTAAGCGATTAAGACCCGTATCAATGTGCAAGGCCGCCTGCGGGGCATCGGGATGAAGCGCAACAAAGTCTCGCCAGCCCTCGATTTCCGGGAGCGAACCCAAAACGGGTATGAGGTTTAAGGCGCGATAGATCGGGCCTGTTTGGGGAAGAAAACCGTTGAGAACAAAAATCTCTGCTGTGTCACTGATCGCGCGGACCCGTTCCGCCTCCGACAGGTGAGCCACAAAAAAATGGCGGCAACCCACTGACAAAAGGGCAGGCACAACCGTTTCAATGCCTAAGCCATAGGCGTTCGCTTTCACGACCGCACCCGCCGCCGCGGGGCCAACTTTAGATGCAATGAAACGCCAGTTTCTCTTCAGCGCATGAAGGTCAATCGTAAGAAGGCCGCCGCTTGAAAGGGGAATTAAGGGGGTATCATCCGCTTCTCTCATCCGATTACATCCGGTCCGGTAAGCGATCTTCGGAGGTGAGATTGGAGAACCGCGTTACCTCCGCGTCAAATTGCATGACAACCGTGCCGGTAGGCCCATGGCGCTGCTTGCCGATAATCACTTCGGCACGGCCATGAATTTGCTCCATTTCACTTTGCCATTTGAAATATTCCTCGGTACCCATTTTGGGTTCTTTGTTCTTGAGGTAATATTCTTCCCGGAAAACGAACATCACGATATCGGCGTCCTGCTCAATGGAGCCTGATTCACGTAAATCGGAGAGTTGAGGGCGTTTGTCATCCCGTTGCTCGACCTGACGCGAGAGCTGGGACAGGGCAATGACTGGCACTGATAATTCTTTCGCGAGTGCTTTTAGCCCGGTGGTAATCTCGGTCAATTCTTGAACGCGGTTATCGCTCTTTTTGGATGATCCAGAAAGCAACTGCAAATAGTCAACCACGAGCACATCAAGGCCTTTTTGGCGCTTTAGGCGACGCGCCCTTGCGGTTAATTGAGCAATTGAAATACCGCCCGTTTGGTCGATATAGAACGGAATACGTTCCATCTCGCGGGCGGCATCGGCAATTTTCATAAATTCATTTTCTTGAATTTCGCCACGACGAATTTTGTAAGATGCCACGCCCGATTGTTCGGCAATGATACGGGTTGCTAATTGTTCCGCCGACATTTCGAGCGAAAAAAAGCCCACGACGCCGCCATCCAACCGTTTAACCGTGCCGTCAGGATTTTTCTCATGCGAGTAAGCACGTGCAATATTAAACGCGATATTGGTGGCAAGCGCCGTCTTACCCATGCCGGGGCGACCCGCGACAATCACCAGATCGGAGGATTGAAGGCCGCCGAGCATCCGATCAAGGTCGGAGAGACCCGTTGAGATGCCCGAAAGTTTACGGTCGCGCTTATAGGCCTCTGCTGCGAGATCGACGGCGGATTTGAGTGCGGCGGAAAAGCTTTGAAACCCGCCATCATAACGGCCCGATTCCGCCAATTCATAGAGGCGGCGTTCGGCTTCCTCAATTTGCTTTCGTGGATGTTCGTCCACTGGCGCGTCAAAGGCGACATTCACCATATCTTCGCCGATGGTGATCAGTTGGCGTCGCATGGCGAGATCGTAAATCGTTCGCCCATAGGCCTCGGCATTGATGACGGTGGTCGCTTCGGCGGCGAGGCGCGCCAGATATTGCGGGACCGTCATGCCGCCAAGGTCCTGCTCGCCGACGAATGATTTGAGCGTGACAGGGGTTGCGAGTTTACCCGCGCGGATCAGCGATTGAACAATGTCGTAGATACGCCGATGAATTTCTTCAACGAAATGGCTTGCCTCGAGAAAATCCGAAACACGATAATAGGCGTCATTATTGACCAAAATGGCGCCAAGCAACGCCTGCTCCGCCTCCACATTATTCGGCGGTACGCGGTAAACCGGTTCAATTTCGGCTAGACGGATGAGGGGTTGAGCGAGAGCCATGATAATATCCAGTATTCGTTCAGCACTCTTAACGTGTTGCCGGAACCGATTCGGATTTTATTCTACCCAATGCCCGTTATCCACACTCCCCACAGCCGTGCATGGGCCGTTATTTGCGGCTTGACAAAAATGACTTGCTTTCAAAAAAAGACCCGACGCGGTGCGCCGGGTCAATTCAATCCTTCAAAAGGCAGTGGATTTATTCGTCGCCGCCCGCTTCAGCCAAGGCTGCGCCGACTTCAAGGCCTAGGTCGTCAAGGTTAAGCTCTTCGCGAAGGGTTGCACTTTCACCCCGCGCTTGCCGCTCTGATTCTTCGTGGCTACGTGCAACGTTGATGTTGATCTTAACGTCGACTTCTGGATGGAGGTGAACGGGAATAATGTGCATACCAAGGGTTTTAATGGGTACATTCAAGATGATCTGGTTGCGATCAACGCTAAAGCCACCAGCCGTAATCGCTTCGGAAATATCGCGCGCGGCAACCGAACCATAGAGCTGGCCCATTTCGCCTGCCTGACGAATGATGACGAAAGACTGTCCATCAAGCTTTTCGGCAATAGAAGCCGCTTCCGCCTTTGCAGCAAGATTGCGGGCTTCAAGCTGCGCACGTTCTTTTTCAAAATGCTCCAGATTAGCCTTTGTGGCGCGAAGGGCTTTGTGACGGGGCAGAAGGAAGTTACGGGCATATCCGTCTTTGACGCGGACGACTTCGCCCATTTGTCCGAGATTGGGTACGCGTTCTAACAGTACAACTTGCATGGGTATCTCCTTAAAAATCGGGGGCAGAATAGGTTATAGGTTAGGGTTACGAGATGGTTGAAGGTGGGGAGTTCAATCTGGATCGAAAGTCGAACCAGAAATCGGCAATGCCCAGAGCGGCAAATCCTAGAATTGGCCATCCGGGGAGAAGGATAAAAACGCTATAGATCATCAGCAACATCACACGCCGCGACTTAATTGGTCGGGTAACCATGTGAAGAACGGCAAGGCCTTGAAAGCAAAAGCCGATCAGAAGTGCGGCTAGCCCAATCCTTCCAAACAGGCCGATAAAATCGCTTCCCAATAAAGTTAGCACGAGACAGGCTAGAAAAATCGGCAATGTGATTTTCGGCATTTTCGTCGTCGCAAAATCTGGCCAAGGCCGAGATAGGCGACCGGAAGCCTTCACAATACGGGCGGCGATGTAGAGAAGAGCGACAGAGGTCACTAAACTTATTGCAGCGCTAATGGGTGCGGCAACGAGAGCGAGGATGTTGGCGATGGTTCCAATCGAACTCGTTTTATCGGTGCTGACCATGCCAGCCAGTATGCCGGGTTCAAAGGCAACAAGCTCATGCAGTAATTTTTCAAACGCGTCCACGAAGGAGGCATAATCACTGCCGAGCATCCAAACGCCAGCGATGGTTAATGTGGTCGATAACGCGATGTTCCAAATAAGCAACCGACCTAGCGGATACCATTCCACATCATTGGTGGTGTCAGCGCCTTCAATCGGCCGCGCCAATAAAGCGAGATAGCCGATAAACCACGATGGCAGGCTGATCGAAACGGCATGAATCAAACCGGCAAGCGGCGAAAAGATCACCGCGGTGGCGACAAACGATGTAAGGGCCGCAACGAGTCCTGCCTGTTGGGTAAAGCCTAAGGTCGCGATCAGGATTGGTAATGGTGCGACAAGATAAAGCGGGAAAGCGAGCGGAGAAGATGTCGAAATGACAGCAAAAAGCAATGCAGATACTGCGCCACATCCGGCTCCAAATCCAAAATTTCGTAACAACATCGTCGAGCTGTCCCGCAAACCCATCAAGGGGCGGTTAGAGACGGATAACCCGCCCCAACCAATCCGATCCTCAAGAACCGGATGACCAAACTATGATCCCGAGCCCTGAATTGGCCCCGGGAAATATTTTTTATTACGCGATCACGTAAGGCAAAAGGCCAAGGAAGCGGGCGCGCTTGATTGCCTGGGCGAGTTCACGCTGCTTTTTGGCCGAAACCGCCGTGATGCGGGACGGGACGATCTTGCCACGTTCTGAGATGTAACGGGACAGAAGACGGGTGTCCTTATAGTCAATCTTTGGTGCGTTCGGACCCGTGAAAGGGCACGACTTGCGACGACGATAAAAAGGACGACGCGGCGCGCCGGAGGTTGCGGATTCAGCTGTAGACATTAGAAGCTCTCCTCTTCACCAAGGGCATCATCGCGACGGGGTGGACGTGGGCCACGACCCGAGCCGCCACCAAAACCACCGCCGCCTGCGCCACCACCGAAGCGACCACCGCCGCCACCACCAAAGCCACGACCGCCGCTTGGGCGATCGGAACGGTCTTCATCCCGGTCACGCTTTTGCAGCATGGCGGAAGGTGCCTCTTCTAATTCCTCGACCTTGATGGTGAGCGAGCGGATAACGTCTTCGCTGATGGCTTCAAGACGCTCCACTTCTGATACGGCCTGATGGGGCGCATCAATATTGAGAAGCGTAAAATGGGCTTTACGGTTCTTTTTGATGCGGAAAGCGAGGGTTTTGACGCCCCAATATTCCGTTTTCGTGACCTTGCCGCCAGCGGCCTCGATCACGCCTTTATATTGCTCGTTGATGGTATCGACCTGTTGTGACGTCACGTCCTGACGCACAAGGATCACGTGCTCGTAAAGAGCCATGCCTTTAGTCCTTTCCTGTTGCGCGGCCTTTTGGCGCCAAGCCCTCCGAGCCTTTAGGAAAGGCCCGAAACGGAAGGTATCGAAGGCGGAGACAAGGGAAATGGATGATCCAACATCCTATCCGGGTAAGCGGACTTTCCTTTCAGCCACCGGCCAAGCGACCGCATGAAGTGCTGGTTGATAAAGCGAACGGGCTAGAATTGCAAGCGCTATTGCTTTTAAAGAGCAAGATTAATCACCAAAATACCGTTTAAAATGACAATCACAAGTGCAATCACCCCCGCCAAGAGCGTGAGCCAGCGGGGGGCAACGAGCGCGCCCATTCGATGGCGTTGGGCGGTAAAGGCCACCAAGGGAATGACGGCGAAGGGTAATTGCAAGCTTAAGACGACTTGGCTGAAGACCAAAAGGTTGGTGGCACCTTGATCGCCATAGGCAATAGCCACCCAGGCCGCCGGGCCGACAGCGATCACACGGGTCGCAAAACGTCTGATAATGGGTGAAAATCGCAGGCCAAGAAAGCCTTCCATGACAATTTGGCCTGCCAAAGTGGCTGTAACGGTGGCATTTAGGCCGCAGGCGATCAGCGCTATGGCAAAAAGGGTGGGGGCTAATTGACTGCCTAACAAGGGGGAGAGAAGCGCATAGGCGTCGGATAATTCGACCACATCGGTCCGGCCCGAGGCGTTAAAGCTTGCGGCTGCTAGAATGATAATGGCGGCGTTGATCAGGAATGCAAAGCCTAAAGCCAGGGTTGAATCGAGGGTCGCAAAGGTCAGGCTCTCGCGACGTTCGCTTGTCGTGGAACCGAGAGGGCGGGTTTGAACGATACTCGAATGCAAATAGAGATTATGGGGCATAACGGTTGCCCCCACGATGCCCAGCGCAAGGTAGAGCATGTCGGGATTGGTAATGATCTCCGGTCTTGGAAGCAGATGATCCAAGATGGCATACCAATCAGGCCGCGCGAGAACGAGTTCGATGGTAAAACAAACCGCGATGAGCGCTAAAATGGCAATAATCAGGGCCTCAATGGTCCTAAACCCATAGCGCTGAAGTGCGATGAGAAGCAGAGCGTCTAAGGTTGTAACCGCAATACCGACGGTTAAAGGCCACCCGAAAAGCAATTCAAGACCGATGGCCGTACCAATGACTTCTGCGATATCGGTAGCAATGATAGCGAGTTCCGCCATCGCCCAAAGGCCCAGATTGGTATATTTGGGAAATGTTTCACGACACATTTCGGCTAAATCACGCGATGTCGCTACCGCTAGCCTTGCCGCGAGCGATTGTAAGATTATGGCCATAAGGCTTGAGATGAGCACAACGGATAATAAGAGATAGCCGTATCGCGAGCCGCCCGCCAAAGAGGTTGCCCAGTTTCCGGGGTCCATATAACCAACGGCTACCAGATAGCCGGGGCCAAAAAAGGCTAAAATTTTTCGCCAGAGCGGCCAATTGCGGTCAAACCGAACGCCACCATGGCGAAGCGGGTTGGTTTCTGAGGAAGATTTTGAATGCGAAAACATGAAAACCAATATCTAAGAAAACTACGAAAATGCAAAGCCGATGAGAGGCCCAATGAGTGTGGCAAATGCGCAACAACCGTGGAGAAAGAGCTTTTTTTAGCAATTGCGGTTTTGTTGCCGAAAATCGGCCATAATATGGCCCTCGACTATTGATTTAAAAATGTGTTGATGGCGCGACATTGTGTGGCAGATTTTACGCATGATGATGGTTTTGGATGAAACATTATTCGATGCATATTAATTCCACAGATCCGTTTGGGATGGTTAGGGTTGCACTGGGTTTTTTTTCAGTGTGCCTTCTTACAAGCTCGGTCGCCGCTCTCGATGTAACATCCGCTCCACCGCAATCGCCCCCTAAGCGGAATGCGCCGTCGACCATTACAGGACCGCAAGCACCTATTTCTGCCGATGAGGACGGCGATGGCAGCACCATCGATCAAACGTCAGAAGCACCCGATGCGAAGCAGGGCGACGGTGTAAAAACGGTTCTGGATGTTGCGAACGCGCCGTTTAAAGCGATTGGTGGCGTGGTTGATGCCACCCGAAATGCCATTCGCTCTTATCTCGCGGGCAATAAAGAAGAGGCGGTCAAATCATTGTCTTATGCGGCCGATCAGGGACATGCGCCAGCACAATGGAAATTAGCACGGATGTATGCCGAAGGCGATGGCGTTCCGCGGGATGATATGCGCGCTTTTGAAAATTTTTCCCAAGTGTGTGACCGACATGCGGATGAAGCACCGGGATCTGCAACAGCGCCGTTTGTTTCATCGGCTTTTATTGCGCTAGGATCTTATTATTTAAACGGTATTCCCAACAGCAATGTTAAGGCCAATCCCGTTAAAGCCCGGGAAATGTTTGCTTATTCCGCGAGTTATTTTGGTGATCCTGAAGCGCAACTGATCCTTGCCCGGTTATATCTGGACGGTATTGGCGGCCCAAAGGATGCTAAACAAGCGCTACGATGGCTAAATCTATCGGCAGAATTTGGTAACCGCTTGGCGCAAGCGGAATTGGGCAAGCTGCTTTTCAGTGGTCAAGTTGGCCCCAAACAACGGGCGCGAGGCCTCATGTGGCTGACTTTAGCGAGCGATGCTGCTGACCCGGCGAGTGAGACTTGGATCATTGAGGCCAAAGAGACCGCTTTACTGGAAGCCTCAGATACGGACCGTTTAGCCGCAAATGCCTATTTGGCGGAACGAAAAAGACGTAGCCAATAGTCTCGATTAGATTAAGAGCTACCTTATTGGCATTGTTGCTTGTCGAATGGCTTTAGACTAGCTTATTCAACGCCTTACGGTATTTCCTCCATTAAAGATCGATATCAATTCGAACCGGAACGTGATCGGACGGCTTTTCCCACCCGCGAACATGTTTGTCGATGCTTGAACCGATTAATTTATCCGCGCATTGCGGCGATAACAAAAAGTGATCAATGCGGATGCCATTGTTTTTTTGCCAGGCACCGGCTTGGTAATCCCAAAATGTATAAAGGTCGCTGGCACTTGTAGAGGCTCGAATAGCGTCCGTTAGTCCAAGGCTTAGTAACTCACGCCATTTTGCGCGCGACTCGGGCTGGAAGAGGGCGTCGTTGGTCCATTGCTCTGGATGAGCTGCATCCTCAGGCATCGGAATGATGTTATAATCGCCAGTGAAAATAAAGGTTTCTTCATTTATAAGATGCTCGCGTGCTCTTGTAATTAAACGATCTAAAAAACCCAATTTATAGGGAAACTTTTCAGTTCCCAGCGGATTTCCATTGGGGGCGTAAATTGATGCTACCCGCAGCGCTCCAGTGGAGGTTGAGATGCTTATCTCGATAAATCGCGCCTGTTCATCGCTCTCGTCACCGGGCAATCCACGCATTACGTCATCGATACGATATTTTGAAAGGATGGCAACGCCATTAAATGTCTTTTGTCCAAGCAGCTCGATATTATATCCTAAAGCTTCGACCTCAAGGCGGGGAAAGGTTTCATCCGTGCATTTTAACTCTTGAAGGCAACAGATATCGGGTGACGCCTCTTTGAGCCATGTCACCAGATGGTCAACCCGCTGGCGCACCGAATTGACGTTCCATGTTGCAATACGCATGTATTTAAGCCTTCCAAAGAGGATGAATCGGTTAAAAATGTAGGCGCTTCAGACCTGCGACGCCAGTCTGCATAATAGCCTTATAGGCACCTTAATTTTAGGAATAAGCTTGACTTATCGGCCGTGCTTGTGTCTCACGGGCGCCGATTAGGGATCGGCAAAAGGACGTTTGATATGACCATAGCACTCGTATTTCCAGGGCAGGGCAGCCAGAGTGTTGGAATGGGTAAGGCATTTTTTGATCAATTTAAGGTGGCAAAGGATGTTTTTGCCGAAGTTGACGATGCTTTAGTACAAAACCTCTCTGTTTTGATGTTTGAAGGGCCGGAAGAGGAACTCACGCTCACAGCCAATGCCCAGCCTGCTTTGATGGCGGTCAGTATCGCGGCATTGCGGGTTTTGGAACAAGAGGCCGGATTGGATTTAAAACAACATGTTGCTTTTGTGGCGGGCCACTCTCTTGGGGAATATTCGGCGCTTGCGGCGGCTCGAAGCCTTAGTTTGGCGGATACGGCCCGCTTGCTGCGTATTCGGGGTAACGCTATGCAGGCGGCGGTTGCGCCCGGTATTGGCGCAATGGCTGCTCTTCTAGGGCTGGATTTTGCAACGGTTGAGCGGATAGCGGCGGAAGCGGCACAGAGTGAGGTTTGCCAAGCGGCCAATGACAATGGCGGTGGTCAAGTGGTCGTTTCCGGTTCAAAATCTGCCGTCGAGCGTGCGATTGAACTCGCCAAGGCCCAAGGTGCGCGGCGCGCGGTACTCTTGGCCGTTTCTGCGCCTTTTCATTGTGCTTTGATGCAACCGGCCGCTGACGCCATGGCTGCTGCATTGGCTCAGGTGTCGATCCAAGCACCGCTTGTTCCGCTGGTTGGCAACGTATCAGCCCTTGCAGGCTCGGATCCAAGTGCTATTCGCCAAGCCTTAGTTGCTCAAGTGACCGGAACGGTCCGTTGGCGTGAAAGCGTTGAATGGATGGCAGGCCAAGGCGTTCATACATTTATCGAAATCGGATCGGGTAAGGTTCTCACCGGGCTTGTTAAACGAATTACGCCGGATGCTGCGGGCATTTCTGTTTCTCATCCCGACGACATTACATCGTTTCGTACTCAGATTATTGTATAAATAGGAGATTTTAATGTTTGATTTGACTGGCCAAGCAGCGCTCATTACCGGCGCGACGGGGGGCATTGGCGGGAACATTGCGCGTGCCTTTCACGCCCGCGGTGCAACCGTTACGCTCTCGGGAACCCGAAAGGAAGCCTTGGAAGAGTTGGCCCATGAGTTGGGAGAGCGGACATTCGTTGTTCCGGCTAATTTATCCGACGCCGAGTCCGTCGAAAGCCTTGTGCCTGCGGCAGAAGCCGCGATGGGAAGTTTTGACATTCTTATTAATAATGCGGGCATTACAAGAGATAATCTCTTTATTCGTATGAAAGATGACGAATGGCTGGACGTTATGCGGGTAAACCTTGAGGCAATCTTTCGTCTGTCGCGTGCCGCTGCCAAATCCATGATGAAGCGCCGCTACGGTCGTATCCTCTCAATAACGTCCATTATCGGAACGATAGGTAATGCAGGACAGGCTAACTATTCGGCGGCGAAAGCGGCTATTGCAGGGATGTCGAAATCGCTCGCTATCGAGGTCGCTACTCGAAATATTACGGTCAATTGCCTCGCTCCTGGATTCATTGAAACCCCAATGACCGATGTATTAAGCGAAAAGCAACGCGAGCTGGCGTTGCAGAGAGTGCCCATGGGGCGCTTTGGTAAGACGGATGAAATTGCTGCCGCTGCCGTATTTTTAAGTAGTCGCGAAGCTTCTTATATAACTGGACAGACACTGCATGTTAACGGCGGAATAGCAATGATTTAATAGGCTTATCATCTTTTATTTAAGTGTTACATTATAAATTTACGTGCTCGCAATGGTATTTTTTTTGTGCTAACGACTGTAAAAGATGGTTGTTCGGGGCTTGACGTGGCGGTCGTGGCGTCGTTTGAACCGTCATCGATAAAGGAGAGCCTTTGGTTTTGCGTTGAACTGATCGAGCATTCCTCGATAAAGATTTTAATTTAGGAACGTGCGGGTACGCCTGAATGGTCGTAGCCGCCAGATTGAAGACAGTGAGGACATGATATGAGCGACATCGCAGCCCGCGTTAAGAAGATCGTTATCGAGCACCTCGGGGTAGAAGCGGACAAAGTGGTCGATACCGCGAATTTTATCGACGATCTTGGTGCTGATAGCCTCGATACGGTTGAGCTGGTTATGGCGTTCGAAGAGGAATTCAGCGTCGAAATTCCAGACGATGCGGCAGAAACAATCCGTACCGTGGGTGATGCTGTTTCATTCATTACGAAAAAGTCGGCTTAATTTATTAAGCGTCATCCCTTTTTCCTATAGAATTATCGAGGTCACTCCATGCGGCGTGTCGTCGTCACAGGTATGGGCATGGTTTCCCCTTTGGGAAACGGAGTTGAGATGTCTTGGTCTCAGCTTAAGGCTGGACAAAGCGGGGCTGTTAAAGTGTCTCGCTTTGACGTGTCTGACTTGGCTTCGCAGATTGCCTGTGAAGTGCCGAGAGGCGATGGGTCGAATGGAACGTTCAACCCCGATGACTGGATGGATAAAAAAGACCAACGCAAAGCCGATGAGTTTATTATTTTTGGCCTTGCTGCTGCTACCCAAGCGCTCGAGGACTCCGGTTGGGTGCCTGCGACAGAGGACGACAGATACCGCACGGGTGTTATGGTCGGCTCAGGTATTGGCGGCATAGGGACGATTTATGAAACGTCGGTGACGCTTTTCGAAAAGGGTCCGCGTCGGGTTTCGCCGTTTTTCATTCCGAGCGCTATTATTAACCTCGCTTCGGGTTGGATTTCGATCCGGCACGGATTAAAAGGCCCCAATCATTCGGTCGTTACCGCTTGTTCGACGGGTGCTCATGCCATCGGCGATGCCTCGCGTCTTATTATGCTTGGGGATGCGGATGTGATGGTCGCTGGTGGAACAGAGTCACCCGTTAACCGTCTATCTTTGGCAGGATTTGCGGCGTGTCGGGCGCTATCTTCCGGCTTTAATGATGATCCTATTCGGGCGTCGCGTCCTTATGATAAAGATCGTGATGGCTTTGTTATGGGAGAGGGCGCGGGTGTTGTGGTTCTTGAAGAACTTGAACATGCCAAAGCGCGTGGGGCAAAGATTTATGCCGAGGTGATTGGATATGGCATGTCGGGTGATGCCTATCACATTACCTCACCCGCAGAGGATGGCGATGGAGCCTATCGCTGCATGATGGCGGCGCTTAAACGGGCGGGCCTTCAATCGCATGATTTGGACTATATCAACGCCCACGGAACGTCGACGCCTTTAGGCGATGAGATCGAGCTAAGGGCCGTGGAGCGCATGTTGGGTAATGATACCGCGCATGTATCCATGTCATCGACGAAATCCGCAACGGGGCATTTGCTGGGGGCGGCTGGTGCGATTGAGGCTATTTTTTCAATTCTCGCCATTCGGGATCAAATTGTCCCGGCAACGCTGAATTTAGATCATCCATCGGTTGAGACGGCGATTGATCTGGTTCCACATTTACCTCGTGCGCGGAAGGTGGATGTGGCATTATCCAATTCGTTCGGCTTTGGTGGAACCAATGCGTCTCTCGTGTTCCGGAAATTTGAGAATTAGCGGCATGATCGCGCGATTTTCGAGCGCGCTCGGCCTTTGTCACCCATCGATAGAAAGTTTTGCTTGATGTCGGACGAAAGCGGTGGCGCACCCCTCCCCGAGAAGCCAATTGAGCGAGCTAAGCCGCGCGGCTTTATGCGTCGAAGCGTTTTAAAAAGCCCAGCCGCTGCTATTCATCCAGAAGCGGTACCCCTTCCGCCAGAGCCTGAGAAAAAGGAACGACCTGAACGCCCACTGACTAATTTTGCTAGCGGGTTGTTGTCTTTTTTGGTGATCACGCTCTTTGTCTTTGTCGCAGTATTCATTTTTGCTGAACGTCAAATTTTGGCGCCGGGCACGCTTAATGCGGACAAAATTGTCATTGTTCGCGGCAGCATGGCCGACGTGGTTGATCAACTCGAAAGAGAAGGGATTACGGATAAAGGCTTTTTGCTAACGCTTTACTGGCAGTTGACGGGGAAAAGCTCTCAAATCAAAGGCGGCGAATATTTATTCCGTAAAGAAGCGAGCCTTGCGCAGATTACTGAGACGTTGATTGAAGGAAAATCCATTCTCCATTCCGTGACGATACCGGAAGGGCGGACGTCTGACGAGATCGTCGATATTTTGCGCAATACCAGTGAATTAGCGGGTGATATAAAAGACATACCGAAAGAAGGGACCCTATTACCGGAAACCTATAAATTTGCGCGTGGTATGACGCGGACACAAATGCTTGATCATATGGCACAGGATCAAGCAAAGCTCGTTCGTGAAATATGGTCAAAGCGAGCGCCCGATTTGCCCCTATCAAGCCCGTTAGATTTGGTAACTTTGGCGTCTATCGTGGAAAAAGAGACGGGTAAGGCGGATGAAAGGCCCCGTGTTGCCTCCGTTTTTATTAATCGGCTTCGGTTCAAGATGCCGCTTCAATCCGATCCCACGGTGATTTACGGCCTTGTTGGGGGTAAAGGCTCGCTTGGGCATCCGCTTACAAAAGCAGAATTACAGCAGGCGACGCCCTACAATACCTATTTAATTCCCGGCTTGCCAGCAGGTCCGATTACAAATCCGGGGCGAGCGGCTTTGGAAGCCGTTGCTAATCCTTCACAGACGAAGGAATTGTATTTTGTGGCCGATGGAACGGGCGGGCATGTTTTTGCCGAAACGCTTGAGCAACACCAGAAGAATGTCTTGAAATGGCGTCAAATTGAGACGGATACAGGGCCAGTAAATGGTGTGATAGTTCCCAAAGCAGCGATACCGATTGAACCCTTGGATACGGGAAGTTCTGCAAAAGTACCAAATGCAGCTCAAAATTCGGCGAATAAACCTAAGGTAACGAAGCCTTCAGCGAAAAAGAAGTCAGGCGCCGATGGTACGAATGATCAGCCGACGATTGCTGATTAGAATTGAATCTGTGTTCGACTTGATCTCATGATCGAAACAAAGCATTACGCTTTACATTACGGATCGATCAGGGAATTTTCGTGTAATGATTGCCCATTTAACCAATGAGACCGTTAGCCGTCGCGGCCTTATGTTTGTCTTATCGTCGCCGTCAGGAGCGGGCAAGACGACATTGACCCGTTTGCTCCGGGAGCAGGAACCAAGCCTCTCCCTCTCGATATCGGTTACAACGCGGGGGCGACGGGCGAGCGAGGTCGAGGGAGTGCATTACTTCTTCATTTCAGAAAATGAATTTTTTTCGATGAAATCGCGCGGAGAACTCCTTGAATCGGCAGAAGTCCACGGAAATCATTACGGCTCACCGCGCAGAGAGGTCGAGCGGGCGCTTGAGGCTGGCAAAGACATCCTTTTTGATATTGATTATCAAGGGACGAGACAGCTAGTCGCCAATGCGCCGGACGATGTTGTGAGCGTTTTTATTCTTCCACCATCGATGACGGAGCTTCGGTCTCGGTTGGAGCGGCGGGCGGAGGATCGTCAGGATGTTATAGAAAAGCGGCTTTTAAACGCAAAGAAGGAAATTCTTCGCTGGTCTGAATATAGCTATGTTCTCGTTAATGATGATCTCGACCGGACATTTTCGCGGTTGCGTATTATTCTCGCAGCCGAAAGGCTTCGTCGTGAAAGACAGACGGGCCTTGAGCATTTTGTCGGCGAGTTAATCTCGGATACAGCCTGATTATTCTTGATCTAATCGATTGGCCAAGGCCACAAAGCTTTCGACAGAGACCGTTTCGGCTCGTGCTGTTGGGTCTAATCCGACATCTTCACAGAGCTTTATCGGATCGATGCCAAGGCCCTTCAGGCTTTGACGCAGCATTTTACGCCTTTGTCCAAAGGCTTGCTGGGTAACTCTCGATAGCGTATTAACATTACATGGTAGCGGATTGATTTTAGGCGTAATTTTGACAACCGAAGATGTTATTTTCGGCGGTGGATTAAAGGCCTGGGGCGGGACGTCGAACAAGATTTTGGCCTCTGTTCGCCAGCCGCATAAGACGCCTAAACGTCCGTAATCGTGGGGAGTTTCGGGCGTTGCCACGATCCGTTCAGCGACTTCGCGTTGGAACATGAGGATAAAGGAGCTAAATGGCGAGGGCCAATTCGCGCCGCCGATCCAGTGGGTTAAGAGCAAAGTTCCGATATTATAGGGTAAGTTTGCGATAATCCGGCAGGGGGGGCTGATTGGCATCGCGGCCCAATCGATGGATAAAGCATCGGTTGAGATAATAGAGAGCCGACCGGGATAATGGGTGCCGATTTCGGCCAATGCGGCTATGCAGCGCTCGTCCTTTTCGATTCCAATGACGCGCTTGGCACCCGCCGCTAAGAGCGCTCGGGTCAAGCCGCCCGGACCGGGACCAATTTCAACGACTGTTACGCCTTCAAGATCGCCGCCGGATTTAGCAATTTTTGATGTTAGATTGAGGTCGAACAGAAAATTCTGCCCGAGTGATTTTTTGGCTGCGAGACCATATTTTTCAATAATTTCTCGTAAGGGAGGAAGATCATCAATAGGCATAGGAGGCCATTAATAGGCTGTTCCAGTTGAAGATTTAGCGTCGATCGTTCCAAGTGTTCGTAAAGATAATCGAATGAAGATGGTTTGTCCCGAATCCATCGTTCCGGTTGCTAAGGGATCTTTTCCGATAAACTGAATTGAGAGATCGGTGCATTCGTCGTGATAGGTTGCAGTGGTTGAATAGGACGCAAGATAATCATGCGGTGCTGTCGGGTCTGTTAGGTATCGGCTGAGCGAATAGAGCGCGCCCCCTGATACGCTCCAATGATTGGTCAAAGCATAGCTCGCGTTTGCACCGATACCTTCGCGCCGCGTGAGAATGCCAGCATCGGGCTGAGCGTCATAATTAGCATAAATCAGGCTTGTTCCAAGCTTGCCAAACTGGGCGCTTGTTTCGGCTTCGAAGCGGCGGCTTTGTAGGCCTTGCGGATCAAATCGACCGCGC
>Ga0316217_10003776_pt1 | contig 16896 bp, 17 predicted proteins | sample 1anoAmetaG_FD_203633 | JGI IMG/M metagenome (GOLD analysis project Ga0316217, IMG submission 203633) | Freshwater microbial communities from Trout Bog Lake, Wisconsin, USA - 1anoA | ecosystem: Environmental > Aquatic > Freshwater > Lake > Hypolimnion/Profundal zone | place: USA: Wisconsin...
GTCGCCAACGTGCTGGAAGCCGTTGTGCTGAAGAACGCTTAAGCGAGGACCTGAATTTCGTGGATACTACGCTCCTGCTGGTACTGATTACCGTCGGCGTCGCCTTGGCCTTTGATTTCATCAACGGCTTTCACGATGCCGCCAACAGCATCGCCACCGTCGTCTCCACCCGGGTGCTCTCGCCCCGTATCGCCGTCGTCTGGGCAGCCTTCTTCAATTTTGTCGCCGCCTTCGTCCTCGGCACCGCCGTCGCCCACACCATCGGCAAGGGCATGATCGACCTGAGCATCGTCACCCAGTATGTCGTGCTCGCCGGACTGCTCGGCGCCATCATCTGGGACCTGTTCACCTGGTGGCGGGGACTGCCCACCTCTTCGTCCCACGCCCTCATCGGTGCCTATGCCGGTGCCGCTGTTGTCCGCGCCGCCTTCGAGTGGGGACCGCACCGCATGTTCCAGGTCATCCTCCCCCACGGCTGGACCCTGACCCTCATCTTCATCGTCCTCGCCCCCCTCATGGGAATTGTTCTCAGCTTCGGCTTCATGGTCGCGGTCTTTTGGATCTTTCGCCGCAAGGCTCCCCAGCAGGTGGACCGCTGGTTCCGCCGCCTGCAATTGCTCTCTGCCGCCGCCTACAGCCTTGGCCACGGTGGCAACGACGCGCAGAAAACCATGGGCATCATCGCCGGCGCCCTGTTCACCGCCGGTTACATGACCCGCCAGCAATTCGCCGGCGAGTGGGGACACTACAAGTGGTTCATCATCCTCGGCGCCCATGCCGCCATCGCCGCCGGCACTTACTTCGGCGGCTGGCGCATCGTACACACCATGGGCAGCAAGATCACCAAGCTCCGCCCGGTCGGAGGATTCTGCGCTGAGGCCGCCGGAGCCATCACCCTGTTCGGCACCGCCCTGGCCGGCATCCCCGTCAGCACCACCCACACCATCACCGGAGCCATCATCGGCGTCGGCGCCACCCAGCGCCTCTCGGCCGTACGCTGGGGAGTTGCTGCCCGCATCGTCTGGGCCTGGGTCATCACCATCCCGGCTTCGGCCACCGTCGCCGGACTCGCCTACCTCATCATCCGCATCTTCCACCCCGCCGCCTGAAGCCACCAACCGGGCATTCCTTTGGGTTCAGAAAAAACCCCACTCAAGCGCAAACAGCTTGAGTGGGCCACCGGCCATCCTGACCGCAGCGAAGGGTGTGTGGGGGGGGTGGGCCGACGAACCTCCCGGGTGAGCGGTATCACCGCGAAGCGCCGCCTTTCCCGATTGCCTCTCTCCCCCTGCACCTAGTACCTTGGTACTCGTGTCCAAGCTGCACTCCAGTGCGTGGTGGCTGGCGGCCTTCTCCGGCATTCTGCAAGTCGTCATCTATCCCACCCCCGACCTTCACTGGCTCTGCTGGATCGCATTCACTCCGCTGCTGGTCGCCGTGCTGCGCTCCCGCTTGCCCGAAAATTTTCGCATGCTGACCAATTCCGCCGACGCCTGGCAGGCCGCCAGCCCCGTGCAGGCCTTCCTGCTCGGCTGGCTCTCCGGATTCATCTGGTCCCTCGGCAGCTGTTACTGGATCTTCTCCGTCATGCACGGCTACGGCGGACTCGACACCCCCATCGCCTGCGGCGTCCTGCTGCTGTTCTCGCTCATCCTCGGCGCTCACGTGGGCGTATTCGCCTCGCTGCTCGCCCTGCTGGCCACCGGTTCTCTGGACCCGCGCAGCGGGCTCCGCCGCGCCCTCGTCCTTGCTCCGGTTCTCTGGGTCGCCGTCGAGTTCGGCCGCACCATGATCACCGGCTACCCCTGGAACCTGCTCGGCACTGTCCAGATCAACAACATCTCGCTGACCCGTATCGCCACTGCCACCGGGGTCTACGGCATCTCGTTCGAGATCCTGCTGGTCAACGCCGGCTTCGCTGCCGCCTTCATCGCCCGCCGCCGCGCCCGCCGCATTTTGCTCATCGCCTCGCTGGTCGCCTGCGTCGCCCTGCAGGCCAGCGAATTCGTTCACCCGCCGGCGCTGCCCGCTCCCGGCACCGCCCTGCTCGTGCAGCCCAACCTCAAGCTTATGCAGCAGTGGACGCCCGCGCGCTTCACCGCCACCCTCGCCGAGCTGCGCGACCGCAGCTTGCCGTCGCCCTCCGAGTCGCTGGGCGATCCGCTGGCCGACCTCATCGTCTGGCCCGAATCACCTGCACCCTTCCTCGTCACCGATCCGCAGTTCCGCTCCACCATCAGCCAGATCGCCACCCAGGCGCACGCCCACGTCATCGTTGGCGCGATCGGCGTAGCCAGCGAAGGCAACGGGCTTCAGCCGCAGCAGGTCTTTAACTCCGCCGCGCTCATCACCCCCAACGGCCGCTGGACCGGCCGCTACGACAAGATTCACCTCGTGCCCTTCGGCGAATACGTCCCCTTTAAGGACCTGTTCAGCTTCGCCCGCCAGCTCACCCGCGAGGTCGGCGACTTCGTCCCCGGCACTCGCCGCACCGTCTTCGACCTAGGCCGCTACCGGGTCGGCGCTTTTATCTGTTACGAATCTATCTTCCCCGGCGAGGTCCGCCAGTTTGCCGCCAACGGCGCGCAACTGTTCGTCAACCTCTCCAACGACGAATGGTTTGGCCACAGCGCCGCCCCCGTCCAGCACCTCAACCAAGCCCGCATGCGCGCTGTCGAGAACCGCCGCTGGCTGCTGCGCGCCACCAACACGGGCATCACCGCCGCCATCGATCCCTACGGCCGCGTCGTCGACCAGGCTCCGCGCGACCTCCTCACCGCCTTCCACGCCCCCTTCGGCCTCATCACCCAGACCACTTTCTACACCCGCCACGGTGACTGGTTCAGCTGGCTTTGTGTCATAATTTCGATGGTGGCGCTCGTCGTGGGCGCGCCGTGGCAGAATCTCCGGCGGGATCGTCTCGCCTGATTCGCCCAGCTCCGCAGCCCCGCCCCACGCGTGTGGCCTTTGCCTAGGATTGTTTTGTCATGGTCGAAGAACTGGAACAGCAATACGTCGCGTTGAAAGCCAAAGTCCGCGACCTACGGGTGTATCTTTGACGTCCCTGCCCTGCAGGAGCAGCTGAAGTCCGTCGAAAAGCAGGTTGCCGACCCTAATCTCTGGGCCAACCCGGAAAGATCCCAGGTAATCATGCGCCAGCGCAAGCGCCTGGAAACGGCCATCAGCACCGAGTCCGATCTAGCCCGCCGCGCCGATGAGATTGACACCTATTTCGCTCTCAGCCGCGAAGGCGAAGAGGTCTCGGCCGAACTCCAGCGCGAGATGGACGCCCTGCGCACCCTCGTCGAGCGCCTCGAAACCGAGACCCTGCTTTCCGGCGAGCACGACGCCCGCAACGCCATCGTCACCATCCACCCCGGCGCCGGCGGCACCGAGTCGCAGGACTGGGCCGAGATGCTGATGCGCATGTATATGCGCTGGGCCGAGCGCCAGGGCTTCGAGACCGCGCTCAACGACTATCAGCCGGGCGAAGAAGCCGGTATCAAGTCGGCCACCTTCTGGGTCACCGGCGATTACGCCTACGGCCTGCTGACGAGCGAAATCGGCGTCCACCGCCTCGTCCGCATCTCCCCTTTCGACCAGGCCAAGCGCCGCCACACCAGCTTCGCCAGCGTCTACGTCTCGCCGGAAATCGACGAGAGCATCAACGTCGACATCAAGACCGAGGACCTCCGGGTCGATACCTATCGCTCCGGCGGCAAGGGCGGACAGCACGTCAACACCACCGACTCGGCCGTCCGCATCACCCACAATCCCACCGGCATCGTCGTCAGCTGCCAGAACGAACGCTCGCAGCACAAGAACCGCGACCGTGCCATGAGCATGCTCCGTTCCAAGCTCTACGAGTTTGAATTGGAAAAAAAGCGCGCGGCGTCCCGCAAGATCGAGGACTCCAAGCTCGACATCGACTTCGGCTCCCAGATTCGCTCCTACGTGCTGGCCCCCTATCGCCTGATCAAGGACCATCGCACCAAGGTCGAAATTGGAGATGTGGACCGCGTGATCGACGGCGACCTCCAGCCTTTCATCCGCGGCTATCTGACCATGCGGCGGGACGAACAGAAGGACGGCGACGCCAAGTCCTAGCCTGGTGGCCCAGCATTGCGCCCTGCAGGTGGGCGCATACCTGGAAAACGATTTCTCCCGGGGGATGCGCCTGATGCCGCGCATGATCGAGCTAATCCGCCAGTCGGCCGTGCCCGCCAACCTCATGCGCGCCGCCGCCCACGGTGCCCTCTCGCTCCCGCTCGCCGAGATGGTCGAAGTCCTCGTCTACCTCACCACCCAGCCGCTCTTCTCACAGCAGGCACAATTCACCCTTACCGGATGGAACGAGTCCGTTCTCGCTCCCGTGCTCGCCGATCCGGAAACGCCCGACGAAGTCCTCGCCTACTTCCTGGCTCCGGCGAATCTGCGCTCCTCGCTGCTGCCTGCGCTGCTCGACAATCCAGCGGTCACCCCCGGCCACCTTGCCGACCTCGCCGTCACTCTGCCAGCCTCCGCTCTCCCGCCGTTCTGCGCCCATCCGCGCATCTGTGCCCTTGAGCCGGTCATCCGCGCCCTGTTCAGCCGCTCCGACCTGCCGCCCGAACTCGCCGACCAGCTCCGCGCCGCCCTCAGCCGGATCGCCCCGCCGCCGGATGCCAACGAGCCGCTAGCCCTCGACGCCCTGCTTGACCGGCTCGACCCCGACCTCATCGCCTACATGGAAGAGCACGCCGACGAGATCGCCGCCGCCAGCAACCAGCCCTTCCACCTCATCGGCCCTTCGTCGGAAGAGCAGCTTGAGCTCGCCACCGTCGCGCACGGTACCACCGGCATCGCCGCCCGCGCCCTCGGGGGACGCGAGCGTATCTCCGCCATCCAAATGATCTGCAGGCTCTCAGTCCCCGAGCGCATCATGCTCGCCATCAAGGGCAACCGCGAGGAGCGCGCCATCCTGGTTCGCGACGGCGTCCGCGTCGTCTCCGAGGCCGTCCTCAAGTCGCCCCGCGTCACCGAAGAAGAAGTAGACACCTATGCTGCGCTGCGCAACGTCGCCGAAAGCGTGCTGCGCGGCATCGCCCTGAGCCGCCGCTTCATGCGCCGCTACAACACCAAGCGGGTCCTCACCGCCAACCCCCGTTGCCCCATCGACGTCGCCCTGCCCCTCATCAAGGAACTGCTGGTCAGCGACCTCGACTCCCTCACCAAGAACCGCAACATTTCGGAAACCGTCCGCCGCTTCGCCTTTCGCACCCTGCGCGCCAAGCAGCAAAACCGGTAGCCCCGCCCTTGCTCCTCTCTCGCGTTGCTCTCCCGAGCGTAGCGAGCGATCTGGTCTTCGCCACGGCAGCAAGACAATTCCCCGACGCAAGTTTAAAGTTGAAACCAGTCACCCCTAAGAGAGGGCTGCCGTGAACGAAGCCGACCAGATCACCCAACTGCTTGCCACTGCCCGCACCATCGCCGTCGTCGGACTCTCGGACAGTCCGCTGCGCCCGAGCTACGGCGTCGCCGAATACCTGCAGGCCCACGGCTACCGCATCATCCCCGTCAACCCCGCCCTCACCGAGGCCCTCGGCGAACCGTGCTACCCGACGCTCACCGACATCCCGGCTTCCGAGCGGCTCGACGTCGTCGACATCTTCCGCCGCTCCGAGCCCGTCCCCGCCATCGTCGCTGCCGCCATCCGCCGCGGCAACGTCGGAGCCATCTGGATGCAGGACGGCATCGTCCACGACGAGGCTGCTGCCAAGGCCCGCCAGGCCGGCATCCCCGTCATCATGGACCGCTGCATCTCCCGCGAACACCGCCGCCGCCGCTGACTTTCCCGCAACAGGATCGCCCCTCCGAGTGCCTCATCCTGAGCGTAGCGAAGGGTGGGAAGCTGTCCTGATCTTCTGCCCACCTGCGCGCCGCGCCGCTCGCGCAAAGCTGGAAATTCTGACCTTCCGCTCCGCTGCGAAAAGCCGTCTCTCCCGTTGCCCCATTCCTCAAACAGTTACCTTGCCTGTTTACGGCAGTCATCCCGCGTGATAAAACTGCGCTGCATGGTTGTAATCCTGCTGATTGTCGCGCTGGTCGGCTGCCTCGGACTCGTAGCCGCACTTTGGCCCGGGACTTTCACGCGCTATTTCCTGGCGCAGGCTCAACGCAGGGCCCTGGCGGGCAACTTCAAGGCAGTTTCCTTTACCGGCTGGATCATCTTCTCTGTCTGCATGATCGCCGTGCTGGCCTTCGCCTTGCAGCGCCATTTGCACTATCTCGTCCCCTTCGTTGCTCCTCTTCTTTTTCTGGTTTGCGCTGTGGTCTACCTGTGGTGGGGATTGGGACTGCTACGCCACCCTGCCTCCTTTCTCAGGAGAGCAACCAAGCCTTGGAGCCGCGCTCCGGTGTGGGCGGTGCGAGTCTTCGGTGCCTTGCTTCTCTTGGGGGCCGTGGCGCTCTTCTACGGATTTGCCGCCAAGGTCGTAGCCATGCTGCGCTGATCACGCCGGCAGCCAGAACGGTGTCGCCGGCAGGGAAGCGAGCCCCGCCCGGAGCTACTTGCTTTCCTTCGCCGGTGTCGCCTGCACCACCAGCACCGTGGCGTCGTCGCGCAACTGGTGGGCGCCGCTGAAGGCGCGCACCTCCGCCAGCACCCTCTCCGGGCACAACCCGATACGCCGCGCCTGCTGTTTCAGCCGCTTCATCCCATACTCCTCTTCCGCCGCGTTCCACGCCTCCGTCACTCCATCCGAATAAAGCAGAAGCCGCGCGCCGGCCGAAAGCTCCACCGTGCACTCATCGTAGTCGGACTCGCCCACGCCCAACGGCAGCCCCTGCTTCGTCTTCAGGAAACGCGCCCGCCCGCCCGCCATAAAGATCGGCCACGGATGCCCCGCGCTGGCGAACGTCAGCCTGCGTTTCGCCCCGTCCAGCACGGCGTAAATCATCGTCACGAACTTGTTGGCTGGCAGATCGCCCCGCAATATCTGGTTCACCCGCCGCAGCACCTCGCCCGGCTCCCGCGCCTGCCGTGCCACCGAGCGCAAGATTCCTCGGGTCGCCGACATCAGCAGCGCCGACGCCAGTCCCTTGCCCGCCACATCGCCCAGCACCAGCCCCCAGCAGCACTGCGCCGGTCCCGTGCCGCGCCGCCTGCCCGCGCGCTCCGGCAGCTCAATGTAGTCGTAGAAGTCGCCGCCCACCGCCCCGGCCGAAATGCATTCGCCCCGCAGCGTAATCCCTGGAATCTCGGGCACAGTCTGTGGCAGCAGAGCCCGCTGAATCCGGTGGGCCTCGTCTTCCTGCGCCTGCAGCAGCTCCTTTTCGGCTCTTTCCCTCCGGAAGAGGCGCGCATTTTCCACCGCCACCGCGAGGTGCGCCGCCAGCGCCTCCAGCAGCGCCCGCTGCTCCTCCGGAAAGCCGTCCACCTTCGGATGCTGCGTGCTGAAGACCCCGATCACCTCGCCCCGCGCAACCAGCGGCAGCTGCAACTCGGAGCGCGCACTCTGCTCGGCCGGCAGCGTGAACGGTTCCTTCGTAACATCCGGGCTGTAGAATGGCAGCCCGGTCAGCGCCGCGAATCCCAACGAGTTTTCGCGCACCAGCGGAATGTGCGCGTGCTTCGCAACGTGGGAGCAGCCCGTTACCGCCGCCACCGTCAGGTAGTTCGCGCCCCGCTCCTTCAGCAGCACCATGCCTTCCACGCAGCCGAAAGCCTTCACGATCTCGCCCATGAATCGGTCCAGCAGCACATCCAGGTCGAGCGTGGAATTCAGTTTCTGCACCGCCTCGTTCAGCTGCATCAGCGAACGGACTCTGTACTGTACAGCACCCCTGCGTCGCAGCGTGGCTGTTGGACTCGTAGCCATTTGAAGAAAAGATTCCGTTTACCGGTGATTGGATGTGCTTTATTGCTTGGAATGGTTTACTGCTGGACTAATTTAATCGATGAGATCGTACGATACTTGCGTAGAAAAAAATGAGGCGCAGGGCCCGGCAGGTTGGTATCAGGCGTGCTCGTCTTCGACTTTCGGGTCCCGCCGCGCCGCTTCGCGCCGCCGCCGGATCTCGGCCATGCGCCGCCCGATCCGCTCTTCCACGCCTTCCGTCGTCGGATGGTAATAAGTACGATGCTTCAGATTGTCAGGCAGGCACTGCATATCGGCGACCTTAGTACCCAGGTCATGCGCATATTGATAGCCCTCGCCGTATCCCAAATCCTTCATCAGCGCCGTTGGCGCATTGCGCAGATGCAGCGGCACCGACTCGGCCGCTGTCTCCTCCACATCCCGCTTCACCGCGCCGTATGCCGTATAGAGTGCGTTCGACTTGGGAGCCACCGCCAGGTAAACCGCCGCTTCGGCCAGCGCCAGGTTGCACTCCGGCATGCCGATGAAGTCCACCGCGTCGCGCACCGCCACCGTCAGCTGCAGCGCGTGGGGATCGGCCAGCCCGATGTCTTCCACCGCCATGCGCACCAACCGCCGTGCCACGTACAGCGGATCCTCGCCCGCCTCCAGCATTCGCCCCAGCCAGTACAGGGCCGCGTCGGCGTCGCTGTTACGCACCGACTTGTGCAGCGCCGAGACCAGGTTGTAATGCTCTTCACCCGTCTTGTCGTAGCGCAGCACGCGCCGTTGCAGCGCGTCGTGTACCCCGGTGTCGGTAATGCGCCGCCCTGCCTCCTGCACGGCCACCCCGGCCGCCACATCCAGAACGTTGTAGGCCGAGCGGGCGTCGCCGCTCGAATACGATGCGATCTTGGCCAGCACGCCTTCTTCGGCCGTAACCCCCAGCTCGCCCAGCCCGCGCTCCTTGTCCCTGAGCGCCCGCTCCAGCAGCCGCACAATCTGCTCTTCGCTCAGAGGATTCAGCACGTATACCCGGCAGCGCGACAGCAGCGCCGAGATCAGCTCAAAGGAGGGATTCTCCGTCGTCGCTCCGATCAGCCGGATCGATCCCTTCTCCACGTAGGGCAGAAACGCATCCTGCTGCGCCTTGTTGAAGCGGTGGATTTCATCAATAAATACAATCGTCCGCGTGCCGTACTGCCGCGCCTTCTCGGCGTCGGCCATTACCTGCTTGATCTCCTTGATCCCGGCCAGCACCGCCGAAAACTCGATGAACTCGGCCCGCGTCACCCCCGCGATGATCTTGGCCAGCGTGGTCTTGCCCACCCCCGGCGGCCCCCAGAACAAAATCGACTGCGGATCGTCCCGCTCGATCTGCAAGCGCAAGGGCTTGCCCACCGCCAGAAGATGCTCCTGCCCCTCGAACTCATCCAAAGTGCGCGGACGCATCCGGTCGGCCAAAGGACGCAACCGGTCCCCCGCCGTCTCCATCGGATTTGAACCAAACAAATTCATCCAGCTATTCCCTGAACCCACTGGTGGCCCGGGTTTGCGCCGCGTCGTTCGGCGCTAACCTGGGGACAGGGTCCATTCCCACCTGCCCGGAGTCCACTGAGTCCGGTGCCCCACATCTGCCGCGGTTGGCAGAGGTGGGAAAGCACCCGGCTTGCACCCGGCAGTCGCGACCCACCCGCAGCGCGTGGCTCACGCCCGTCTCTGCCGCGCAATCTCGTACAAAATCACGCTTCCGGCCACGCCCGCATTCAACGACTCCACCTGCGCCGCGTGCGGAATCGAAACCACCACGTCCACGCCGCCCATCGTATCCCGCCCGAGTCCGGCGCCCTCGTTGCCGATCAGCAGCGCCAGCGGCCCGCGCAGATCCGCCTCTGCCAGCGGCACGCCCTTGTGCGACGACGTGGCCACCAGCCGCACCCCGCGCTCGCGCATCTGCCGGCAAACCACGGCCAACTCGCCGCGCACCAGGTTCAGCCGGAACAGCGAACCGGCGCTGGCGCGCACCACCTTGGGATTCAACGCACTCACCGTGCCCTCTCCCAGCACCACGCCGGTCGCCCCGAAGGCCTCCGCCGAACGCAGAAGAGTGCCCACATTCCCGGGATCCTGCAAGCCCGCCACCACCACCACCAGCGGATCGGCCAACCCCAGCGCCCGGTCCAGCGACGATTCCTTCAGCTTCACCAGCGCCGCTACGCCCTGCGGCGACTCGGTCGCCACCGCGCTTGCGAATACCTCGTCGGACAGCACCAGCGTCTGCACGTGATTCCCCAGCTGCGGCAGCAACCGCCCGGCCCGTGCCTCGCCCGCCGCGCTGAACAGCACGGCCTTGAAGCGCAACCCGCTGCGGATCGCCTCTTCGATCAGGCGCACGCTCTCGATGGCGCAATAGCCGTCCGGCGTCAGCTCGCCATGTCCGAAGGCGCGCCGCACCTCCTTGACCAAAGCATTCTGCCGGCTGCTGACCCGCAGTAATCTGGCTGTCTCTGTCATCGTCCTCGCCGCGCCCCAAGCATAATCCCTCAGATCATACTCCGACTCCCGGGTGCCCCGTAGTTGGCCCGGGTTTGCGCCGTGCCTTTAGGACCTAACTGGGGATGTAGTCCATTCCCACTCGCCCACAGGTGGCCGACTCAAGCCCGCAGTTGGCTTGATGGGGGGTGTTTTTCTCCCGTCCCTCACTCTCTACTTCCTGCATCTCTCCTCCGCCCGCTCGAATCCAAGGCAATGCGTCCTGTTGTTCCGGATGAGATGGAGAAGACGGAAGACTATGAAGAAACGCATCCTGCTTTCCTCGCTTGCCTTGATTGTCCTGGCCTCGGCCTTTGCCGCCGCGCAGACCGCCGAGGTAAAGGAAAAGCCGCCCATGTACACCTACGTGTCCCTCTGGACCTTCCCCCGGGCGCAGTGGGCCGCCGCCGAAAAGAGCACCGCCAGCGATGAGGCGATCCTGCAAAAGGCCCTCGCCTCCGGCGCGTTGGTCGGCTACGGAAACGACGTTAATCTGGTCCACTCCGCCGAGGGTTTCTCCCACGACGACTGGTGGTCTTCCACCTCCATGGCCGGACTCCTCAACGTCCTCGACCAGTTCTACAAATCCGGCACCGCCACCTCGCCCGTGATGTCGAGCGCCACCCGGCACAGCGACGCCATCTACGTCAGCCGCTTCTATAACTGGCGCCCCGGCACCTACACCGGAGCTTATACTCACGGCTCGGCCTACAAGCTAAAGCCCGATGCCCCCGACGAAGCCGTCGAGACGCTCTCCCGGCACCTCGTCGTTCCCCTGCTCGAGAAGCTGCTGGCCAACGGCACCATCTTCGAATACGAAATCGACCGCGAGGCGGTCCACACCGAATCGCCCGCCATGTTCTGGATCTTCTATCTCTGCGCCAACGCCGACGGCATCGACAAGACCAACGCCGCCATCCGCGCCGCCCTGAAGGCCAACCCGCTCAGCGGACCGGCCTTCGATTCCATGACCGACTTCACCGGACATCGCGATTATCTGGCGCGGACCAATGCGACCTTTAGATAGCCGTCAGAAGTGCCCCACTCAAGCCCGCTGTTGGCTTGGCTGGGGCATTTTGCTTTTTCAACCTGCGCTGCTTCGCTTCTGCCCGCAGTTGGCGAAGGTGCGGTAGTGCCGCTCCGGTGCTCGTTGGGATCCCGAACGAACCGAGGCGGCTTGCGAGAAATCTGCATTTCGCCTTTAAGCGAGCAAGCCATGGAGTCTGACCTATGTTCAAATCCATCGTCACCGTCGTCGCCGCCTACCTGTTGTCCATCGTGCTCGTGGTGGCCACCGACCCGCTGCTCTCCCGCCTCTTCCCCGGCGACTTCGTCAAAGGCAACGCGCCCTCCAGCGCCGCCCTGCTGGCCAGCACCGCGCTGTTCGTCATCATCTCCATCCTGTGCGCCACGCTCTGCGCCCGCTTCGCGCCCGGCCGCGCCGCGCGCCACGTGCTCTGGTTCTTCGTCCTGGGAGAAGTCCTTGGCAGCGCCGCCACCATCCCCAACTGGAGCAAGGGATGGCCGCACTGGTACTGGCTCTCCTGGCTGCTCACCTGGCCCGTAAGCTGCTGGCTCGGATTGCGCCTCTCCGGCCGCCACACGGCTCAACGCAACGACGCCGAAGCGCCAACCAGCGCCTCTGCCGCCTGACCAGCCGAGCTCTTTGGCATCCGGGCGAACCGGGTCCCCGCCAGTCTCCTGCCGTAGCCCCATGCCTGCCCGCCGCAGATGTGGGGAACAATCCTGCGCCCACCATCGTGCCCTTCCAGATTCCAGGCAACTTTTCTGCTGCCCTCCGCATCAGCTTGCTGTGCTGCTGGAAGGGTATCGGTGGATACCGTGCCCTCGTCGGATGGGCCCCCAATCGAAAAAGGAGATCTGATGACTAAACGAACCCTTGCTTTGCTGGCGCTGATGCTGTTGACGGCGGCCCTGTCCTTGCCTGCTGCGGCGCAACAGGCGTCGCCGGCGAACACCGTCAAACCCTACCATCCCGGACCGGTCTGGGACATCGGCTTCATCCGCGTCAAGGCCGGCATGGACGACCGCTACCTGCGCTACCTGGCCGATGAGTGGAAGCGCGAGCAGGAGGGAATGAAGAAGGCCGGTTTCATCCTCGACTACAAGGTCATCCAGACCGAGTCGCACGGCCCGCAGGATTACAACGTGATCCTGATGACCCAATACAAAGACCTGGCCAGTATGGAGGCCAACGAAGACAAAATGGAAGCACTCTCCCAGCAGATGTTCGGCGACATGCCCAAGATCGAGAGCGGTTATGAGCAGCGCTCGAGCTACCGCGAAATCATGGGAGGCCGCCTGGGACGCGAAGTCGTTCTGGAGCCGAAATCATCCTCAGCCACCGGCAGGTAGATCGCCGCTGACCAGCAGCCAATGAAGTTTCACCGCAGAAGCCCCGCCCCCAGCGGGGCTTTTCTTCCTTTCAACCCTGCCCCCCGCAATTACCCACTGCACAAACCCCGCGACAGAGAGTAGATTTCCTTCTGCGCCCAGTAAAAAGAGGACCCCGACCATGGCACCCAACCTGCCCCTCACCTTCGCCTGCGGACTTTACGACCGCATGCTCCCGCTCTATACCGGGGACGTGCGTCCCGCAGGCATCAACCTGAAATTCCTCGCCATGGACAAACCGCACGAGATCTTCGACCGCATGAACGCCACCGGCGAGTTCGACGCCTGCGAGATGTCGAGTTCGCATTTCATCAGTCGGCTCGCCCTGGGCAACTGCCCCTTCGTGGCCCTTCCGGTCTTTCCCTCGCGCATCTTCCGCCACTCCCACATCGCCATCAACCGCCAGTCCGGCATCCGCCAGCCGAAGGACCTGGAAGGCAAGCGCGTCGGCGTTCCCCGCTACACGATGACCGCGGCCATCTACATTCGCGGCCTGCTCGCCCACGAATACGGCGTCGATCTATCCACCATCCAGTGGGTTGAGGGAGCGATGGACGTTCCCGGACCGCACGGCAACTCCACGGCGCCGCCCCTGCTCCAGTCCACCCGCATCGAGATCAACCAGAGCGGCCAGTCGCTCAGCCAGTTGCTCGACGCCGGCGCCATCGACGCCACCATCGGCGCCAGCCTCCCCGCCTGCGTCGGCGCCAATCCGAGCGTCCAGCGCCTCTTCCCCAACTTCCGCGAGGTTGAAAGGGACTACTTTCGACGTACTCATATCTTCCCCATCATGCACCTGGTGGTCCTGCGCCGCGAGCTCTACGAGCAGCATCCGTTCATCGCCGTCAGCCTCGGCCGCGCCTTCGAAGAGTCCCGCCGGCTGGCCATTGCCAAGATGCGCGACACCGCCTCGCTCCGCTACATGCTACCCTGGATGATCGCCGACCTCGAGGAAATCGACGAGGTCTTCGGCGGCGACCCCTGGCCCTACGGCATCGAAGCCAATCGCCCCACGCTGGAGGCGCTCGTCGCCTTCCTGGTCGAGCAGCATCTGATCGCCAAGCCGCTTTCCCTGGAAGATCTCTTCGTCCGGCAAGGCTAGCCGAGCTTCGTCCTTGGCCTCAGATCTGCCGGGTGTCCCACCCTGAGCCCAGCGATGGGGGGCTTGTCCTCCCGCCCAGCGCCGTCTTTGCGCTTGGCAGGGTGGAAGCGTGGGATCTGCCTTTCCCGCTGCCCGCCGCCGCCCGCTGCGGAAACCACACCCCGCCGCGATTGTTGCTAGAATTGTTTCGGCTGTGTTAACGTCCGTCATTCGGCGGCCCCAGCACACCCTGAAGTCTCCCGGAAGGCATACTTGAGCCCTGAAATCGTTCGTATCAATCCTGAGCATCCGGAACCAGCGCTGGTCGCCTACGTCGCCGATCAACTGCGCAAGGGCGAAGTGCTGGCAATGCCCACCGACACTTTTTACGGGCTGGCCGCCGACCCGCTCAATCTGCGCGCCGTGGACCGCGTCTACGAGATCAAGTCGCGCCTGCGCCACAAGCCGCTCTCGCTGCTCATCGGATCGGTCTCCCAGGCCGAGAGCCTGGCGCGCGATCTTCTCCCCGAGTTCTACCTGCTTACCGAGCGTTTCTGGCCCGGGCCGCTGACCCTCATCGTGCACGCCGCTCCCGGACTGCCCCTGCGCGTCACCGCCAACAGCGGCAACGTCGCCCTGCGCGTGCCTGCGGCCCAGATTCCGCTGGCCGTCATCCGCCAGGCGCAAGTGCCCATCACCGCCACTTCGGCCAACCTGAGCGGCGCCGCCGAATGCACTACCGCCCAGGCCGTGCGCGATCAGCTCGGCGACCGCCTGCACATCATCGTTGATGGCGGCACCTCGCCCCGCCAGGTTCCCTCCACTATCGTTGATCTCACGGTGGACGAACTAGGACGGTCCTGCTGGCGCGTGCAGCGCGAAGGCGCCATCGCCACCAGCGAGATCGAAGCCGTGCTGGGCGCCAAATGAGTCCTGCGGCCCAGGCCGCCCGCCGGCCCCGTGTTGCAGGATACGTGCTGCTCATCCTGGCCTGCGTGGTCTTCGTCTACCTCGGCATCCTCGCCGTGCGCGTGCAGCGCACCGCCTCTCTCGACGAGGCCCGACCCGCCGGAGCCATTATCGTCTTCGGCGCCGCCGAATACGCCGGACGCCCCTCGCCCGTCTTCCGCGCCCGCCTCGACCACGGCTACGACCTGTTCGAACGCGGCCTGGCCCCTATCGTCATCACCACGGGCGGCGCCGCCCGCGACCCCAAGTTCAGCGAAGGCCAGGTCGGACGCGACTACCTCATCAGCCGCGGTATACCCGACATCTACCTGATCGCCGAGACGCAAAGCGCCGACACCGCCGAGTCCGCCGTCCGCACCGCCCGCATCCTGCGCGCCAACGGCATCCAGAGCTGCATCGCCGTCAGCGACGCCTACCATCTCTACCGCGTCCGCCAGTTGATGGCCGACCAGGGCATCACAACCTTCATCTCGCCCCGCCCCGCCTCCATTCCCAAAACCCCGCTCCAGCGCACCCTCACCAGCCTGCGCGAAGCCTGTGCCTACCTCAACTGGCAACTCGGCCTCCCGTGAGACGACCGCCTTTTCGGGTACCCCATCTTGAACGAAGAGAAGGGTGGGGGTATTGATTTTCTTTCGAACGTCCACCCCCACTCTTTGGCAGGTGGCCCACTCAGGTCCGACTTTGGCTTGTGCGGGGCAGTTGCATCCCATCGTCACTCTTCGCACGCCGCCCCTTTTCCTTAAGCCTTGAAAATCCTCCCGCCAGCAGTACAATCGGGCGACTCCATGCTGTGTATGTGTGTACGCGGAGGAAGCGATGAAGACCGTCCTGTTGGCTGTCGTTCTTTCCCTCATGCTGATTCTTCCCGCAGCCGGGCAGACAGCCTCGAGCAGCCTGGATACTCAAATGCTCCAGGCGGCTGAAAGGGGCGATCCAGCCCTGGTGGGCCAACTCATCGAAAAGGGCGCGCAGGTAAACGCGCGGGGAAACGGCGGCTACACGGCGCTGATCGCAGCCTCGGCGATGGGCAAACTCGACGTCCTCCAGGTGCTGCTCGCCAAAGGCGCGGATCTTGAGGCCAAAGACGACAAAGGCCATTCGGCGCTGGGCTACGCCGTCATGGTCGGCAATCTGGAAGCTGTCAAGCTCCTGCTCGCCAAGGGAGCCAATGTCAACGCCCGCCAGGACGAGCTCACCCCCCTGATGTACGGCATCGTCAGTGGCTCGGCCGATCTGGTGAAGCTGTTGCTGGAAAAAGGCGCCGACGTCAACGCCCGGGACCCCAAGGGTTTCACGGCGCTGATGGCCGCCTCCGGCGGCGGCATGATCGAACTGGTGAAACTGCTGCTGGAGAAAGGCGCCAACCTCAACGCCAGAAGCGACGATGGCACGACCGCGCTGCAACTGGCACTCCGCTTCGATAAGGCCGAAGTGGTCAAGCTCCTAAGGGAAAAAGGCGGCCAGTAGCCGCCTGCCCTGCTCCCGCCCGGTGCCCCACCCTCGCGTCCTCTCATGGCGCGCGGGTGGTAACCATGTGCTCTATCCGGGAAGGGCTCGGCCAGGGCGGCCGGACCCCCACGCCCCTGCGCCAACTCATTTCGCCAGTCGAATCGTGGCCGTAGTCGTTTGTCCAGCCGTCACCGATACGGTGGTCTTGCCCTGCGGCTTCAAACTCTCGCTCCAGGCCGTAATCATGTAAGTGCCTGGCGGGACATTCTTGATCGTGAAGCGGCCATCGTGCTCGGTCACGGCAAAGTAGGAATTGTCGATCACGGCGACATAGCCCAGCATCTCCGGATGCGCCTTGCATTGCAAAACCACCACGCAAGGCTGGTCGAAGGTCACCAGCCTGGACACGCCGGGAGTAAGGTACCCAGGTCGAAACTCTTGCAGGCGCTGTTCGAATAGATCCGGTGATTGACCTTGTCGTCATTCTCAAACTTGACGGTTGTTCCGGCAAAGACGGCCGTCACATGCGGGACAAACGTAAGACTTTTCTGCGTTATGAGTCCAGTCGCTTGCGGCCCCACAGAGGATTTCTTGATGCCCGTCAGAAAC
>Ga0316217_10003777_pt1 | contig 16888 bp, 6 predicted proteins | sample 1anoAmetaG_FD_203633 | JGI IMG/M metagenome (GOLD analysis project Ga0316217, IMG submission 203633) | Freshwater microbial communities from Trout Bog Lake, Wisconsin, USA - 1anoA | ecosystem: Environmental > Aquatic > Freshwater > Lake > Hypolimnion/Profundal zone | place: USA: Wisconsin...
CTGGACGCTGGCGGGCATGCCAAGGTCCTGCTGCACTTTTTCAATGGCTTTGGTCGCCTCGCCCAGCGCCGCGCCGGGCGCCAGGTTGAACGAAATCGTCACCGCCGGGAATTGTCCCTGGTGATTGACCGCCAGCGGCGTGGTGCCGGATTCAAAATGGGTGAACGCGCTCAGCGGCACCGCCGTGCCCGCGGCTGACGGCACATAAATATCGTTCAGCTTGGAGGGATTGCGCTGAAAGTCCGGCTCGGCCTCCAGAATCACATGATATTGGTTCAATTGGGTGAACAGGGTGGTGATCTGCCGCTGGCCGAAAGCGTCATAGAGCGCGTTATCAATCGCCGTCGGCGTGATGCCCAGCCGCGAAGCCGTCACCCGGTCAATCACCAGGATTTCCTGTTTCCCATGGACTTGCTGGTCGGTGGCCACATCCCGCAGTTCGGGCAGTTCGCTCATTTTCGCCACCAGCCGGGTGGTCCACAGGTTCAATTCGTCCGCGTTGGCGTCCTCCAGCGTGTATTGATATTCCGTGGAGCTGACCCGGTCTTCCACGGTGAGGTCCTGCACGGGCTGCATAAACAACGTGATGCCGTCCACCTTGGCCAACTCGGGCTGCAGTCGGCGGATGACGTCGCTGGCGCTGGTGTGCCGCTGGGCCAGCGGCTTGAGATTGATCAGGATGCGCCCGCTGTTGAGCGTGGAGTTAATGCCGTCCGCGCCGATAAAAGAGGACAGGCTGGCCACCGCCGGGTCCTTGAGGATCACCGCCGCCAGCGCCTGCTGCCGCTGCGCCATGGCGGTGAACGAGACGCTTTCGTCGGCTTGCGAGATGCCTTGAATCACGCCGGTGTCTTGCACGGGGAAGAAGCCCTTGGGCACCCAAATGTAGAGCAGCACGGTCATGGCCAGGGTGCCCAAGGCCACGAACAAGGTGGCGGTCTGGCGTTGGAACACCCATTGCAGCGTCCGGCCGTAGCGTTGAATGATGCCGTTGAAGATTCGTTCCGACGCGAGGTAAAAACGTCCGTGCTTGCTCTCGCCCTTGCCCCGCAGCCACTGCGCGCACAGCATGGGCGTGAGCGTCAGCGACACGCAGGCGGACACCAGGATGGTCACGCTCAGGGTGATGGCGAATTGGCGGAAGAGCCGGCCCACCACATCGCCCATGAACAGCAGCGGAATCAAGCCGGCGATCAGCGAGATGGTCAGCGAGATGATGGTGAACCCGATCTGCTCGGCCCCTTTCAACGCGGCGGCCAGCGGCTTCTCGCCCTGCTCGATGTAGCGGAAGATGTTTTCGATCATCACTATGGCGTCGTCCACCACGAACCCCGTCGAGATGGTCAGCGCCATCAGCGTGAGATTGTTCAGGCTAAATCCCAAAAGATACATGACGCCCAAAGTGCCCACCAGGGACAAGGGCACGGCCACGCTGGGAATGATGGTGGCGTAACCGTTGCGCAGAAACAGAAAAATGACCATCACCACCAACGCCACGGTCAGTCCCAGCGAAAACTGCACGTCATGCACCGAGGCGCGGATGGTCGTGGTGCGGTCCGTGAGCACGGAAACCGCCACCGACGCGGGCAGGTTCGCCTTCAATTGGGGCAGCAGCTTTTTCACCCGGTCCACCACTTGGATGATGTTGGCGCCGGGCTGGCGCTGGATGTTGACGATGACCGCGGGCGTTTCGTTCATCCACGCGGCGAGCTTGGTGTTTTCAACGTCATCCACCACCTTGGCCACATCCGAGAGCACCACGGGGGCGCCGTTGCGATAAGCCACGACGAGGGACTTGTAATCAGAGCTGGTCAGGAGCTGATCGTTGGCATTGATTTCGTAGGCTTGGTGCGGGCCGTCGAAGTTGCCCTTGGCTTGGTTGACGCTCGCTGATTGCAACGTCGTGCGCAGGTTGTCCAACCCAATCCCGTACGCGAGCAACTGGGTGGGATTGACCTGCACGCGCACCGCCGGCTTTTGGCCGCCGCTGATGGTCACCAACCCCACGCCGGTGACCTGGGAGATTTTTTGGGCCAGGCGCGTGTCGGTGAGATCCTCCACCTGCGACAGCGGCAGCGCTTTCGACGAGATGGCCAGCGTCATGATGGGCGCATCGGCGGGGTTGGACTTGCTGTAGATGGGCGGCGCGGGCAAGTCGTTGGGCAGATACGTCTGCGCCGCGTTGATGGCCGCCTGCACTTCCTGCTCGGCGATATCAATATTCAGGTTGAGCACGAACTGCAGGGTGATGATGGAACTGCCGCCCGAACTGATCGAAGTCATCTGGTTGAGCCCGGGTAATTGCCCGAACTGGCGTTCCAAGGGCGCGGTGATGGCCGAGGCCGTGACATCCGGGCTGGCGCCGGGATAAAAGGTGACCACCTGGATGGTGGGGTAATCCACCTCGGGCAAGGCCGAGACGGCCAGCATGAAATAAGCAATGACGCCGGTCAGGAAGACGGCCACCATGATGAGCACGGTCGCCACCGGCCGCAGGATGAATGGACGGGAGGGACTCACTCGGAAGCGGGTTTTGGCTGGGTTTGCTGACGGTGCCCGCTCCAGCCGCCCCGCCCACCACCGGCCCCGGCCCCGGGCGGCCGGATAATCACCTTCGCTCCATCCGTCAGTTTGTTGAAGCTGTCGGCCGCCACCACCGTGCCTGGGTCAATGCCTTGGACCGCCGAGACGTTGCCATCCGTGGTCCCCACGGTGATCACCTGCATGGCGACGGTCGCCGTGATATTGGCTGGCTGGCCATTGGTTCCAGGTGTGCTGGCCGGGGGGGTGTCCGCGCCGGCTACGGTATTGGTCGCGGTGGCCGGGTCCGGTTTGACCACATAGACGAAGGCGCCGTCGGCATTGCGCTGAATGGCGGCATTGGGCAGGAGCGTGGCGTCCTCCAGCGTTTTGACCAGCAGCCGCGCATTGACGAACTGGTTGGGAAACAGCGCTTCGTCATCATTGGTGAAAACGGCCCGGAATTTGACGGTGCCGGTGGTCGGATCAATCTGGTTGTCGAAGGTCTCCAATACTCCCGTGGCCAGTTTCCGGGTTTGCGCGCGATCAAAGGCATCCACGGTCAGCGTTTCGCCCGCGCGCACTTGTTCGAGGATGGCCGGCAGATCGTCCTCCGCCACATTGAAGATCACCGTGATTGGTTGCAATTGGGTGATGACCGCCAGGGCGGTGGTGCTGTTGGCTTGGACCATATTGCCTTCATCCACCAACCGCAGTCCCACCCGCCCGGGAATGGGGGCGGTAATGTGGCAATATTGAAGCTGAATCTGGGCGTTGTCCAACAGGCCCTGATCCAGTTTCACCGTGCCTTCGTCCTGGTCCACGGCGGCGACCTGGGTGTCCAGTTGTTGTTTGGGAATGGCGTTGCTGGCATACGCTTCCTGGTACCGTTGCAAATCCAGCCGGGCGTCTTCCAAAATGGCGCTGTCGCGTTTTAACTGTCCCTGGGCCTGGGTCAGCGCCGCCTGGCTGGGGCCGGGGTCAATTTCAATCAACGGGTCGCCGGCCCGTACCATCTGCCCCTCCTGATATTTCACTGCCACAATCTGCCCTTGCACCCGGCTATTAATGGCGACGGTCTTCAAGGGCGTCACCGTGCCCAGGGCGTTGACGTAAATGCCGATCTCGCCCCGATGGGCCCGCGCGGTGCTAATCACCGTCGGCCCAAAGGCTCCGCCATGGCGTCCGCCCATCGCGGGCGCTGGCGCCGGGGCCGAGCCGTGATGGCGCCACACCACCACGGCGGCGACGACGACAAATGCGATCACCACCAACCAGATCCTGCCATGGCTTTTGCCGCCGGGGCCGGAGGTTCCAAGGTTTGGCTCGGTCGAGGCCGGCTGTGAATGAGGATCTAGCATGTTCAAATTCCGTTAATTGTTGGTCATGATTTTATCGAATAATTTCGGGAAATCGAGTTCCTTTAAAAGCACTTGACTGGCAGCGGTAGACAAAAATCTTCCGCCCGGTCCAAAGCTTGAATGAGCGACCCCGCTGGCGGAGCGCGGCTGTGTCGAAGACCAGCCGCAGCCGCGTGGCCAGCCAGAAGGTCGGTCGAGCGGATCACGCCCATGGAATGGCAGACGTGGTTGCGGCTGGGTTTCAGCCCAGCCGCGCTCCGGCGCGAGTGTAAATCGCGCTCGGCAACCGCCCGACGCTCCCATCTCGTGTTTGGCGAACGTTTTTGTCATCATTATCAGGATCAATTCCAGTCTGTTAGCCGGGAACGTGCCATCCGCCGGTATTGGCCAAAACGCCCAGAATCACCGGTTTTCGGAGGATCAGCCTTGGGCCGGGCAATTCCGTTTGCAAAGCAAGTTTGCGGGGAAGCAAACTGTCTTTCCACTGGTTGGAAGTTCGAATTTGGTTGGGAGCGAGCTGGTCTCACAAAAAAAGAAGCAAAACGGTGCAAAATGACTTGACAAAGCATGCGGAGCTAATACAGTAAAAACAATCACATAAGTCCCGAACCAATAAACTAGCCGACTCGATTGGATTTGGCATCGCAAGGGGCATCGCAGGGAGGTTGGTGTCATATCTATTGAGGTAAAACCGAAATGGCCTATTCAGCCAGCAACCAATTAATGACGTCACCCCCAATCCACTCCACGCCACTGTTCCCGGCACCTTCTTAACTTAATGATATTCCCAGGGGAGTATTATCAAACGTTTTGAAGCCATGGGTCGTGGTGAGAAAACCTGCCGGCCGGTTGGAAAATGCGCCCGGCCATCCGTGGCCGGCCAGGGAGCGGTGTGTTCTGTTAAGAACTTTGGTTTGCACAATGTAAAACTGAAAGCAACCGAGTAGATCAACCATCCACCACAAAAGGAATAGATTATGAATCTCAAAACAGACCAACTGATGGGTTCTCCGAACGGCCGGTTTTCTGGCATCACTTTCAGCCCGAGGTGCCGGCGACTGGCGCCGTTTTTGGGAATACTGGCCACTCTCTTCGCGCTGAATTTAACGCGGGCGGCGATTTGGAGTTGGTCGGGCGGCGGGGGAGGCAATGCTTATTGGAACAACAGCGCCAATTGGGGTTTCGCCGGTATTCCCGGCAATGGCGACACGGTGGTTTTTCCGGCCAGTCAGCCCAATGCGTTGAACACGAACAACATTTCCGGCTTGGTCCTGAATCAAATCCGCTTTGCCGGCGCGGGCGGCGGTTATGACCTCCGCGGCAACGCCTTCACCCTGACCAATGGCATCCTGGCCACGAATACGACCGGTGTGAATATCATTGAGCCGGCCATCACCTTGGGCAATGCCACCGCCGTTATTGTGGTCAGCAACGGCGCCAGCCTGAATTTGTACGGGAGTTTAAGCGGTTCGGTTGGCGTCACCAAAACGGGTTTGGGCACCCTGCTCTACCAATGCTCGAGCAACAATACCTATACCGGCACCACGCTGGTCGCTGCCGGCACCCTGCAACTCAATTGCACGGGGTACAATGCCATCAGCGGGCCGCTGGTGATTGGTGACGGCACGGGCGCCAACAGTCCCACCGTTCAATATCTGCAAAACGATGAAATGAAACTTCTGTCATCGGTCGTCATCAATTACAACGGCGCCCTGAATTTGAATAACCACAACGAAGATTACTTCACAACCAACCTGACCTTGAGCGCCGGGGCGATTTCCTCCGGCAGCGGCACCGCGACCCTGGCGACCAACGCCATCATCAACCTGGCCAACGGCTACGCCTCTTCGATCAACGGCCAACTTAACACTGGCGGCGGCACGCTGACGATTCAGGGGAACGGGTATCTTGAGGTCAATGCCAATGTGAGCGGTGCGGCAAACATCGTGCAAACGAATGTCGGCACCTACTGGTTTGGCGTGAACACTTACGCGGGCAATTACACCGCCAATGGCAGTGGTTTTGTGGACTTGGTCGGCTCGCAGGTGTTGGGCAATCCCGCCAACAACCTGATGCTGAATGGCCAGACGTATGTTCTCGTCTATGGCCAGGTCAACCTGACCAACCAATCTGTGACGCTGAACTCCACCAATGGTTTTTACCAAATGTATGTTTACGGTTCCTCGACCAATGCCACCTGGCAGGCCAATTTCACGAACAATGACGGGTTTGCGATTGACCTGACCACCAACTGCGCACTGACCTTGGCCGGCGCGATCAGCGGCGCGGGCGGTTTGACCCAACTAGATTCGGGAACCCTCACGCTGGCCGGCACCAACGCGAATACTTATGCCGGCACCACGACGGTGGCGGGCGGCACGTTGCAACTGGACAAGGGCGGATTTGCCGTCACTGCGGTTCCCGGCCCGTTGGTTGTGACCAGCAACAATGTGGTCCGTCTTCTGACCAATTTCCAAATCAACAACCTGTCCGGGCGCGTCACTATGGGCGATAACAGTCTGTTCGATTTAGGTGCCTATACTGATGCCATCGGGCCGCTGACCATGCAGGGTGCCAAGGTCAATGCCGCCAACGGCTGGATTTATCTCGGCGGCAACATTACCGTCAACGCCAGCATGATAGCGGAATCGGTCATCAATGGTTTCGGGAGCATCTATGGTTCGGTTATTACGATTACCAACAATGGACATTTTGTCTCTCCCGACATGCTGATCAGCGCCAATCTGCTCGGCGGCGGCGTCACGAACGGCATTATCAAAACTGGCCCCGGCGAAGTCGTCCTCCAGGGCATCAACTCCTTCAGCGGAACCGTCACCGTCAATAACGGTATCTTGTGGGCGGAGTCTTCGACGGCGTTGGGCAACACCAATGAGCCGGCGACCGTCAACAGCGGCGGCACGCTTGGCTTGGCCGGCAGCGGTCTGGATTTTGGATTGAAGCCGCTCGTCCTGAATGGTCCCGGCTATTTGTATGGCGCATTGATGTGTGATGGCAGCGCTTCTTGGGAAGGCCCCGTCACCTTGGGCAGCGCCTGCACCATCGATTCGCTGGCCGGCTCATCCCTCACGCTCGCCGGAGCGATCAACGGGAATGGCAACTTGACCCTCTCGGGTCCGGGAACCAACACCCTTGCCGGTTCGGGCTTCGACGGCTACTTCGGCAACACCGTCCTTACCAGTGGCCTTTTGAACCTTAACAAGAGCCTTGGCGCCTATGCCATTGGCAATGGCTCGTTGACCATTGGGCTTGGCACCGGCAGCCTAGCCAGCGTGGTGGTGCGCGAATATGGCTATGACCAGATCGAGGACTCGTCCGTCATTATTAACTCGGATGGACTCCTCGATCTCAATGGCAACAGCGATTTTATCGGACCGATAGTGACCCTCAATGGCGGCGCCAACATCCAGAATACCGGCGCTGGCACGCTCACGTTGTATAACGGAACCACGCTGGGAGTATTTGGTGGCGACTCCATTATCTCGGGGAATCTCAATGTTGGAGCCGCCAATACGACCTGTCTTTGGACTAATACGGGCGAGCTCATCCTGGGTGCCAGCGTGGTCGGTGCGGCCACCATTGACAAGACCGGATCGGGCCCTGTGTTTTTGGTCGCTTCAAATTCCTACACCGGCCTGACCGTGGTCCAGCAAGGCTACCTTTGGGCGCAAAATTCCTGGGCCCTGGGATCAACTAACAACGGCACGGTGGTGAGCAACGGCGCCACCTTGGTTTTGGCCGGCAACATCGGAATCACCAATGAATCGCTGGCGCTCAACGGTCTGGGCAATATCGGTTGGATGGCCTTGGATTGTGAATACGCGGAGACGAATGCCTGGGCCGGGCCGATCACGCTGAATGCAGACAGCAACATTGGAAACTACAATGCTACCGGATTGCTCCATCTCAACGGCCCCATCAGCGGCCCGGGCGGATTGATTGAAGGGGGGCAATTCGGCTATACCGGCACCTTAAGCCTCGAAGGCAGCACGGCGAACACTTACGCCGGATTAACCACGGTGTTCGGCGGCACGACCCTCTTGCTGGACAAATCTATTTACTACGCGACCATTCCCGGCAACTTGGATGTTTTTGGGACGTTGCGTCTTGCTAACTACATCCAAACTGCTACGACATCGGATGTGACGATTGAAAGTGGCGGCTTGTTCGACTGCGGAGTTTTCTATGACATTATTGATGCCTTGTGGGGTTCCGGCAGCATGACTTTTGGAGCCAACGGCTGGATTGAACTCGGTTATAATAACAGCAGCAGCACGTTCAACGGCGTAATGTCGGGCCCGGGTTTCCAACTGGGCGGTTACACGGTGGCCAAGCTCGGTTCCGGCACCATTACGCTTAACGGGAACAACACGTTCGCCAACGGCGCTTACCATGTCTTTTCACCCGGCACGCTGCTGGTGAATGGATCCTCGCCCCAGGTTCCCGTGATCGTTGATTCCGGGGCCACTTTCGGCGGCGTTGGCACGGTCGGCACCATTGCGGCCAACGGCAATATCGCTCCCGGAAATGCGCTCGGCATTCTCAACAGCAGCAACGTGACGTTCAGCGCCTCCGGCAAATTAACCGTGAATTTGGACGGGCCGACTGTGGGCGCCGGCTACGACCAGCTGAACATCAATGGCACCAATATATTGTCCAACGCCACGCTGACGGTCTATCCCGAGTTCACTTCGCCGGTCGCCATTGGCCAGCAGTTTGACATCATCAACAATGACGGAACCGACACCAACAGCGGAACTTTCAGCGGCCTGCCCGAGGGCGCGACCCTCAGCGCCGCCGGCTACAGCTTTAAAATCAGCTATGTCGGCGGCACGGGCAATGACGTCGTGCTGACGCTGATATCGCTTCCCGGCGCGGTGGCCGGCGCCTCCGTGACGGCCGGCGACGGCAGCCACGGCATTGATCCGAACGGTTGCAATAACCTCGCGCTGGCCATCACCAATACGACGGGCGCCGCCATGACGGGTGTTGGGGCCACGCTTTCCACCACCACGGAGGGCGTGATCATCACGCAGCCCTACGCGAGCTATCCCAACCTTCCGGCCAATAGCCTCGGAACCAACGTCCTGCCGTTCCAGATTTCCACGTTGCCGTCGTTCACTTGCGGCACCCCCATTAATCTGCAATTGATTGTGAATTCGAGCCTGGGTGCGTTCACCATGAATTACGTGCTGAACACCGGTGAAACCGCCGCGCCGACGAGGTATGACAACAATACCGCCACCAATGTGCCGGACGTCGGCACCATCTTCTCCACCAACACCGTCGCGGGCTGGACCGGCGGGCCGATCACCAAGGTCACGGTCTCTTTGTGGCTGGGGGCGCCGATTGATTCCGACCTGAGTTTGTGGCTGATTTCGCCCAACGGCACGACGGTGACCTTGGCCTCCGGTGACGGCGGGGACAATCCCAACTTCGGCACCGGCATCGGCGACGCCAGCCGCACCACGTTTGACGATGCGGCCGCCACATCCATCACCAACGGCCCCGCCCCGTTTGTTGGCACGTTCAGTCCGCAAACCCCACTGACCGCTTTCATTGGCACGTCGCCGAATGGCGCCTGGCAGTTGAAGATTCAAGATAGCGGCTTTTCTGGCTACCCGGATACATTGCGCGCCTGGTCTCTATTCCTCGACGGCACGGCTTGTAGCTCCGGGGGCGGCGCTTGCGATTACTGCCTCACATCGGCAATCGGTACGGTCACCAATGCCGGCCCGACCCAGACGGATCGCATTTATCGCACTGGGACCGCCGCCAGTTGTGGCGCGCCCAAACCGTGGCCGGGAGTTATTGGCGATGCCGCCGCGCGCCACTACGCCATCTATGCGTTCACCAACAGCCTGGCGTCCGAAGCCTGTGTCACGGCGGTGTTGAATTCTCCGGGTGATTTGGAGGAGGCCATTTACCTGAACGCCTTCAACCCAGCCAACATTGCCACCAATTACCTGGCGGATGCCGGCAACAGTACCAGCGGCAGCACCAACAACCCCATGAGTTGTTCCGCCAGCATTCCGCCCGGGGCCACCTTCTATGTGACGGTCAATGAGGTCACACCCGGAACTGGCGGCGGCTATACGCTGCAACTGAGTGGCCTGCCGTGTCCGCCCCCAACGCTGGCGATCCAACCGTTGGCGCCCAACCAGGCCCGCCTTTCGTGGGACACTTCCGCCGGTGGCTATTTGCTGGAGGGCGATTCAAACCTGACGCTCAGTGCCTGGGCCACCGTCACGAATGAGCCCATCGTCAGCGGCGGCCGTTACAACGTAACCAACTCCATCGCGTTGCCAGGCGACCGCTTCTACCGGCTGCACCAGCCTTAACCCCCACACAATCAAGCTATCGCATCGATGGTTCCTTGGTAGCAACGTGGCCAGCCAGACGATCGGCCGAATGGCTCAAGCCCCTTGAATGGCGAACGTGGCTGGCTTTCAGCCGCGCTCCGGCACTACGGTGCGAACCGCTTTCAGTCGGCCGATGCCACTGCTTACGGACTACTTGCCGGACTGGTCGCGGCGCCCATCGCGGTAATGCGCAGGGCCATTCCGGGCTTGCCCGGCAACGACACGGAACGGCCTTGGACATCCACAAAGCAATAGCCGTCTTTCTTTTTGGTGACGAACTCGGTGGCCACCGGAGTGATGGTCATGTTCCAAGTGTCAATGACCTCCACCTGGAAGCGGCGGCCCGCGACCACGTCGCGCTTGTAGAGTTGAAACACCCAGTTGGTGGGTTGCGCCCGGCCAAAATAAGTCAGGTAATATCGGCCGGCCTGGCCGGCGGTGTCGGGATCATTCCACTTATCAATCGGGTCCAGGCCCTCCGCCGGCCCGGCTGCCAGGATTTTGCGCAGAAAGGCCAGGCGGGGCGTGCTTTCACCTTTCATGGTGCCGCCAAAGGAGGTCCAGGTGTCCTCGGCCATCGTGGTGAAATAATCCCCGTGGCCGACATACGTGCCGCCGATGGCGCCGCACCAGAAGCGATGCACCATTTCCGGGCCGGAAAGATCGGCCCAGCGATATTTGCCGTCGCCTTCGTATTTCACTTCGTCATAGACCACCGGCTTGCGGTACACGTCGCGATACAATTCGGCGCTGGCCGGCGACTCGACGGCCAGGCCGTTCTGGATGCTGGCGTGGGTCACCCACGGCTGGTTGTGATTGTACAGCAGGTTGCCGTTGTGGATCGAGCGCAGGTGCGCGTAGGGATCGCACTGCTGCAAGAGCGCGCCGAGGCGGTCCCAGTCCGCTTCGGTCTTGGTGCGCAGGAAATCGTATTCGTTGGCGAGCGACCACCAGACGTTCCGGTAGGCGCCGAAACGCGCCACGACGTAGCGGACGTAGCGCTCATCGCCCGCCGGGTCCATGGCTTCAAACCCCCACTTGCCGTAGGGATTGAAGAGAATCAAATCCGCCTCGATGCCCAGGTCGCGCAGCTGCGCGAGCCGCTGTTCGTAATGGCGGAAATAGTCCGGATTGAACCGGGTTAAATCCCAGTCATGCGGCGGGGTGCCGGCAAACGGCCAGAGTGGCGGCGGAAAATTCTTCCGGTAGGCCGCCGGCTGCTGGGTCAGCAGCATTCGCGCCTTGTTGAACGGCGCGGCCGCGAGCGTGCGCAGGGTCTCTTCCTGCAACGACTCCGGCGTGTCGAGCCAGTTGTAAATGGTGGTGCCGATGCAGACGTACGGCGTGCCGTCGGCGTAGGCGAAGTGATAGGTGTTGTGGACGCGCACCGGCCCATGGTTGCCCGGACCCGGCGGGGTGGCGGTGAAGGCGCCGGTTTTGCCGGCCAATTCCCACCGGTTGGCCCGGGTCTCGTATTGCCAGCAGCCCGGGGTGTCCGGCATGAAACGAATCCGATAAACGCCGCCGCCGTCGTAAAAGCCCGGTGCCTCCACGCGTTGGCCGCCGTCATCAAACACGGCGGACAACCGCACGTCCACGAACGGATTGCCATTGGTCGGGCCGTTCAACGCGATTTCATAAAGGCCCCACTGCTCGACGGTATTGGTATCCGCAGCCGGGGCGGCGGCCAAACCCGCCCCGATGAAAGCCAACGCGGCCAGCCCGCCGGCCAGGAATTGTGCGCGCATAAACATATTACAAGGTGGCGCCAAAAACATAGACGCCGGAAGTGGCTTCACACATCAAAAACCGCGGTTCGCGGCCCAGCACCCGCAGACCGGCGGCGCTCGCCACCGGCGCGCCGCCCTCCGTCACGACGGACTCCGGCCGGCTGGGCACGAACACCTTGGCCGTCGTGTTCGCCGGCACGCGCACCGTCCAAGTGAGCTGGCCGCCGTCCCGGCGCCATTCGCTCGTAATTTCGCCGTGCAGGGAGCAATAGCTGGCGCGGACAAAATCGAGGCCGTCGCCGAGGAAGGGACGCAAAATGAAATGTTGAAAACCGGGGATTTCCGGATCCAGTTCGATGCCCGCAACGTGGCGGAACAACCATTCGCCGACCGAGCCGAGCGAATAGTGGTTGAACGAATTCATTTGTGGCTTGAAGAACCCGCCTTCGTGCGTCCAGCCATTCCAGCGCTCCCAAATGGTCGTGGCGCCATGCCTTACCGGGTACAGCCACGACGGATAATCCTCGCGCAACAACAGCCGGTAGGCGACCTCGGTGTGGCCGGCGAGGGTCAGTTGCGGGTTGAGATGGCTGATGCCGATGAACCCCGTGCTCAGATGCCAGTCGAGCGACTGGATATTGGCCACCAAATGCGCGGCGGCGGCGGCGCGGAGATTTTCCGGCAGCAAATCAAACGCCAGCGCTAGCAGGTAGCCCGTCTGGGTGTCGGTGGTGATGCGCCCGTTGGGTTCGAGCCATTCCTTTTGGAACGCCGCGCGGATGTGCTCGAACATCTGGCCGAAGCGCCGCGCGTCAGCCTCGTGCCCAAGCTCGCGGGCGATGCGGGCCAGTTTCGCGCAATCGTCCGCCCAGTAGGCCGTGGCCAGGAGGTATTTCATCGGCGAATGTGTGCCGAAGGAGGTGTCGCTGGGAAGGCACAGCCAGTCGCCGTAGTTGTTCGCCAGTTGGTGCTGGCGCAGGCCGTTGGGATTATGCGCAGCGATCCAGTCCACCCATTTGACCATCGCCCGGTAATGGCGCTCCAAGATGCGGCGGTCGCCATAAACGCGCCAGATGGTATAAGGGATGATGACGCCGGCGTCGGCCCAGCCGGCCGAGCCGCCGAGATTGCCCAGGCCCACGAAATTCCCGTCCTCGCGCAATCGCGGCGCGGTGTCCGGGAAAATGCCCTCCGCCGTCTGCGCATCTTCCACATCCACCATCCACTTGGTAAAGAACGCCGCGACATCCTGATTGTAGCTCGCGGTGCGGAGGAACACCTGGGCGTCGCCCATCCACCCCAGCCGCTCGTCGCGCTGCGGACAATCCGTGGGCACCGACAGAAAATTATCCTTCTGCGACCAAAGACCGTTCAGCCAGAGCCGGTTCACGCCGGGGTGCGAACATTCAAAACGACCGGCGTCAGACGTCGCGGAGCGAATGACGCAGCCCGTGACCGCCGACAGGTCGGGCCAGTACGGCAAACCGGTGAGTTCGACGTATTGAAATCCGTGGAAGGTGAAATGCGGTTCAAAAACTTCCACGCCGCCGCCTTTGCAAACATAAACATCCGTGGCCTTCGCGCGCCGCAGGTTCTCGGTGTAAAGCGCGCCATCGGGGCTCAAACGTTCGCCGTGCCGGAGGGTGAGGCGCGTTCCCGGCGGCGCGTTCACCCGCAGCCGCACCCGGCCGGCAATATTCTGGCCGAGGTCGAAGATGAAAACGCCGGGTTGGATTTCGTTCACGGAAAGCGGCGTTAGCTGCTCGCCGATCCGCACCGGTTCGGAACGCTGCGCGACCAAGGGGGCGGTCGGCGCGGCCACTTCGCGGGCCGGCAGCCAATCCTGGCCGGAAAAAGGCCCAAAGTCCCAGCCGCGGCGTTCGCGGCGGGCGTCGTAGGTTTCGCCCATCATGAAATCCGAAGCGAGAATCGGCCCGGTGTTACAATGCCACGAACCGTCGGTGCCGAGGGTGAGGCGCCGGCCGTCGGCCAGTTCGAGTTCGAGTTGCAGCAGCAGGCTGTTTTCGAGCGAGCCGTAGCGGGCTCGCGTTTCCTGCCAGCCCACAAAGCCGCTCCACCAGCCGTCGCCAAGGGTCGCCCCCAGCGTGTTGCGCCCCGCGGCCAGCAAGGCTGTGACATCGTAGGCGCGATACTGGATGCGCCTGTCGTAGTCCGTCCATTCGGGCGCGAACAGGTCTTCGCCGACGCGCCGGCCATTGGCGCGCAATTCAAAAACACCGCGGGCGCTGGCGTAAAGCAGGGCGCGGCGGATCGGGCCGGGGGCCTCGAATTCCTTGCGGAACAGCGCCGGCGTGCCGGGGGCGAGCAGCGTGGGCGCGACGGCTTCCCGGTCGCGCTGGATGATTTCGGCGGGAGCGGCAATCCAGTGCGCCGTCCAGTCGGACTTCTCCAACAAGCCCATGGTCCAAAACGCCGGTTCCGAGGTCGTCGCCTCGCCGGCTTCGTCCCGAATTTCGACGCACCAGTGGCAGGTCGCGCGCGAAAGCAGCGGCTTGCCGGCGTAGGCGATGTGCGTCGTTTGCTGGCTGGCCACCAGCCCGCTGTCCCAGAGGTCCGCCGCGCCGGCCGCGAGTTTTTCCGGCGTGCTGGCCACGCGGAGGCGGTAGGCGGTTTGGCGTGCGCCGCGCCGGCTGGATTCCATCGTCCAGCTCAAGCGTGGCGAGGATTCATCCAGGCCGAGCGGGTTGACTAGGTACTCGCAACGCAGTCGGGCAAGGCGGACGTCGGGTGGGGTCATGGCGGATTTATCTTATTCGGAATGGTGGAGGCGGCGCTTCATCCAGAACGGCACGGTGCCAAACCACATGGCCGTGCCCACGAGCGCCAGGATTTCGTAAACCGAACGCGGCATGGCCTCGTTGAAAACCAGGATGGCCGAGGTGAACATCAGCGCCAGCCCGGCGAAGGAAATGATTTTAAGCAGGGTTTTCATGTCAGTTGGCAGCGGCAGTGATGGCGGCGGGAGGGGCGAAAAACTTCTGTTGCACAAAACTGAAGCCGACGTAGAGGAGCACGCAGCCGATCCATTCTGGCAACACCAGAAAGATCGGGTTGGCGCCCTTGAGGAAGGCCAGCAGCGATCCGATCATGGGCAAAATCCACGCGGCGGCGGCGGGCCAACTGACCCGCGCGCCGGTGGCGGCGGCATAATTCGAGCGCAACCCAAGTTTCGGCAGCAGCCAGACGTCAATGAAGATGAACGCGCCGAGGGGCAGCAGCAACAGCGCATTGGTGGACAGCAAAATGTCCAGATGCGAAATGATGGCGGGAATGCAGGCGCAGACGATCATGCCGGCGCCGACCACCAGCGTCACGCGCCAGCGACTCCAGTTGGGCGTGGCCACTTGCAGCGCAATGCCGGCGCGATACAGGGTGGGACTGGCGACGTTCCACCCGGCGACCACCACGCACAGGGCGCCGGCCAAACCCGCGCCCAAATAGGCAATCGGGCCCGGGTCCGTTTTGATGCCGTGCGCCAGGGCGGCGGCGCAAAGGATGCCCGAGGCGATCCACGCGCAATAATGGCCCAGATACATGCCGGCGCTGGAACAAAAGCCCATCTGCCATTTTTTGGCGTAGCGCAGAATCGTCATGTCGCCCATGCCGAAGTGCTGCGGCATGTTGCATAGCCAGGAAAAGCCCATGACGTGCCAGATGGTGTATTTGGAAAACGGCAGGCCGTTGCTGTCGAGGCCCACGTGGCCGGTCCAGATTTTTTCATTGGCCACCCGCCAGAAATCCGCGGGGGAATGGCAGCCCAGCATCGGCAGCGTCGCCACGGCCGCGATGAAGAAGACGGCCACCATCCACGGCGCCGACATCTTGGAAAAAATCGCCATGCCCTCAAAGCCCAGCACCGCCAGCACCGCGATGACCGACCCCACTCCCACCGCCAGGGCAATCCACATCCCTTCCGGCAGGTAACCGCCGGCGGGGGTTGGCTGCGGGAAAAAATGCTCGAAGGGAATCGCGATGGACGTCATGGACACGCGCAACATGGCGCCGGCCAGCACGCACAAAATGACGCCGAACACGGCGCTGTAAGCCACCGTCAGCCACGGGCCGCCCAGCTTGCGGATCTGCCAGTATTGCGTCAGCCGCGTCTTCACCGCAATGGGCGCGCAGATGAACGCCCAGCTCAACACCGCCAGAAAATTGCCGATCAACAGCCCCAGCAGCACGTCCGTGGCCGCGCAGCCGTGCAGCACAAAAATGGGGCCGATGACAAACTCGGTGCCCGCGATATGCTCGCCGGCGAAGGTAGCCCAAAAAATCTTCCAGCCGTGCAGATCCTTTTCTTTGATCGGCTCGCGCTCATATTCATAGAGCGCGTCCAGTCGTTTGACCAAGGAAGTGGAAGGGGTGTCAGCCATAAAAATCGGTGTCTGATTCTGGAACGGCAGCCACGGGACAACAAGCCAAAAGCCGGTTGCGGGATTGAGGATTATGCTAGATTCCCGATGATTTTTGCCAAAACATTCACTCGCTTTGAGTCAAACCCGCACATTTCATAGACAACCCCGTGGCGCAGACTCTCAAGGCTGTGCTGAAAGCCAGCCGCGGCCTCGATCGCCATTCAATGGGCTTGATCCGCTCGCCAGATCTTCTGGCTGGCCACGCGGCGACTGGTCTCCGATACAGTCGCGCTCCGCCAGAGCGGCGCTGCTTCACGCTTTGGACCGGGCAGAAGATTTTTGTCTCACGCCCTCGCGACGCCGGGCCGGGCAGTGAAAAGGCTCGCGCCCGGCCGGCCTTGCACTTATTTTCCCCGCGTTCGGCGAAGACAACCTTGGATATTGATGAGCCTTATGCCTTTGACTGCGCCCGGCCCGTTTAAAAAGTTCCTGTTGAAATTCCATGTGATGGGCAGCGCCCC